>JAESGM010001054.1_pt1 | contig 10701 bp, 7 predicted proteins | sample 9269721 | NCBI WGS metagenome assembly JAESGM01 (sample SAMN15720920, study PRJNA650825) | algae metagenome | isolation source: Komarekiella atlantica HA4396-MV6 and co-occurring heterotrophs from... | place: USA: Theobald House, Kauai, HI | collected 2009-07-29 | reverse complement strand
AGTCGACCAATCTTCTGGGCGTCATCGCCGTTCACGCGCCGGACGGCAGCATCGACCCGATCACCGTCTCCAACATCGCGACCATCAACGTCGTCGAGCCGCTCGCCCGCATTGAAGGCGTCGGAAGCGCCACGCTCTTCGGTCCGCTCGATTACTCGATCCGCGTTTGGCTCGATCCGGTGAAGCTCGCCGCCCTCGGCCTCACCGCCCAGGACGTGGCGGACGCCATCTCGCAACAGAACATCCAGGCGTCCCTCGGCACGATCGGCGGGCCGCCGATCCGCGACACGCAGGAGATCCAGTACACGATCACCGGACAGGGGCAGCTCTCGACGCCGCAGGAGTTCGAGCGGATCATCGTGCGCACCGGCGCGGATGGTGCGATCGTGCGGCTCAGCGACGTCGCCCGGATCGAGCTCGGCGCGCAGACCTACTCGTCCCTGTCCAGCCTCAACAACAGCCCAGCGGCCGTGCTCGCGATCTACCAGGCGCCCGGTGCCAACGCGCTCGCCGTGATGAACGCGGTCCGCGCCGAGCTGACCGAGCTCGACACCCGGCTGCCGCAAGGACTTGTCGCGGACGTCGTCTACGATTCCACCCTCTTCGTCTCCGCCTCAATCGACGAGATCCTGGTCACCCTCGGGATCACGGCCGCGATCGTCATCGTCGTCACCTACGTCTTTCTCGGCAGCTTCCGCGCGACGATCGTGCCGGCGGTAACAATCCCGGTCTCGCTGATCGGCGTCTTCGCGATCCTCCTCGCGTTCGGCTTCTCGGCAAACACGATCAGCCTCTTCGCCGTGGTGCTCGCGATCGGCCTCGTCGTCGACGACGCGATCGTCGTCGTGGAGAACGTCTCCCGCATCATGGAGGAGGAGGGGCTCGACCGCCGGGCCGCGACGCTGAAGGCGATGCGCCAGGTCCAGGGGCCGATCATCTCGACGACGCTCGTTCTCTTCGCGCTGTTCGGGCCGGTGGCCTTCTTCCCCGGGATCACGGGCGAACTCTTCCGCCAGTTCGCCGTCACCATCGCGGCGGCGGTGTTCCTGTCGTCCATCAACGCGCTGACGCTGTCTCCGGCGCTCTGCGCGCTCGTCCTGTCGCCGAGCACGAAGAAGCCGCTGCCGCTCGCCCTCTTCGACAGGCTCCTCGACAAGACGCGGGACGGCTATGTCGCGCTCGTCGGCGTCATCGCGCGGCGCTCGATCATCGCCGGCGTCGTGATCGTCGCGGCCGGCGTCGCGGCGGGCGATCTCCTGTCGCGCATCCCCACCGACTTCATCCCCAACGAGGACCAGGGCGTACTCTTCGTCGACGTGTCGCTTCCGGCTGCCGCCGCGCTGCCGCGCACGCAGCAGGTGATGGCGACCGTCAACGATATCGCACGCGACACGCCGGGCGTCGCCAACGTCATCACCGTGTCGGGCTACAGCCTCCTCACCGGGGCGCCCTCGTCCGGGACAGGGCTCGCGGTGGTGGTGCTCGACCCCTGGTCGGAGCGGCAGACGCCGGAGCTGGGCCTTCGCGCCATCTACAACTCGCTGAACCAGAGGTTCGCGGCGCTGCCGGAGGCGAACATCTTTGCCTTCCCCCCGCCGCAGATCCCCGGCCTCGGCTCGGCGGCGGGCTTCGACTACCGCCTCCAGGCACTCGGCGGCCAGTCGCCCGACGAGATCGACCGCACGCTGAAGGCGCTGCTCGTCGCCGCCAACGGGGAGCCCAGCATCGGGCGGGCGTACTCGAACTTCTCCGCCTCGGTGCCGCAGGTCTATCTCGACGTCGACCGCGAGCGCGCGGAGAGCCTGAACGTCCCGATCTCCTCACTCTACGCCGCGCTGCAAGCCGAACTCGGCTCGCAGTATGTGAACGACTTCAGCTATCTCGGCCGCATGTTCCAGGTGAACATCCAGGCCGACGCGCCCTTCCGGCAGACGGTGGAGGACATCAACCGGATCTATGTCCGCTCCACCGACGGCAACATGGTGCCGGTCTCCGCGCTGACGCAGACGACCTATTCGTTCGGGCCGGACCTTTCCTACCGCTATAACCAGTTCGCCTCGGCGCCCGTGAACGGCACCGCGGCGCCGGGCTTCTCCAACGGCCAGGCGATGGCGGCGATGGCCGCCATCTCGAGCAGCGTCCTGCCGGAGGGGTACTCCTACGCCTGGTCCAGCATGTCCTACCAGGAGCAGGGGCAGGGGAACGCGCTGGCGATCCTCCTCACGCTCTCCCTCATCTTCGGCTACTTGTTCCTGGTCGGCCTCTACGAGAGCTGGATGAATCCGCTCGCCGTGCTGGGATCGGTCACGATCGCGGCGCTGGGCGCGATCGCCGCCGTCTCCTACTTCGGCATCACCAACAACGTCTACGTCCAGATCGGCCTCGTGCTCCTCGTCGGGCTCGCGGCGAAGAATGCGATCCTCATCGTCGAGTTCGCCAAGGAGGCGCGGGACGAGGGTCACACGCGGCTCGAGGCGGCGCGGCAGGCGGCACACATGCGGTTCCGCGCCGTCCTGATGACGGCGTTCGCGTTCATCCTCGGCGTCGTCCCGCTCGTCATGGCGAGCGGCGCGGGAGCGGCGTCGCGCATCGTCCTCGGCATCACCGTTCTCGGCGGCATGCTGGCGGCGACGGTGATCGGGATCATCTTCATCCCCGCGCTCTACGTCCTCTTCCAGTGGATCGGCGACAAGGTGGGCGGCGACCGGCGAAAGGCCCGCGAGGTCCCGGCGGAGGGGCCCGCGCACGGGCCGGCGCCTGCCCCGGCCGACAGCGTCGGAAGGGCTTGACGACGCAGCCTCCCTGCTGCCGACTGCCCCCCCGAAACATGCGAATGGATGGAGTTCGGATGGGCGATGGCGCACGCTGAGGAGGCGGCCGGCGAACCGCTGGGCGGGAGCCGCGGCGGCGCACTTGCCGGCCCGGGCACCGCGCCGGCACCTACGCGACGGCGGTCGCTGGGACGTCGCATCCTCGGCCGTCCCCTCGCGGTCGCAGGGCTCATCATCATCGCCCTCACCGTGGCGGGTGCGGCGTTCGCCCCTTGGCTGACCGCCTTCGATCCCGATGTCCCGCTGTTCGAGGGGCTCACCATCGAGGGCGCGCCGCTGCCGCCGAACGAGACCTTCCTCCTCGGCACCGATCTCCTCGGCCGCGACCTCCTGACGCGCATCCTCTACGGCGCGCGGACCTCGTTGGTGATCGGAGTGGTCGCCAACGGAATCGCGCTTCTCATCGGCACGGGCGTCGGCGTGCTGGCGGGCTACTTCGGCGGCATTCTCGGCGGCGTGCTGATGCGGTTCACCGACCTCATGATGGCCTTCCCGGCGCTTCTCCTCGCGATCTGCCTCGCCGCGATCTTCACGCCCTCGCTCTGGATCGTCGCGATGGTGATCGCGCTCGTGAACTGGGTGCAGGCGGCGCGGGTGATCTACACGGAGACGCGGGCGCTCTCCCGGCGCGAGTTCATCGAGGCGGAGCGCGCGATGGGGGCGGGGACGGGGCGCATCCTCGTCTTCCACATCCTGCCGCACCTCGTCCCGACGGTGATCGTCTGGGGCACGCTCGGCATCTCGACAACGGTGCTCCTCGAGGCGACGCTCTCCTATCTCGGCATCGGCGTGCAGCCGCCGACCGCCTCGTGGGGCAACATCATCTTCGAGAACCAGACCTACTTCCAGGCGGCGCCGTGGCTGGTGTTCTTTCCTGGCATGGCGATCCTGCTGCTGGCCATCGCCTTCAACTTCGTCGGCGACGCGCTGCGCGACGAACTCGACCCGACGCAGCGGGAGGACTGAGGTGGTCCGCTATCTCGCCGAGCGCGTCGTGCAGGCCGCCCTCATCCTCCTCGGCATCTCCTTCGTCACCTTCGCGCTCCTCTACCTCCTGCCGGCCGACCCGGTGCGGCAGATCGCCGGACGGTCGGCGACGGCGCAGACGGTGGAGAGCATCCGTCAGCAGCTTGGGCTCGACCAGCCGTTCCTCGTCCAGTACTGGCGCTACCTCACCGGACTCCTGCAGGGCGATCTTGGCCGGTCCTATCTCCAGCGGGCGGAGGTCTCCACGCTCATCGCGGCGCGGCTTCCGGCGACGTTGCAGCTGATGGCGGCCGGCATCGTCGTCGAGCTCATCCTCGGGCTCACCATGGGGATCGTCGCCGCGCTCCGGCGCGGGCGGGCGAGCGACAAGGTGCTGATGGTGACCTCATTTGCCGCCGTCTCCGCGCCGCAGTTCGTGGTCGGTCTCCTCCTCCTCTACGTTTTCGCCGTGCAGCTCGGCTGGTTCCCGATCGGCGGCTATGGCACGTGGTGGCACCTCGTCCTGCCGGCCGTCACGCTCGGCATCCTCGGCGCGGGCTGGTACTCGCGGATGATGCGATCCTCGATGATCGAGGTGCTGCGGCAGGACTACATCCGCACGGCGCGCGCCAAGGGCCTCGCGGCGCCGGTCATCCTGTTCCGCCACGCCGTTCCGAATGCAATCCTGCCGATCGTCGCGATGATCGGCATCGACATCGGGATCTTCATGTCGGGGCTCGTGGTGGTGGAGAGCGTGTTCGGCTGGCCCGGCATCGGCCAGCTCGCGTGGCAGGCGATCCAGCGTGTCGACATCCCGATCATCATGGGGGTGACGCTCGTCTCCGCCGCCGCGATCGTGGTCGGCAACTTGCTTGCCGACATCATCGCCCCGTTCATCGATCCGCGGATCCGGCTTCGATGAGCGGAGCGAAACAACAACCAGAGACCAACGAGGGATCGTCATGCTGAAGACCCTGAGATCATCCGTCGCCGCCTGCGCGCTTGCCGCGGCGCTCGCCGTGCCTGCCGTCGCGCAGGAGACGCCGACGCCGGGCGGCTCCATCGTCATCACCTACAAGGACGACGTCGCGACGCTCGACCCCGCCATCGGCTACGACTGGCAGAACTGGTCGATGATCAAGTCGCTTTTCGACGGCCTGATGGACTACGAGCCGGGCACGACGGAACTCCGCCCGGGCCTCGCCGAAAGCTACACGATCTCGGACGACGGCCTCACCTACACCTTCCGGCTGCGTGAAAACATCTTCTTCCACAACGACCGCGCGGTCACCGCGGACGACGTCGTCTACTCGCTGAGCCGGGTCGTGAACCCGGAGACGCAGAGCCCCGGCGCCGGCTTCTTCGATTCGATCGAAGGCTACGAGGCGGTCGCGGCCGGCGAGGCGGAGACGCTGTCGGGCGTGAAGGCGCTCGGGAACCAGACGGTCGAGATCACCCTGTCGCGGCCGGACGCGCCGTTCCTGCACAAGATGGCCCTGAATTTCGCGTCCGTGGTGCCGCAGGAAGCCGTCGAGGAGCACGGGCCGGACTTCGGCCGCAACCCGGTCGGCACCGGCGCCTTCATGCTCGAGGAGTGGACCACAGGCCAGCGCCTCGTGTTCCGCAAAAACCCCGACTACTGGCGCGAGGGCGTCCCCTACCTCGATGAGATCGTCTTCGAGGTCGGCCAGGAGCCGATCGTGGCGCTGCTGCGCGCCCAGCGCGGCGAGGTCGACGTCCCCGGCGACGGAATCCCGCCCGCGAAGTTCCTCGAGGTGATGAACGACCCGGCGATGAAGGAGAACGTCATCGAGGGCGGCCAGCTCCACACCGGCTACATCACGATGAACGTCAACGTCGAGCCGTTCGACGACCCGAAGGTGCGCCAGGCCGTCAACATGGCGATCAACAAGGACCGCATCGTCCAGATCATCAACGGCCGTGCAGTGCCGGCGAACCAGCCGCTGCCGCCGACGATGCCGGGATACGACGAGAGCTACGAGGGCTACGCTTACGACCCCGAGCAGGCGAAGGCGCTCCTCGCCGAGGCCGGCTTCGCGGACGGGTTCGAGACCGAGCTCTACGTCATGAACACCGACCCGCAGCCGCGCATCGCGCAGGCGATCCAGAACGACCTCGCCCAGATCGGCATCGACGCCTCGATCCAGAGCCTCGCGCAGGCGAACGTCATCGCGGCGGGCGGCGAGGAACAGGGCGCGCCGATGATCTGGTCGGGCGGCATGGCCTGGATCGCGGACTTTCCCGATCCGTCGAACTTCTACGCGCCGATACTCGGCTGCGCCGGCGCGGTGCCGGGCGGCTGGAACTGGTCGTGGTACTGCAACGAGGCGCTCGACGCGAAGGCGGCGGAGGCTGACTCCATCACCGACGAGGCGAAGGCCGACGAGCGGGCGAAGATGTGGGGCGAGATCTACACGACGCTTATGGAGGACGCTCCCTGGGTTCCGGTCTTCAACGAGCAGCGCTTCACGCTCAAGTCTCCGCGCATGGCCGGTGATCCGGCCCTCTACGTCGACCCCGTCTCGATCCCGGTGAACTACGATTACGTGTATGTGACGGACGCGCAGTGATGCACGGCCATCACGGGCACACGATCCACAATCACCAGTTCCACTACGGGTGGGACAACGCGTTCCAGCCGGTGACGACGGTGGCGCCGGGGACGACGCTGGAGTTCGAGTGCAACGATGCGGCAGGCGGGCATTTCAAGCCCGCCTCCACCGTCGCCGACGTCGCGACGCTCGACTTCTCCAAAACCAACCCGGTGACGGGGCCGATCTACGTCGACGGCGCCGAGCCGGGCGATGCGCTCAAGGTCACGATCGAGAGCTTCGCCCCGTCCGGCTTCGGCTGGACAGCGAACATCCCCGGCTTCGGCCTCCTCGCCGACCAGTTCACCGAGCCGGCGCTGCAGCTGTGGTCCTACGACACCGCCTGCCGGGAGCCTGCGGCGTGGGGGTCGCACGCCCGCGTGCCGCTGAAGCCCTTCACGGGGACGATCGGCGTCGCGCCCGCGGAGCCCGGCCCGCACTCGATCGTTCCGCCGCGTCGGGTCGGCGGCAATCTCGACATCCGCGACCTTTCGGCGGGGACGGTGCTCTACCTCCCCGTCGAAGTGCCCGGGGCGCTCTTCTCCGTCGGCGATACGCACGCCGCGCAGGGCGACGGCGAGGTGTGCGGCACCGCCATCGAGAGCGCGATGAAGACCGTCATCACGCTCGATGTCGTGAAGGGGGCAAACCTCAGGACGCCGCGGTTCACGACGGCGGGGCCGGTGACGCGCCACCTCGACGCCGACGGGTATGATGTCACGACCGGCATCGGCCCAGACCTCTGGGACAACACCCGCGTCGCGGTGTCGGAGATGATCGACCTCCTCACCGCGCGCCACGGCCTGTCGGCGGTGGACGCCTACATGCTGGTCTCCGTCTGCGCGGACCTTCGCATCTCGGAGGTTGTCGACATGCCGAACTGGGTCGTCTCGTTCTACTTCCCGAGGTGCGTGTTCCAGTGACCGCCGCGCCTCCCGCGCTCGCCATCGAGGGGCTGACGGTCGCCGTCGGCCCCCGCTCGCGGCCGCGCGCCGTGGTGGAGGACTTGTCGCTCGCCGTCGCCCGCGGCGAGACGGTGTGCCTCGCGGGCGAATCGGGCTCGGGAAAGTCGATGACTGCGCTCGCCGTGATGGGGCTCCTGCCGCGCGCGGCACGGGTCGTGGCGGGCCGGGTCACCGTCGGGGGCACCGACCTCACCGGGCTCGACGAGGCAGCGCTCCGGCGTGTGCGCGGCGACCGCGTCGCGATGATTTTTCAGGAGCCGATGACCTCGCTCAACCCGGTGCTGACCGTCGGCCGGCAGCTCACGGAGGCGATCCGCGCGCACCGTCCGGTCGGCGGCGGAGAGGCGCGGCGGCTCGCGAAGGCGGCGCTCGACGCCGTCCGCATCCCGGAGGCCGAGCGCCGGCTCCGCCAGTACCCGCACGAGCTCTCCGGGGGCATGCGCCAGCGGGTGATGATCGCGATGGCGCTCGCCCTCCGCCCCGAGGTGCTCATCGCCGACGAGCCGACGACGGCGCTCGACGTCACGGTGCAACGCGAGGTGCTGGAGCTCCTGCGCGACCTGCAGCGCGAATTGGGAATGGGCCTCCTTCTCATCACCCACGACATGGGCGTGGTCGCGGAGATGGCGGACCGGGTGGCCGTCATGCGGAACGGCCGGCTGGTCGAAGAGGCCGCCGTCGGCCCCCTGTTCGCGACACCGAAGGCCGACTACACGCGCGCCCTCCTCGCCGCGGTTCCCCGGTTCGCGCCCCGTCCGCCTCGCCCGGTCGCGCCGGCGCCGGCGGTGGTGGAGGCCGTCGGGCTCACCGTCGGGTTCGACCTCGCCTCCGGCTTCCTCGACCGGGCGCCCCGTCGCGTCTACGCTGTGGAGGGCGTCTCCTTTTTCGTCCGACCCGGCGAGACGCTCGCGCTCGTCGGCGAGTCGGGCTGCGGCAAGTCGACGATCGCCAAGGCGCTCGCCGGGCTCGTCCCCTACGAGGGCGACATCGTGATCGGCGGCCAGAACGTGGCGGGGCTCGACCGCGGATCGCAACGCCGGGCCCGGCGCGAGGTGCAACTCGTCTTCCAGGATCCCTACGCCTCGCTCGATCCGCGGATGACGGTCGGCGCCCTGGTCGCCGAGCCGATGGTGATCCACGGCCTCGGCGGCCGCTCCGAGCGGTCGGACAGGGTGGCCGAACTGTTCGAGAAGGTCGGCCTCTCGCCCGACCATGTCGGCCGCTACCCGCACGAATTTTCCGGCGGACAACGACAGCGTATCTCGATTGCCCGCGCGCTCGCGCTGCGGCCAAAGCTCATCATCGCCGACGAGAGCGTCTCGGCGCTCGACGTGTCCGTACAGGCCCGCGTGCTGGAGCTTCTGAAGTCGCTGCAGGACGAATTCGGGATCTCCTACCTCTTCATCTCGCACGACATGGCGGTCGTCAGCGCGGTGGCGGACCGCGTCGCCGTGATGCGGCTCGGCCAGATCGTGGAGACCGGCCCGGCGTCGGCGGTGTTCTCCGCGCCGCAACACGCCTACACGCGGACGCTCATCGATGCCGTTCCGCTGCCCGACCCTCAGAGGCGGAGGATCGGTGGCGCGCGGCTTGCGGGCGCCGTCCCGAGCCCGGTCCGCCGCCGTGGCGATCCGCCGGCCCGCGTCAGCCTGACCGACATCGGCGACGGGCACCTCGTCGCAACGGAAGCGGGCCTCGACGCGGCAGCTTGAGCGGCGGCGCCGTGCCGGCCGACGCTCCGGCGACGGGCATTGCGGGCCGCCTGTTCGCCGGCAAGCGGAGCAACGCGCTCAACGTCGCCGCACACGGTCGTCATGAGGACGTGGAGCACCACTCCGGCGCGACTGGCTGCGCGCTCAACCCCGAACCTCGAGCGGGATTGTGAAGCTCATCGACGAGCGCGAGATCGCGGCGGGCAACGCCGGGAAGCGGCTGCCGGTCACCGCGCGGAGCGCGGCGTTGTCGATGGCGGCGCTGCCGGAGCTGCGGGCGATCCTCGCGCCGGACACGGCGCCGTTCCGGCTCACCGTGAAGGTGACCGTCGCCCGGCCCGCCCCGCCGGCACGGCGCGATGCGCGGCCGAACGCCGATGCGATGCGCGAGCGGACAGAGGCCGAGTAGCTCGCCTCGGCGTTCGCGGACTGCGCGGCCGCCGCCGCTCTTGCCCGACGGCTCTCCGCCGGGGCGGCGCGACGGCGCTCCTCGACCGCGGCCGCGCTGCGGCGTTCCTCGGCCGTCGGGCGGCTCGGCTGCCGCCGCTCGGTCGCATGCCGTGGCTCGGAGGGCGCCGTTCGCCGGCGCTCGGCGACCTCCGTCCGGTTGGACGGGGCGCGTTCCCGGTTCGCCCGCGGCATCGGGGTTCTCGGGCGGCAGCGGCGTCGCGAATGCTGGCACGTCCTCAGCCGGCGCTTCGGCAACTTCCACAGCTTGGGCGGCCGCGACGTCGGTCGGCCCCAAGGCTTCCGGCACCACTTCGGCAGATCGGCCGCCTCCGGCGATTGCGTCAGCGGTCTGCAGCGGTGCGGGAGCCGCGGGGAGCGACGTCGGCCGTCTCCGGCGCCGGCTCGAGCTCCGCCATGTTCACGGCCTCGGCGAGTTCCGGCTCCTCGGGCCCGCTCGTCTCCGCAGCTTCCGCTTCGGCGACGTTGGAGTCGGCGGTGTTCGTCTCTGCCGGCAGGAGCATTTCCGCCGGCGCATCGAGAGGCTCGGCGCCTGCGGCGGCCTCATCGGGCAGCTCCGGGACGGTCGGCGCAACGGGGTCCGGCTCCGCGACCGCCTCCTCGGCCTCGACCGCCTCGGTCACGCACGACGTGACGCCTGGAGGATCGACGCGGATCTCTCTCACGGCTGGCGCGCCGCCGCGCCTTTGCCAGCACGCGTGTCCGCAAAGCAGGGGCCACGATCAGATCACCGCCAACTTCAGTTCTACTCGGAGTTGCAGCGGATGACCTAAACAACATCCAGCAGAAATACCCGTCGAATCACTGCGCCAAATCTCTTGCGGCGAGCGGTCCGTATATAGGCGTGTCCAGCGGGTCACGATGAGCGCCGGGAGTGGCCGTCGTGACTGCAAACCAAAGCGATGTCGGCGAGAATCACCGACGTGAGCAGATACACCTGAGTGAGCGTGTGGCGGAACATCACCGATACGTGATCTTTCATGATCCGGCCGGCGCTCTGTTCGGGCCGATCTCCACGGCTCGTAATCCTTGAGGAGCAAGCGTTTTGCGACATCGGGGAGGCATCGCTTGCGCCGCTTCTGTGGTGCACGCCCGGCCGTGCACCACACACGTGGGTATGGTGGAGATAAACAAGGCTGTGGGAGGC
>JAESGM010001053.1_pt1 | contig 10701 bp, 10 predicted proteins | sample 9269721 | NCBI WGS metagenome assembly JAESGM01 (sample SAMN15720920, study PRJNA650825) | algae metagenome | isolation source: Komarekiella atlantica HA4396-MV6 and co-occurring heterotrophs from... | place: USA: Theobald House, Kauai, HI | collected 2009-07-29 | reverse complement strand
GCCATTACGATCTCTTCCAGAGCCGCATTGCCGGCGCGCTCGCCGATGCCGTTGATCGTGCACTCGACCTGCCGCGCCCCGCCCTCGATTGCCGCCAGCGAATTGGCGACGGCGAGGCCGAGATCATTGTGGCAATGCGCCGAGAAGATCGCCTTGTCGGCATTGGGCACGCGCTCGCGCACCGCCCTGAACATGGCTCGGTATTCGTCAGGGGTGGCGTAGCCGACGGTATCGGGCAGGTTGATCGTGGTCGCGCCGGCCTTGATCGCGGTCTCGACTGCCCGGCAGAGATAGTCGATCGGCGTGCGGGTCGCGTCCATGCCTGACCATTCGACGTCCTCGACCAGATTGCGCGCTTGGCTGACAGTCTTGGTGATGATCTCCAGCACCTCCTCCTCGCTCTTACGTATCTGGTGCTGCAGATGGATCGGCGAGGTCGAGACGAAAGTGTGGATGCGCGGCCTGGCCGCATGGCGGACCGCCTCGCCTGCACGGGCGATGTCGGCGGGGATGGCGCGCGCCAAGCCCGCCACAGTGGCGCGCCTGATCCGGGAGGCGATCGCCGAGACCGCCTCGAAATCCCCGTCCGAAGCGATCGGGAAGCCGGCCTCGATGATGTCGACGCCCATCGCGTCGAGCATATCGGCGACTTCGAGCTTCTCCTCGAAGGTCATGGTCGCGCCGGGGCATTGCTCGCCATCGCGCAAGGTGGTGTCGAAGATCAGGACGCGGTCCTCGGCGGACACGGTGCTGCCTGCATTGCTCATGGTCTTGTCCTTGGTCAGGGCGCGCCGCACATCGGTTCCGGCTGGCGCGAAGGGTCTGAAGCTCTGTTCTCGTCATCCCCTGAGCGCCCAGGCACACGTGCCCGGCCGGCCCTCAGGGGCAGGTAAGAAGAAGCAGCTGACCAAGGAGCGAGGGAGCGCGCGACGGAGCGCACATGCCGGCCGTCCGCGCAGCGGCGCGGTTCAGGCTCTCGGCATGGGTGGCGAATGCGGCCACGAACGATCCTCGTCTCGACGGAAGCTGTCTACCGGATCGGAGGATAGGAAGGCAAGTCGCAGGGGTCTTGAACGTTCGTGCGTGGTCAGCCGGCGGCGCCCGCCCGCTCCTTCAGCGTCCTGGTCCCGGCGCGCGGCCCCGGCCAGATCTGCAAGCGATAGAAGTCGTCGCCCTCCAGCCCGTCATCGCTCAACATGTCGAGGCCGACATAAGAGACCCGCAGACGATAGCTCCCGGGCGTGAGCGAGAAGCGCGCCCGCTCCTGCGGCGAGCCTTCGGTGCAGCCGATCACCATCACCTGACCGGAGCGCACGCGGAAGGAGCACTCGTTGACCAGCTCCCACTCGCCGAAATCGGCCTCTGGCGCAGCGTCATGGACCGAGACCACGACCGGAACGTTCATGTTCCTGGCAGTCGCGATGCCGACCGAGCATTCGCCGACGGCGAGCATCCGCTCGACCGTCTCATCGGTCCAGAATGTCCCCCAATCCTCGTCGACCGCCTCGTCCTGAAGATAGAACTGGAAGTAGTCGGCGAAGATCTCGAGCTCGATGGAGTGCAGCAGCGTCATGACGGCAAGCCTTCCGTCGAATTGTGACCGGAGTAAGTGCGCAAAGCCCCACCTCTCTCTGGCATGACCAGCGCTGCATATTGCTTAACCTGATCGCGCGCGATTCGGCCGGCTGTCGCGCGCGCCGCAGGCCAGCCGGCTGACTGGAGTGCCGCGACGATGCAGCGCTATGATCGCCCCGCCATCGGGCTCGCCATGGGCCTTTCGGGGCTGGCCGGCTTCGTCGATGCCCTCGGCTTCCTCAGCCTCGGCGGCTTCTTCGTCTCGTTCATGACCGGCAACACCACGCGCCTCGGCATCGAGCTGGCGCAAGGCCGCCTGGGCGGCATCCTGCTGGCCGGCATGATCATCCTCCTCTTCGTGCTCGGCGTCGTCTGCGGCTCGCTCGCCGGCCATGCTGGTGGGCGGCGGCGCCAGGCGGCAGTGCTGGCCTTCGTCACCCTCACGCTCGCCCTCTCGGCCGGGCTCGACACGCTCGGGCTCGGCATTGCCGCCGCCGGCGTACTCGCTCTCGCCATGGGCGCCGAGAACGCCGTCTTCCAGCGCGACGGCGAAGTCACGATCGGCCTGACCTATATGACCGGTACGCTGGTCAAGATGGGGCAGCGGCTCGCCGGCGCCCTGCTCGGCGGGCCGAAGCTCGCCTTCCTGCGCCATCTCACCTTGTGGCTCAGCCTGCTCGGCGGCGCGATCCTCGGAGGTTTCGCCTATGGCCAGGTGGGCCTGTACGCGATCTGGCTGGCGGTCGCGGCGGCGACTTGCTTCACCGTCATCGCCCTCTTCCTGCCCGATCAAGGCTGAGCGGGCTTTCTCACCGCGGAGACCTTTGCCTCGCAGACGGAATCACACATGGTTCCGGTCCGACCAGCCGGAGCCACGTCCATGCGCGCCGCCCTCCTCGCCGCCGCCCTCGGCCTTTCCCTCGCGGCCTGCCAGAGTGCCGGCCCGCCGCCGGCCCCCTCGCCCGCCCAGGCGCCGACCGGCGTGACGCCCAACACCTTCCGGATGCCGAGCGGCTCGGGCTGCGCCGGCGAGGTCGACCGTTTCCAGGCAGTGATGGACAACGACCTTTCGACCGGTCACACCACCAAGGGCGTCCATACCCGCGTCAGCGCCGAGATCGACAACGCCCGCAAGAGCTGCGCGGCCGGCAACGACGCTGGCGCCATCTCCCAGATCCGCGCGACGCGGACGAAGTTCGGCTATCCGTGAGCCCGGCCTCGCTTCGGTCACAGGCAAGGCGCACCTGATTGCGTCACCCCATTGGGGGTGGCAGGTATTTGCAGGGCGAATGCCGGCAGGAACCGAGGGAAAGCCGGACCATGATCACCCGTCGCATCTTCGCCGCCATGCCGCTCGCGCTGGCGGCGCTGCCGCTGCCCGCGCTCGCCGCGCCGCGCACGCTCTCGGGCACGGTCACCTATCGCGAGCGGATCGCGCTGCCGCCGGGCGCCGTCGTCGAGGTCAGCCTGCTCGATGTCTCGCTCGCCGACGCGCCGTCCCGCACCATCGCCCGCACGCGCATCGTCACGCGCCGGCAGGTGCCGATCCCTTACCGCCTGCGCTTCAACGACGCGGTGATCCGGCCGGGCCATCGCTACGCGCTGCGCGCCGAGATCCGGGTGCGCGGCCAGCTCTGGTTCACCACGATGGAGCACCATGCGGCGCTCGTACCGGGCGCGAGCGGCGAGATCGTCGTGCAGCGCGTCGCGCCGCCGGCGGAGGTCGGCGGTCCCACCGGCTCCTGGCTTGTTACGAGTCTGCGTGGCCGGCCGCTGCCGGACGGTGTCCGCGCCACGCTGAAGATCGAGTCGAACGGCAGCGTCTCGGCCCATAGCGGCTGCAACGGCATGGGCGGACAGGCCACGATCCGTGACAAGGCGATCCGCTTCGGCCCCCTGGTCGGCACGCTGATGGCCTGTCCGGAGCCACGCATGCAGGTCGAAAACCAGTTCCGCGCTGCGCTGGAAGCGACGCGGAGCTGGCGGATGGAGCGCGGCGCGCTCGTTCTGCTGAGCGGGCGCGGCGCGCGGCTTGTCGTGCTGGCGCGGGAGTAGCGGCGGCTCAGGCCGCCAGCCCCCGCTTCTCCAGCAGCGCGTCCGGCGTCGGCAGCCGGCCCCTGAACAGCGTATAGGCTTCGGCCGGATCGCGCGTGTCGCCGGCCGAATAGATGTAGCGCTTGAGCTTGCCGGCAACTTCGGGGGCGAAGACATTGCCCGCCTCGATGAAGGCGTTGAAGGCGTCGGCGTCCATCACCTCCGACCAGAGATAGCTGTAATAGCCGGCCGAATAGCCGTCGCCCGAGAAGACGTGGCTGAAATGCGGCGTGCGGTGGCGCATGGTGATCTCGGCGGGCATGCCGATCCGCGCCAGCTCCTTCGCCTCGAAGGCGAGCGGATCGACCTCCGCCGGCGCTTCCAGCGAGTGGAAGGCGAGATCGACCAGCGCCGATGAGCTGTACTCCACCGTCGCGAAGCCCTGGTTGAAGGTCTGCGCCCGCTTGATCTTCTCGATCAGTTCGTCCGGGATCGGCTCTCCGGTCTCGGCATGCAGGCAGAAGCGCTGCATGACCTCCCTGGTCAGGAACCAGTGCTCGTAGAGCTGCGAGGGCAGTTCGACGAAATCGCGCGAGACCGAGGTACCGGCGAGCGAGCCGTAATGCACGTCCGAGAGCAGGCCGTGCAGGGCATGGCCGAACTCGTGGAAGAGCGTGCGGGCATCGTCGATCGAGAGCAGCGCCGGCTTGCCCTCCGCCGGCTTGGCGAAGTTGCAGACGTTGACGATGATGGGGCGGACCTCGCCGTCGAAATTGCGCTGGCCACGATAGGCGCTCATCCAGGCGCCGGAGCGCTTCGAGGCGCGGGCGAAATAATCGCCGAGGAAGAGGCCGATATGCCGGCCGGTGGCGGTCTCGCTCACCTCGAAGACGCGGACATCCGGGTGATAGCCCTTGAGGTCCGGGCGCTCGGCGAAGGAAAGCCCGAACAGCTTGCCGGCGGTGTCGAAGGCGGCGGCGATGATCCTGTCGAGCTGGAGATAGGGCTTCAGCACGGCCTCGTCGAGCGCATAGGTCTTCTGCCGGACCTTCTCGGCGTAGAAGCGCCAGTCGGACGGGCGGATCGGAGCGTTCTCGCCCTCGCTCTGGGCGAGCGCGGCAAGGTCGGCTGCCTCCTGCCCGGCGCGGGCGCGGGCCGGCTTCCAGACCAGTTCGAGCAGGTTGCGCACGTTCTCCGGCGTCTTCGCCATGGAGTCGTCGAGCTTGAAATGGGCGAAGGTGACAAAGCCCAGCAGCTTCGCCTTCTCGGCCCTGAGATTCACCATCTCGGCGACGATGGCGCGGTTGTCGGTCTCGCCGCCATTCTCGCCGCGCTTGCTCCAGGCGGTGAAGGCCTGCTCGCGCAGCTCGCGCCGCGTCGAGAAGGTCAGGAAGGGCTCGATGATCGAGCGTGCCAGCGTCACCGCATGCTTGCCGTCCTGGCCGCGATCGGCGGCGGCACGCGCCATCGCCGCGACGACGAAGGGCGGCAGGCCATCGAGATCGGCCTCGTCCTCGATGATCAGCGCATAGCTCGCCTCGTCCTTCAGCAGGTTCTGGCCGAAGCTGGTGCCGAGGCCGGCCAGTCGCTCGTTGATCGCGGCGAGTCGGGCCTTGGCTTCGCCTTCGAGCTTCGCGCCCGAGCGGATGAAGCCGCGATGCGTCCGCTCCAGCAGGCGCATTTGCTCTTCGCTCAGGCCGAGGCTCTCGCGCGCCTCGAACACCGCGTCGACGCGGGAAAAGAGGTCATGGTCCATCATGATCGCCGACCAGTGCCGCGACATCACCGGCGACATCTCGCGCTCGATCGCCTGCAGCGCCTCGTTGGTGTCGGCCCCGGCAAGATTGTAGAACACGCCGCCGAGCCGGCTCATACCGCGGGCCGAGCGCTCCAGCGCCTCGATCGTATTGGCGAAGCTGGGCACAGCTTTCTCGGCCTTGATCGCCTCGACCTCGGCCCGGTGCTGCTCCAGCGCCGCCGGATAGGCCTGCTTGATATGCTCGGGCGTGATCTCCGCGAAGGGCGGCAGGCCGAACGGCGTCTCCCAGGCGCGCCCGAACGGGTTGCCTTCAGGCAAAGCAAGGACTTCGGACGCATCGGCCATCGGCAACCTCGATCGGTAAAGGGTCAATCCCGCCCGTAGATATGGGCGAGATAGGACGTCATGAAGGGCGGCATGTCATAAGCCGCGCAATCGGCGAGATTGCGGACGATGACGATATCGGAAAGCTCCGGCTCGTCCTGCCGCGCGATCCGCTCCAGCATGAGCGCGCGGGCTTTCTCGGCGCTCCACGAAACCGCGACCGGACGCATGAAGGCGACGCGGCCCGGCACGATCACCGCCGTCCAGCGCTCTTCAACCGTAATCTCGCCGAGCGTGAGACCCGTCTCCTCGCAGAGTTCGCGGGTGACGCTGCCGGCGAGATCGAGCGTGCCGTCCGGGCGGGCATCTTCCCTGTCCGGCGTGCCGGCGGCGAAATAGACCTTGCCGGGATTGGCGGTGTGATCGCCCATCCGGCCGAGCAGGAAGGCGCCGTCGGCAGCCCGCAAGGCTGCCATGGCGAAGCCATTGCGGATCGCCGGAGGCGGCAGCCCGAAGTCGCGCCAGCCCAGGAAGGCGGCGTAGTCGGCCTCGAAATAGCCGGCATGGAACACGCCGTCCTCGATCGCGGCGCGGTGCTGCAGCATGACGCGGCCGTTGAACATCGAGGGCTTGCCGACCGTGAGCTTTTCCCAATGCGCCGCGATCTCGTCGGCGCGCTCGCGCGCGAAGGCCCAGTCGAAAGCCTCGACCCGCGCCTCGACGCGATCGAGCGCGACGATCTTTCCGTCGACAACGCCATTGCCGCTCACAGCAGCACGCCCTCGCTCATCACCAGCGCGGCACCGCCGATCGTCGCGGAGGCCAGTGCGCCATCCTTGATCGTGAGGGTCAGCTCGATCTGCGAGGGCCGGCCCATCTCATAGCCCTGCTCGATGACGAAGCGATGCGCGCCATCGCCCGGCCGGTCGAATGCCATGATCGCTCCGGCGAAGGCGGCAACGGCTGAGCCGGTCGCCGGATCCTCGGTCACGCCGGCCTCCGGCCAGAACATCCGGGCATGGTAGTGATGCCCGGCCTCCTGCGTTTCGCGGCAATAGACGAAGGCATTGCCGTTCTGGGCCGGCGCCATCACGCGCTCGAATGTTCCTGCGGCCCGAGCCTTCGCGACCGCCTCCCGACCACTGACCGGCACCATCGTATAGGCGACGCCGGCCGAGAAGGCGCTCGGCCGATGCGCCTCGAAGCCGAGATCGGCCACGTCCAATCCCAGCGCTTCCGCCAGGGCCGCATCTGCCACCGGCTGCGCGATCTGCTCCGGCAGCTTCGGCAAGGTGAAGATGGCGCGGGCGCTGCGCGCATTGCCGAGCGCGATCACGCACGGCACAAGCCCGACCTTCTCCTCCAGGACGAGCCTGTCCGCAGCCCGCCCCTCGGCGGCATCGCGCAGCGCCAGCAGCGCGGCGGTGCCGACCGTCGGATGGCCGGCGAAGGGCAGTTCCTGCCCCGGCGTGAAGATGCGGATCGCAGCGCGGTGGGCCGGGTTGGCCGGTGGCGCGACGAAGACTGTCTCCGACAGGTTGAACTCGCGCGCGATCGTCTGCATCGCCTCCGTGTCGAGCCCGTCGCTGTCCAGCACGACGGCGAGCGGATTGCCGGCATGCGGCCTGGTCGTGAAGACGTCGAGCGTGACGAAACGGCGGCTCATGCGGTCTCCTTCGGGATGGTCAGCTCGATCGTCAGCGGGCAGTGGTCGGAGGCCTTGGGCCGGTCCCAGCCGACGCGCGGATAGCGGTCGCAAGTCAGAGCGAGCTTGGCCATCGAGCGGTCGGCCTCGCGCGGATCGAGCGGCACGCGATAGGGCAGACCGCGCCGGATCATCTGCATCGCCGGGTTCGGATTGGCCGCAGCGAGCGCCGGCGAGAGCAGGATATGGTCGAGCGGCATATGGCTGTCGATCAGGCTCTGGCGCTCCTCGGACCAGTAGCGCCGGAAATGCGTCCAGCGCTCATGCGGCGGCTGGCTCTCCATCGGATCGACGGCGAAATCCTCCAGCAGTGGCTCGATGCCGCTGTCGCCCTCGTCGATCGGCGCCGCCAGCGGGCCGAGCCCGATGCGGTAGCCGTTGAGATCGCCGAGGATCGCCCAGTTCGCCTCGCGCCAGCCTGGTCCGAACCAGCCCTGGATGATCTTCTTCACCGCCAGCGCCTCGGCCCGGCGGATCGGCAGCGTCGCCTGCCGGCCATCGTCGCGGCCATTGTTCATCGACTTGAAATGGCAGCCGAACAGAGCAAGTCGCCGGTCGCCGAAATCGAGCTCGACCGCCAGGCAATCGCGGGCGAAGACCTTGTCACGCGGCTCGATGCCGAAGGCCGCGATCTCGGGCGAGAACGCCTCCGCATCGGCAAAGCTCATGCCCTTGTAGGAGCGCACCGTGACCTGCGGCGGCTTCACCAGATCGCGCCGCGCCGCGAAGCCGATATCGATATTGCGCCGGTCATTGCCGTCGAGCAGGGTGAAATGGCCGTAGCGATGGTCGGCAATGCGGTGGACGTAATTGGCGAAGAAGGCCTGCAGGCTGGCGAGCGAGTCGACCTCCTGCAGCATCCAGAGATCGGCATTGGCCTCGGCGATGGCGAGCGCCGTCATCTGACGCTTGTCGTCCTCCAGCGCGACCGCGAGCGAGCGCTCGACCGCGTCGCGCTCGTCTGCCCGCGGGAAATGGAACAGCGACATCGCCGCCGCCGTCTCGGTCCGCCCGCCCGGCTCGAAGCGGTGACGCGTCAGCAGGTTCTCGACGTTGAAGGTGCCGAGGCGCAGCTTCATGCGCGTCAGACCGCTTCGGCCGTGAAGAGCTGCGAGGGCGTCACGAACTCGCCCTGCGCCGCCACGGTCAGAATCTCGCGCGAGCCTGCCTCCTTGGTCCGCTTCAGCAGCCCGTAGATCGAGGAGGCCGCCTTGCCGAGCGCGCTCGCCGCCGAGCCGTCGCGCAGGTAGTGGACGAAGAACAGCGCCGCGATCGCGTCCCCAGCGCCGTTGATGTTGATGTCGATCTTGGGCGTGCGGACGCGATAGGTGCCCTGCCCGTCCGCCGCCATCAGGTCGATCGCATCGCCAGGGGTCTCGTTGGTGATCAGCGAGGTCACGAGCACGACCTTGGGTCCGGCATCGCGCAGCGCCTCGACGGCGCGGTGTGCATCGGCCAGCGTCTTCACCTCGACATCGGTGAGCAATTCCAGCTCGAACTGGTTCGGCGTGACGATGTCGGCCGCCGGCACCGCCTGCTCGCGCATGAACTCCGGAATGCCCGGCCGCACGAAGACGCCACGACCGACATCGCCGATCACCGGATCGCAGCAATACATCGCCTTGGGATTGGCCTCGCGCACCTTGGCGACGGCCGAGAGGATGGCGTGGCCGATATCGGCCGAGCCCATATAGCCTGACAGCACGCCGTCGCATCTGCCGAGCACGCCGCGCTCGCCGATGCCCGCCATCAGCTCATCGATGGTGGCGCCATCGAAGACCTGCCCTTTCCAGGCGCCATAGCCGGTGTGGTTCGAGAACTGCACGGTGTGGATCGGCCAGACCTCGACGCCAAGGCGCTGCATCGGGAACACGGCCGAGGCATTGCCGACATGGCCATAGGCGACATGGGACTGGATCGAGAGGATGTTCATGGGGATAGGCCAGCCTTCGACGACACGACGCGGCGAACCTAGCGGCTACGGCGTCGCAGGCAAATCGAAAGCAGTGATGGCTGCGATGAGCAAAACGCTCAGCTCACCTCGGCGGCCGAGATGCGCGCCACCCCCGCAGTGTCGGTGAACTGCGCGAGGCTGCGCACCTTGCCATCCTCAAAACTCAGCAAGTCGAGCGTCTGGAAGGTTTCGGTACGGCCTGTAGGCACGAAGGTGATATCGGCTCGCCAGTGGTAGGCGGCTCGGTCGCCTTCGACGACGACATCCAGTGTCTCGAAATTCGTGAAGGTGAAAGCGCCGATGAAGTCGGCCATCTGGCCGCGCACCGCCACGCAGCCCTCTTGCGGTCGGCAGATCGCCTCGCGCTCCGCCGCTCCCATCAATTGGAACCGGCAATCGGGGTGGAAGTAGTTCATCAGCTCGTCGAGATCGCCTTTGACGCGTGCTGCGTAGGCTTTCTCGATCAACCCCTTGATCTCGGAGCGCTCAGTCATCTGGCCTCTCCTTGCGTCAAGGGCGTAGTTTCGCGCCGCAGAGGCTGCAAGTCCAGCGAGCAGTTCAGCTGACCCCAAATGGAAATGGCGCCACCTCGCAGTGGCGCCATCACAACGGGCATGGCGTTGAGGTCGGATCAGGACCCCGCAGCCGCCTTCTTCGCAAACGAGTCGATGAAGGTCTTGCTCAGGTCGACATTCGAGTTGGTCAGCTCGGGGTCGAGCAGCTTGAGCGAGTCGTACATGCTCTTCATCGCGTCGGCGGTCGGGATGCCGGTGCGCGAATAGCTCTCCTGCGAGTTCTTCACCGCGGTCAGATAGAGCGGCTTGTCGCCGAGATGGTATTCGGCCGGCACGAGGTCGGCAACATCCTCGGGCTTGGCCGTCTCCAGCCATTTCAGCGACTTCATCAGCGCGTTGACGAGTTTCTGCGTCGTCACCGGGTTCTTCTCGGCAAAGTCGTTCTTGAGATAGAGCACCGCCGCCGGGTTGGAGCCGCCGAACAGCGCCTTGGTACCGGCCTCCGTGCGGGTGTCGATCAGCGAGACGATGTCGCCATCCGATTCCAGCTTCGAGGTGACGGGGTCGAGATGCGAGATCACGTCGACCTGCTTCTGCTTGATCGCCGCGACGGCGCTCGCGCCGGCACCGACGCCGATGATCGCGGCGTCGCTCGCCTTCAGGCCCGCCTTGACCATGGCGTATTGCGCGGTCAGCGCCGTCGAGGAGCCGGGCGCGGTGACGCCGATCTTCAGGCCCTTGAAATCGGCCGCGGACTTGACCTTGTCGGCAAGGTCCTTGCGTACCGCAATGGTGATCGCCGGGAAGCGCCCGAGCTCGATCACGGCGCGGATGT
>JAESGM010001051.1_pt1 | contig 10707 bp, 11 predicted proteins | sample 9269721 | NCBI WGS metagenome assembly JAESGM01 (sample SAMN15720920, study PRJNA650825) | algae metagenome | isolation source: Komarekiella atlantica HA4396-MV6 and co-occurring heterotrophs from... | place: USA: Theobald House, Kauai, HI | collected 2009-07-29 | reverse complement strand
CGCGCCCTGAGAATCCCCCGGGAGCACGCCCCGAGACTCCTCCGGGAGCGCGGCCTGAGACTCCTCCGGGAGCCCGGCCGGAAAACCCGCCCGGCAAGAAGTGATCCGATAAGTGATCACTGGGGTTTTGTGACGTCGCTTTTGACGGTCAGAAACCCGGACGCGGCTTTTGCGTAGCTTGATTGAGTTGCGGTCGGGCTTGATTGCCCGGCCGCAACGAAACGTGCCGAAACCATAGAGCAGAAGCGAAACTTGAATCAGTCGAGATGAGGTGCGCCATGAAACTGGTTGTCAGGAACGGCCTTTTGACGATTGCGGCGTCGCTTGGCCTGCTGTGCAGCACTTTGCTGGCATCTGCCGAATACAAACCGATTCCGGCCGAGAAGCTGAAGACCAATCAGTTCGACGTCGAGTATGTCGAGCCGAAAAATCCGGCACATCGCCCGATCTACGACATGCTCAGGGAGCAGCGCATCCTCGAGAAATTTCAGGCCTTCCTTGCGCCGGTCAAACTGCCGATCAGGATCACGCTGAAAGTCGAAGGCTGCGATGGCGTGGCCAACGCCACCTTCTGGGATGACGCGATCAAGGTCTGCTACGAGTATTTCGAATACATCTGGAATCAGACGCCGAAAATGGCGACCAGAGGATTGTCGCCCAAGGATGCGATGATCGGACCGACCGTGGATGTGTTCCTGCATGAGGCAGGACATGCCGTTCTCGAAGTGCTCGACATTCCATTCTTCGGCCGTGAGGAAGAAGCCGCGGATTACTTCGCAACCTATCTGCTTCTGCAGTTCTGCAAGGACGATGCGCGCCGTTTGATCCTGGGTGCGTCGTTCATCAGCGGCCGGGAAGCGATGGACGACCAGGGCAAGGCGCCGGAATTGCGCCTGTTGGCAGATACGCATTCACTGCCGGCGCAGCGGCATTTCAATCGCTGGTGCATGGCTTACGGCGCAGACCCGGTGTTGTTCGCGGACGCGATCAGCTTCGGTATGCTGCCGAAGAGCCGCGCGAAACATTGCCGCTACGAGTACCAGACGAACGAATATGCCTTCAAAAAGCTGATCAAGCCCTACATCGACGAGGAATTGAAGAAGGCCGTGCTTGCGAAGAAGTGGTTCACGTTTGAAACGCCGGTCGCTGCGACCTTCATGGAAATGCCGACGGAGACGGCGACGATCGCTCCTGAGGATGCGCCGAAGGCGTTTCGTCCTTTCGGCGACAGGACGCAGCAGCCTGCCAAGCAGTGACCGCGGGGGCCTCAACCTCCATAACGCAAAAACGCGCCGGTCCAAATTGGGACCGGCGCGTTTTTGATGTCAGGAGGGACTGCGCGCGGCAGCCTGGTTCCTCAAATTGCTTCCTTGAGTTCCTTGGCGGCGCGGAAGGCCACCTTCTTGGAGGCCTTGATCTGAATCTGCTCGCCGGTAGCCGGATTGCGGCCGATGCGGGCAGCGCGCTTGCGCACCTGCAGGATTCCCAAACCGCCAATGCGGATCCGGTCGCCTTTTTTCAGGTGCTTGGTGATCGAACCTACGAGATCGCCAAGAATTGCCTCGCTCTGCTTCTTGGACAACTGGTGCTCCTCGGCGAGCTGAGCCGCGAGATGCTTCAGCGTAACGGTGGGAGCTGTCGCCGGCTTCTTGTCAGCCATGGGTGGCCCTCCTTTTCATCAAGCGGCGTTACGAAAATCCACAGAATGTGGCCTTTAGACGATTCTGAGGTCCGGGAGAATGGCTTTTTTGCCTGAGTCCCAGTGGTTTTTGCGATTCTTGGTGAAAAAAGGTTGCAGATGCAACGGGATACAGCCCCAGATGGCCAAAAATTGACCCCAGACGGGCTTACCAAAGGACGCAGATTTGCGGGAGAATGGCATGGCGGGAGCGACGGGACTCGAACCCGCGGCCTCCGGCGTGACAGGCCGGCGCTCTAACCAACTGAGCTACGCCCCCATGCAGGGAGTAGCGCGGACTTAAATGGCACCCCTGCGCAAGTCAACCCGGTTCCTGGTGCTTTTGTCGGGCACGGCAATCGCAGGGCGCGACATCGAACGCGCTTGCAAGCCCGTGTCTATTACAGAAATATGACAATTGCTTGCGTCGCCGGTCGCTCGAGCAACTTTTCCAGACAATCCGGCGCTGAAGTGCGTCGGTCATGTCGATTGCTGATTTTTTTCGGATGCGGCGTCACTCCGGCGTTTGGTCTGCGCTTTCCGGCGCGGGCCGCCTGAACCTGGCCGCAACGATTCTCCTGCATCTGGCCGCTTTGGCCTGTCTGCTAACGACCGAAGCCGGTCCGCTGGGCAAGCTGCTGTTCCTGTTCACCTGGGGGGTGCTGAACTTCGCCTGGCTGCTCGTCCTGCGCCGGCCCGCCATCGCGGCCGCGTTGTCGCTGGCGGTGGTCTTGACCGTGATTCTGGTGTCGCGCTTCAAGTTCGACATCACCTGGATGACCATTACGTTCCTCGACGTCCTGATCATCGATACGGATACGTTTGCATTCCTGCTCAAGACATTTCCGGACCTGCGCGCCACGCTACTTTTTGCCGGTGTCGTCGCCGTGCCGTCGATTCTCTTCCTCTGGTGCTGCGACCGCTATCGCGTACGCCTGCGTACGTCGCTGTCCGGCGGCGGATTTTGCCTCGCCGGGCTGATCGCATTGTCCGGCGCGTTCCCGGAGGAGCCGTGGGAGCCGTTCCAGGGCGTCAATCATGTTTCGAACTTCGCGCGCTCCGGCGTGCTGTCGGTGTCGGAACTGTCGTCCAAGGGCTGGCTGGAATTCGATCGCGCGATCGCCAACCCCACCAAGCCCGTCGCCGAGCACACTTGCGCTCCGGCGAGCAGGTCGCCGCATATCGTCATGGTGCTGGATGAATCCAGCTTCGACATCACAGCCGCGCCGGGCATCAAGGTGCCGACGAATTACGCCAACCATTTCCGCTCCTCCGACGGCAAGACGCGTCAGTTGCTGACCGAGGCGACCGGCGGACCGACCTGGTACACCGAATACAACGTGCTGACTGGCCTGTCGGTGCGCTCGTTCGGGCGCCTGATGTTCTATGTCACCCGCATCGCGGCCGGACGCGTGGAGCGCGGTCTGCCGCAGGCGCTGCGCCATTGCGGCTACAAGACCGTTTCGCTTTATCCGGCTTACGGCGCCTTCCTCAGCGCGCGGCGTTTCCAGAAATCCGCTGGCGTCGAGCGCATGATCGATTCAAAGGAAATGGGCGCCGGCGATGTCGAGCCGGATCATTTCTACTATGACAAGGCGCTGCGCCTGATCGAGAAGGAGGGCAAGGATCAGCCGCTGTTCATATTCGTGTATACGGTCGCCAATCATTTCCCCTGGAACACGACCTTCCGTCCCGATCTCACGCCGGACTGGAAGCCGCTCGGCAACGATCCTGAGGTCGACGAATATATCCGCCGTCAGACGATGAGTGCGCGCGACTATTCCGGGTTCACCGACAAGCTGAAATCTCAATTTTCGGACCAGCAATTCCTGGTCGTGCGTTTCGGGGATCACCCGCCGGCGCTGGCGCACCGGATCATCGATCCGACGCTGAGCGACGCAGAGATCGCGGAGCGGGTGATGAATTACGACCCCCGTTACTACACGGCCTATTACGCAATCGATGGCGTGAACTTCGAGCCCGTCAGGAGCAAGTCCGCGCACGAGCGTCTGGATGCGCCGTATCTGCCTTTGGTCATTCAGGAGGCCGCCGGGCTGCCGCTGGATTCTAGCTTCGCCGAGCAGAAGCGGATACTCGAACGATGTGACGGCCTGTTCTACGCCTGCCGCGACGGCGCCGAGGCGCGGCGCCTCAACCGGTTGCTGGCGGAGGCCGGCCTGATCAAGGGGTTCTGACGGCGATCGTCATTCCCGCTCCGGGCGCTCCGCCGGCGCACGCGCCTTGTCGGTGCGCAACAGGCCGCCTGCGAGATCGCTGAGCGTTGGCCGGGGCAGGGCGGTGAACGGCAGCGGCCGCGTCACGTCGATAGCGGCAAGCCCGAGCCGCGCGGTCAACAGCCCATTGAGCACGCCTTCGCCCAGCCGCGCCGATACTTTCGCCGCGACGCCGTGCCCGATGACCTGCTGGATGAGGCTGTCGCTGGCGGCCATGCCGCCGGTGATGGCGAGATGCGAGATGACCTGCCGAGCCAGACGGATCAGCCCCAGCGTGCCGGGGCGTCCGCCATAAAGCAGCGCCAGCCGGCGGGCGAGGCCGAGCGCGGTGATCAGGACAAAGAACATGTCGACGGCCGCGCGCGGGCTCACCGCGGTCACGATGGACACGCGCTTGGCCGCGGCGCTGACCAGCCGGCGCGCTTCGTGGTCGAGCGGGGTCATCAGTTCACGCTCGGCGAGTTGGACCAGTCCGGCGCCGTCAATGATATCGCCCAGATGACCCTCGATCCGCGTTCGCGCGCGCGCCAGCGGCGCGGCATGGCTTTCCAGCGCAATCAGGTCGCGCACCACCGCACGCCCGTCCGTCAGATCGTCGCTGGCGATCACGGCCATCGCGCGCTGGCGCAAGTCCTCGATGGCCTTCAGGCGGGACAGGCCGCGTATTTCGCGGATCAGGATGGCCAGCAGCGCAACAAGCGCGAGGCCCGCCAGTGCAAGGCCGAACCAGCCCAGCGGCGGGAAGCGGGCGAACAGGTCTTCGATCAGGGTGGTGACCGCGAGCCCCAGTCCCAGCGACACAAGACCGCCGGTCGCCCACCAGAACAGGCTGCGCCAGGACCAGCGGCGGCGTGGCGGCTCCATGGGCGCGAGCGCCGGCACTGCGGCTTCGTCGGCAACGCGCAGATCGATCCAGGCCAGATCCTCGCCTGGCTCGGCGACGACGACATGCGGATCGTCGGGTTCAAAGACGGCTGGCTTGTGCTTGCGGGTGCTCATGACAGCTTGTCCCCGATGAGGAATTGCAGCGTGCGATCGAGACGGATGTGGGGCAGGGCAGGCGCGCCGTTTTCACCTTGTTCCAGCAGAGGCGGCCGGAATCGCAGAAAACGGAAATCCGCGTCGTCTTGCCCCCCGGACGCCAGTCCCTGGAACGGTTTCGCGTCGGCTCCAAAGAAGACGTCAGGCGTGTCCGGCAATTCGCCGGGATAGATGACAGCCTCGCTCTTGCCGTCGAAGGTCTTGCCGCCTGCGATTTCGCCGGCGGCGGGTGTGCCGACAATCGCCGCGAGCTGGTTCGCGCCGCGCTTGACCTGCGCCTCGCGCGTCGCGCGGACGGCAGCCATTGCTATCACATCGATCTGTGCGCCGGTAAATTTTGCCCGCGCAATGGCGCGGTCGGTCATGCGCGCAAGAATGCTCTCCAGCCGGTCATGCGAAGTGTGATGCAGATGGTCGGCTTTCGTCGCAGCGAACTGCACGCGGTCGATACGCGGCGCGAACATGGCGCTGAGCCAGCTGTTGCGGCCGAAATTGAAGCAGTCGAGAATTGCCGTGAGCGCGCGCTCGAGATCGGCGAGTGCATCCGGTCCGGCATTGAGCGCCGCCAGCACGTCGATCAGTACGATCTGCCGGTCGAGCCGCACGAAATGCTCGCGGAAGAAAGGACGGACGACGACGTCCTTGTAGGCCTCAAAGCGCCGCCTCATCATCGCATGCAGCGAGCCGGGCGCCGCGTCGCTGCCCGGCATCACGTTGAGCGGCGCGAAGGTCAGCGCCGGCGAATCCGCGAGATCGCCCGGCATGAGAAAGCGGCCCGGCGGCAGCAGGCTCATGGCGAAGCGTTCGTCGCGGCAGGCACGAAGATAGTCGGTGAACAGTCTGGCGGCCTCGCGTGCGAAGACTTCGTTTTCCGGCGCGGATGCATCCAGCGTGGCGAGGTGAGCAAGCCATTTCGCAGTGAGTGTCTTGCGCAGCGGCTGGTGCGCAAGTGTCAGCGTTTCCGCCGACCAGGTCTCGTAGTCCTTCTCCAGCAGCGGCAGGTCGAGCAGCCATTCGCCGGGATAGTCGACGATATCGAGCGTGAGTTCGCGTATCGCGCCTTTCGGCGACTGGTATTCGACGATCAGGCGGATTTCGCTGATCTGCCGCGTGGACTCCGGCCAGATCCGGTCCGCCGTCAGCGCATGGATATGGCTTTCGTAGTCGAAGCGCGGGACCGCGTCGTCGGGCTGCGGCGAAAGGCGCGCGCGAATGATTCGCCCATTCGACGCCTCGAAAACGGGGAATCGTCCGCCGCGCAGCAGCGCATGAATCAGCGCGGTGATGAAGACGGTCTTGCCGGCCCGGGAAAGCCCGGTCACGCCCAGCCGGACGGTCGGGTTGAACAGGGATGTACCGAAATCATACAGCGCATGGGAAGCGGCACGAGCCTGCTCGGCCACCCTGGTCAAAGTGTTCGCCATCGGGGGCTTACCTAAGCGTACCCTTCGCCGACTTCAATCGGCGGTTTAAGGGAGCTCAGATGCCGCGTTTTTCCGCTGTCCAGACGCCGGTGCATTCGCCTTTGGCGGAGCGCCACTTGCCGGAGCCGGACGTCTTGTTCATGCGTCCGGTGCCGTCCGCGCGCTTGTCGCCGCGGATGACGCTGACCTTGATCCCGCCGCTGCTGACGACGCGGCCCTGGATATTGAAGCTCGAACTTGAGGGGTCAGCGTGGCCGACCCGTCCCTGTTTGATCCGCACGGCATAGCGATAGCCGCGATCGCAGGTGCCTTGTTCGGTGATGATCAGCACGCTCCACAGGCCGTCATAGCCGGTGGCCTGCGCACGCGCGGGTGTTCCCGCCAGAATGGCTAACGCCCCCACCAGTGAAAGACTCACCAACAAGCGCTTCATAGCCTGTCCCTCGCGGAATCACTTATCTATGCGTTATCGCGCAGCTTTGGTTGGTCGCAGTGAAAGGTCGGGAGGTTCATTGTGAAAGGCAAGGCCGCTCTTTCCCTGAGCATAGCCGAATTCGAATAAAGTCTTCATGTAATCCGAATCGAAGGGTCCGCGGCTCGGCGCACTGAAGGCGTCGTCGATGAAGGCGAGATGAAAGGGCACTTTGCTACGTTTCGCCAGAACGTAGGCGCGGTCGATCGCATTGCGGGCGACGACCTTGATCGCCGCGGAGACGGTGCGTCCCAGAATTCCGAGCGTGCTGCGTTCGGTGACCTGAAAGTCGTTGCCGAGTTTCATGTTGACGATGATGTAAAGCTCGGTGGCGGGAAGCATGAAGGTGCTGGTGCTGAGTTGCAGCGCGTCCGGCGCCACATAGAATTGCGCGCCGAGTCCGCCATCGACGTGCATTTCATGAAAGCGCGTCGGACCCGCTTCGACCTGGATCAGGACTGGCGGGAAGGCGCCGGGGATGCTGATGGCTGCCATCAGGATGTTGCGCACGAGTTCAAGCGCCTGTTGATCGCCTTTGCTCGCGATCGCGCCAATGTCCCATGCGACGGGCCGGCCGGCATCGAGATTCGTGGTCAGAACGAACAGTCTGCGCCCGCGCTGGTGCTCGGCCGCGACATCCATCAGCAATTCCCTGGTGACCTGCTTGGCCACGAGATCCTTCAGTGGCCAGGTGTCGAGCAGGCTTTCGCCCTTGCCACCGATCTCGAAAATGTCGGTGGCGTTGATCGTCGTATAGGCCGCGCGGAGTTGCTCGTCGTATTTCCTGCCCGCAAAGATGAAGGGTGCCATCAAGGCACCCGTACTGACACCTGTTATGACCGAGAATTCCGGGCGCGTGCCCGCCGCACTCCAGCCGGCGAGAACACCGGCGCCATAGGCGCCGTCCTCGCCGCCTGTCGACACGACGAGCCACGGGCCAGGTGTTTGCGGCAACGCCTTGGTGAACTCTTTTGGCGAGTCCGCCCAGAAGCGCGCATTGGCAATGCCGGATATGGTCGCCAGCTCCTGCTCGCTGGCGGTGAAATCCTGCCGGGGAACGATGACGGGTTTGTCCGCTCCAGCAGTCGGCGCACGCTTCTGGACCTTCTTGGAGGGGGCGGCCTTCTGCGGTGGCTTCTTGCCGGGGCGATCCTGGACCGCCGATGCGGTGAACAGACCGGCAAAAGGATTCGATTCCGCCGGCCGCTGCGACGGCGTGAACGCGGCGCTCCGATCCGGAAACGTCGCGACAATCAGAAGAGCCGCGAACAGGCTCGCCAGACCGGCCGAGAGTGTCAACTGAGTCCGCATCGAGGTAATTTTGTAACAGGTGGTTCCACATAGCAATTCGGCGCAATCGCCGACCGCTTTCATCCACATACGAAAGTTGGACCTCAAAGGTTTCGGCGGGTGCGGGGACTGCCGGGACATTGGGACGCTTGTTATTGTGTATGCACTGGGGTAAGGGTCGCGCGTTCCCGCCGCGTCGCCATTTCGAACCGATTCCGGGGCTGTTTCGTGCTGGCGCCGTCCCACCGGCCGGCTATGGGCCGGGGCGGGATTCCGCAAGACGCGGGCGGCTGTCCGTTCGCGTTTATCGAGGTGCGAGGCAGGGATCGGCATGAGCGAGATTCTCCAGCATTACCTCCCGCTCGCGGTTTTCATCGCCGTGGCGCTCGGCCTGAGTGCGGCATTGCTGATCGCTCCCTTTATTGTCGCCTACAAGCAGCCGGACCCGGAGAAGTTGTCCGCATACGAATGCGGTTTCAATGCGTTCGATGACGCGCGTATGAAATTCGACGTGCGCTTCTATCTGGTGTCGCTGCTTTTCATTATCTTCGACCTTGAAGTTGCATTCCTTTTTCCGTGGGCCGTGGCTTTCGGAAAGCTCGGCCTGTTCGGCTTCTGGTCGATGATGGTATTCCTTGCCGTGCTGACCATCGGCTTTATCTATGAGTGGAAGAAGGGGGCACTGGAATGGGATTGAAGGTGCGCCCAAGGGTGTGGTCATGAGTGTGGTCATGAGTTCCACAATCGCGCCTGCCGCCAAGGGCATTATCGACCCGCGGACGGGAAAGCCTGTCGGTGCGGATGATCCGTTTTATGTCGGACTGAACAACGAGCTTGCCGACAAGGGGTTCCTGGTCACCACCGCCGACGATCTCGTCACCTGGGCGCGCACCGGCTCGCTGATGTGGATGACTTTCGGGCTCGCCTGCTGCGCCGTCGAAATGATGCAGGCCTCGATGCCGCGCTATGACGTGGAGCGTTTCGGCTTCGCACCGCGCGCCTCGCCGCGCCAGTCGGACGTGATGATCGTCGCCGGCACGCTGACCAACAAGATGGCGCCCGCGCTCCGCAAGGTCTACGACCAGATGCCGGAGCCCCGCTACGTCATCTCGATGGGCTCCTGCGCCAATGGCGGCGGCTATTATCACTATTCCTATTCGGTCGTGCGCGGCTGTGATCGGATCGTGCCCGTCGACATCTATGTGCCGGGCTGTCCGCCCTCCGCAGAGGCTCTGCTGTACGGCATTCTGCTGCTGCAGAAGAAGATCCGCCGGGTCGGGACGATCGAGCGCTGAAGGTCGACATGCAGGAAAAACTCTCAGCCCTTGGTCAGACGATTGCCGGTGCGCTCGCTGGATCGGTCATCGATCATGCCGTTGCGGTCGGCGAACTCACTGTCACCGTCAAGGCGGATGACATCGTCAAGGTCATGCGCTTCCTGCGCGACGACCCGCGCTGCCGCTTCGTCTCCTTCATCGACGCCACGGCGGTCGACTGGCCGGCGCGCGAGAAGCGGTTCGATGTCGTCTATCACCTGCTGTCGCCGTATCTGAACACGCGTATCCGGGTGAAGCTGGAAACCGACGAGGCGACGCCGGTGCCCTCGATCATCGACGTGTTTCCGGGCACCGACTGGTTCGAGCGCGAGCTCTACGACCTCTACGGAGTCCTGATCACCGGCCATCCCGACATGCGCCGCCTGCTCACCGATTACGGCTTCGAGGGCCATCCCTTGCGCAAGGATTTCCCGCTCACCGGCTTTGTCGAGGTGCGCTGGGACGATTCGGTGAAGCGGGTGGTCTATGAGCCGGTGCGGCTCAACCAGGAATTCCGCAATTTCGATTTTCTCTCGCCCTGGGAGGGCACCGACTACAAGTTGCCGGGCGACGAGAAGGCGCGCGACGAGAAAGCCGGCGGGAAGGGTGGCTGACGTGAAGGACACCCTGAAGCCCGGCCTCAAGCATCGCTTTAAGTACCGCGTGCCGGACAACAAGACCGTGCCGCATCTCTACCCGGAGGCGGGGCTTTTCCAGACCATGCCGGCGGTTTTCGCCACCGGCTATATGGTTGGGCTGTTCGAATGGGCCTGCATCGACCTGATGAAGGACCATCTGGAACCGGGCGAGGGCAGCCTCGGCGTGCATGTTGATTTCAGTCATCTGGCGGCTACGCCGCCCGGGCTTGAAGTGACGGTCGACGTCGAATGCACCGCCGTCGACGGCAAGCGGCTCTCATTCTTTGTGCGCGGCCATGACGGCGTCGACGTGATCGGCGAGGGCCGTCATGAGCGTGCTGTGGTGGCGTGGGACAAGTTCAATGCGCGGGTCGCCGGCAAGGCGCGGCGCGCAAACGAGGCGGCGGCATAGAGAGCAACATGGCACAATCCGCCGAACGCAACTTCACCATCAATTTCGGTCCGCAGCATCCGGCCGCGCACGGCGTGCTGCGCCTCGTGCTGGAGCTGGACGGCGAGATCGTCGAGCGCGTCGATCCGCATATCGGCCTGCTGCATCGCGGCACCGAGAAGCTGATCGAGCAGAAGACCTATCTGCAGGCGATTCCCTATTT
>JAESGM010001050.1_pt1 | contig 10710 bp, 4 predicted proteins | sample 9269721 | NCBI WGS metagenome assembly JAESGM01 (sample SAMN15720920, study PRJNA650825) | algae metagenome | isolation source: Komarekiella atlantica HA4396-MV6 and co-occurring heterotrophs from... | place: USA: Theobald House, Kauai, HI | collected 2009-07-29 | reverse complement strand
ATGAGAACGAGAGCGCGACCGGCAATGTGCTGGCGAATGACGGCGATCCCGGTGGCGGTGCGCTGTCGGTCACGGGCGTCGCCGGCGCTGCCGGCAATGTCGGCGTCGTCGTGACCGGCTCGCAAGGCGGCAGCTTCGTCATCGACGTGCTCGGCAATCTCAGCTTCGATCCGGGTACGGATTTCGACGATCTCCGTGCCGGCGAGACGCGGACGACGACGATCAGCTACCAGGTCACCAATGCCGGCGGCGAGACCGACACCGCGACCGTCGTGGTGACCGTGACCGGCGTCAACGATCTGCCGACGGCGGGGACGCTACCCGATCGCAACCGTTCGGACGGCGAGACGGTCAACTACAATGTCGGCGACTTCGTCACCGACATCGAAGGCGAAGACATCGACTTCGCCATCACCGGTTTGCCGCCGGGCCTGAGCTATGACGCCGAGACCGGCCGCATCTTCGGCACGATCGCGAGCGATGCGAGCCAGCGCGGCCCGGGCAATGACGGCGTCTATGTCGTCACCGTCAGCGCCAGCGACGGCAATGACGGAACGGTCGAGCGAACCTACCGGGTGATCGTGACCAATCCGGCGCCTACCGCGGCGAACGATGCCGCGACGACGCTCGAAGACACCCCGGTCACCATCAATGTCCTCGGCAACGATGTCGATCCGGACGGCGACACGCTGACCCTCGACCCGACATTCACCCCGACCGCCGGCCACGGCACGGTGACGGTCAATCCGGACGGCACGCTGCGCTACACGCCCGCCGCCAACTTCAGCGGCACGGACACGATCGTCTATCGCATCACGGATGGCCAGGGCGGCTTCAGTACTGCGCTCGTCAACATCACCGTGATCGCGGTCAATGATGATCCAGTCGGGACCCCGATCGCAGACATGGAGCTGAGCGACGGCGCGACGGTCGACTTCAATGTCAGCGGCAACTTCTCCGACCCGGAAAACGGTGCCCTGACCTATACGGTGACCGGCCTGCCTCCGGGGCTGAGCTATGACGCGGCGACCGGCGTGATCTCCGGCACCATCGCCTCCGGTGCATCCGGCCCGACCGGCAGCCAGGACTATGTCGTCACCGTCAGTGCCAGCGACGGCCAGGGCGGCACGGCTTCTCTCCAGTTCACCTACACTGTCGTGAATCTTGTCCCAGAGGCCAGCAACGACACGATCCAGGCCGTCGAAGATGTGCCAATCCTGGTCCCCGTGCTCGCCAACGACGCCGATCCGGACGGCGACGCGGTCGCCGTCATCAGCGTCGAGGGAACGACCCTCACCGTGGGCGGTCCAGCGGTCGCGGTCGCCAATGGCAATGTCGCGCTGGTGCTGGATGGCGGCGTGCAGAAACTGCTGTTCACGCCGAATGCGAACTATAACGGCGCGGTCTCCTTCACCTATGGCATCGGCGACGGCAATGGCGGCTCGTCATCCGCAACGGTGACCGTCAATGTCGCGGCGCAGAACGACGCGCCGACCGCACCGGCGCCGATTCCGGATCGCAGCCAGGCGGACGGCAGCGCGGTCTCCTTCGACGTCTCCGGCAATTTCCAGGATCTTGACGGCGACACGCTGAGCTATTCGGCCGGCGGCACACTGCCGCCCGGGCTGACCCTGGACAGCGCGACCGGCGTCATCAGCGGCACCATCGCCAGCGATGCCAGCCAGGGCGCGCCCGGCGGGGTCTACACCGTCGTGATCACAGCCTCGGATGGACAGGGCGGCTCGGTCCAGAGCAGCTTCGTCTTCACCGTCACCAACCCGGCGCCGATCGCCAACAACGACACGGTCAGTGCGGCCGAGGACACGCCCGCCTCCTTCAACGTCATCACCGGCGCCGGCACGAGCAGCGGTGCCGCAGGGGCGGACAGCGATCCGGATGGCGACACGCTGCAGCTCGTCTCGGCGAGTGCCGGCAACGGCACCGTCGCCTTCCTGCCCGACGGCACCATCACCTATACGCCCAACGCCAATTTCAACGGCACCGACACGATCGTCTACACCATCTCCGACGGACAGGGCGGGACCGCGACCGCCACCGTCTCCATCTCCGTCGGCGCAGACAACGACCCGCCGGTCGTCGATCTCAACGGCGCGGCGCCAGGCACGGGCTATGCCGGCGGCTTCGTCGAGGACGGCGGACCGGTCCAGATCGTCGGCCCGGACGCCGTCATCCAGGATGTCGAGAACGACATCGTCTCGCTTGATGTCACGATTGCCGGCACGGACAGGAATGGTGCGGCCGAGCAGGTCAGCATCAACGGCAGCACGACCCTCGTCTACGGCACGGCCGCGAGCGGCACGGTGAGCTTTGGTAGCGTCGACCTCACCTATAACTATGACGGCGCCGGGCTGCTGCGCATCCAGAACGCCGCCGGCGCCGGCCAGCCGATCACGGCTGAAGCGCTGACGGCCCTGATCCACGCGCTGCGCTACGAGAACATCAGCAACAACCCGACTGCCGGGGATCGCAGCTTCACCTTCGTGGCCACCGACAGCGCCGGCGCGAGCTCGGCGGCGGCTGTGGCGACGATCTCGGTCAGCGGCACCAATACCGCGCCTGTCGCCGTGGACGATGCGGTCACCACGACGGAGAACGCAGTCGTCACCGGCACGGCGCCAGGCGTGCTCGGCAATGACAGCGATCCGGAAGGCGACGCGCTCGGCGTCGTCGCGGTGGCCGGCAGCGCCGGCAATCTTGGCGTCCCGGTCGCCGGCAGCGCCGGCGGCAGCTTCGTGCTGCAGGCCGATGGCAGTTACACGTTCGATCCAGGAACGGCCTTCAACGATCTGCAGGCGGGCGAGCAGCGCATCAGCTACACGATTTCGGACGGGAATGGCGGCGTTGCCATCGCCACGCTGAGCGTCACCGTGACCGACGAGAACGATGCACCGGTCGGCAGCGACGACGCGATCACGGTCGACGAGGATACCCAGGCCTCCGGTGCGCTGCCGGTCGCGAGCGATCCGGACGGCGACGCCCTGACCTATGCGCTTGTCGGAGATGCCAGCAACGGCACCGTCACGGTCAGCGCCGACGGCAGCTATGTCTACACCCCGGCTGCGAGTTATTTCGGGCCGGACAGCTTCACATACAGCGTCAGCGATGGCGTCGCCACGGTCACCTACACCATCACGATCGATGTCCTGCCTGTCGAGGATGGGCCGGTCGCCGGCCCGTTGCCCGACCGGGCGATGCTTGATGGCGCGACGCCCAGCATCGATGTGTCCAGTGCCTTCTCCGATCCCGACGGAGAGGCCTTGGCCTTCACGGCGAACGGATTGCCGGCCGGGCTGACGATCTCGACCACCGGCGTCATCTCAGGCACGGTCGACAATTCCGCCTCGCAGCAGGGCGGCGGCCTCTACACGGTGACTGTGACGGCCGAGGACGCGGCGGGCAACACCGTCAGCCGCAGCTTCACGATCACCGTCACCAACCCCGTGCCGACGGCTGTCGACGATGCCGGTAGCACCGGTGAGAACACCCCCGCCACCGGCAATGTGATCGGCAATGACAGCGACCCGGACGGGGACACGCTGACCGTCATCGCCGTCGGCGCCAGCGGCAACGGCGTCGGCACGCCCGTCGCGGGCTCGGCCGGCGGCAATTTCACCCTCCTCGCCGATGGCAGCTATTCCTTCGATCCCGGCACGGCCTTCGACGACCTTGCCGCCGGCGAGACGCGCGAGACCAGCGTCAGCTACACCATCTCCGACGGCGAGGGCGGCGTCGCCAGCGCCATCCTGCGCATCACCATCACCGGCTCCAACGATACGCCGATCGCGTCGGATTCCAGTATCGCCACGACCGAGGACAGTGTCGTCACGGGCGCAATCGTCGCCAGTGACGCGGAGGGTGATACGCTCAGCTTCACCCTCGTTGCTCAGCCGGCTAATGGGGCTGTCGTCCTAAACGGCGACGGTAGCTACAGCTACACCCCAGCTGCCGATTTCAACGGTACGGACAGCTTCAACGTCACGGTCTCGGACGGGAATGGCGGCGTCGTCACCGTCACCGTCACGGTCAGGGCGGCGTCGGTCAACGATGCGCCTGTCGGCTCCGACGGCGCGATCACGGTGGGCGAGGACGCGACCTTCACCGGCACGTTGCCGGTCGCGAGCGATGTCGACGGCCCCGCGCTGACCTATGCTGCGGACTCGATCGCTCCGGCGCACGGCACCGTCACGATCAGTTCCGACGGCAGCTTCTCCTACGAACCCGATCCCGACTATACTGGCGCGGACAGCTTTACCTACACCGTCTCGGATGGCATCGCGCCGCCGCAGACCTACACGATTATCGTCACGGTTTCCGGGGCGAACGACGCTCCGATCGCTGTCGACGACAGCAGCTCGACCGAGGAGAACACAGCAGTCTCGGGTGTCGTCACCGCCAATGACAGCGATCTCGATGGCGATCCGTTGACGGTGATCGGCGTCGGCGCTCCGTCGGGCGGCGTCGGCAGCGTGGTCGCAGGATCGGCTGGCGGCAGCTTCGTCATCGCTGCCGATGGCAGCTTCACCTTCACGCCCGGCGCGGCCTTCGACGATCTGCAACTCGGCGAGCAGCGCCAGACCAGCGTCACCTATACGATCTCCGACGGCAATGGCAGCGTTGCCACGGCGACGCTCGTCGTAACCGTCAACGGCAGCAACGACGCGCCCAGCGGCGGAATCTTGCCGCCGCTGGCGGGCAGCGACGCCGGCGCAGTGTCCTATGATGCATCCATCGCGTTCTCGGACATCGAGGGCGATGCGTTGAGCTTCACCGCGGCCGATCTCCCGCCAGGGCTGACGATATCGAGCGGTGGCGCCATCACCGGCACGCTCGCCAGCGATGCCAGCATCGGCGGCCCGGGCGCCAACGGCGTCTATGTCATCACGGTCACAGCCACCGACCCGGGTGGCCTGAGTGTGTCGCGCAGCTTCACCCTCTCCGTCACGAATCCGCCGCCCACGGCCGGCAACGACAACGCCGCCACAGGCGAGGACACGCCGCTGATCGGCGCCAGCGTGGCGGCGAACGACGGCGACCCCGATGGCGACGCCCTGACCTATGCGCTGGTCACTGGCACCGCGAACGGTACGCTGACCTTCCGGGCGGATGGCAGCTACGACTATGTGCCGGCGCCGAATTTCAGCGGCATCGACAGCTTCACCTACAGCGTCAGCGACGGCCAGGGCGGCATCGCGCAAGCGGTGGTCACGATCACCGTCTCGCCGGTCAACGATGCGCCGGTCGCGGTCGATGACGCCGGCGCCTTCACGATCGACGAGGATGGCAGCGCCACCATCACGCCGCTCGCCAATGACAGCGACGCCGACGGCAACGTCACTATCATCGACGACAGCGGCGCCTCCGTCAGCATCCTGGTGCCGGTGTCCGTCACGGTCTCGCCGATGAACGACCCGCCGGTGGCCAACCCGCCGCCGCTCACCGTCACCGAGGATACGCCGGCGACCGGCTCGCTCGGCGCGTCCGATCCGGATGGCGATCTGCTCGGCTATGTGTTGGCGGCCCCGCCCGCCAAACGGCACTGTCACCCTCAACGGCGACGGCACCTATACCTATGCGCCGAATCCCAACTTCTTCGGATCGGATAGCTTCTCCGTCACCATCACCGACAGCACCGGCGCCAATATCACCGTCTCCGTCGCCGTCACCGTGAACCCGGTCGACAACGATGCTCCCGTCGCGAACCCGACGACGCTCATCGTCAGGGAGGACACGCCCGCGACCGGCGCCCTCAACGCCTACGATCCCGACGGTGGGCCGTTGACCTATGCCCTGACGACCCCACCAGCCAACGGCACCGTCACGCTCAATCCCGACGGTACCTACACCTACACGCCGAACTCCAACTTCTTCGGCGCCGACAGCTTCGCCATCACCATCACCGACTCGTCCGGCGCCACCCTCGTCATGCCGATCAGCTTCACCGTCTCGCCGATGAACGATTCGCCGGTGGCCAACCCGCCGCCGCTCACCGTCACCGAGGACACGCCAGCGACCGGCTCGCTCGGCGCGTCCGATCCGGATGGCGACCTGCTCGGCTACGTGCTGGCCGGCCCGCCAGCCAACGGCACCGTCGTCCTCAACGGCGATGGCACCTACACCTATACACCGAATCCGAACTTCTTCGGCGCCGACAGCTTCTCCGTCACCATCTCGGACAGCACCGGCGCCAGCATCACCGTCTCCGTCGCCGTCACCGTGAATCCGGTTGCCGACGATGCCCCCATCGCGAACCCGACGACGCTCGTCGTCAGCGAGGACACGCCCGCGACCGGCGCCTTGAACGCCTACGACCCCGATGGCGGGCCGTTGACCTATGCCCTGACGACCCCATCAGCGAACGGCACCGTCACGCTCAATCCCGACGGTACCTACACCTACACGCCGAACGCGAACTTCTTCGGCTCCGACAGCTTCGCCATCACCATCACCGACTCGTCCGGCACCACCCTCGTCGTGCCGATCAGCTTCACCGTCGCGCCCGTCGACGATGCGCCCGTCGGCTCCGACCTTTCGATCACGCCGCCCGAAGATGGCGGCTTCGTCGGGACGCTTCCGGCGGCCAGCGATCCGGAAGGCCAGCCCGTCACCTTCGCGCTCGGACGGCCGCCGAGCTCGGGTACTGCAACGGTCAATCCGGACGGCACCTTCAGCTATGTTCCGGCGGCAAATTTCTTCGGCACGGACAGTTTCACCTATGTGATCTCGGACGGAACGAGCATCTCTGTTCACACCGTCACGATCGAGGTGACGGCCGTCAACGATGCCCCTGTCGCCGGCGGTGACGTGGTGCAAGTTCCCCAGGACACATCGACGATCGTGCCTGTCCTGCTCAACGATGGCGATGTCGACGGCGACCCGCTCATCATCATCGACGCCAAGCCCGGCATCGGTACCGTCTCGATCAATCCTGACGGGACGCTGACCTACACGCCCCCCAGCGGCTTCGTCGGCGTCACGACGATCGGCTACACCATCTCGGACGGCAAGGGCGGGCGAGCGACCGGCGAGGTTCTGGTATCGGTTCTGCCGGTCTCTGCCACATTACCGTCCGAAGGCCCACGCCCGCCGGCTTCGGCGCCCCGTGTGCAGACGCCGTTCCAGCCTTAACTCGCCGGCGAGCCCTTCATCCTCGAAGCCGTTGAGAAGATCGCCGATCTCGACAGCGTCTCCACCGCGCTCGCGGTGCGCGGACCCATCCTTTCGGCGCTGAACGGCATGTCCTCGCTCGACGACATATCCGGAAAACCGCTGATGATCGGGCGCTCGCTGCCGGGCGTCGATCCACGCGGCGAAACGAGCCTCGACCGCTATTTGCGCTTCGACGCGGACCGCAGCGAAAGCGATCGCAACCTGCCCGAAGTCCAGGGCTTCAGTCGCTCGATGGAACTGCGCCCGCAATTCGGCGACGACGGCGTGCGCGGCGAGCTGACGGTGCAATCCGTGCTGCGCGGCCGCACCATCACGCTCGAGTTCAGCAGCAGCTTCAACGGAGCCGACCAGCGCACGACGGAATATCGCGTGCTGCAGGCGGACGGCCGGCCGCTGCCGGACTGGCTGGAGCGCGCCGGGAAAGACATCGTCGTTGGTGACATGCCCGTCGATCTCGATGAGATCCGGCTAAAGATCGTCGCCATCCTCGCGGATGGAAGCTCAACGGAGCGGAATATCATCGTCGACCTCTCGACCGGTGAGATAAGGCCTGCCCCGGACCAGCTCGGCTGGTCACGGCCCCCAATCTTCCAGGAAAGCTTCGCGCTGTCTTCGGAATTCACGGAAGCGCAGCTCGCATTCCTAGCAGAGGCACTGCGCGACAACGATACCGCTAACGGGCGCTAACGAGAGCATCTTGGTCCGCTCCGAGGAACTGGCAGTATGCCTGGAAGCGGACGTTCCGAGCGTCGGTAACGGGCCACAAACGCGCATCGCTGATACGGGCGAGATGCGCCAGGAACGGACTCTGGGCAGTTGCCCGAGGGCAGACATTTTTGGGCCACGCATCGACAGGGAGGTCAGCAGTCAGCCCTATGCCGATCAGGCGAGATCGCTCATTCACGCGACAGAACGGCACGGCGCTAGTTTATTCCGTCAGGCTGCCGCCAGTTCGCGCGTGGCGAAATCACCCTTGTCGAGACCGGCGATGAGCGCCGCAAGCTCGGCTGTCTCGGCTTCGCTCAGGTCGGTCAGCGGCGCACGCACCGGGCCGGAATCGCGGCCAATGACGCGCATGCCGGCTTTGATGATCGAGACCGCATAGCCGCGCTTGCGGTTGCGGATCGCGATCAGCGGCAGGATGAAGTCGCGCAGGCCGGCCTGGACGGCGGCACGGTCGCGCCGGCGCACAGCGGCGTAGAACTTGGTCGAGAAATGCGGGACGAAGTTGAAGACGGCCGAGGAATAGGTCGTCACTCCCATTTCGAGATAGGGCAGGGCGAAGGTCTCGGCCGTCGGCAGGCCGCCGACATAGGTCAGGCGATCGCCCATCTTGAGATGGATGCGGGTCATCAGCTCGATGTCGCCGACACCGTCCTTGAAGCCGACGAGATTGGGATTGCGTTCGCAGAGCTTCGCCAGCGTCTCCTCGGTCAAAATGGCGTTGTCGCGATTGTAGACGATCACGCCAAGCGAGGTCGCCTTGCAGACGGCGTCGATATGGGCGGCGAGCCCATCCTGCTCGGAGAAGACGAGATAGGGCGGCAGCAACAGGATGCCGTCGGCGCCTGCATCCTCGACTTGCCTGGCGAGTTCGCAGGCGGTCTGGGTGCCATGGCCGACGCCGGCGAGCACCGGTACGCGCCCGGCTGTCGCGGAGACGGCGGTCGCGACGACCTTCACCACCTCCCGCGGCGAGAGCGAGAAGAACTCGCCCGTGCCGCCGGCAGCGAAGAGCCCGGCGACCTCATAGCCGCAGAGCCAGTCGAGATTGGAACGGTAGCGCGCTTCGTCGAAGGCGTTGGCGGCCGTGAACGGCGTCACCGGGAAGGACAGCAAACCGTCGCCGATCCGCTTGGCCATCTCCTGCGGCGTGAACTTGCTCATGATCTCGATCCCTCGCTGGTGCTGCCGAAGCAGTAGAGCAAGATCGATGCGGGTTGAGACCAATCACTGGATCGATCGATCCAATCGTTGAATTGTTTCGCTTGTCTCGGCGATCTCGCGCGCCAGCGCGGTTACGATCGGCACCAGCGGGTTGTCGTTGTCGTCGCGGCTGACGAAGAAGAGCTCGGCCGGGCGATGGCGCGGCAGGTCGAGCGGCCGGAGCGCGACGCCGCTGAAACGCAGGTTGACCGCCGTTTCCGGTACCAGCGCGACGCCGACGCCGGAATGGACCATGGCGAGGATCGAATGAATCTGCGCGAGGTGCTGGACATAGTTCGGCACGAGGCCGGCGCGCGAGAACAGCTCGACGAGGAGGTCGTGAAAATAGCGCGCCTCATAGGGCGCGTACATGATGAAGGGCTCGCCGGCGAGATCGGCCAGCGCCACGCTCTCTCCCCGCGCCAGAGCGTGACCTGCCGGGACGGCGGCGATCAGCGGCTCGGCCATCACCCGGAAGGCGCTGAGGCCACGGCGCGGGATCGGCGGGCGCAGCAGGCCGATGTCGATCTCGCCGGAATCGAGCCGCTTGAGCTGGTCGCCGCTGACCATCTCCTTCAGCGCGACTTCGACATCGGGCAGTTCGCGCCGGCAGGCGGCGACCAGCCGCGGCACATAGGAATAGGCCGAGGTCGCGGTGAAGCCGATATTGATCGCGCCCGCCTTGCCGTTGGCGACGCGCTTCGCGAGCAAGGCGGCGCTCTCGGCGAGCTTGAGCAGGCGGCGGGCCTCGGCGAGGAAACTCTGGCCGGCCGGTGTCAGCTTCACCGTGCGATTGCTGCGCTCGAGCAGCACCACATCGAGCACCCGCTCGAGGATCTGGATCTGCCGGCTGAGCGGCGGCTGGGTCATGTTCAGCCGCGCCGCGGCGCGGCCGAAATGCAGTTCCTCCGCGACGGCGACGAAGCAGCGCAGCTGGCTTAGCTCGAACATGTCCCGCCTCCCGCGCGGCCTCTTTTGTGCAGCCGCAGCGTGGGGCCGGCGTCAGTTCTGGATGGTGATCCCAGCCTTTTCAATGATGTCCTTGAACTTGGCGAGCTCGGCGACCGACTTCGCCTTCGCCTCTGCCCCGGTCGAGGGCGTCGGAGCCGCGCCGAGTTCCTCGAAGCGTGAGACGACGCCGGGATCTTTCAGGATCGCCTGCATCTCCCTGGTGAGGCTGTCGCAGATCTCCTTCGGCGTGCCCTTCGGCGCGAGGAAACCGTTCCAGGAGCTGATGTCGAAGCCCGGCAGCGTCTCTGCCAGCGGCGGGATCTCGGGCGCGATCCTGGCTCGGTCGACCGTGGTGACGGCGAGGCCGCGCAGCGTTCCGGCCTTGTAGTGAGGATAGGGTGAAGTGAAGTTGTCGAAGGAGAGCTTGACGTTGCCGGCGACGACGTCCTGCACCAGCGCGGCCGAGGACCGGTAGGTGACGTGCTGCATCTTCACACCTGCGAGTTGCATGAAGAGTTCGCCGCAGAGATGGATCGAGGTACCAATCCCCGAGGAGCCGAAATTCTCCTTGCCCGGATTGGCCTTGAGATAGGCGATCAGCTCGGGAACCGTCTTGGCCGGCAGAGAAGGATGGATGCACAGGAA
>JAESGM010001049.1_pt1 | contig 10716 bp, 13 predicted proteins | sample 9269721 | NCBI WGS metagenome assembly JAESGM01 (sample SAMN15720920, study PRJNA650825) | algae metagenome | isolation source: Komarekiella atlantica HA4396-MV6 and co-occurring heterotrophs from... | place: USA: Theobald House, Kauai, HI | collected 2009-07-29 | reverse complement strand
CATCTGGCCTTCTTCGCTGCTTTTCCCCCCATGATCTGGATCGCGTGCGGCCGGGACCAACCGCAGCCCATCGTTCTTCTGTTGGCGTTGTACGGCAGCCATGCGTGTTTCTCGCTCTTCTTCCTCGAACTCTGGTCGCTGACGCAGGGCAGCTATTCGCTGCAGATCCTGAGCCATATCGCGCGCGGCGGAGACAGCGGCGACCTGCTGTCCAGATCGCGGGCGATCGGCCGCGATAAATTCGACAGTCGGCTGGCCTCGCTGGAAAAGCTCGGCCTCATCAGGAGTGTGCCGGATCGGCGCGTGGCCCTCTCGGGGACAGGGAAAATCGTATCTTCCCTGACGGCGTTGATCGCATCGGTCGCTGTCACCGATCTGCGAGAATGACAATGGCGTGGTGGATGACGGCGATTGCAGCGGTTGCGCTGCTTCTGGCATTGCAGTTTTTGATGTCGCTCATTCTGATCTCGGCCATCCAGCGATTCGCCGCGGCATTTGTGCTTGCCGGTTGCACATTGCTCATCGGTCTTTTGCTTCATCGTGCAACCCTGACGGAGGCCTGGGCGGCGCTCGCCTGGTTCGTCTTCTTTTCGGGTCTTTACATCTTCGGATTCACGCTCTCGCAGGGCAGCATATCCATCAAGATGTTGCAGCTCTTGCGATCAGGACCGTTGGCGAGGAGCGACGTCGCGGCAATTTACTCGCCGGAATACATGGTGGAAAAGCGATTCGACCGTCTGCTGGCGGCGAGGTTCGTTGTGCGTGACGGCGACGGGCTCAAGCTGAGCGCGCGCGGCCGGATGCTGCTCGATGTCTTCACGACCATTCAGAGATTTTGTCATGGCCGCGCAGGCTATTAGGACGCCGGCACCTCAGCGCGTGTCTTTGGCGCCGCTTCTGCTGGCGGCGGGCGTGTTCGTTTTCCTCATTGCCCAGTATGCAGTCTTTGTCACGATCTCCGGTTCGACGACGCCCTATTTCGAGGAGCCGATCGGCTATCGCCACTTCTACAGTCTCAGGATCATTTACGGGGGTGAAACGCCCTGGATTCCGCAAGGGCATACGGCCGGCATCGTCCATCATCTGCTGCAGATGTTGCTGACGGCCGTGGGCTATCCGACGGCAGACCTCAGCGCGCGACTCGATACGTTTGTGACCGTAAATGTGGTCGCATGGCTCCTCGCAGTGGCGGCCGCTCTCTATGTCGTCTGTCGCACGATAGCGAACACTCCGCTCTCGGTGGCCGTGTGTTCGTTACTGGTGCTGTTCGCAAATGCAACTGATGCGCATTCCATCTGGCACCTTCATCCCGACTATCACGTTGTCATTCTCCTGATGGCAGTCGTGACGCTAGCGTGGCTTGCCAGGATATTGCTGGTTCGGGACGCCAGGCTCTGTTCATGGGCTTCGGCCTTTGCTCTGGGTGCGTTTGCGGGGCTCTGCGTCGGCAACAAGATCACGAATGTCGTATATCCGCTGACGATCGGTCTTTTTTATCTGTACGTCGATCGCCGCAATTTCCAGAAGGTGGCCAGTTCCGCCGTCATAGGCGTTGCCGTGCTTTGTATCGTCGTCACGATATATTACGCGGGTAATCCGAAAGGCATCTGGATATTCCTGGTCGGACTGAAAAGCTTTGTCAGAGCGCAGACCCTGTCGGATGCTGGCGCGCATGCATTTCTGCAGTTCGCTTACGGTCTTCGTCCGCGCGGCAGCCTGGATCTGGCCTGGCTCGGCGTGGTCCTGATCCCGCTCGCGCTGGCTGCGGGCGCAACACGAAGGTTCAGGCCTGTTCTGCTGCTGGCGCCGGGTCTGGCCTTCATCGTCTATTTTCTGTTCCGGCGCAATTATTCATGGTCGGCGCTGGAGGTTCATCTGTATGTCTGGCTGTCGATCTGCATTTTTCTGATCGTTGCGTTTCATCCCATGTACACGAAGAGCCATCCGGCCGCCCGGTCCTGGGCGATCTGCGGGCTGTCGCTGATCATGGTGCTGGCCGCGGGCGCGATCTCGTTTCCCCGCATCGCGAGTCTCGCGGCCTGGAACGGCGAGTTCTATGCGGGCTACCGGACGTTTCTCGCCACGATCGAAAAGCGCGGGAAGGTTCTCAATCTCACGCCGGAAAACAACTACAGAATGATGTCGACCCTCAGTTCGCTCTGCAAGGGCGGGACCGATATTTTCGAGCCGGTCTGGGGGACGAGCCCTTATATGCAGAGGCTGTTCCCGGACTATTCCTGCGCGGTCATTCCGAAGAATGTGTCGCTTGCCGGCGCGCAGGTCATCATCTTCCGGCGGCTTGAGCCGGACGATCTGCGGCAGGGCATCGCGCGGGTCGAGAATTACTTCAAGGTCTCGCTGGACGGCTTCGATTGCCGCGTCCGTGCGCCGGTGCCGCTGGGCGACTTTGTCGCCTGTTTCAGGAAATAGATCGCGGAATCCGCCGTCAGAAGCCGAACGGCTTTTCCGCAGGCCGCCCGTTTCGGGCGGCTTTTTTTATCTGGAGAATGCGATGATGCCTATGCATGCCTTCGCCATCCGCGGACTTGCGGGCGGCGCGCCGTTTCATTTTTCCGGCGGCATGGACGCGATCGCGCAGAAGCTTTCGCGCATCGGCGTGTCCTGCGCCGTGCATGACCAGGGCTCGTTCCTGCGGCCCTATGGCAATGTGCAGCGCATCGCCGCCGCGGCGCTGCGTGCGGCTGAACAGGGGGCGGCGCCGGTGCTGATCGGGCATTCGATGGGCGCGGATGCGGCGCTGAAGGTAGCAACGCTGCTCGACGCGCGCGGCGTGGTGGTGCCGCTCGTCGTCTGTTTCGATCCAACCTCGTTCAGGATTCTCTTCGGCCCGCCGCCGGTGCCGAAAAATGTGAGGCGCGCGCTTTGTTTCTATCAGAAATTGACACCGATCGGTCGCGGTGTGCTGCGCCCCGCGGCAAATTTCACCGGCACGCTGATTCAGGAACGGCATGACCGTATTCATTCGCGGCTCGACGACGATGCTGCGCTGCAAGCGCGCACAATTTCCGAGGTGGAAAAGCTGCGCATGGCTGGCGATTTACATCGGGCTGTCACGTCAGCCATGTAGGCTGCCTTCAGAAAATTCGGGGCGACCGTGAACTTCCCGCAGCCGGGACACGACTGAACGGTTACGACGCGGCCGCGCGGCGGCCGCCACCGAAACAGGAGACATGCCATGTCGCTTCTTGTCGCCACCATCTTCGTCTCGGGCCAGGTACCGTCCGGCAATCGCCGCAAGTAACCGTAGCCCTCACATATCGTTGCCAGAAGGCCGGCCTCGTGCCGGCCTTCTGCGTTTCGTCCGCCCTCCGGCGGCCTTTTCATTTTCAGGAGGCAAACATGGCATGGCTTGGTTGGGCGATCGTCATCGCCCAGATCGCGGCGCTCTGCGCCTATCGTTATTTTGCCGGCAAGTGGCCGCTCAAGCTCGATCTGTGAGGGCGGCATGGCAGCGAGGACCTATGACGACGCGCTCAGGCGCCTGCTGGCACATGAGGGCGGCTATTCCAATCATCCGAGCGATCCGGGCGGGCCGACCAATTTCGGCATCACGATTCACGATTACCGGAAATACGTGAAGCCCGATGCGAGTGCGGCGGATGTGCGGGCGATGCCGCTCGCGCATGCGAAGGAGATCTATCGCGAGAAATACTGGAACGCGCTGCGCTGCGACGAACTGCCTTTGGGTCTTGACTATGCCGTGTTCGATTACGGCGTGAACAGCGGCATCTCGCGCGCGGCGAAGGTGTTGCAGCGGCTGCTCGGCCTGCCGGACAACGGGCGCATGAGCGATGCGGTGATCGCGGCGGTGCGCGCGCAGGCGGGCGCCGGCCTGATCGCGCGGCTTTGCGACGAGCGGCTTGCGTTTCTGAAGTCGCTGCGCACCTGGCCGGTTTTTGGCGTCGGGTGGGGGCGGCGTGTCGCCGAGGTGCGGCGCGCGGCGCTGGCGATGGCCAAGGGCGCAGCGGACAAGGATGCGGTCTCGCCGGCGCCAGGCCGGGGCGAAGTGCCGGTTGCGAAGACGGCGCGCAAGGCGACCACCACCGCCGTGATTATTGCGGGCGGCGCGGCGGCGCAGGGCGCGCATCTGGCTGGCGCCGCATGGCCGATTGTCGCCGTCGGTGCCGCCGCGACTCTTGTTCTCGCGCTGGCGGGATGGGTGTTCTGGCGCTGGCGGCAACGTCGTCGGCAGGACGCGCCGGCGGATGCCGGCTCTACGCTGCTGGAGATGTTGCGGACCAGGCTGAAAGGCTGGAAGACGGTGGCGTTCGGAAGCGCCGTCGCCGGCATCGGCGTCGCCGCCGACATCCTCGACGCGCTGCAGACGATCGACCTCGGCGCGCTGCTGCCGCCAGCGCATGCGGTGAAGATCATCGCCATAATCGGCATTCTCACCATCCTGCTGCGCCTCGCCACGACAGGCCGTGTCGGACAGAAGGACGCCTGACATGATCGGCGGATTGCTTCTCAAACTCCTCGGCCTGTTCGGCGGCGGCGCGATCGAGGCAATCGTCAATCGCGTCGCCGAACATTTCCGGCAGAAGGCGAGCGACGACCTCTCGCGCTTCCAGACCGGCGTTGCGGCCGACACGCAGGTCGCGCTGGCGCAAATCAACGCCGAGCTCGAATCGCGCAAAACGCAGGCTGCAATCCTGCAGGCTGACCGCGGCTGGCGCGTCACCGCCTGGATCCGGCCGCTGCTGGTCTATCCTTGCGTGATCCATTTCGGCGCCATCGTGCTCGATTCCACCTTTCCACTGGGCTGGGGGATCGCCAAGCTGCCCGCGCCCTACGACACCTACGAGCAGGCGATCATCCTCTCGTTCTTCATCGCGCGGCCGTTCGAGAAGGTGGCGCGGGTGTTTACGGCAGGGCGGTGATAAAAATCACCTGTTAAGCACCTGCGGCAGCCACAGCACGACCTTCGGAAACGCGACGCAGAGCGCGACACCCATGAGTTGCAACATAGTGAACGGGATAATGCCGCGATAGATGTCGCTCAGCGTCAGGTGCGCCGACCCCGCACCGCGCAGATAGAACAGGGCGGGCCCGAATGGCGGGGTGAGATATGAGGTCTGCAGGTTGACTGCGACGAGGACGGCAAACCAGAGCAGCAACTGGTCCTTGGGCACATGCGCACCGAGATCGAAGGACGACACGATCGGCGCGAAGATCGGCAGGATGATCAGAGTGATTTCCAGCCAGTCGAAGAAAAAGCCGAGCAGGAAGATCAGCGTCATCAGCAGAACCAGCAGGGCCCAGTCGTGCAGGTTCATCAGATCGATGATGTGGACGATGGCGTCGTCGCCGCCGAGCGCGCGGAACACATACGAGAACACTGTCGCGCCGCAGAAGATGCCGAAGATCATGGCATTGGTCATCGCCGAGGCTTGCGCGACCTCATTGAGCAGACGCAGCGAGAACGAGCGGTTGGCGAGGGAGAGGGCGATGGCGCCAAAGGCGCCGACCCCGGCGGCTTCGGTGGGCGTAGCGATGCCGAAGAAGATCGAGCCGAGCACCAGCATGACCAGAACGGTCGGCGGCACAAAGCCCTTGAAGATGAGCACGATGAGTTCGCGTGACGTTCCCGCGAATGGCGTTGCGGTTGCCGGCGGCAGCAGATCGGGACGCAGGAGCGCGAAAATCATGATCGCGATCAGATAGAGCGCCGAGAGCAGCAGACCCGGAAACATGGCGGCGGTGAACAGGTCGCCGACCGAGATCGCGAGCAGGTCGCCCATGATCACCAGCATGATCGAGGGCGGAATGAGAATGCCGAGCGTGCCGGAGGCGGCAATGGTGCCGGCGGTGACGGCCTTGGAATAGCCACGCTCGGCCATGACTGGCAGGGCAAGCATGGTCAACATCACCACCGAGGCGCCGACAATGCCCGTGGTCGCCGCCATGATCGTGCCCATGAGCACGACGGCCAGCGCAAGGCCGCCGGGCACGCGCCGCAGCAAAATCCCGAGGATTTCCAGGAGGTGCTTGGCGATGCCACTCTTCTCCAGCATCACGCCCATGAATATGAACATGGGGATGGCGACCAGCACCTGGTTTTCCGCAATGCCGCCCCAGATGCGGCTGACGATCAGAAAGAGCTGCGCCATGTTGAACAGGTCGAAGGCCGCACCGACGGCGGCAAAGATCAGTCCGACACCCGCAAGCACGAACGCGACCGGATAGCCGCTGAACAGCAGCGCGATCAGCATAGCCATCATCAGGAGCGGTAAAACGAATTCCAGCGTCGTCATGGCGGCGAGCTTTCGTCGGTTGCGTGCGAAGGCACGGCCCAGCCGCAGATCACCGCAAATTGCCGCAATCCGACGCCGATCGCCGTGAGCAGCAGGCAGCCAAAGCCGGCGAGCAGGAACGATTTGACGATCCAGCGATAGGGCAGGCCGGTCTGGCTGGGGGATGATTCACCGGTCAAAAAGGAGCGTGAGACGAAGTTTCCGCCATACCAGAGCACGACCAGGCAGAACGGGATCAGCAGGACGAGAATGCCGATCAACTCGACCCACGCCTTGGTGCGCGGCGAGAAGCGCGCGTGCAGCACGTCGATGCGCACGTGTTCGCCCCGCACATAGGCATAACCCAGCGTCATCAGGAACAGCGCCGCATGCAGGTGCCATTCCAGATCCTGCAATTGCGTCGAGGCGAGTACAAAGAATCGCCGCGTAACGACATCAAAGATGATGACGGCGACCATCGCCACCGCGGCCCAGGCGGCGAGCCGCCCGGCCCAGACGGCAAGGCCGTTGAGCCGGACGGAGAGCCACACCACCGCGTTGCGTGCACTCACTTCAGGTATCCGATTTCGCGCCAGATCGCGTATTTCTGGCGGAAGCCGGAGAAGCTGTCATAGGCCTTCTTGAAGTCGGCATTCTTGGCGCTCTGCTCGGCGAGCACCTCGTCGTAGGCCTTCCGGATCGTGGCGAGATCCGCGTCCGACCATTTGTGCAACTGCACGCCCTTGCTCTTGAGTTCCTCCAGCGCGCCGAACTGGATCGCTTCACCCTCGGCGATGCCGGCGCGGACATTGTCGCCGCAGACCGCCTCGATCTGCGCCTGCTGCGTTGGCGAGAGCGAATCCCATTTCGATTTACTCATCATCAGGTCGAAGAAAGTCGCCTGCTGGTGCCAGCCGGGGAAGTAATAGTGCTTGGCGATCTGCCAGAAGCCGACCTTGAGATCGATCGCGGGCTGCACGAATTCGAGGCCGTCGATGGTGCCGCGCTCAAGCGCGGGATAGACGTCGGGCGCGGCGAGAAGCTGTGTCGAGACGCCGAGCTTCTGCAGGGCGAGGCCGCCGAGACCGAAGAAGCGCAGCTTCAGTCCCTTCAGGTCGTCGATGCTCTTTATCTCCTTCTTGAACCAGCCGGAGCCTTCCGGCGCCAGCATGCCGCACATCACCGACTTGATTCCGTGCCTGGCGTAGATCTCGTCGAAGAGCTGCTTGCCGCCGCCATAATAGAACCAGGCCATGTATTCCGGCGCGGCCGGACCGAACGGCAAAGCGGCGAACACCTGCAGCGCCGGCACTTTGCCGCCCCAGAAGCCGGGCGTCGAGAAGGCTGCGTCGACCGCGCCCGACGACACCGCGTCGAACACTTCCAGCGGCGGCACCAGCGCGCCCGGTTCGAAGAACCGCAATTCGATATTTCCGCCCGATACTTTCGCGACCTCCGCCTCCAGACGTTTGCCGAGTGTGCCGAGCTGCGGCAGCGTACTGGCAAAGGTGGCGGCCATTTTCCATTTGACCGGCTTGTCGGCGGCATACGCCGTTGAGCTCATGACAAGTGCGGCCAACGCCGCAGCAAGACGCAGTTTCAGTTTGGGAAGCAGCATCGCCATCTCCATCCTCGATCCCGTCGATCGTCGGTGCCTTGCCCGCTGGTTGGGCAACAAGTTGCCCAAAAGACATCCAAGGGGCTCGGCGAAACCCAGCGAAACGGCCTTCCGCTGGCGCTCACGACTATCATCTTGCAGGAGCCGTGCCAGATACCCGCATTTTATCGATGCAAATTGAATTTCGGTGGCGGCGTGGGACAACGGCCATTGCGGCATGGACAAGTGGCGCAGGTTTTGCCTATAGGACAACTCAATGCCTAACCGAGGAGTCCTCGCGCATGTGGAGCGGAACCGTCACCCATCTTCATCTGTGTCCCCGGGCCTATCTGCCCATGCAATCGCAGGACCAGATCGTCCTGATTGCCGACCGCGGCATCGAGGGCGACCGCTACATGCTGGAGACCGGCTTTTATTCGGACAAGCCGGAGATCGGGCGGCAGGTCACGCTGTTCGAGATGGAGACGCTGGAAGCACTCAAGCGCGATCTCGATATCGATCTGGCGCCGCAGGAACACCGCCGCAACGTGACAACGCGCGGCGTGCCGCTCAATCATCTCGTCGGCAAGCGCTTCAAGCTGGGCGAGACGCTGCTTGAAGCCACGCGGCTCAGCTTTCCCTGCAAGCACCTCGACGAGGTGACCGGCAAGGAGGTGTTCAACGGCATTGTCCATCGCTCGGGGCTGAATTGCCGCATCGTCACCGGCGGCGTCGTGCGGGTGGGTGACGTCATTCAGCCCGCCTGACAATGGCCCGGCACATCACCACCATCGTGCGTGCGATCCGCAAGGTGGCGGCGGATGTGCTGGTGTTCGATCTTCGCGATCCTGACAACTGGCCGCTGCCGCCTTTCACGCCAGGCGCACATATCGACGTGCATCTTGCCAATGGCCTGGTGCGGCCATACTCATTGTGCTCGGATCCCGCGCATGACCGACTTTGGTCGATTGCGGTGCGGCGCGATGCACTGGGACGGGGCGGGTCGATCTATCTGCACGATCACGTGCATGAAGGCGGCATCCTGCCGGTGTCGCTGCCGCGCAATCTGTTTCCGCTGGCGTGCTCGGCCGGCCATCACGTCTTCCTCGCCGCCGGCATCGGGCTGACACCGTTCATGCCGATGATCGCCAAGCTGCGCAGGGACAATGTTCCCTTCCATCTACACATGGCCGCCCGCTGCAGCAGCACCATGCCGTTTGCCGATTCCGTGACGGCGCTGGCGGGCGAGGGGCGGGCGACGCTGCATGTCAGCGGTGGCGAGCGGGCGCGCCGGATGCCGATTTCCGAAATCGTGACGGCGGCTGCTCGCGATCCGGGCACGCACATCTATGCCTGCGGCCCGGAATCCTTTCTCGCCGATTACTTTACCGCCGCGGCGGCTCTGCCGGAAGAGCGCGTGCATGCCGAACGCTTTTCCGCGCCCGTAGTTGCGGACACCGGACAGGTCGCGTTCGAGGTGGAACTGGCGCGCTCGCGCCGTATCATTGCCGTCCCGGCCGGAGCGACCATTCTTTCGGCGTTGCGGGAGGCGGGAATTTCGGTCGACGCGTCCTGCGAAACCGGGACCTGCGGCACCTGCCGGACCCGCCTTCTCGCCGGCGAGCCGGAGCATCGGGATTACGTGCTGGGCGGGAAGGACCGCAAGGAAGCCATCATGATCTGTGTCAGCGGCGCCAAAAGCGACCGACTGGTGCTCGACCTGTGATAGCCTCCGGACCGTTAATGGATGGAGCTTCGATGGCTGACACGATGCTGATGGAACGGCGCGACGCCGCCGAGCGCGGCGCGCTGGCGCGCGCGATCAGTGCCGCGCGGCGCGACCGCGGCATGACGCTCGCCGAACTCGCCGCCGCGACGGGGCTCGACAAGGGCTATCTGTCGCGCGTGGAGCGTAATCTGAAGACGCCCTCGATTGCCACCGTCCTCAAGCTCGCCAAGGCGCTTGACGTTCCCGTCGCGCAATTGTTCGGCGAGATTGTCGACGATTCCGTCATTCATGTCTCGCGGGCGGCCGAGCGCAGCGAACATGCCGCGCGCGGCGACGGCAATTATCGCATCGAGTCGCTGACGCACGGCAAGGGCCTGGATGGTCTCGAGGGCTTTCTGCTCTATCCGCCATCCACTTTCGTGGAAGACTTGCGGGCGGAGCATGACGGCGAGGAACTGCTGTTCGTGATCGATGGCCCGATCGAGGTGCGCTTTGCCGACCGCACCATCCGCCTTGACGTTGGCGACTCCATCCAGTTTCCCGGCACCCTCGTTCATTATGTTCGTCGCGTTGGCCGCACCGGCTGTGTGCTTGTCACCATCAGCCGGCGCTGAGGTCTCCGCGCGGTCCTGAGCCTCGCCCCCAATTCGCCGCGAATCGCATTCATCGCTCGTTCAGCGGACGATTCCTATTGGGACGTATATGTCTCCCAGCAAACTGTTTTTCGCGGCGCTGATCGCCGCCGCCAGCCTGACGGCGCCGGCCAAGGCGGCCGACAAGATCGTCGCGCCCGGCAAGATGGCCGATCTGGCCGACTGCCTTACGCCCGACCAGCGCCGCTCGGTTGCGGCCAGCGGCAAGGTGGTGCCGCTGTCCAAGGCGATCCGCGCCGCCAAGGCGCGCCGCAACGAGGTGGTCAACGCCAAGCTCTGCAACGGGCAGAAGGGGCTCGTCTACCTGCTGACAGTCGTCGCCCGCGATGGCAAGGTGACCCGCACCGCCATCGACGCCCACACCGGCAAGCCGGTCGAGGGTGGCTGACGGCGGGCTGATCCGGAGGGTTTCAATTTGCGTCTCCTCGTCATCGAGGACGATCCCGATCTCAACCGCCAGCTCGCCACCGCGCTGACCGACGC
>JAESGM010001048.1_pt1 | contig 10720 bp, 8 predicted proteins | sample 9269721 | NCBI WGS metagenome assembly JAESGM01 (sample SAMN15720920, study PRJNA650825) | algae metagenome | isolation source: Komarekiella atlantica HA4396-MV6 and co-occurring heterotrophs from... | place: USA: Theobald House, Kauai, HI | collected 2009-07-29 | reverse complement strand
CCGGGATAGGCCAGCCCCAGCATCTTGGCGATCTTGTCGAAGGCCTCGCCGACCGCGTCGTCGATGGTGCCCCCCAACTTGAGATAATCGCCGACGCCGCGCACGGCGAGCAACTGCGTGTGCCCGCCGGAGACCAGCAGCAGCAGGTAAGGGAAGGCCAGGTTGTCGGTCAGCCTTGCCGTCAGCGCATGGGCCTCCAGATGATTGACCGCGATGAGGGGCTTTCCGGTGACGAGCGCGATCGCCTTGGCGGTCGTGAGCCCGACCATGACGCCGCCGACGAGGCCGGGACCTGCGGCGGCGGCGACCGCGTCGATCTGGTGCGGTTCGAGATCGGCTTCAGTGAAGGCGCGCATGACGATGCGGTCCAGCGCCTCGACATGGGCGCGCGCCGCGATCTCGGGCACGACGCCGCCATAGGCGGCATGCGCCGCGATCTGGCTCAGCACCGCGTTGGACAGGATTTCAGGCTTGCCGGCCGGCGAGAGGCCGACGATCGCGGCCGCAGTCTCGTCGCAAGTCGTCTCTATGCCCAGAACACGCATGGTCGGTCGATCTTGGTCTCGCGAAGGGCGATTGGATGCCGCGGCAGGCTGGCGGTTTCGCGCCGGGAATTCCCTCGTATAGTGCGCGGGCGAGCATAAGGCCAAGAGGCTGCGGCGGCGGACGGTCGATCGGGACCGGAAGCGGCGCGGCAAGGCCACAAAACCGGGGGAAGACGCAAGGCGCATGACCGAGACCGCAGCTTCGCTCCACGCCCGCCCCGCCGGGCGATTCGTCATCGGCACGCGCGGCAGCCCGCTGGCGCTCGCCCAGGCCCATGAATTCGCGGGCCGACTGTCGCAGGCCCAGGGCTGGGACGCAGGCGAACTGCCGCTCGACATCATCAAGGTGACGGGCGACGCGATCCTTGACCGGCCGCTCTCGGAGGCCGGCGGCAAGGGGCTCTTCACCAAGGAGATCGACCTGGCCCAACTCGGCCGGCGCATCGATTTCGCGATCCATTCCGCCAAGGACCTGCCGACGGTGCTGCCGGAGGGGCTCGTCATCGCCGGCTACCTGCCGCGCGAGGATGCCCGCGATGCGCTGATCGCGCGCGACGCCAGCCGCATTCTCGACTTGCCCAATGGCGCGATCGTCGGCTCCGCCTCCTTGCGCCGGCAGGCGATGCTGCGGCGGCTCAGACCCGATCTCGACATCATCCTGCTGCGCGGCAATGTCGGCACGCGCCTGTCGAAGGTGGCGAGCGGCGAGATCGGCGCGACGCTGCTGGCTCTGGCCGGGCTGAAGCGGCTCGGCCTCGCCGACAAGGTCTCGGGCGTCCTGCCGGTCGACGAGTTCCTGCCCGCCGTCGGGCAGGGCGCGATCGCGGTCGCCATCCGCGCGCATGACGAGGCGGCGGCCGAGGCGCTCGCGCCCATCCTGTGCCGCGACACCGGCATCGCGCTCGCCGCCGAGCGGGCCTTCCTGACCGAACTCGACGGCTCCTGCCGGACGCCCATCGCAGGCCACGCCACCGTCTCGGGCGGCAAGGTCCATCTGCGCGGGCTTCTGCTTTCGCCCGACGGGACCGCCAGCGCCGCGGATGAGAGAACCGCGGCCACCGGCGACGCCGCGGCGATGGGGGCCGAACTTGGACGTGCGCTGCGCGTTCTGGCTCCGCATGGCATCTATGGCTGACGATACCGCGAGACCGGAAGGACACATCATGCGCATCTTCGTCTTCCGTCCCGAAAGCGACGCCCAGCGCAGCGCACAGGCGATCCGCGCGCGCGGCCACGAGCCGGTGCTGACGCCGCTGTTCACGCTGGTCCGGCTGCCGGACGCCGCGCCAGAGGGGGACTTCGCGGCCATCGTCCTGACCAGCGGCAACGCCGTGCCCGCGCTGACCGAAGGCCCGGCCGCATGGCGCGACCTGCCGGTGTTCAGCGTCGGCGCGCGCACGGCCGAGGCGGTGCGCGCGGCCGGATTCGACGACGCCCGCAGCGCGGGCGGCGACCGGCACGACCTCGCCGGCCTGATCGGCAGCAACATGCCGGCTGGCGCGCGGCTCCTGCTGATCGTCGGGCGCGACCGTCATGACGACCTGCCGGAGATTCTGACGAAGGCGGGCTTTTCCGTCGACATCTGGACGGCCTACGCGGCCGAGGCCGTCGCCATGCTGCCGAAGGAGGCCGCCAAGGCCATCGTCGATGGGCAGGTCGACGCCGCGCTACATTATTCGCCGCGCGGCGCGGAGACCTTCGTGCGGCTGACCAACGCCGTCCATCTCGGCGACGAGGCCATGGCGCTGACGCACGTCGCGCTCTCGGCCGAGGTCGCCGCGCCGCTGATCGCTGCGGGAGCCGACACCGTGCTCGTCGCCGAGCATCCCGAGGAGGCCGCGCTGCTGGCCGCGCTCGACCAGGTATCGGCTCGCAATCGCCGGGGGGAGGGTGCTACAGACGGCGCCATCGCGCCGGCCGGCGTCGAGCCGGACAAGGATGACATGCGCGATACCGAGACCTCGACGCCGAAGCGCCCGCGCTCCCGCCGCACCCCTCCGACGCTGGAGGCGCAGGCGCATGAGGTGACCGAAACCGCCGCAGATGCCGCCACGCTGCCGCCGGAGGCGGTTCTGCCGACCGAAGCCCTGCCGGAGGAGTTTTCGCCACCGCCGGTCGCGGAGGCGGCGGGCGAGGCGAGCAGACCGGACGCCGCGACAGCGCCGAAGCCGGAGCCGGCCCCACAGCCGCGCCGCTCGCTCCTGCCCGCCATGGCGCTGGCCGGCCTCGTCGGCGGCATGATCGGCGCGGGGCTGGTGATGCTGGCGATCAGCCGGGCCACGCCCGTGATCAGCGCCGAGGAGGTCTCAGGCCTTCGCAGTCAACTCGCGGGCCTGCAGAGCCGGACCGACGCGCTGCAGGGCCAGATGGCGGCGGCCGCCAAGGCCGGCGCCGACGCCCAGGCCGCAAGCGCCCGCGCCACCGAACTCGCCACCGCCGCCCAGCGCGCGCAGATCCCCGATGCGGCCGCGATCGCGGGGCTGAGCGAGCAAGCGAAGCGCGCCGAGGCCGCCACGGCCGCGATCGGCCAGCGCCTCGACCAGGCGGCGGCGCGGATCGGCAGCGTCGAGACAATCGCGAAGACGGCCGCCGAGCCGAGCCCGCAGGCGATGGCGGCGGCCCGTATCGTACTGGCCGAACGCGTCCGCACCGCGCTCGCCTCGGGCCGGCCCTTCGCGAGCGATGTCGCCGCGCTCCGGACGGGCGGCGGCGCGGCTGGCGAGATCGCGGCGCTCGACGCGGTCGCCGCCGCCGGCGCGCCGACACAAGCCGCGCTGCTGGCGCAGTTCAAGACGCATCAGGCGATGTTCGCGCGCGAGATGACGCCCGCCAGCGCCGGCTGGCAGGACCAGTTGCTCGGCATCGCCAGCCGGGTGGTGACGGTCCGCCCCGTCGGCGACACCGGAGCGAACGATCCCTCGACGCTGGTGATGCGGCTCGAGAACGCCATCTCCGGCGGCAGGATCGGCATGGCCGCCACGCTCTGGGGGCAATTGGCCGAGCCGGCGCGCCGCGCCAGCGCCGAATTCGGCGCCAATCTCCAGAAGCGCGCCGCCGCCGATGCGGCGATCGCAAAAATAGCTCAGGATGCCGTCGCCGCCCTCGGCGCGGCAGGCTGACGAAAGGATAGAGTCCATGGTTCGCGTTCTGCTCTATCTCGCCGTCATCGCCGCACTCGCCGTCGGCGCCGTCTGGCTCGCCGACCGGCCGGGCGAGGTCACCATGGTCTGGCAGGGCTATCGGATCGAGACCTCGGTCGCCATCGCGGCGATCGGCGTCGTCGTGCTCGCCATGCTGGCGATGCTCGGCTGGGCGGTGCTGCGCTTCGTGCTCGGCCTCCCCGGCGCCTTCAGCTTCGCCTCCCGCGCCCGCCGCCGGGCGCGCGGCTTCGAGGCCGTCTCGCGCGGCATGGTCGCGATCGGCGCGGGCGATCCCGTCGCCGCCGGCCGCCACGCCAGCGACGCCCGCCGCTTCGCCGGCAACGAGCCGCTGAGCCTGCTGCTGGAAGCTCAGTCCGCCCAGCTTTCGGGCGACCGGGCCAAGGCGGAGGCCGCCTTCAAGCAGATGCTCGACAGGCCCGAGACCCGCGTGCTCGGCCTGCGCGGCCTCTTCGTCGAGGCGCGTCGTCGCGGCGACATGGTCGCGGCGCGGGCCTTCGCCGACGACGCCGTGCGCCGCTCGCCCTCGCTCGCCTGGGCCAATGACGCGCTGCTCGATTTCCACACCAGCGCCGGCGACTGGCCGGCTGCCCGCACCGCCGTCGAGCGCCGCGCCGCGCTCAGGCTGGCCGAAAAGACCGAGGCGCGCCGCCAGCGCGCCGTGCTGCTCGCCGCCGAGGCGCTGGAGGCCAAGGGCCGCGAGCCCGAAAAGGCTCTTGCCGCCGCGCTGGAGGCGGTCAAGCTCTCGCCGGGCCTGACGCCAGCCGCGGCGCTCGCCGGCCGCATGCTCTCGGAGCGCGGCGACATCCGCAAGGCCGCCAAGCTGCTGGAAGCCGCCTGGAAGGAGGCCTCCCATCCCGACATCGCCGCCGCCTATCTCGACGCGCGGCCCGGCGACAGCGCGCAGGACCGTCTGGCGCGGGCCGTGACGCTGACGAAGCTCAGGCCCGCCGACCCCGAAGGCGTGCTGGCGCTGGCGGGCGCGGCGATCCACGCGCATGAATTCGGCAAGGCCCGCGAGGCGCTGCGGCCGCTGCTCGCCGGCGGCGCATCCGTGCGCGCCTGCCTGCTGATGGCCGAACTGGAAGAGGCCGAGCATGGCGCGGCCGGGCGCGTGCGCGAATGGCTGGCGCGCGCCACCCGCGCGCCGCGCGACGCCGCCTGGGTCGCCGACGGGCTCGTCTCGGACGAATGGATGCCGGTTTCGCCGATCTCGGGCCGGCTCGACGCCTTCGTCTGGACCGTGCCGCCGGCCACGCTCGGCAGCCGCGCGGAGGGGCTGGACGACGTGCTGGCCGATCTCGACGACCCCTCCGCGCCGCTGATCGAGGCACGCGCCGAGGCGAGCCGCGTCGAGCCCGAGCCCGCGACGATCATTCCAACGAAGGCCGAATCCAAGCCCGAGCCCAAGCCGGAGCCGAGGCCGAAGCCGCCGGAGCCCAAGCCGGAGCCGCCGCAGGCGAAGGTTCCGGAGCCCGCGCCCAGACCCGTGATCGCGGAACCTGTCGTCGCATCGAAACCGGACGCCAAGCCCGAGCCGAAGCCGCTGGTGCCGGTCGTCATCGAGCATGAGCCGAAGTCCGAAGCCAAACCGGAACCGACAGCGGCGTCCATGCCCGAACCGATTGCGAAGATGGCCGAAAAGCCGGCCGAGCCGCCGGTTGCCCGCTCCGCCGCCAATGGCGCGGGCCGCCCCAAGCCGGTGATCTTCCCGGTCTCGCATGCGCCCGACGATCCGGGGCCGGAGGAGGTTCCGGCAGCCGAGCCGGACAAGAAGGCGAAGTTCCGGATCTTCGGCTGACGGTCGCTCAATCCGCGATCCAGCGCCGCAGGCCCTCGGCCAGTGCGTCATAGGCCAGCCGCACCGGGCGGCTGGCGCGCTGGTCCTCATGCATGCAGAGCCAGACCTCCAGCCTGAACGCAAGCGCGTCCGACAGAACCGGCTTCAGATCCGGCATGCGCCGCGCAATGCCCGACTGACAGGCCCCGATGCCGAGCCCGGCGCGCAAGGCCGCGAGCTGGGCGAGGTCGCTGTCGCTGCGCAGGCTGAACAGTTCGCGGTCGAGTTCGATCACCCCCTTGGCCAGCGCCCGGGCCGAATGGTCGCTCCGGTCGAAGCCGATGACATGGAAACGGCGCAGTTCGGCCAGGCTCAAAGGCGCGCCATGGCGGGCGAGATAGCGCTGATGCGCATAGAGCCCCAGCCGGACGTCGCCGAGATGCTGCGCGATCAGCGCCTCCTGCGCCGGCCGCACCATGCGCACGGCGATGTCGGCGTCGCGCCGCAGCAGGTCGTCGGTGCGGTTGCTCAGCACGAGCTCTACCACGAGCGCCGGATGCGCCTGCTGCAGCCCTGCGAGGATGTCGGGCAGCACCTCCGCGCCCATGATCTCGCTCGCCGTGATCCGCACCGTGCCGCCGGCCTCGCTGCGCGCCCCGTCGGCGCTGCGTCTCAGGGCGGCGGCCGCCGCCTCCATCGCCTCGGCCTGCGACAGCAGCGCCAGCGCGGCAGGCGTCGGCGAAAGCCCGCCCTGCGAGCGGGTGAACAGCGCCAGCCCGAGCCCTGACTCCAGCGCCTCGACATGCCGGCCGAGCGTCGGCTGCGTCGCGCCGAGCGCGCGCGCCGCGCCCGACAGGCTGCCCTGCCGCATGACGGCGAGGAAGGAGCGCCAGAGATCCCATGTCACCTGATCGGCCATACGGAAACGTATAACGACTGTTTCGGATTAGGCAATTTTCGTTTCGCTTGCCGAGAGCCATCCTGTCTCCATCGCAAAGGAGATCGCCATGCCCCCCATCCCCGACAACAAGCCCACCGCCCTCGTCCTGGGCATTACCGGCGGCCTCGGCCGAGCCCTCGCCATCGCCCTGCATGGCCGGGGCTATGCCATTCGCGCCCTGACGCGCGATGTCGCCAAGGCTTCGCTGAAAACCCGCCTGCCCTTCGCCATCGACTGGCGTCAGGGCGACGCTTTCGATCGCGGCGCGGTGCTGCGCGCAGCCGATGACGCCGCGGTCATCGCCCATGCGGTCAACCCGCCGGGCTATGCCAAATGGCGCGAGCTGGCCGTGCCGATGCTCGCCAACACCATCGTCGCGGCCCAACATTCCGGCGCGCGCATCCTGTTTCCGGGCAACATCTACGCCTTCGGCCCCGAGGCCGGCGCCGTCATCGACGAGGCCAGCCCGCAAAATCCCAATACGGTCAAGGGCGCTGTCCGCATGGACATGGAGGCGATGCTGCGCCACGCCGCCGAGCATGGCGTGCGCTCGCTGATCGTCCGCGCCGGCGATTTCTTCGGACCCGATGTGCCCAATTCCTGGTTCTCGCAGGCGCTGGTCAAGGGCGGCCGCGACGCCAAGGTGATCCAGCAGCTCGGCGCGCCCGGCATCGGCCATGCCTGGGCCTATGCGCCCGATCTCGCCGAGACCTTCATGCGCCTGCTCGACCGGGCGGACGCTCTGGCGACGCACGACATCTTTCATTTCGACGGCCATTGGGATGACGATGGCAGCGAAATGACCACCGCCGTGCAGCGCGCGCTCGGCGGCCATGTCGCGATCCGGCGCTTCTTCTGGCCGCAGATCTATCTGCTGGCCCCCTTCGTCACCTTCCTGCGCGAGCTGCTCGAAATGCGCTGGGTCTGGCGAGAGCCGGTCCGTCTCGACAACCGCAAGCTCGAAGCCCTGATCGGCCCCGAGCCGCATACGCCGCTCGATCGCGCCATTGCCGCTTGCCTCGGACCTGTCCCCGCCTCGCAGCAGGAGCACCACGCCCATGCCGTCGCCAACGCCTGATGCCGACCCGCAATCCACCGCTTCACCCGGAAAGGACCACGCCATGACCCTCTCACAGACGATCGCTGCGCAGGTTCCCGGACTTCCAGCCCCCGCGCCGGAGCGCATCATCGATCCCGCCCGGCGCAGCCTCGCCCGCGCCACGGCCGGCCTCGCCATCGCCCAGACGGCTCTCTTCGCCATCCCGATGATCGTGCTCGGCGGCGCCATCGGCTGGCCGGCCTCGCTCCGTCTGCCGGCCGAAGAAGCCTTGCCCCTGATCGCCGCGCAGGCGGACGCCGTGCTGCTCGGATATGGGGCCTATCTCGTGGTCTCGCTGGCGCTGATCCCCCTCGCCTTCGCCCTGCGCGCATGGTTCCGCTCGCAGGGCTTGGACGGATGGCTGCTCGACGCCGTCGCCTTCACCGGCGCGGCAGCCGGACTGTTCAAGACGCTCGGCATCGTGCGATGGCTCTCCGTGATGCCGATGCTCGCGGCCGAATTCGAGCGCGCCGCCGACCCGGTGCGGCGCGAGGCGATCGCGCTCGCCTACCGCACCACCAACGCCTATGCCGGCGCGGTCGGCGAACTGCTCGGCGTGCAGATCCTGAGCGGGTTCTGGCTCGTCGCGGTCGCGCTGCTGCTGCAACTGACCGGGCGGCGCTGGCTCGGCCGTTTTGGCCTGCTCTGCGGGGCGCTCTTCCTGGCGACGGCGCTGCGGATCATCTGGCCGATGGCCGGAATGCTTCAGAGCGCAGCCGTCCCGCTGGCGCTGGTCTGGTTTCTCGCTCTGGCGGCAGCGTTGTGGCGCGACAGCCGAGCCTGAACCTCCCACGCTATCGAAAGGGGGTGCGCTTCACCGGCGCACCCCGTATAGCGTCGCCATGACTTCAGACATCACCACCGAAGACGCCGCCGCCGGCGTGACGCTCGTCGTCACCGCCGAGCAGGCGGGAACCCGGCTCGACAAGGCGCTGACCCTGCTCTCGGTCGAGATTTCGCGCGCCCGCCTGCAGCAGGTCATCAAGGAGGGCGGCGTCAGGCTCAACGGCGCGGTCGTCTCCGATGGCAGCCGCAAGGTCGTCGAGGGCGACGAACTGGCGCTGGTGATGCCCGAGGCAAAACCCGCCGACCCGGTCGGCCAGGACATTCCGCTCGCGGTCGTCTTCGAGGACGACTACCTGATCGTCATCGACAAGCCGGCCGGGCTCGTCGTCCATCCCGCCGGCGGCCATGAGGACGGCACGCTGGTCAATGCGCTGATCGCCCATTGCGGGGAGAGCCTGTCCGGCATCGGCGGCGTCCGCCGGCCCGGCATCGTCCACCGGCTCGACAAGGACACCAGCGGCCTTCTCGTGGTCGCCAAGACCGACAAGGCGCATCAGGGATTGGCCAAGCAGTTCGCCGATCATGGCCGCACCGGCCCGCTGGAGCGCGCCTATCTCGCCATCGCCTGGGGCGTGCCGCGCCGGCACAACGGCACGATCGCCGCCAATCTCGAACGCTCCAACCGGAACCGCGAGAAGATGGCGGTCGTCGCCGAGGACAAAGGCCGCGAGGCGATCACGCATTTTACCGTGATCGACCGCTATCCGGCCCTGCTCAAGGGCACGCAGGAGACCGAACCGCTTGCCAGCCTGATCGAGTGCCGTCTGGAGACGGGCCGCACGCACCAGATCCGCGTGCATATGAGCCATATCGGCCATCCGCTGCTGGGCGACCAGCTCTACGGCTCGGGCTTCATGACCAAGGCCGTGCGCTTGCCCGACGGGGCGCGCGCGGCGCTCGATGCGTTGGGCCGGCAGGCGCTGCACGCGGCGCTGCTCGGCTTCGCGCATCCGGTCACGGGCGAGGACATGCATTTCGAATCCGAGCCGCCCGAGGATTTTGCATTACTGCAAGCAGAACTCGCGAGCCTGTGAGGCAATCGGGCTCCGCTGCCCATTTTCCGCCAATCTCGCCTGTACTATAAAGATCGCCGGAAGCGGATGGCTAAAGGGGCGCCGCTTTCGACAATCGCGCCCGTGAACCCGCGCGCATCCGGTGCGTTGGGTCAGGTCATGGGCAAAAGCCGGCATGGGGGTTTTGACCCGTCCGGGTGGCTTGCCGCGATGCGGGAGCCGGAAAGGAAGAACGAGCATGGCTGCGGCGTCATTGCCCGTCCTGTCCGCCGAAGGCGGATTGTCACGGTATCTGGACGAGATTCGGAAGTTTCCGATGCTCGAGCCGAACGAGGAATTCATGCTGGCCAAGAGCTGGCGCGAGCATGGCGACCGCGACGCGGCCCATAAGCTCGTCACCTCTCATCTGCGCCTCGTCGCCAAGATCGCCATGGGCTATCGCGGCTATGGCCTGCCGATCGGCGAGGTCGTCTCCGAAGGCAATGTCGGCCTGATGCAGGCGGTCAAGCGCTTCGAGCCCGACAAGGGCTTTCGCCTCGCCACCTATGCGATGTGGTGGATCAAGGCCTCGATCCAGGAATACATCCTGCGTTCCTGGTCGCTGGTGAAGATGGGCACCACCGCCAACCAGAAGAAGCTGTTCTTCAACCTGCGCAAGGCCAAGAGCAAGATCTCGGCGCTGGGCGAGGGCGATCTGCGGCCCGAGCAGGTCAAGACGATCGCGACCAAGCTCGGCGTCAACGAGCAGGATGTCATCGACATGAACCGCCGGCTCGGCGGCGATTCCTCGCTCAACACGCCGCTGCGCGAGGATGGCGACGGCGAATGGCAGGATTGGCTCGTCGACGACAGCGAAAGCCAGGAGCGCCGCTACGCCGAATCGCAGGAGAGCGACAACCGGCATTCGGCCCTGCGCGAGGCGCTCGACGTGCTGAACCCGCGCGAGCGCCGCATCTTCGAGGCGCGCCGGCTGGTCGACGATCCGATCACGCTGGAGCAGCTTTCCGAAGAGTTCGGCGTCTCGCGCGAGCGCGTCCGCCAGATCGAGGTGCGCGCCTTCGAGAAGGTGCAGGAGGCGGTGAAAAAGGCGATCGTCCGCATCGAAGCCCCGCGCATGGCGCTGCCGGCGGCGTGAGCGGTTAAGGTATTGCGATTTGCGAAGGGGCGCGCGAGTGCCCCTTTTTCGTGGGCCGATCGCTGTTCTTCGGCGTCAAACACTTACGTCATCCCGGAACTGCGCCGCTAAGCGGCTTGTCCGGGATGACGTGGTGTTTCCGTGCAAGACTATCGACGCTCAATACAGCGGCGGCAGCGGTTGCAGCGGCAGGCGGATCGGGCC
>JAESGM010001047.1_pt1 | contig 10753 bp, 13 predicted proteins | sample 9269721 | NCBI WGS metagenome assembly JAESGM01 (sample SAMN15720920, study PRJNA650825) | algae metagenome | isolation source: Komarekiella atlantica HA4396-MV6 and co-occurring heterotrophs from... | place: USA: Theobald House, Kauai, HI | collected 2009-07-29 | reverse complement strand
CAGGCCCAGCGCTTCACCGACGTCATCGACGTCGATCGCGTCGGCGGCTACGCCATCGACGATTTCTGGACGCCGATCCGCGCGCGGCGCGACCGGCGGCTGATCCTCGATCCGCACCAGTTCTACATCCTGGCCTCGAAGGAAAAACTCCATATCCCGCCGGGATTCGCCGCCGAGATGGCGCCCATCGACCCGACCATGGGCGAGTTCCGGGTCCATTACGCCGGCTTCTTCGATCCCGGCTTCGGTGTGGGAGCAGACGGCGCACCCGGCAGCCGGGGCGTGCTGGAGGTTCGCAGCCACGAGGTGCCCTTCGTGCTGGAGGACGGCCAGGTGGTCGGCCGTCTCGCCTTCGAGCGCATGGCGGCCGAGCCCGACGCGCTCTACGGCCAGATCGGCACCTCGAACTATCAGGGTCAGGCGCTCAAGCTCTCGAAGCATTTTCGCGACTGAGGCCGCCTCGCCGCCTCAGCGCACGTCGATGACGTCGCCGTCGCGCGAAACGATGACGCGGATCTCGTCGCCATTGCGGTCGAGGCCGCTGATGCGCCAGCCGCGCGGGGTCTCGCGCACCCGCTCGACCTCGTCCACGCCCTGCCGGCGCGCGATCCGCACCGCTTCGCGCTCCGAGATTCCGTCATAACGCGGCCGCGGCGCATAGCGCTCGGGACCGGGATCGATGCGCAGGCCGCCCGGCCCGAATTCGATGCCCTGCGCCTGCGCCGAGCCGATGGACAAAGCGAGCGCGAGCCCGGCGAGGGCGATGCGGAGGGAAGGGGTCTTGGACATCGCGGGAGCCTCGTCGGTTCGGTGTGCGGCCGACTGGATCGCGTCCCGCAATCATGGCGACTTGATGACTGGTCGGCCCCTTTCGCCAGCGCGCATGAAAAAAGCTTTGGGTGATGACAGGGGAAGACCGAGCCGCTATGAACATCGCCGCGTCCGCGCGTCGCGCCTTGGAAGCAGGGTTCGGAGCGGCGGGTCCGGATGCGGGCGTAGTTCAGTGGTAGAACGTCAGCTTCCCAAGCTGAATGTCGTCGGTTCGATCCCGATCGCCCGCTCCAAATTTCCGCTTTGATTTCAGGGTGATAAGAGCACTCGGCGCAGGCCGGACGTTCCCCATGTTCCTTGTCGCGTTCCCCATGGTCCGTTCAGCCCTCGTTCTCGCCATCGCGATGGGCGCTGCGCAGGCCGGCGATCGTGCGGCTCTTGCCGATCGCGCCGCGTGAATATCGGGCGGTCGTCGATGCCTGGGTGTGGCCGACCGACCCGCGAATCGTGTCGAGATCAGCGCCCGCGTCCTCGGCCTCGGTGATGGCGCCCGCGCGCGCGTCCATGTTCCAGACAGTGTCCGGAATGCCGACCTTTCGGGCGATCACGCGCCAGTCGCGGGCGTAGGCGAACTCGGCATAGGGCCGCCCTGCCTTCTCGTCGACTATCAGCGCCCCGATCCGCTGTTCCTGCGGAACCAGGTCGAGCAGCGCTGTGACGGTCGGCAGCAATCTAAGATCGTGCGAGACCAGCGCGCCCGTCTTCGTCGTCTCTTTCGAAATGACCAGATCGTTCGCAAGGTCCGACCAGGTCAGGCCGTTGCACCATCTGCGCCAGCCCTTGCCGCGCCGCCCGCGCAGAACGATCCCGGTCGGATCCTCGCCTTGCGGCACCGGAACCCACTCGCCGACGACGTCCTTCTGGCGCATGCCAGTTTCGAACTGCAGCGCGGTTCCGAGAGCGAGCGAAAGACGGCCGGCTGTGACGGCTGCGGGGATGAAGGCGCTGACATGCGCATGGGTGAGCTTCGACCGGCGCCGTTTCGGCTGGGCGAACTCGGTCGCGCTGAGAATCGTCATCAGCCTGGCGCATTCGTCGGGAGCGAGCTCGGCCGCGATGCCATAGCGGATCATTTCTCGGATCATCTTCATGATCTTGCAGGCGCGATCGACGCGCTCGGCCCCGCCCGGCAGCTTCGGCTCCTTGGCGCGGTCATACCAGGTGCGGAAATCGCGGAGCTTGATCGCGGCCAGCGCCCGCTCGCCGAAGGCGCGCTCGATGATGCCGACGACGTGAAGCTGGCTCCGGCGCGTGTTCCACTTCCATCCCTTGACCGGGCTCTCGTCGTCGATCTGGAAGCGCCTGGCGAGGCTGCCGAGCGTGCCGTCGAAGGCCGAGTAATCCTGACGCTGCCCCGCCGCCCAGGCGAGCATTTCCGCCTGCAGCCGCTGGCAGGCGGCCTCGATCAGCGGCCTGTCGGCCGGCGTGTCGGTGTAGTGCAGCCGCACCGTTTCGGGGGTGTAGCCCTTGGCGACGACATCGGCGCGCGCCACCCAATAGAGGGCGACCGCGCCATTGGCGCGCGGACGACGCTTTAGCCCGGGCGTAGAGTTATCGGAGCGCATCGAAATTCTCCCGCCCGTCGAGGACGACCGGGCCGCCGCCGATGAGGCCATACTGCTTGTTCCAGAATGCCACCACGGCTGGCCAGTAGCGCCCGCCCATGACGGGGTGCACGCGCGGAAGCCCATCCCGCTCCAGCACGGTCGCCTTCGCTCGCCAGGCTTTGGGGTCCTGGCTGAGCCGACGCGCAACCTCTTCCTCCGTCGGGAAGAGGCCCGCATCGTCATGATGAGCGGCGCGGCGAACCACGATCGATTACCTTCTGTCCTGTCGCTGATGGGGATTTGGCGAACCGCCCCTCGCCGTTTCGGCCGGAGATCACCGTTGCGGCGAGGGGCGGGTATTGACGGGCGCTCCACACGCCCGCCTTCCGTCAGGCGCCCGCGTTGCGGTATGCCCCCCGGAAATCGATGGCCGTGAATCCCACGTCATGTTCCACCTTGGCCTGCATCCCCTGCGTGGTGAACGGAGTGTGGAAGCTCAGGCGCGGCGCCAGGAAGCCCTCGAGCAGAGAGTAGACGAAGGCAGGAACCCTCTCCGGATCGGCGAAGAGGAACCACGCATTGCCGGGAATCTCCGGCGTCACGACTTTTTCGAGCTTGCCGGCGAACGGATTGACGTTGCCAGAGCTCTGCGGCGTGATGGCCGCCAGGATCTTATCCGCCTCCGTTTCCTTGTCCGGCCCGACGACGAGGAATTTCGGCTCGGACTGAACGAACAGGCCATCGATCGACTTGTGCTTTCGCATCGAGGACCGGCCTACGCTGAGGCTCGCCTCGGTGATTGCCGCCGGCGTCGTCGCAAGGCTGCCATCCGTCACGTTGAAAATCGGGCGCGTGGTCGTCAGCAGGGTCGGGCCGGCGCCCGCGGCCGAGAGAACGAGCGACCAGAAGATGCGTTCCTCCTGCGCCGCGACCGTGGTCGCATAGCTGTTGAGGACGTCGTCGATAGCCCTCCAGTTATCGTTGACCAGCAGCTTGCGGGAGAAGCCCATGCCAACCGCGAAAGATGCGACGGTCATCACCTCGCGGCCGCCATCCGAGAACGTGCCGAACTTGATCTCGCCGGCTTCCGGGTTGACAGGTTCCAGAGCCGGAAAATCGCCGGCGCGATACAGCGGAGCCGGCCTGAAGTCAGGCAGGTCGCGGCGCATGCACATGGCGCGGTAGGTCGTCTGAGCAGCCTGATAGCGGGCCGCGAGCTGCCCGTTCTTGGCGTTCTCCAGCATGTTGGGGAAGTCGCTGGTGGCGTGAAATGCCCGCTTCAGGATTTCCTCGCGGCCGGCCTCATTGAACGGGATGCGCCCGCGATGGCCGATCGCCTCGGCAGCCATCTCGACCAGCGAAAGTTCGAAGTACCGGCGCGACGTGTCGTTGCGCGGCGCCTGCTCGCCGGACATGCGGCGCATGAGCTCGGCCGACATGTCGCTGATACGGCCGTCGACCTCGTCGCGCTCGACGCGGATATGGCTCGCCGGCCGCTGCCGCGCGACGAGGTTGTCGAAAGCGGCAGCGCGGACGGATTCGACCGTCTCGCCCGTTTCGATGGCCTGGTCGATCCGGATCTGGTCGAACCCGGCGCGGCGGCCGATATCGGAGATCGTGGCGACACGGGTGCGCTCCGTCCGCTCGGCCGCGCGGGCGGCTGCGGACGGCGGGTTCTGCGCAGCCGGAGCCGGCGGGGTAAGGGTATCGACGTCATCTTCCGGGTCCATGGACTTTCCTTTCGAGAGTGAACGGACGACAGCGGCTTTGTCGGCAGGGATGCTGACGAGAGAAACCTCGAAAAGCTCCCATGAGACGGCGCGGACCGTGTCGTTTGCGCTGGCGGTTTTTGTCGGGGCCCAGGCGCTGACGCCGAAGCCGATCGAGAATTGCGAGAGCTCGCCGCGCGCGACCTGGCCCTCGGCCTTTCGGCCTTCGGGCGTGTCGGCGAAGCGCAGCAGCGCGACGAGGTTGCCCGACTTGATGCTGGCGCGGACCACGGTCCCGATCGGGCGGTCGGGGTCATGGTTGAACAGAAACGCCATCCGGCCCTCTGCGGCGCGGGTGAGATCGGCGGATGCGGCCGACATCACCAGCGCCTCGGCGACGCCATAGCGCTTGATCGCGGCGTCGGTGGCGACGATCGCCTCGATCGTGCGCGCCTTGGCGTCGTAGCTCGCCGGCATCGCCAGGGCACGCGGATCGGGCGCTTGCAGGCGGGTCAGGATTTCGGGCGAGGAGCGGAGCATGAGCGCTGTCATTGAGTGCCCTCCGCGATGAACGGCGCCACCAGCGCCGTCAGATCGTCGGCGATCTGGTTCGTCGCCGCGAAAGCCGCAGACAGCTCCTCAACCTTCGCCTCGACCTTGGCCATGGATGCCGGGTCAATCCCGGTGAGAACCAGAGCGACAGGCTGATTGACCATCATCGGCACATGCAGCACGAAGCCGCCCGGCCGCTGCTCTCCAGGATGCTTGCGAGGGAAGACGACGACGCTCATTGCGGGAAAGCTCCCTGCTTGCGGGCGATCGCCTGGTCGATCGCGGTCATGAGGTACGGCACGGCCTTGCGCAGGCGCTGCAGCTCGTCCGCCGAGCAACGGTCCAGCCGCCAGGCCGGCCAGCAGTGCTCGCTCCAGAACCGGCGCCAGGCCGGACCGACAACGTCGTGCTGGTCGCTGTCGCGAATGTTGCGGGAGGCGCCCATCATCGGCCCTCCTCGGAGAACAGTGCCTTCACACCTTCGGGCCACTGTTCGGCCAGCCGCTTGACGTTCAGGACCAGAGCCTTCGTCCCGATCCACTGGGGCAGCATTGCGAGATCGGTGATCTGCAGGACGGTGTAGCGATCGACCGGCAGGGCCATGTCGCCAATCCCATCAGTGTCGCGGCCCTGCAGCGCGGCGACAAAGTCGGTCTTTGCGGCGGAAACCCAACTGGGCATGGCGTGCTCCGCCGCCCAGCCTGGGAAGGCCCGGACGAGCATGATGTTCGTCAGTTGCTCCGCCACCTGCAGTGACGAAGACAGATCGAGGCCCATGTCCTGGAGCTGGCGAGCGGTGGCCAGTGCCGTTACGTCGCCGAGCCGATAGCCCCAGGTCGCACGGCGCGATCCCGCCAATGCCGGGTCGTCGGGGTCTGTGGTCCATCCGGTCGGCGTGGCGAGCGCTCCCAGAGAGTCGATCAGGCCGCGCCGCCGCCAGTCCCGCAAATTCTCGGGAGAGACGCCGATGAGGTCCGAAACCTCCGCTGGTGTGAAATATCTCTGCATGCCCCGCACCGTGTTAAGCTCTCACCATCTGATGCTATTGATACTATGCCGAGAACGATCCGTGAACCCCTGCTTAAGCATTTGATAGAAATAGGTTTTCTAGATATGGCTTTCGGAACCCGCTTCGCCAAAAATCGCCGGCAGGTAGTCCCGCAGGTCGAAACCCTCATGGTGCAGCCGGCGCAGGAAGGCGTTCTTCTCCGCAACCTCGGCCATGGTGGCCGGTCGGTGGGCGACGATGTCGGTGCGGATCGCGACCAGATGCTCGAGCGCGCGCAGCGCCATCTCGTCGGCGGCCGTGATGCCGCAAGCCTGCTCGGCGGCGGCGCGGACGGCCTCCTGCCGGCGCAGCTCACTCAGCACGCGGTCGCGCTCGGCCTCGAGGCCGGGTATCGCGCGCGCTTGATGCGGGCAGGTTCGGCGCACATCGATGGCGATTGCGAAATGGCGCTCGACTTCGAAGGCGTAGCGGAAAAGCCATTGCCCCCAGGTGACCTTGCCGGTTTCCCGGTCGCAAAAGCGACGGTTGCCATAGGCGACCTCGATGACCGGCAGATCGGCGGTTTCGTGCAGCCGGTCGAGCAGATCCTCGGCCGCCGCCTCGGCCTCGAGCGCCATCTCGTAATCGGCGATCAGCTCGGCGATCGGCGACATGGCGCTGGCCGCAGCGGCGGGCGCGAGCGGCGCGACGAAGGCGGCGGCGCTGCCGGCGAGAACGGCGCGGCGGCTGAGTTCAGGCAAGCCGCTGGCGGCTGCCGCAACGGATGCGTTGGGCATTGGGTCTCTCCAAGCTGCGTGAGGAATGAAGCGGCTATGCCGGCTGGCAGGCCGGATCGACGTGATTTCGTTGCTCGAGATTGACTGCCGCGACGAGCTCCTGGCGCTCGCGCAATAGCTCGCCGTTGCAAAGAGCGCGTTCGAGGTGAACGACGAGCTCGGCATTCATCGAGCGGCGGTTCGCCTGCGCCGAAGCTGCCAGGCGCTCGCGCATGCCGTCTGGCAGGCGGACCATGAATTTATCAGCCGACCTGCTCGGGTAGTTGTTGGACATGACGACTCTCCTATGGCCTAGAGCCATATTGGCCTAGTGCCATACAAAGTCAACTCTGGTATGGCACAAGGCCAACATTTCCTTTTGCATGGCCTCAGGCCATACCTAGCGAATGGCACAGGACACCCCCAGCCGCGACCTTGATAAGGTGATCGTCCGCCTGCCTGACGGCGTGCGCGACATGCTGAAGATGCATGCCGACGAGAATCAACGGAGCATGAACGCGGAGATCGTGGCCCGGCTTCTGGAAAGCCTTGAACCGTGGAAGCCCGGCGACGAGCCGGCGCTCTATAAGACCACTGTCTCAAAAAAATTCGGCCCGACGACGTTCGACCTTGAAGACCTGATGCTACGCCTGCGGAACGTCGAGCGGGCCGTTGCGAAGAAGTCAGGCGGCGAGCCGGACTGAAACAGAGATCCCGGCTGGCTCTAAGGTTGAGCGCTCGCCATCAGGATTCGACCGAATCACTCGGAGTGCAGGCAGCGCGGTCAGCCGCCGCTTTGCCCGAAAGAGACGCCGACAGACCCAAATTTCCGGCCCCGGCCTGTGGATTAGCGTGCATTTCGGCGTTTCGCCTTTGAACGAAAGGCGAACATCATCGACTCTTGCCAAGCGGGTCACTAGGATTCGACCCGTTGAAGCACAAGAAGCCACCCCAGGCTTTACCTGAGGCAGCTCCCCCGTGCTGTAGACCGGCGAAGGCCCACGCTCTGTGCAACCCGACCATAGCGGTCGCGGTGAACGTGTCTAGCCTTCGTCTCCTGAAACGCCGCGCCCCGAAGTGGCAACGCGGCAAGTCGACAAGGAACACAAGGCGATGCTGAATACGTTCAAAGTGAATTACGATCTCGAAGCACACCTGCGATCGCACGAGGCCTTCATCAGGCATGCGACGGCGGAGGGGTGGTCGGTCTGGACCGACCTCGAAGACGGCACGACCCGCCGTCTGCCCGCGACCTCGCTGAAGGGCGAGTTCGTAACGATCGCAGCCGCTGAGGCGGCTTTCGTTCGGGCCCTGCAGGCCACAAGCAGGGAACTCGGCAGCACTGTCAGGTGCACCAAGTTCGACCTCGGCCAGCAGGAAGGCCGTGCCATCGTCTACTCTGACGAGATCAAGCCGACGGGCGGACTGGCCCAGTTGGGCATGGGCTCGATCTTCGGGTCGAAAAGCATAGCCGACCTCGCGAACCGAATCGGTTGACGACAGAACAGGCGGGCGCGGTTACGCGCCCGCCACCTCGATGCCAGCTACCTCACTTCCGGCATACCTTGCCCGGTCGGCAGGCCATGCCCCAGACCGCCGCTGCTCGACACGTTCACCCGCACCGTCGGCGTCGCCGTGAAGCTCAGGAGAGCCTTCAGGCGGCCGATCTTTGCCTCGGCCTCGGCGATCCCCCGGTCGAGCTCGCTGTTGAGCCCGGCGACGAACTGAGAGCCTGCGCTGGTCCCCTGCGCCGTCAGATCGACCGTCGCCGCATCGCGCGTCCGGTCGCCGATCGCCGGCGGCGCGAATCGGTCGCCAGCGCCAGGGCGAAGGTCCGGCTTCGGAAGGTCGAGCTTCGGCGGCTGGAATGTCGTCGGGGCGGCCTTCTTGCCCTTCCCGGCGGGGAGGACGATCGGCATGTCGCCGAAGCTGCCGAGCCGGTTCAGGCTGTCGATCCCGGCCGCCGATTTGGCGGCGCCGTCCAAGGCGGGTTGCACGACGGCGAGGTCTTCGAACTCGCGCTGCATCCGTGCGATCCGGCCGAGCTCGGCGGCCTTCAGCGCGCCGCCGGCGAGCACGTTGTCCATTCGGCCTGCAGGGGCGCCGAACCCGCCGGCGGCGAGGCTGTTCGCCTTGCCCCAGAGCAGCCGCTGAGACTCGAAGCCCTCGCGATCCGCGCGCTCGAAGCGCTTGCGGCGAAGGGCGTCCTCGGCGGCGTTGCGGATATCGTCGGTGCCGCCATAGAGAGCCAGCCCGTGCAGTGATTTTTCGTCGGTGCGCGGGTCCGCGATGCTCTCCCGCGCCCGCTTATCCATGACAGCCGGCGCGAGCGGATCCTCCTCCTGTGCGAACTCGGGAGTGGCGGGCTTACCCTCCCGCCTCTCCGCCTGGCGCTCGATCTCTTTCAGCCGTTCGAGCCGCTGGCGGGCGATCTCGCTGCTATCGACTGCCTTGTTGATGACCTCGGCGAATCCGCTGCCGATCTCCTTCATGCGTTTGCCCATGCGCAGCATCAGCACGTCGATCGCCTGCGTGGCGCGGTCGACCTTGTTGAAGTCCTTCTCCAGGGCCAGGCCAAAGCCGGAGCGCACCGAGCCCAACGCCTTCGCCTTGTCGTTGGCAAGGCCGAGCAGCTTCTGAACCCGATCGAGCGAGCCGACGAGTCGCGAGATGTCGTCGGCGTATTCCATCCCAAAAAGATCCTTGAGCACCGCGATGCGCTTCGTGCCCTCGATCTTCTTCAGCGCCTCGAGCAGGGTCATGATCGCGCCGGTGGCGTTCTTGTCGACATCGGCGCGGAATTTTTTGGCCTTCAAACCGATCTTGCCCAGGGCCTCGTCGAAATCATCGTCGGGGACCGATATCTTGGTCAGCATGGCATTAAGGCCCGTCGCAACAACCTCTGTCCCGACGCCGACCTCCTTCAGAGAGGCAGCGAAGGCGAGCATGTTCTCGGCCGATATGCCGAGACCCTGGCCGGCGCCGCCAACCCTTCGGAGAATCTCGATGAGGTCCTTCTCCGATGACGCCGAGCCGTCCGCCACGGTGTTGATGGCGTCGCCGATCGCCTCGATGCGCTTCTGGTTGGCCTGGTAGATGTTGCCGATCTCCGCCAGCGCCTGGCCGGTTTCCTGAGCGTTGGTGCCCCAGGCGACTGTGGCCTTGGCGGCATAGTCCGTGAAGCGGCCAAGCTCGCTCGCCGGCCGGCCGGCGAAGCCAGCGGCAGCGTAGAGCTGGGCCAGTTCCTCCTTCGTCTTGCCGGTGGCACGCGCCAGGTCGAGGATGAAGCTCTCCTGCCGCTTCAGCACCTCGCCACTGGAGTCAGTGGCGCGCTGGATGTTGTACATCTCACGATCCAGCGACAGGGACGAGCGCCAGGCGCGGCGCGCGCCATCCATGGCCAGGTAGGCCCCGCCGACCGCGCCGAGAGCGCGGGAGACGGTCGAGCCAAAGGCGGCATTCGCCTGCGTCTCCCTGGCGCGGAAGCGGCGCAGCTCATGTGCCGCCGACGTGAGGCCGGGCCTGAGCTTGTTGTTGGCGGTGATCAGCGCCTCGGCGCGAACGGCGACGGCCATTGTCTCAATCCTCCATCAGCGTGGACCACATGCGCAGGCGGCTGAAGCTCATGCGCTCGAGCTCGGATGGGCTGATTCCTGAGCGGGCGAGTTTGCGGATGGCGGCCTCGACCGCGTCCGCGCTTCCCGAAAAAAACCGAGAACCGTCTCCTCGATCAGGAAGCTGAGGGAAAGATCACGCTCGCGGCCGAGGATGTCGGCGTCGTGGTCGACGATGAGCAGTCTGATCCACTGCAGCAGCCGCTCGCGGTCGACATAGGGCGTGCCATAGCCGCGATCGTCATAGATGTACGAAACCGGATCGCCGATCTGCCAGCCCTCCAGCGCCATCGGCTCACGCAGCGTGACGAAGCCGCGCGGCTCGGCATGGTGCAGGATCGGCGCGGCGAAGTAGATGCGCACGCTGCCGTCGGGCTGCGGCTCGCGACGGGGCGCGCGTTCACGGTCGGTCATAGGTCTCTCCTGTGCAGGGTGATGCCGGCGCATGGCCGGCGGGGGAGGTGGCGCGGGTCCTTCCGGGCCCACCCAAGGCGCGACGTCGGGACGGCGCGGGATTTTTCCAGTGAGGCAGGTTTCCTCGCCGGGTTGACAGCGTTGCCAGGGCGGTTGCGACGGTTGCGACGCCGCTATGTTCGGAGCCGACCGGGCATGTTCGGACCCGCGCCCCGACGTGTTCGGCGTGTTCGGTCAGATCAGGCAAATCGGCGCTGGAAAAATCATGCGCCGTCATCACGTCGTACGCTGGGGTGGGCCCGGAAGGACCCGCGACGGCACC
>JAESGM010001046.1_pt1 | contig 10785 bp, 13 predicted proteins | sample 9269721 | NCBI WGS metagenome assembly JAESGM01 (sample SAMN15720920, study PRJNA650825) | algae metagenome | isolation source: Komarekiella atlantica HA4396-MV6 and co-occurring heterotrophs from... | place: USA: Theobald House, Kauai, HI | collected 2009-07-29 | reverse complement strand
AGATCCGCGCGGCGTCCTTTGCCTTCATGTTCTCGTACATGGTGACAAGGCTCTTGAGCCGGGCCTTGTCGGCTTCTTCCTTCTTTTCCGTCGCGGCGCTGATCCGGGATTCGATGTCCTTCAGCTCACTGGTGCGCGATTCCAGCCGCTTCTCGGCCTCCAGCAACAGCGTTTCACGCACATCCATCTCGCGCGCGCGCTGATCCAGCTCCTGCCGCCGCTCCGTCAGGCGCTCGAGAATCGCGCGCTCGGCGGCCGAGACCGGCTTTGGATCGAGCTGGATCGGGATTCCGTCAGGTTCCTTCTTGGGTTCGACCGGCTTGGGCTTCTTGTCCGCTTCGGCATTGGCCTCTTTCGGCGCGGGAGCTGGCGCCTTGGTGGCCCCGGTCGTGGACACCGAGCCGGTCACATCCGGAAAAAAGTTCTCCTGCATCCAGGATTTCTTCTTCTGGCCGGCATCCGGCTGGGCACGCTGGGCCTGGCTCAGCGTCACGTTGCTGACCTCGATCGCTTCGCGATCCGACTTGGCCAGATGGCCCGCCCCAAGCGTATAGCCGCCTTGCGTGACAATGCCGACGACCTTCAGGGTGAAGAGCGCCGCGGCGGCGACAAGCACAATGGGAATCAGCCGGAACTCGAACAAACGATTCATGCCGCGCGACCATTCACCCGCATGCGAGCGCGCTCGGCGAAAGCCTGGGCGGCGGCGGCGATCGATCGCGCATCAGCCTTGATCTCGGGAATTTTCACCGGTTGCGGCTCGAGCTCCTCGTCCTCGACTTCCGCGGTTGCAAGGAGCTGCTTCGCATAGGCGATCTTGCGCAGGCGACCGAGCACCTCCTCACCAGACTTCACGTGCTCCGCCATGGTGTTGCTGTAAAAGTCGGCGTCGCGCAGCCGGGAACCCAGAATTTCCTCCGCGTCGCGCACCGTTTCCTTCAGTCCCGAAATGGCCCGCTCCGCGCTTTCGGTCGCCATCATCAGTTCCGAGATCGTCATTCGCATCGAACGCTCGTCCGATTTCATGATCTGGATCTGCTTGTTCAGACGCGCGCAATACAGGATCGTGAGCAGCAGCAAGACAGCCACCAGTCCCTCGATCATCAGTCCGAGCAAATTGCTCACGTCGCGGCCTCCACCCTGTGCCTGGATTTGGATTCTTCCGCGTTCTCGAACATGGCAAGCGTCATCTTCGGCTTGCGCAACGGCTTCGAGACGCGGACCGACACGCGGTCACCCACTCGCCCCATACGCCCTTCTGTCAACGTCACATCACCGGAACGGATCGACACCAGCGCGTCCGGCTTGATCTCGAGCGGAAGCGTATCGCCGACCTGAAGCTTCATCATCTGCCGCAACGGCAGCTTGGCTTCGAACAACACCGCATCGACCGACATCTCAGCCTGCGCGATTTCCGTAGCCAGATGGCCTTCCCAGATCTCGTCGCGGCCGAACTTCTCGCCCATGAACATCTGGAGCAAGACGCCACGAATCGGCTCGATGGTGGCATAGGGTAGCAGCAATTCCGCCGTACCGCCGCGATCTTCCATGTCGATGCGCAGCCGCACCAGGATGGCGGCGTTCGCAGGACGGGTGATGGCGGCAAAACGCGGGTTGGTCTCCAGCCGGTCGATGTTGAACTTGACCGGCGACAGCGGCTTGAAGGCCAGTTCGGCATCGGCCAGCACCACTTCCAGCATGCGCTTGACGAGGTTGGCCTCGATCGTGGTGTAGGGGCGACCTTCCACCCGAATGGCGCCGGAGCCGCGGCGCCCGCCCAGCAGCACGTCGATGATCGAATAGATCAGGTTGGAATTGACCGTGATCAGGCCGAAGTTTTCCCATTCCTCGGCCTTGAACACGGCGAGAATGGCCGGCAGCGGAATGGAGTTCAGGTAGTCGCCGAAGCGCACCGAGGTGATGCGGTCGAGCGAGACTTCGACTGTGTCGGAAGTGAAGTTGCGCAGCGACGTCGTCAACAGCCGGACAAGCCGGTCGAAGACGATTTCCAGCATGGGCAGACGTTCGTAGGAGACCATCGCCGAATCGATGATCGCCCGGATGCCGGAATTGTCTGCGAGCGCGACGTCCGCCAGGCTGAAGCCGAGCAGGCTGTCGATCTCCTCCTGCGTGAGAATGCGCTCGGTGCCCGCCTTGGCACTCTGCATGAACTGGTTTTCGTCGAGAAGCGCTTCGGCCGCAGCGTCCGTGCCCTCGGGCAAGATGTCCGGATTACTGCCTTCGGCTTCCAGAGCCTGCCCCCATTCGGCGGCGAGTGTTTCGTTGTTGATTTCGTCCGCCACCGACCGCCCCTATTGGACCACGATTTCCTTGAACAGGATTGCGTTGACGCGGTTTGGCGCGATCGACGCATTGACCCGACGGGTCAACTCCTCCTTGAGGCGATAAAGGCCGGCGGAGCCGTCGAGATCGGTCGGCCGCAATTCGCGCAGATATGTCTGGAAGGCGTCCATGACGCGCGGCAGCATGGGCTGCACCTGCTGCGCCATCGCCTGATCGGGAAGCTCGAGCACGACCTTCACTTTCAGATATTGCGTGCGCTCGGAGCCGGTATTGGAGAGATTGACCAGCGTGTCGGGCAAATCGAGAAAGACCGGCGGCTTGATCGGCGCGGCGGTCGCGGAGTGTCCGCTGCCACCCTTGCTGGAGAACATCAGATAGCCGACGGCACCGCCCCCCAGAACCAGCAATCCGGTGGCGGCAATAATAATGAGCTTCAGCGGCAGCCGTTTCAGCAGCGGAAGCGGCTTCGACGTGCCTTCGGCTTCTTCGCCCTCGGCTTCGACTTCGGGCTCGGCCTGTTTCTTCTTCGGTGCCATACGGTCGCAATCCCACGGTCGAGCGGCTCTGGACCGCCATCTGAGAGGCACCTGACCGGTGACCACTGTGGGACGCGGCCCGTTTGCGCCCTCTTGCCGCGACGTTAGGGCCACGATGGTTAACGAAATCTTTCCAACGCCGTTAACCGGGAAATATTTGCCGGGTTGGCCGGGCCAAAGTTGCCGGAATGGCCGCTTCCCGCCCAACCAAAAATAAATCAAGCATCTGATTTATATCATCTATTTTCAGTGGCACGGCCCCTGCAAGACTTTGTTTGCCATCCGCTTGGGAGAGCGATGGCGCCGCGACCAGCCGCCTCGGGAGGGTGGCTCACGCGATCAGGGGAGTTAAGCGATGGAGAATGCCCTTCTCATCGGATTGTCGCGGCAGATGGCGCTGCGACGCGAACTGGATGTGGTGGCCAACAACGTGGCCAACATCAACACCACCGGCTTCAAGGCCGATACGGCGGTGTTCGAAGAATATCTGATGCCGGTGGCGAGCCACGACCATTTCCAGGGCCGTGACCGCGTTCTCAGCTATGTGCATGACCGCGCGACCTGGCACGACATGGGTCAGGGGCCGATCAAGCAGACCAACAATCCGCTCGACGTCTCGATCGACGGCAACACCTTCATCGCCGTGCAGACGCCGCGCGGCGAACGCTATACCCGCAACGGCGGCTTCCAGATCAACGCCCAGGGTCAATTGGTGACCAGCGAGGGCTATCAGGTCCTCGGCGACGGCGGCCCGGTCCAGTTCCAGGCCGAGGACCGCAACATCACCATCGCGCGCGACGGCACGGTGTCTGTTCCGGAGGGCGCGCGCGGCAGGCTGCGCATTGTGACCTTCGCCAACGCGCAGCGTCTGCAGAAGGACAGCACGTCCACCTTCGCCGCACCTGCCGATATGGCCCCGCAACCTGCGGAAACCGTGAACGTCAATCAGGGCACGCTGGAACAGTCGAATGTGAAGCCCGTCGTCGAGATGGCGCGCATGATCGAAGTCTCGCGCCAATACACCCAGCTCGCCACCCTGCTGCAGACCCATGGCGACATCCGCAAGTCCGCGATCGAGCGGCTGGCAGAAGTACCGGCCTGACGCGCGGAGAGGAGATTAAGATATGAGAGCGCTTCACACCGCCGCGACCGGGATGATGGCCCAGGAACTCAACGTTCAGGTCATTTCCAACAACATCGCGAACATGCGGACCACTGGCTACAAGCGCCAGCGCGCCGAGTTCCAGGATCTTCTCTACGAGCAGGTGCGCCGCGTCGGCACCCAGGCTTCCGCCCAGGGCACGCAACTTCCCGCCGGCGTCGAGATCGGCTCCGGCGTCAAGACGGTCGGCACCCCGCGGATCATGACGCAGGGCTCGCTGGTACAATCCGGCAAGGAATACGACGTCGCCATTCGCGGCGAAGGCTTCTTCCAGATTCAACTGCCCGATGGCCGCACGGCGTACACCCGTGACGGCTCGTTCGAACTGGATTCGCAAGGGCGACTGGTCACCGCACAGGGCAACCTTGTGCAGCCCGGCATTACCGTTCCGAATAATTCGTCGGGTTTCACGATCAACGCCCAGGGCCAGGTCTTTGTCACGCCCGTCGGCACGACGACGCAGACCCAGATCGGCCAACTCGAACTTGCGGTCTTCATCAACAAGGCGGGCCTGCAGGGCATCGGCGACAATCTCTATCTCGAGACGCCGGCATCGGGCACGCCGCAGACCGGCCAGCCCAACACGAATGGCTATGGCAGCCTGATGCAGGCCAATCTTGAGCAGGCGAACGTGGAAGCGGTGAGCGAAATCTCCGATCTGATCGCCGCGCAGCGCGCCTACGAGATGAACGCCAAGGTCATCTCCGCCACCGACCAAATGCTGCAATCCACCACCGGCATGATGCGCTGAGGAGCACGAACCATGATCCGTATCGCTACCGCCGCCCTGCTTCTCGCGCTCACCGCCTCCGCCTCCGCGCAGCAATACCCAGCCACTGCCCCGCAGGCGCCCGCCTTGCGCAGCGACGTGCTCGCGACAACCGAAATCGTGCGCATCGGCGACCTCGTGGAGAATGCCGGCACCGCCGCGTCCATCGCCGTGTTCCGCGCGCCCGATCTTGGCCAGACCGGAAGCGTTTCGGTCACGCGCGTGATCGAGGCTCTGCGCGCACACAATGTCATTGCGGTGGATACGCGCGGCCTGACCGAGGTCAATGTCACCCGCGTCAGCCGCGCGGTCGGCACGAAGGAAATCCAGACCCATCTCGCCCAGATCATCGCCAGCCGCTACGGTCTTCGCAATCCCGACAACATGAGCGTGATCTTCGATCGCGAATTCCGTACGGTCCATATCGATCCGAATGCGCCGGCCGATCTCAATGTGTCGCGCCTGTCCTTCGATCCGCGCAGCGGCCGTTTCGACGTGCTGTTCGATCTCGGCCGAACGGCATCCGGCAACCACATTCCGATGCGTTTTACCGGAGTGGCGGTCGAGACCAACGAAGCCGCCGTCGTCACGCGCCCGATCGCACGTGGCGACGTCCTGCGCGCGTCCGACATCGCCATCGAACGCCGGCCACGAACCGAAGTGTCGAGCGACAGCGTGCGCGACGTGCAAGGCGCAATCGGCCTCGCCGCGCGTCAGCCGATGAAGCCGGGACAGATCATCAAGCGGAACGATCTGACCAAGCCGGAACTCGTCTTCCGCAACGAGCCCGTGATCATGGTGTTCGAGCAACCGGGCCTGACGCTGACCCTGCGCGGCAAGGCGCTCGCTTCGGGCGCCGAGGGCGACACAGTCGATGTCGTGAACCTGCAGTCGAAAAAGACGTTGCAGGGAATCGTGAGCGGTGCGGGCAAGGTCACGGTCATGTCGTCCACCCCGCGGGCGACCACGAATGTCGCCGCCATCGCACATCCAGGTATCGCAGCACGTCACTAAGGAACGAGTGAGGTAACATGTCGTATCGCGCCACCATATCGCCACTGCTGCGTTCGGCCGCTTGCGGTCTTGCGTTCACCTCGCTCCTTTCGGGATGCGCGGCTCTCGACCGCCTCAAGCTGATCGGCGAACAGCCGCCGCTCACGGCCATCGAGAACCCGACCGCGGCGCCCGGCTACAAGCCGGTGCAGATGCCGATGCCGCAGCCGCAGCCGGCCTCCTACAATCCGAATTCGCTCTGGCGAAACGGCTCGCGCGCCTTCTTCAAGGATCAGCGCGCGCACCAGGTCGGCGACATTCTGACCGTCAAGGTGAAGATCACCGACAAGGCGACGGTGGAAAACGAAACCTCGCGCAGCCGGAAGAATTCCGAAGATTCGGGTGTCGATAATTTCTTCGGCAAGACCAAATTGCCGATCTTCAGCTCGGTCAACGTGCCCGGCAAAATCCTCACTGCGGATTCGACAGCTTCAAGCGACGGAAAGGGCTCGATCGACCGCAAGGACGAGATCACCACCAACGTCGCCGGCGTCGTCACCCAGGTTCTGCCGAACGGCAACCTCGTACTCGAGGGCAAGCAGGAAGTGCGAGTCAATTTCGAAGTGCGCGAATTGATCGTCGCCGGAATCGTCCGGCCCGAAGACATCGAAAGCGACAACACCATCGACTCCACCAAGATCGCGCAGGCGCGCATCGCCTATGGCGGACGCGGGCAGATCACCGATGTGCAACAGCCGCGTTACGGCCAGCAGGTGCTCGACGTGTTGCTGCCGTTCTGATTTTCGCCTCCTCTCGCGAGGAGGCCTGAGAGCTCCCACGCCGTTCCCTGGCGCGCAATGGAACGGCGGCTACGACGCGGCCTCCGGCAGCTCCCCGCCGGAGGCCGTGATCTTTTGTGACGTGACAAGAGGGAGATCGCAGGTCAGCCACTGGCCGACCGCAGGACGTTTGGGTCGCGCCCGGTCAGTCGTCCCGATACACGCGCTCGCGGCGCTCGTGACGCTCCTGCGCCTCAACCGAGAGGGTTGCGATGGGACGTGCTTCGAGGCGTTTCAGCGAAATCGGCTCGCCGGTTTCCTCGCAATAGCCATAGGTGCCGTCGTCGATCCGCTGCAGGGCGGCATCAATCTTGGCGATCAGCTTGCGCTGGCGGTCCCGGGCACGCAATTCGATGGCGCGGTCGGTCTCTGAACTGGCCCGGTCTGCAAGATCGGGGTGATTCTGGTTCTCGTCCTGCAGGTGCTGAAGGGTTTCCTTGGCTTCCTTCAGGATATCGTCCTTCCAGGCCAGGAGCTTGGCGCGGAAATAATCGCGCTGCCTTTCATTCATGAAAGGCTCCTTCTCGGACGGCCGATACTCTTTGGTCTTGTCCGAAGGCATTCCGTACTCCCGTCTTCCCGTTAGCCGGTGCATCGCCCCTGTGAGGGGCTGGCTTATAGCCTTCCCGGGCGGGGGCCGACAACAGTCATTTATGTGGCAGTGCGGGCTGCACGTCACGCCGAAGTCATTGAAATATGGAAGTTTTGCTGATTCGTAGCGCCGCCTAGCGGCGCGTCATTTTGGCGATTTCGACCTCGAGGCGCAGGTCGATTTCAGCCAGCACCGAATCCAGCCCGGGTTCCCCGCTCCCCTGCTTGAGGTCGGCCGACAGGGCCCTGAGGCGGCTTATGACGGCGGGGTCCAGATGGCCGCCGAGCAACCCCAGCTTGACCTCGTCGAGCGCATCGAGCGCATGGCGTCCCCGACCCACCGCACGGCGGCGGCGCTCGGTCGCGTCTTCCACACCCTGCAGGGCGACCAGCGCGTCTATGCCGCCAAGGGCCCGCACCCCGCCCGCCGCATTTTGCGGACGTGCCGCTTCGCCTTCATCGAGTCGAAAACCGCCGGACCCAGCGCGGCGCGGCGCCTGGCTCTCTCTCGCCAAGGCAGTGGAGTTCGGGCCGGTGATGCGCATGAGCAAGACACTCGGACGTTATGGTTAACCGCTCGTTAACGAGGCGGCAAAAGCTGCCGCATGGCGGCAAGGGCTGCAGGCTAGTCGAAGCAGGACGCCGCTGCACCGGATTCAAAACATCAGCATTCACAGCGCATTAATATCGCGCCGCGGATTGGCACGACATTCGCATTGTTTTCTTCGGCACGAAAGCTTGTGGGAGCTTGCGATCGCGCCGAGACGAAGGCGGGGAGCCTGACGATGCGACGTAGCTTATTGGTGGTCTCAATCTGGATTGCGGCCTGCGCGGCGTTGCTGGCGCCTGCGCACGCAACCTCGCGCATCAAGGATCTCGCCAACATTGAAGGCGTGCGCCAGAACCAGCTTATCGGCTACGGCCTTGTGGTCGGCCTCAACGGCACCGGCGACACGCTCAACAACATCCCCTTCACCAAGCAGTCGCTGCAGGCGATGCTGGAACGCCTCGGCGTCAATATCCGCGGCGCGCAGATCCGCACCGGCAACGTCGCGGCGGTGATGGTGACCGCCAACCTTCCCGCCTTCGGCACGCAGGGCACGCGTATCGACGTGACGGTCTCCGCTCTCGGCGATTCCAAGAGTCTGCAAGGCGGCACGCTGCTGGTCACGCCGCTGCTCGGCGCCGACGGCAATGTCTATTCGGTGGCACAAGGCTCGGTCGCCATCGGCGGCTTCGAAGCGGAAGGCCAGGCGGCGAAGATCGTGCGCGGCGTGCCGACCGTGGGCCGCATCGCCAACGGCGCGATCATCGAGCGCGAGATCGATTTCCAGCTTAACCGCCTCAACCAGGTGCGGCTCGCCCTGCGCAACGCCGATTTCACCACCGCCAAGCGCATCGCGGCGGCGATCAACGACTATATCGGTCAGCCAACGGCCGAGCCGCTCGACGCCTCGACCGTGCAGCTCACCTTGCCCGGCAAGTCGGACAGCAACATGGTGGCCCTGCTCACGGAAATCGAGCAATTGCAGGTCGAGCCCGACCTCGCCGCCAAGGTCATCATCGACGAACGCTCCGGCGTGATTGTCATGGGCCGCGACGTGCGGGTCTCGACGGTCGCGGTGGCGCAGGGCAACCTGACAGTGACGATTTCGGAAACGCCGCAGGTCAGCCAGCCGGCGCCTTTCTCCGAAGGCCGCACCCGCGTCGTGCCCCGCACCAATGTCGGCGCAAGCGTCGATGGCAGCAAACTGGCGCTGGTCAAGGAAGGCGTGTCACTGCAGCAACTGGTCGACGGCCTCAATGCGCTCGGCATCGGACCGCGCGACCTGATCACCATCCTGCAGGCGATCAAGGCCGCGGGCGCGCTGCAAGCCGACATCGAGGTGATGTGATGGCCTCAATCGCGACCCCGATCCCCTCCTCGACCGCGGCCCATGCCTACAACATGGCGTCTGCACTCGCACCGGCGGATCTCGCCAAGGTGCGCGCGGCGAAGGCGCGCGAGCAGGCGCAGGATTTCGAGGCCATGTTCCTGAACCAGATGTTCGGCCAGATGTTCACCAGCATGGAGGGCGAAGGCCCGTTCGGCGGCGGCAAAGAAGTCGGCATCTGGCGTTCGTTTCTGACCGACGAATACGCAAAGAGCTTCGCCAAGAAAGGCGGCATCGGCCTCGCCGATCATGTCTACCGTTCGCTGATGCAACAGCAGGAAGTGCAGGACACCGCAAAAGCCGGAGCAGCGACCTCATGACCGCGCAAGTCCCCAATGTCGATCCCGGCAAGCTGATCTTGCATCTGACAGGCGTGATGGCCGAGATCATCAGAATCGTCGAGCAGGAAACCGAACTGGTGCGCGCCGGCAAGCTGTCCGCCGCCGCGGCGCTCGAGCCGGAAAAGACCGCATTGACACAGCAATATCTCGCCGCGGCCTCGATCCTCAAAGACCAGAAGCCCCTGCTCGCCAGGGCGGCGCCCGACCAGCTGGCCGGATTGCGCCGCCGGCACGATGAGTTCCATGCCCTGCTGCAGATGAACCTGACGGTGCTGGCCACCGCACACGCAGTGTCGGAGAGCATCATGCGCGGCGTGTCGACCGAGCTCGCGCGCAAGGCCTCGCCGCAGACCTATGGCGCCAGCGGCCAGCACTCGGCGCCGAACTCGCAGGCGGCGCAGCCGCTCGCGGTGAGCCGCGTGCTCTAGCAAGGATGCGTTAACCCAGTTCCCTAACAGGGATGTAAAGCCGTTGATGTAGCTTTGTCGTGTCTCCGATCGGTCTGTCGCAACCGCGTCCCGGGAGGTGAACATGGACTCCAGCTTCACCATCAAGCCGCGCGACACGATTTCGCGGGTGGGCGTCGGCCGCACGCCGATCGTGCGCACGGAACTCGCGCCATCGCAAAGCGTGAGCGCGGCAACGCCCGCGATCGAAACGCACGTTCCGCTGACGGAAAGCACGGGACGCGAACCCGTCATCAATCCGCAGGCGCAAGCCTTGCTCAACCGCGAGCAGGAAGAGCGACAGAGGCGTGCGCGGCAGGCAGCGGACGAGGCGCTGCAGCGGCACCGCGCATATGGACACGCGGCGCCGGTGCAGCATTCCGCGCACGAGGATGCACACGATCCGAAGCAGGATCCGCACGCCGATATCGAGGCGTGATTTAACAGCCGCTTCCCGGCGTCGTTAACGCGGACCTAAGCGCCGCGGCGTACGCGCGTTTTTGTCGTGCGATTCAAGCGCCTTGCAAACGATCAATCAAATTTAACCGAGCTCGCACACGCGCGCTTAAACACGTTCTTTTACGCGGCCTTACGCGGGGGCATGCGATCAAGACGCCGATCCGAACGGATCAAGAAAAAAACATCGTTCAAACCAGAAAGGTTTCGTACAATGGCGTCCAATATCACCCTCTCGGCCGGCGTTCGTCAGAACCTGCTCTCGCTGCAGAACACCGCCAACCTGATGGCCACCACCCAGAACCGTCTTGCGACCGGCAAGAAGGTCAACTCGGCCCTCGACAACCCGACCAACTTCTTCACCTCGGCTTCGCTGCAGGGCCGCGCTTCCGACATGGGCGCGCTGCTCGATGC
>JAESGM010001045.1_pt1 | contig 10796 bp, 7 predicted proteins | sample 9269721 | NCBI WGS metagenome assembly JAESGM01 (sample SAMN15720920, study PRJNA650825) | algae metagenome | isolation source: Komarekiella atlantica HA4396-MV6 and co-occurring heterotrophs from... | place: USA: Theobald House, Kauai, HI | collected 2009-07-29 | reverse complement strand
CAATATTGCTACTTTTACAATGACTTTATCATCAAAGCTTGAATCCTTACCTACATGTCACCCGGCGATCACTACCTTTATCCTATATTTAGTATATATGTACTATATTTAGATGCGTTTGCCCTGCACAGGTGCGTTACCAGCAGCAAGATACTTACTTTTTAATTCACGTTGAAAATCAGTCTTATACTCAGTCTGAGTTTGCCAAGCGGATGTTTAAATATTTTGCTCGGCTGTATGAAAAGTACGATTTACCGATTTATCCAGTGGTAATTTTCTCGTTTGATGAACCGAAACGCACCGAATGGACTAATCACTGCCTGACATTTACTGATCTAAATGTGCTTGATTTTAATTTTAGGGCGATTCAGTTAAATCAATTGAGTTGGCGGGATTATTTAACGCAGCAAAATCCAGTTGCGGCAGCACTGATGGCGAAGATGAATATTAAGAGAGAGGAACGTCCGCAAGTGAAGGCAGAATGTTTGCGATTGTTGATTACTTTAAAATTAGATCCAGCGCGGATGCAACTGATTTCTGGGTTTGTGGATACGTATTTGCGACTGGATGTCGCAGAAGAACAAGCTTTTCAAGCGGTTGTCGATACAATGGGGTTAACCGAGCGGGAAGAAGTTATGGAGATTGTAACCAGTTGGGAACAAAAAGCTTTGGAAAAAGTAGCGGTGAATTTATTGCGCGAGGGTATAGCAACTGAAACAATTGTGCGGGTAACAGGGTTAACAGTGGAGCGAGTGCAGCAGTTACAGGCAGAACTCTCTCAAGAGAACTGAACAAAATTAACACATTAAGTTATTCGTGTGACTCACTCTGCCAAAATCGCAACTCATCCTTGCAATATCTGTCAGTTTTTTTCAATTGCTCTTTCCAATGCTCCCAAGCCACTATCACTTCATCTCCTAAATCCTCGACTACTTCTCCCCTCTCCACATATAAAGTGCGGTAAGGATCAGCGTGGGCAACAATGGAACCAACTTCAATCAATTCGCAAGTCGCAATGACGCTCGCGGACTCGCTACCGCTGCGAAGATCGCAATTAGAAGAATCAGATGCGACAAGACTTTCGTGAGAAACCGTCTGTTCTGTAATTTTGGAGGATTTGGCTTTCTCCAAGGCAGTAATCAACTCAGTCTCTTGTGGTGTCAACTCTGCCCAATAGTCTGATTTAATCACCTCATACTCTTGCGCCACTGCCCAATAGTCCCGCCACGTACACCCAGGCTTTAACAACACCCGTCTAATATCACTAACCGCATGGGGTAGCAGTTGCAATTGCTCTGCTCGAAGGGCGATCGCGGATGGTGTGGGACTACTGCCCAAGATTATCGCCGCAGCTTCCATCGCTTGGGTATTGTTCATCGCGGTGGCGATCTGCTTCAAAGCCATGCCAAGAAGCCGTAAGCATTCGGTGGCATTCTCTTTAGGCGGCTCAACTGCAAGACTTCGCAGATCAATAGTCTTCTCCAACGCAAGTTTGATCTGCTTATTCAGTGCCTTAGTCGCCTGAGCCGTCATCGTATTGCCCCACTGTTGGGCAGGACGTTCCTGTACGGCGTGTTCCAATTCTTGAATACGCCGCTGAAGTTGCTGATTCTCAATCTCCAGTTTCCTTAACCCTTCCATCTCGTCAAGCCGTTGCTGCAACTGGACGTTTTGCTCCTTGTGTTGCTTGAGCAGATGTTGTAAGGATGAAAGTTGTTCTTGTACTTGTTCCTCGGCTGTTGCGGTGGCTTCTGTTTGTAATCCAATTCTAAGTTCCTGCTCCAGTTGCTCTAACTCCTGTTTGTGCTGCTCTCTGAGAGATGCAATTACTTCTGTATATTCTGGGTGCGATTGAGGAACCAATGGTTCCTCAGCAGAATGTTTTTTGCGTGGTGTTGGAGTCACCACTTTTTTAGCAGCAGCGGCAAAATCCGACTCACTGGGGGAGGGATTTTCTTCAAGTGCAAGAGCTACGGCAGCCTTAAGTTTTTCTGGCTCTTTGGCTAGCCGAACTAACGGACGGGCTTGCCGCTCATTTTTAATGTGCCCGCCAAATTCACCAGCTGCTTCAATAACCTTATGCGCTCCTAGCAGCTGATTGATCCGCCGATAACCGCCCCAGGCATACAATTCACCAGTGCAGTATTCTGAAAAGTTGTTATACCCAGCGGACTTAAATACCTGTTGATCTCGCATCACGAGAATTTCATCTACTGCCTGGGACTCGAATCGGTCGATGGCGGCGAAGGTTTCTTTGATGCTGCTGTTGAGAACACCGTAATCGACTGCTGATGCTGTTTCTTCTCTGTCTAGTGTCAGCATAGTTTTAAACACAATTGTTTGCGATCGCTAACGCCTGATCAAACGGTTGATGAATTTTTCAAACAAGATCCAGTCGCATCAATTCACTGCCTGGGATTGGACAGAGAAAATGTTTCAGCGATGCCTCGATGTTCTCCAGGATGACGACAGCCTTTTTCACCCCATGTTCATAAATCAGCCACGCAATAACTCCCTGTTTTTCATGCCTTTTGCTGCCAGGAAAGTAAACCCGCACCCTTGCACCTTTATTTATTAGAGGTGTGGTTGCGATCTCGTTCACTGAGAGCATGGTCACGTTCGCTTGCAGGGGGTGATCAACGCAATCCGCAGTTTCCAATTCGCAGTTTTCAATTAAATTGCGACTTATTTGGTCAGTTGACACAGTGTCAACAGCACCAACAGCCGGACATTGAGCGAGCGAATTGTCGGTTTGCTGGTTTGTCCCTGCCCCCCCTACCGCGTGCTGTACAGCAGGCAAAGGATCGCTCCCTTGGGATTCATACTGAGTTTCACTAATTACGGTATCCTTAGTGAGACAATCATCAATAACTGGACTGTCAGAACCAAGTGTCACTGGTGACAGTTCATTTATGGGTGACGCTTCTATTGCTTGCAGTTCATGGTTTTCAGCTATTGGCACTCTGTCACCCAACTGAGCAGGGTGCAGAAAAGAAGAAATTTCCCCCCTGCCCCCCTGCCCCCCTGCTTCCTCTGGTGGTGGATCATATTCGGAGGGAAAATTGGCTACAAACTTAATTTGTCTACCAATTTTAATTACCGTGCCTTTACCCATCCGCTCTAGTTTGCTAAACAGTTCGGCAGTGTAAGCACTGACATTCCTAAAAGCCTCTTTGGCACGAGTCCCAATCGCTTTAATATTCCTGTAAGCATCTCTGGTACTGATGCCATCTGTGTGCTTGGTAACAGCTGCGTCCCAGATTTTCAGCAACACAGAGCTGATATCGTCACTTTCAGTAGTCATTTCAGTCACCACCTGAAAAGCACTCTTGTAATATTGGGCAAACAGTACTGCTCTAGATAGCGTCTCTGTTTCGATTTGCCAAAAATTACAATTGGGATTGCCGTAACAGTCAATCAAGTGCAAAGCCAGAGCAATTCTCAATAGTTGCGTTGGTAACTTGAACATCCACGCCCTGATTGCTGGTTGTGTTGTTGCCCATGCCTGCCGCCCGATTTCTTGACAAAGCTTTGTATAATAAGCATCGGCACTCTTCGAGAGTTTGACTACACCCATTGGGCAATTCTCCAGCCAATCGTAGAAGGTTGGCAACTTGTCAGCTAATACACAGTAGCCTTTTACACGTCTGGGCATTAAGGCGTTGGCTTTGGCCACCAAGAATCGCGCCAGCATCCCCTGTGAATCTTCGGGGTCTTTGAAAATTTTGCGGAACATCCCCGGCTGAATTCCACCCGTGAGTGATAAGGCTGTTTCTTCTACCACATAGCTGTCAACTTGGCTTACCCTGTCAACTTGGGCTGGTGCGCCATCCCAAAGTTTGAGTAAACACTCTAGCCCTTCATTTTCTCCTTTGCCAAACTGCCCAAAGGATTTAAATAATCCTGCCAACTCATCTCTGGCCCACAGCACACCATTGTCTTTTTGTTCGCTAAGTCGTTTAATGACGGCCTGAATTGTCGCCATCTCAAACATATACTTGCGTTCGGTTGGGTAAGGGGGACGTTCGTCTGTATCTCCCTGTTGCCAGTCTTGATAGGCTGATACTTCTTGTTCAAAATGCCTACGGGCTTCAATTTGCTTGCGTTTAATGGGTGTCAACACCAAGCTGTCTGCCCTAGTCTTACCACCGCCAGATTCCAACACTGTGGCCGTCCAGGCGATCGCCGGAACATTATGCGATTCCACATTCAGCTTCAATCGCTTGCCTACCAGTGATAGTACAGCTGCAAAGAGTGGTTGCCAAATTACTATCGGCTCTATGTTGAGAATCTCTGCATCGTGCAACAGATCTGCCGCCATGCTGGGCAAGGCTTGATTAAAATCCAACTTGGCATTGTGCCAATTGATTAAATTATCTAAGCGGATTTCATCTTCGGGCTGGACATCATCTAATTGACTTCTAACTGAGGAGACTAGTTGTTTGAATGCAGCATTTTTAACGACACTACTATCTAGAACCGATTCTAGCTTCTGAGTTTCTTCATAGTCAGTTAAACCAGTTTGCAGAATGTCGGTGACAGTGGTGACAGTAGTTGTAAAGCTCATGGCATCTGATTTTGAACTGTCACCCTTAATGGCACTGTCACTGGTGACACTTTTCATTTTATTGCCATTAGCCAGTGGTTGTTGAGAATGGAGTTGTTGTTGCCTTTGCCACGCTTTTATACAATTAGTTAAAGCTTCATCCGTAAGTGTGGCAGTGGGGTTATCTTTAGTGGCTGATTTCCAAATTGAATCTGCTTCTTTGTCCTGTAGAGGTGGTGAACAGCGATCGCAATATTGATCGAATAATATTCTGGGGTCACTGTTATATCGATACCCCAGGTGAGCAAGTCTGGCTGCTGTGCCGATGAGGTTACGGGCGAGTTTTGCGCCTTGGTTATTTCTCTCTCCAATACCTGCACCACCGTCAAGAAGGGAGCGATCGCCTTTGCTAAGGCATTGGTACAGTGGTATATCACCAACTGGTAAATCAAGTGGTAGAGATGGTGTAATTTTCTCCTGCTGAGGAATAGTTGCTCTGAGTTCTTGGTAACTATACCGTTTACCAGTATTGAGAATGATTTGGGAGATTTGGTTGGGCACATTATTTGGTGCAAAATGAAAACAACCAGCCAGCCGCATTACCCGTGACGGATTTTTCAGACAGCGATCGCCCGAAGCATACTCTAATAAGTCAGCTTGCAATAAGCGCCACTGTTCTGGGCTGATTGGTTCGTTAAATATCCAGTAGCTATGAATTGATTTCCCGCCCGTATCTATTTGCAGACTCGGTTCTGGTAGTTCAAGGCTGCGCCACAACTGTTTCTGCAATTCTTTGTCGAGATTATCGTGTTCGTAGAAGATGGCACGGCAATTGGTCACGTTTTCGTCTTTTTGTCCGCCGCCGTTGACTACAAAGTAAACACCTCTGCCATCTGACTGCCAAGCGCTGACTGTCCTGATTAACTGTTTGACATTGCGTATCTCTGCGCTTCTGCCTTTATCTTCTAATTTGCGTGAGTCATCGCTGGGGTAAAAGCTTCGTAGGTATACTGCATCTCCCGAATCATAACCCAACGCTGCCAAATGTTGCGCTATTTGCTCTCGATTAACGCTGATGTTTTTGTTCAACACAATCAATACCTCCGATTATTTGGGTTGGAACACAACGCCAAATCGTTGGCTTGATGGCGCGTTGAAATAGTGATGTTTGATGCTGGGGAATTGTGAATTGCTATATCTTGACTTCTCCATCTATCCCAGCCTTCCCTGCTCTCCTTCTTCTGTGTGAAAAGGATATGGGTACTGAAAACCTCAAGAGTTTCTAATACCGTGCCAAATACAAAATTTTGGTCACTCGAAATCAGCAGTAATAGCTCCGATTGAGGAGCTAACTCTTGTACCGCCTGGGCTAACTGATTTTGTTTGATTAAGATTTGTTTGTAATCATTCGTATTACAAGCAATGATTGCGATCGCCAGATCTGATATGTGCATACTAGACTTCAAAAAGAAGTCGGGTAAAGGGTCAGGGGCAAAGGTTAAGGGGGGAAGGGGATTTTCTTCACTCCTTTTCCCTTTCCTCTTTTCCCCTTTTTCATCTTTAATTTCCCCTTGCCCTTTACCCTTTAACCTTGACCCACTGCACGAGTGATGCCAAAACCAGCTTGTTTGCGGTAATACCCTCGCTCTTTTCAGGACGTTACAGAAGCGAGTTTCCCTAAAAGAGCTAATAATCCATTTATCTAAGGCATTGAAATTAAGATGTGGGGTGTGCGGGATACAGACAACCCCTGACAGCCTAACCTCGACACCCTCTTGTACTGGGCATTCGTCATTTTTCGCCATATATACCTCTAAAACTTGGTTTTCAAGCTTCAGAGGGGGTTTACTGCGCTGCTACAGATTTTTGCTACAAAATTCAAATTTTTTCTTAATCAAACTTAACTGTATTTAAAATTAAGGAATTTTGATAGCCAAAACATACCACAAGAAATAGACATTTCAAGCGGCAGATCCTATAATGGATCTTGCAGCGCGGATTATACTCTCGGACAATTTTAGTAGTCGTCTCTGTCGCCAAACTTCAACGGCCACTTATTTTGTTCCTTCGAGATCAACCCCGCTCTAAACTGTATGAAGTCAAAACGTTGTAACAAAGCGCCACTCCTAAGTGGCGCTTTGTCCGTTAGTGTCAGTATTGTTGTAAATTTACCTCCACCTTTCGCTCCATTTAGCCACTAGCTTGATTTTACGACACCTCGGACTGCTTAGGACTAAGCAAATCCTCATTGTTGGACTTTTCGCCTACATTTTTATAGGCAATTCTTAAAAGTATTTTACTTAGTTTAGACTAATTCTTTAAAAGGATAGCAGTATAAAGTTGCCTTAGCAACTCTAAAAAGTAAAATTTTACTGCAAAAATCTCTAAAACTTTTCAATCTATGAGTGTATAACTTTGTTGGTTTTGGTTTAAACCTAGTGAAGAGAGTAAAAAGCAAGTACTTAAAGGCATATATAGCTTCAAGTGCTTCAATCAATCTTCTAGGCTGATATATGAGAATTTAAGTGATACTTTTTCAGTAGTTGTCCTGAATAATCCGTTAAACTAGATAAACAAAAAACTTCATAACAGACATTTGCCAAAAAGTTTAGACTTTTGTCGGTAATCATAAACTTCTATGCAAAACTAGTACTAGTAATACAAAGATTCAAGTAACACGCGAAGGAGCGTTGCAAAGGTGTGGATGCAAAAGAAGCTATTAAAACCATGAGTGAGTTAGTTTTTGCTAAAGAAGGCAGATGGCTGGAGGAGCCTGAAAAAATTGTACTCGAAGCAGCTTGGCTAGATTTAGATTATAAAGAGATAGCAGAACGCGGGTCTTATAGCTTTGAATTCTTGCAGCGCCGTGTAGCGCCTCAGTTGTGGGTGTTATTGACAGGAATAATAGGGGACGGAGAAAAAGTTACAAAGAAACGATTGCGTCGCATTTTAGAAAAACAGATGCCTGACTTGAGATCAGGCATCTCGGATGAGCTATCTAGTAATCTAGCGATGATTGGAGGACATCTTCCTAACGTATCTAAGTTTTATGGTAGGAAACCTGAAATGGCGATGTTAAAAGAATTAGTAACTCAGGAACGTTGTGTAGCACTGATAGGACAGCCAGGAATCGGCAAAAGTGCTTTAATCGCTAAATTGATTGAAGTTATGCGTGTGGCGTCGATTGAGTTTGAGGGTTTTATTTGGAAGTCGGTTTCCTATAGCCCGTTACTCTCAGAATTGCTTGCCGATCTTCTTAAGCTTCTGGCTGATTCAGAAAATCAGAAGCTAGACTTACCCAAATCCAATCAAGATAGGGCTTTAATGTTTTTTAAACAACTAGAATTACGTCGCTACTTGGTGGTTTTAGATTCAACAGAAGCTTTATTGCAGGGAGATAGAAATACTGATTCCAGCCCTTATGGCGATAAATATGCAGACTATGAAGGATTTTTTAGAAGCATAATAGAGAAACAGCATCAAAGTTGTGTAGTATTAACTAGCCGTGAACCATTTGCTGATATCACTCGCTTGCAACACAAGGGTCAGCCAGCTAGAAGCATAAAGATCGAAGGATTAGTAGGAAAGGAAGCGTTATTAATTCTCAAAACTCAAGGTTTAACTGACGAGGATGAATGGGGAGACCTAGTTGAAATTTATCGTGGAAATCCTTTATCTCTAGAAATGGTTGCTCAGAGAATTAAGAATTTTTTTGGTGGCAGTGTAAAGCAATTTTTAAAATATAAGACGACATTAATTACAGATATATTTCAAGATAATTTAGAGAGAATGTTTAAAGGGAATGGACGTTTGACTGATTTAGAAAAAGAAATTTTAACTTATTTATCGGGAGAACTAACTACCTTACCAGTTGACTCAATTTCCTTTAATCAATTGCTGAATCACTTAAGACAAAAACCAAATGAATATGTAATAACCACGACGGAAATAATTGAAGCTTTGGAGTCATTAGATGAGCGCTCTTTAATTGAACGAAAAGTCAGTGCTGGAAAAGAAATATTTTTGACTTTACAACCTCAAGTGAGAAAGTACATTTCTATATATACTTCTAAAGGATATCGAGATGGATTTAAAAATCCTAAATCAGCTTAATTATTCTACTAACTTAAATGTGTGAGCTATTGTATAAATCCAAAGTGTAAGCAACGGCAAAATCCTGGTGATAGCGAGAGATGCCTTTATTGCGGAACAGAACTGCTGATTGATCAGCGGTTTCGGTTAATTAAGCCATTACGCTCTTTAGATTTCCGTTACAATACAGAAATTTTTGAAGTAGTGGATGATAAAGGCACTCGCAAGGTGATGAAGGTTCTGAAATCGCAGGAATCTAAAGAAATCGAGTTATTGGAGCGAGAAGCACTGACGCTTCAACTGTTCAGCCATCCAGGTATTCCTAGAGTTATAAACGATTTATTTACTGTTATTCCTGAAAAAAGTTACAGGACACTGCATTGCTTAGTCATGCAGAAGTTTGAGGGACAGAACTTAGAAGAATGGGTAAAAGCTAATGGAAGAATCTCTCAAGCTTTAGCACTAAATTGGCTTACACAACTAGTAAAAATTCTTGACGAAGTACATCGTAGTGGTTTTTTTCACAGAGATATTAAACCTTCCAATATTATTATTCAACCTGATGGTCAGTTAGGTTTAATAGACTTTGGTGCAGTCAGGGAAGTAACTCGTACTTATCTGGCAAAAGTTAGTGGAGGTGGGGGAAATGATACGGGGCTTGGCGGACAACATGAGGTTACAGTACTTGTAACCGCTGGTTTCACTCCCCTAGAACAAATTAACGGTCAAGCAGTACCGCAATCAGATTTCTATGCTTTAGGTCGAACGCTAGTATATTTAGTAACTGGAATTAATGTAATCAACTTGCCAACAGATCAGCAAACAACAAGGCTTATCTGGAGAAATAAAGCGCGACATATTAAGAAACCTTTCGCCGATCTGCTAGATGAGCTAATGGCTCCGGCTCCTGGGAAACGTCCGCCATCTACACGAGTGCTTTTGCAGCGCTTAGAGCATTTACCACTTAAATTAAAGTTTAACCAAGTAGTTACCTCAAAGCAATTTCTAATTAGCTTAGCTATCTTAGCTGTACCAATTGCTATCGGGTCTTATCAAGCCTTCTCTTTAGCTAGATCTAATTACTACTTTAATCTAGCTTCCCGCCATATAAATGAACCTGAGATTGCTAGAAAGTATTATGAAAAGGTAATCAAGTATAACCCAAAAGATTCGTCTGCATATAACAACTTAGCACTAGTTTGTCAAGATTTGCGAGATACTAAGTGTGTGATTGAGAATTATGAAAAAGCTTTTAAGCTTAGACCGAATAATTGGCAAGGACATTATGGGTTAGGGAATTTTTATGAAGATCAGAAAAAATATGATTTAGCCGAAAAAGAATATCAATTAGCTATTCAAGGGAGCGACAAAGCAGTGCTTGCTGTAGCCGCGTTATCAAGATTGAAAAATAGAAATAATGAACATGAGGCAGCAATTAGTTTAGCCTTACAAGGCTTGCAAGAAACTAAAGATCCTGAAATTCAAGCAGCCCTTTATAAAGATTTAGGCTGGGCAAGATTGAAGCAGAATAAGTTAGGCGAGGCTAAAGAATATTTAGAGAAAGCAATTCAATTAGATGGAAGAACAGATGCTTCCTGTTTGTTGTCTCAAGTTGAAGAAGCTTTAGGTGAAAAAGATACTGCCAGAATTTATATAGAAGTATGTATGTTAGCTAATTCTACTTTACCAGAGGTTTTAAACTGGAGACAAGAGTTACTAGACCGCATACTTAAAAAATAGTATTCTCTAAATAAATTTATCAGATACTTATCATAAATAAAACTTTACATAAGGATGAATATACTTACTGAGCCTATGTGATAATAACCGTATACAAGCAGGTTATTTATATTGAAAGCAGTGAAAAACAGTATAAAATTTTTGGCAGGATTCTGCTTGAGCTTTCTACTCATGAAAGATACGTTATTGCTGGCAGGTGTACCGTTAGTCAGAACTAAAAGAAATCAGGTTGGTTGTGAGTCAAGTGGAAGACTAATATCTCCAGGTGATAAACGCCTTCAAGCAGGAAGCTTATACCAATTCACGAAAAATTTGATGCAAATAAAGCATCAAGAATAAAATCCCAACCAGTAATAGAAGCAACGATTGATGTGTTTAATTTTTCCAAACGCTGCCAGATAAATTGTCTTAATTCATC
>JAESGM010001043.1_pt1 | contig 10806 bp, 9 predicted proteins | sample 9269721 | NCBI WGS metagenome assembly JAESGM01 (sample SAMN15720920, study PRJNA650825) | algae metagenome | isolation source: Komarekiella atlantica HA4396-MV6 and co-occurring heterotrophs from... | place: USA: Theobald House, Kauai, HI | collected 2009-07-29 | reverse complement strand
AGGATGGCCACGCCTAATGTGGACAAGATGGCTCTGAAGGATCTGCTCGAGCTCGAAGCCAAGGTGCAGAAGGCCATCAGCGTTGCTCGCGATCGCGAGCGTGCCGAAGTGAAGCATGCGCTGGCCCAGCTCGCCGAAAAGCGCGGCTTTTCCGTCAACGAGCTTTTTGGCGGTCGCGGTCGCGGAAAAGCCAGCGCTGCCAAGTACGTCAACCCGGACAACAAGGCCGAGACCTGGACGGGCCGCGGTCGTAAGCCGAACTGGCTCGTCGCCAAGCTCGGCAAGGGCGCCAAGCTGACCGATTTTGCAATTTGACGCATCCTCCGCTTCGATTTTGAGCCCGCGGCCATCCGGTTGCGGGCTTTTTACTTTTTTGACCCTTGGGTGCGCGCCCAATTATCAGACGCAGGAACGTGGGTGCGGTTCGGCTCGTTATCGCGGCATGCCAGACTAGGAGGATCCCCATGCCAGCGATCAATAAAAGCCGCGTACTGATAGTGGCCACCGATGGATTTGAACAATCCGAATTGATGAAGCCGCGAGAGCAATTGATGGCCAAGGGCGCCAAGGTCGACGTCGCCGCTCCCAAGGCCGGACAGATCCGCGGCTGGAAAGACGGGGATTGGGGCGCGCCGGTCGATGTCGACCTGACCCTCGATGACGTGAAGATCGGCGACTACGATGCCCTCGTCCTGCCCGGCGGGCAGATCAACCCCGATAAGCTGCGGCTGAACGATCAGGCCTTGGCGCTGATCACAGCGTTCCTGGAATCCGGGAAGGTCGTTGCCGCCATCTGCCACGCGCCCTGGCTGCTCGTCGAGGTCGGAGCGGTGAAGGGGCGCAACGTCACGTCGTTCCCGTCCATCCGCACCGACGTCGTCAATGCCGGGGGTAAGTGGGTGGATCAGCAAGTCGTGACCGACGAGGGCATCATCACCTCGCGCAATCCGGGCGACATCGACGCGTTCGTGGCCAAAATCGTCGAGGAAATCGAAGAGGGCCGGCACCAGCGGGCGGCCTGATCAATCTCGATCCAGCCCTCAATTCTTAATTAAGGCGCCCGCGCGGATAGTGCGGGCGCCGTTTGCTTATGCCGCCGAATTTGGCACTCGCTTCTTGACAGTGCTAACAGGCTAAAGCATATACCCGGCGCGGACTCCGGAGGCCTCGACCAGAGGCGGCCGGTGTCGTCCGCAGATTTGCCGGTAGCTCGCGACCGCGGGCTATTTCCGTCAAAAACGCAATTCACATCATGAGGTTGATCCCATGAAGTTCCGTCCTCTTCATGACCGCGTTGTTGTTCGCCGCGTGGAGGAAGACACCAAGACCGCCGGCGGCATCATCATCCCCGATACCGCGAAAGAAAAGCCGCAGCAGGGCGAAGTCGTGGCCGTTGGCCCGGGCGCCCGCGACGAGGCCGGCAACCTGATCGCGCTCGACCTGAAGCCGGGCGACCGCGTGCTCTTCGGCAAGTGGAGCGGCACCGAGGTGAAGATCGATGGCGAGGATCTCGTCATCATGAAGGAGAGCGACATTTTCGGCGTCATCGAAGGCAAGGCCAACGTCAAGGCCGCCGCCTGATCCCCCACGCCGGTATCGCATTAAGCTGAGAGGAGCTTTCCCCACATGGCCAAAGACGTAAAGTTCGCCCAGGACGCGCGCGAGAAGATGCTGCGCGGCGTCGACATCCTCGCCAACGCCGTGAAGGTCACGCTCGGTCCCAAGGGCCGCAACGTCGTGATCGAGAAGTCGTTCGGCGCCCCCCGCATCACCAAGGACGGCGTCACCGTCGCCAAGGAAATCGAGCTTGAGGACAAGTTCGAGAACATGGGCGCCCAGATGGTCCGCGAGGTCGCCTCCAAGACCAACGACCTCGCCGGCGACGGCACCACCACCGCCACCGTTCTCGCCCAGGCGATCGTCAAGGAAGGCGCCAAGTCGGTTGCCGCCGGCGCCAACCCGATGGACCTGAAGCGCGGCATCGACCTCGCCGTCAGCGCCATCGTCGAGGAGCTGAAGAGCAAGGCCCAGAAGATCAAGTCGAACGACGAGATCGCCCAGGTCGGCACCATTTCCGCCAACGGCGACACGGAGATCGGCGCCAAGCTGGCCGAAGCCATGAAGCGCGTCGGCAACGAGGGCGTCATCACGGTCGAGGAATCCAAGAGCCTCGACACCGAGCTGGACGTCGTCGAGGGCATGCAGTTCGACCGCGGCTATCTCTCTCCCTACTTCGTCACCAACGCCGAGAAGATGATCGCGGAGCTCGAAAGCCCGTACATTCTCATCCACGAGAAGAAGCTCTCCGGTCTGCAGGCCATGCTCCCGGTTCTCGAGGCGGTCGTGCAGTCGGGCAAGCCGCTGCTGATCATCGCCGAGGATGTCGAGGGTGAGGCTCTCGCCACGCTCGTCGTCAACAAGCTGCGCGGCGGTCTCAAGGTCGCTGCCGTCAAGGCTCCCGGCTTCGGCGATCGCCGCAAGGCCATGCTGGAGGACATCGCCGTCCTCACCGGCGGCACCGTCATCAGCGAGGACGTCGGCATCAAGCTGGAGAACGTCACGCTGCAGATGCTCGGCCGCGCCAAGAAGGTCACCATCGACAAGGAGAACACCACCATCGTCGACGGTGCCGGCTCCAAGGCTGACATCGAAGGTCGCGTCAAGCAGATCCGCGCGCAGATCGAGGAGACCACCTCGGACTACGACCGCGAGAAGCTGCAGGAGCGTCTGGCCAAGCTCGCCGGCGGCGTCGCTGTGCTCAAGGTCGGCGGTGCAACCGAGGTCGAGGTGAAGGAGCGCAAGGACCGCGTCGACGACGCGCTGCACGCCACCCGCGCGGCCGTCGAAGAAGGCATCGTCCCCGGTGGCGGCGTGGCTCTGCTGCGCGCTATCAAGGCGCTCGACAACGTCAACGCCGACAACGACGACCAGAAGGTCGGCATCAACATCGTGAAGCGTGCTCTGCAGGCGCCCGCCCGCCAGATCTTCACCAACGCCGGTGAGGATGGTTCGGTGATCGTCGGCAAGATCCTCGAGAACAGCAAATACAACTTCGGCTACAATGCCCAGACGCACACTTACGGCGACCTCGTCGCTGAAGGCGTGATCGATCCGGCCAAGGTTGTTCGCGCTGCTCTGCAGGACGCTGCGTCGGTCGCCGGTCTCCTCATCACCACCGAGGCGATGGTCGCCGAGCTGCCGAAGAAAGAACATGCTCACGCTCCGATGCCGGGCGGCGGCATGGGCGGCATGGGCGACATGGGCTTCTAAGATCCGCCCACGCATTAGTTGTGAAAGTTTGGAGAAGCCCCGGTCTTTGGCCGGGGCTTTTTCGTGATTCTCAGGGTATTTATCCCGCGGTGTGGCCTGGATGACCCAGGTTCGCCTTGACGCGGAATGGCATCGATAGCCACATGCGAAGTCGGTGGGATGCTTCGTAATTTGGCCCAGCCACGGCCATTTTCTCCATCTAGCTTGGCAGGCGCTTTTGGAGACCGAGGGATGATCAGAAACAAGGCTGTACATTCGCGCGCCGGGTTGTTGCCGGTGATCGCGGCGCTTTGCGTTGGTGGGTCCATCGCGGCGTTTGCCGAGGACAAGGCAAAGACAACCGAGAGCGCAGCGCCCGAGCAGGCGGCGGCAAAAGTCGAAGAGCCGGCTGTGAAGACGGCGCGCGCGGCTTCGGAGGCCGACGCTTCGCCGACGGCTGCGCCCGCCGCCGCAACGGCTACGCCCGCCGCAACGGCTACGCCCGCCGCCGCAACGGCGAAGGCTGAACCGGCCACGGTACCGGAGCCCACGGCGTCGCCCGATGCCGCGGCCGCCAAGCCGGCGTCCGACAACTCCATTCCGGCCGCCGATACGGCGAAGGCCGCTCCGGCGACTGTGCCTGAGCCGCCGGCCGCCACGTCTACCGAAGCGGCTGCTCCTGCGGACCAGCCGGCAGCGGAACCCGCGGCGCCAGCCGCCGACACGGCAAAGGCCGCGCCGGCAGCCCCGGCCTCGGACACCGCCGCTACGCAACCCTCGGCCGGAGTAACGCCGCCGACCGACACGGCCGCGCTGCCCGATAGCGCCAGCGACGCCCCGGTAAATGCTCAGGTGCTGCCCCCGGCCGATCCCGTGATCGGCCTGGTACGCGAGCGCATTCCGCAACTTGGCCAGCGGGCCAGCGCCGACGTAACCGAGGCGCTCACCGCTTACTACGGCGAGCACAACGGTCCGGCCATGTGGGCCTCGACCAGTGGCCTGACGGACAAGGGCAAGGCAGCCGTGGCGGAGATCCGCAAGGCCGACGATTGGGGCCTGCCTGCCTCCGATTTCTCCCTGCCGTCCACCAACACGAGCAGCCTGACGCCGGAGGCTGCAGCCGATACCGAGCTGCAGGTTGCGCTGGCCGTTCTCCAGTACGCCCGCTATGCGCGCGGTGGCCGCATCAATCCGCGCAGCATCTCGCAGCTGATGGATCAGGAACCGACGCTGGTCCCACCCAAGACGGTGCTCATGCAGGCGGCTGCCGCCGATCGCATCGACGAATATCTGACGTCGCTGCATCCGCAGCATCCGCAGTTCGAGGCGCTGCGTCAGGCGCTGCTCAAGCTGCGCGGCAATGATCAAAAGGAAGATGAGCCGCAAGAGGATCCGGCCCTCAGCGTCAAGCTGCCGCCCGGCCGCCTGATCCGCCCTGGCACGTCCGACCCGCAGGTGGTTCTGCTGCGCCAGCGGCTGAAGGTGCCGGCGGCCGACGCAGCGACCGAAGAAGTCTACGACGATCAGTTGGTCGAGGCCGTGCGCGAATTCCAGCGCTCCAAGAGCCTGCTTGTCGACGGCCTGATCGGCAACGGAACGCGCAACGCGCTGAACGGCGTGGCTCGCCCCGCGCCGGTGAGCGCCGAGAGCAAGATCCAGCGCGTCCTCATCAACATGGAGCGCTGGCGCTGGGTTGCGCCTGACAAGGGCGACTTCCACGTCTGGGACAACGTTCCGGAGTTCCTCACGCGCATCGTGAAGGACGGCCGTGTCATCCACTCCGACAAGATCATCGTCGGTCAGCCGTCATGGCCGACGCCGGTGTTCTCGGCCGACATGAAGACCATTGTCTTCAGGCCGAGCTGGGGCGTGCCCAACGGCATCAAGACCAAGGAGCTGGCGCCGCTGCTGCGCAAGAGCTCGGGCGCCGGGTTCTTCGGCATCTTCGGCGGTGGCTACTCGGCACAGGCCGTGCTCGATGCCTACGACCTGCAGGCCTATCAGGGTGGTCGCAAGATCAACCCGAATTCGGTGAACTGGGCCAGCGTCGACATCCGCAACTATCACTTCACGCAGCCGCCGGGCCCCAAGAACGTGCTCGGCGAGGTGAAGTTCATGTTCCCCAACTCGCATGACGTCTACATGCACGACACGCCGGAGCGGCACCTGTTCGCCAAATCGTTCCGCGCGCTGAGCCACGGGTGCATGCGCGTCGGGCAGCCGCGCCGTCTGGCCGAGGTTCTCCTCGCGGAGGACAAGGGCTGGTCTGCCGACCGCGTCGACGGGATGTTCAGGAGCGGTGGCGAGGTTGCCCTGTCCAAGCACATCCCGGTGCACGTCACCTACATGACGGCCCGGGTCGACGACGACGGCAAGCTGCAGACCTACGGCGACATCTATGGGCTCGACAGCCGCACGTCTGCGGCGCTGACGGGACGCTCGATGCAATTCGAGCAGCCCTCCTACGAGGAAGACGATACGCCGGTTGCCGCCAATCAGGGTTACGGTCAGCAGCAGCAGGCCAAGCGCCGCAAGAAGCAGCAGCAGGGTCCGCCGACGCTGGCCGACGCCATCTCGGGGCTGTTCTCGCCCTGAGGCGTCAGGCGCCTTTGCCGCCTGCAAGTTCAAGCCGCGCCAGCTCTTCGAGCTTGGCGCGGTTTTGCATTTCATCGGCGGGGAATCCGGCGGCGATCCACCAATCGGTGAACGCCGCCATCACGCGCCCGACGGCTGGCCCTGCGGGCACGCCCAAAGCGACCACATCCGCCCCGCGCACCGGCACCTCGGGTGCGTTCCAGCGTTTCACTAGGCCAACGTGACTGGCGCGTGCAGCCGAGCGGGCGTCGTCTCCCGAGCGCGCCCAGTTGGCCAGCGCACCGTCGGTGAACGCGGGCGCGCCGTGGTGGAAAATGTACGTCTTGGCAGCGTGCTCGCCGGCCGATGGGGAAAGCGCGGCGTCAGCGCAAGCGGCATCCGCAAGGCGCCGCGCCTCGGCAGCCGACAGGCGCAAGCGCCGCGCCACCGCTGCGTGCGCTTCGCCGGACAGAACAGCGAGCCGAAGCAAGGCATCGGGCGGGCTGCCCAAGGCCGCTTCGATCTCTGCCAGGCGCGCAACTGCCTCGACATCGCCGGACACGCCCAGAAGCGGCTCGATTATTCCGATCGCCTGCATCTGGCGAAGCGCGTCGACCGCGCCCGGCGCGGCAAGCAGCAGCAGCATCTCGGCGCGGATGCGCTCTCCCGAAAGCTGCGCCAGCCCGCCTTTCTCGCTCTCGGCCGCGGCCAGCCCTTGCGCATCGAACGCACGGCTATCGCCGTATACGGCGTGGAAGCGGAAATAGCGCAAGGTGCGCAGGTAGTCTTCGCGTATGCGCTCGGCGGCGTCCCCGATGAACCTGACGCGGCGTTCGCGCAGGTCGCCGTATCCGCCCAGCGGGTCGTAGACGTTGCCCTCGGCATCGCAATAGAGCGCATTCATCGTGAAGTCGCGCCGCATCGCGTCCTCGCGCCAGTCTTCCGTGAAGGTGACGCGGGCATGCCTGCCGAAAGTTTCGATGTCGCGCCGCAGGGTGGTCACTTCGAACGGCAACTTATCGGCGATCACCGTAACAGTGCCGTGCTCCTTCCCGGTGGGGACGGTGTGCAGCCCCGCTCGCTGCGCCAGACGCATCACGTCGTCCGGCAACGCCGTGGTTGCTATGTCGACGTCCTTCACCGGTAAGCCCATGAGCGAGTTGCGCACCGCGCCACCGACCGCGCGCGCGCCGGCCCCTTCAGCGGCAATGGCGCGCATCACCGACTGCGTCTGCGGGCTCTGCAACCAGTCCGCGTCGCGCAGACTGGGCAAACCGGCATTTGCGGCGGCGCGAGTCATGGCGGTTTACTCGATGACACCCGGCTGGATGCGTCCATCTTTGAGAATGGAAGGCGTGTAGTGCTGGCCTGGCTTGCCGCCGGAGACGTTGCCGAAAGCGATCAGCGTCGCCACGACAAGCACGGCGCCGGCGATGAACAGCCACAGCAGCGGCGCATCGTTCAGAACGCGGGTTGCCTCCGGCTTCTCCTCGCGCGTCATATACACGTAGGCGACGTAGACGAACGTCGGCAGGAGAAACAGCAGGATGTTCTCGATAACGATGCGGATCATGCCGAAAAGAGTCTCCTGTGCATGTTCTTCATTATACCGGCCGTTGCTCCCCAGATGTACCTTTGCTCATACGGCATAGCGTAGAATCGCCTCTCCGCGCCCTGCCAAGTGCGCACTTCCGTTCGATGGTTGGCCTCGTTCATGAGGAAGCTGAGCGGCACTTCGAACGCGTCGGCGACTTCGCGCGCGTCCAGCGACAGCGTAAACCCGGGCTCGACGAGTGCAACGACGGGAAAGATGCGAAATCCGGTGCCGGTGCGGTACGCATCGAGATAGCCGAGCGGCTCGACGCGTGCGGGGTCGAGCCCGATCTCTTCCTCTGCCTCGCGCAACGCGGTGGCGAGCGGATCTTTGTCGGTCGGCTCCATGCGCCCGCCGGGAAAGGCAATCTGCCCTGCGTGACGGCGCAGGTGCTCGGTGCGCTGCGTGAGCAGCACCGTCAGTTCCGCATGCGCGACGAGCGGCACCAGCACGGCAGCGGGCGCGAGCGGCGCCTGCGCGATCTGCGGCACGAGCTCGGGGCTGAGGTCGTAATCGCTCGGCGTATCGTCCGCGTCGCCGGTGCTCTCCGACGGCGTCCCGTGGGTGAGCGCTTTTTCTGCCAGTATCCGGAAACCGGGCGGCGAGAAGGGTGAGAAGTAATTTGCGCTCATCTCAGACATATGGGGATCATTAGCAACTCTTTGCCTATGCCACGCGTATGCTGAGCGGACAAATCGCCGTTGGGGTCGCAAATCGCGGCCAAATCACGATAACGTCCAAGTTGCAGGCGATTTTCTTCTCGATCCCTTAGCAAAGGAGCCATGGTGCCGCCTCATCGCCGATCCGCTCACGTTCTCGCCATGGCTGGCGCGTTGCTGGCAGCAGCGCTCGTGTGGACAGACGCGGTGGCTGCGCCCATCGAGGATTTCCTGTCGACGTTGAGCGAGGCCGAGCAGCGCGAGTTCACCGCTTGGCGCGCCGCCAAGACACGTCACGACAGGCAACTCGACGCTTACTGGGAGCAGATCGAGCAGAAGCGCGCCGGGCGTCGCGCCAAACGCAGCAAGACGAAATTCTTCGACGAAAGCGATTACGTCTGGACGCTGCCGCCGACCTATCAGGGGCCGCGGCTAAGCCCCAGCCTCGACAAGCGCTGGGACCGCTTTCTGGCTCAGGGAAGGCCCGCTTCCGCGCCTTCGAAGCCGAAGACGGAGCTGCCGGGAATCGATGACTTTCTCGCCGCTGCCCGCAAGCACTACGATTTCGTCCCGACAAGGATCTCCGAGAAGGAGTTCAAGCGCCGCTACGCCGCCGAGGCGCTCAATCTGGGCCTCTCCAAGGAGCAGGTCGTGCGCGTTTATGCGCTCGAGACCGGCGGCAACGGCACCGCCGACATGCAGGCGGGCATCAACCCCATCACCAAGAAGGGGCGTCCGATCTCGTCGGCCCTCGGCTATGCCCAGCTCCTGCACGCCAATTCGATCGGCGAGTTGGTCAAGCACGGCAATGAGTTCGTGAAGCGGCTGGAGAGCCTGCAGGCGCGCGCCACCGATCCGGCGCGCAAGCAGGAACTGCGGAACAAGACGGCCGCGCTGCGCCGCATGATCGCCAGCGCCAAGTCGGTGCCCAACAACTGGTACAAGCATGTCGCCTACGCGAAGACGTCGAAGGGTTACGGCATCCACGCCATCAATCTCGACGGCGACATCGGGCCGTGGCTGCAATCACTGAAGCTGAAGGGCCTCAAGGACTTCGCCGCCCGCAAGGGAGTGACGAACATGTCCGGCGAGGAAATCGAGATCATGAACCTGTCGGGTCCGGCCACCGGACTGGAGATGATGGCGCCCACCGGGCTGACCGCCCCGACCGCGAACTTCTTCACCCGCCGCGCCTACTACGTAAACAAGATGGTCATGGGCAAGACCTCGGCGGAACTGCTGGCGGAGTTCACCCGCCGTATGGACGCCGGTGCTCGGAAAGCCGGGGCCGTTGAATTTGCTGAAGCTTTCGACGAAGTGACGCCGTCGGACCGCTTGCCCTGGCGGTAAGCGGCGCTTCACCCCCAGCTCGCGCACAATTAGGTCCACCGATGCCTTTTTGCATCGGACTTCCCCGTAAGCAGCCGGTAATATGCCCCCTGCAACGACGGGAAGTTCGAATGACAATCGCATCCTTCGGTCGCGCGGGTGCCCTCGCGCTCGCGACGTGTGTAGCGTGTGCGTCCTCTGCGACGGTTGTGAGTGCGCAGGAATACTTCCGCATTCCCAACTTCTCGTACGCGACGGACGCTGAGCTTGGCACCATAAATCGGACCGGCTTCATCCTGTCGCCGGACTTCGAGATCAGCGACGAAGTCAACCTCGGCGGCTCCGGCGGCGCGCTGCTCAAGGACACGACGGGCTTTTCCATCGGGGGCAAGGCGGGCTACGATTACTACACCGGCGGGATCCTCGTCGGCGTCATCACTGATGCCTTCTATTCCTTCGCTGACGGCAACGGCCGCGGCGCGGGTGCCGGCGAATACAAGTCCGAGCTGAACTATTACGGCACCGTTCGCGGCAAGCTGGGTGTCGGCATCGGCCGCTTCCTGCCGTACGCGACGGCCGGTTTCGCCTACGGCGAGCTCGAGATCAAGGAACTCGATACCGGCGCCAAGAGCAGCCAGACGCTGACCGGCTGGACCTACGGTGGCGGCGTCGAGTACGTGTGGAACAACGACCTCACGCTACACGCCGGCTATCGCCGGATCGATTTCGACGACGAGACTTTCTCCGTCCTCCCCAGCACACAGGATACGCTCTCGCCGCAGATGGACGTGATCGACTTCGGCTTCGTGCGCCGCTTCTGATCCATCGCGGCCGCGATCATTTACCGGAAGCCGCGCGCATCGCGAGCGGCTATCCGCGACCCAGCGTAAAAGCATCATCGATATAGCGAGGCTTGCGCCGCGCTTACGCTGGATCCCGGCTCTGCGGTCGCTCCGCTCCCTTGGCCGGGATGACAGTATTCGCCGCCGCTGGCGGCAAGGGCGCAAGGCGCCCCGGCGCGAGTGCCGGCCTTCAACGGGCACCACGTCTATCGAGCGACGGCGCTGTCAGCTCGTGTCACCCAAGCAAACAAGCTACGGCCACTTCACGACAGGCGGCATCGACGACAGGATCGAATCCACGTTGCCGCCCGTCTTCAGGCCGAACACCGTTCCCCGGTCGTACAGAAGGTTGAACTCGACATAGCGGCCGCGCCGCACGAGCTGCTCCTCGCGATCGGCGTCCGTCCAAGCCATGCGGAAGTTGCCGCGCACCAGCATCGGATAGACGCGCAGAAACGCGCGGCCGACATCCTGCGTGAAGGCAAAACCCGCGTCCCAGCCACCCTGGGCGGGATCGGGCGTCAGGTAGTCGTAGAAGATGCCGCCGATGCCCCGCATC
>JAESGM010001042.1_pt1 | contig 10832 bp, 11 predicted proteins | sample 9269721 | NCBI WGS metagenome assembly JAESGM01 (sample SAMN15720920, study PRJNA650825) | algae metagenome | isolation source: Komarekiella atlantica HA4396-MV6 and co-occurring heterotrophs from... | place: USA: Theobald House, Kauai, HI | collected 2009-07-29 | reverse complement strand
TGGGGCCGGCGACGAAGGGATCGGACGGCGTCACGGCGACTCGCCGGTCGGCGAGCGAGCGCACCAGGCTGTCTTCTGTCCAGTGCGCGGGGACCTTGAGCCAGGCGCAAAGCGAGAGCGGATGGCTCGAGGCGACATGGCTGCCGAGCGTCTCCGAGACGATGCGCTGACGTGCCTTCGCCTCCTCGCGCTGAACAGCAAGAAGCCTTTGCGCCGTGCCGTCCTCGACCCAGCGTGTCGCGATCTCGGCGGGCAGATAGGTGCCGCTCCAGCTCGTCACGCGCAGGATCGAGGCGGCACGGATCGAATATTGCGGCGGCACCACCAGATAGCCGACGCGCAGGCCGGTCAACACCGTCTTGGTGAAGCTGGTGAGGAAGAAGCCGAGCTCGGGCAGCATCGCCGTGATCGACGGCAGCGGCTCAGCGATCAGCGGCTTGTAGACCTCGTCCTCGACCACGAAGACGCCATGGCGCTGCGCGATCTCGGCAATGGCACGGCGGCGCTCTGGGCCGGCGACATGGCTGGTCGGATTGTTGAGCGTCGGGATCAGGACGAGCGCCCGCACGCCGCCGGCGCGGCAGGCGGCCTCGAAGGCCTCGGGGCGGATACCTTCCTCGTCGGTCGGCAGCCCCTTGAGGCTGAAGCCGAGGATATTGGCGAGGCCGATGACGCCGTGATCGGTCAGGTTCTCGGTCAGCACGATATCGCCGGCGCGCACCACGCAGGCCAGCGCCAGGAAGAGCGCATGCGCCGCGCCATTGGTGATCAAAACGCGATCGACAGACGTTTCGACACCGAGCGGCCCGAGCCAGAGGCGCGCCGCTTCGCGGTGGCGGTCGAGCCCTGCGATCGGCCGGCACGGTCGCATGAAGGGGCTGGTGTCGCCCTCGGCCAGCGCCGCCAGCGCCTGGCGCGAGGCCGCCTCATGCGCATCGAGATAGACGCCGCGCACGATCGAGAGGTCGACGACTTCGGTCGGGCTGCGGTCGAGCATCAGCCGCCCGGCCTGCTCGGTGACGCGGCTCTTCACGAAGGTTCCGCGCCCGACCTCGCCGCTGAGATAGCCGAGGCGCTCGGCCTCCTTGTAGCTGAGGCTGACGGTCTGGACGGAGATGCCGAGCTCGCGGGCGAGGTCGCGATGGGTCGGCATCCGGTCCATCGGCTTCAGCACTCCGGCGTCGATATCGGCGATGATGCGCTCGGTCAGCGCGGCATGCTTGGTCGCACCCTTCTGCTTGGTCAGGGCCGGATGCCACTCGACAGCCTTCTCCACAACCGGGGAAAGTCTGTTGTCGGAAGGCCGTTCGGCTTGACGGAACATGGGATTGTCTCGTTCTTAGGAGGCGGCATTCATGACATTATGCATCCGCGGTCCCAGAAGATGAAGCTCGATCCCATCGACCTCAAGATCGTCGCCGCCCTGCAGCGCGACGGCCGCATGACGAAGCTCAAGCTGGCCGAAACGGTGGCGCTATCGCCGGCTGCCTGCTGGGAGCGGCTGCGCCGGATGGAGGAGGCCGGCGTGATCAGGGGCTACACCGCCATCGTCGATCTGGAGCCCGACGCGCCACGGACGACCGTGATCGTCGAGATCAGCCTGAAGAGCCACCAGCAGGCGGATTTCCGCCGCTTCGAAGAGGCCTTGGCGAGGGAGCCGGCCATCATCGCCTGCGACGCCACCGGCGGCGGCATCGACTACATCATGCGCGTGGTCACACCCGACATCGACAGCTATCAGCGCCTGATCGACCGACTGCTCGATCCCGCGATCGGCATCGAGCGCTACTTCAGCTATGTCGTGACCAAGAGCGTGCCGATCGCCGCCGGCCATTCCCGCCCCTAGCAGCGGCCAGGTCGACGCAACTAAGCGCGGAAAGGCGCCACCGTCCGAGTACGCCTTGTCCGTGGCGATATCCGATGAATGCCTTGCTCATCATGACAGCCGGGATAACACTATTCGACGAAGCGGACGATGGTTCCGGGCTTCACCATCTGCGCCAATTCCTCGGCGTCCCAATTCGTAAGCCGGATGCAGCCATGCGAGGAGGCCTTGCTGATCCGTGACGGCTCCGGCGTGCCGTGGATGCCGAAGGTCGGCTTCGAGAGCTCGATCCAGATCGTACCGACCGGATTATTTGGGCCCTTCGGCAACACCAGCCGGCGGGTGTTCTTGCCCTGCTGGAAATTCTTGACCGGATCATAGTGGTAGGTGGGGTTCTCCACCACGCGAACGACTTGATGGTCGCCGTCCGGCGAGGGGCTGTCGTCGCTGCCGATGGTTGCTGGATAGCTGGCAATCACCTTTCCCGTGGCGTCGAGCGCGCGCACCATCCCAAGTGTCTTGTCGGCTTCAACCAGCTTTGCGTCTGCGGATGAACGCGCTCGTTCCACTGAAACGACGTGAAGTGTTTCGCCGCGTTTGCGATAGTTGGCGCGGGGATTGAGCGCCCTCAACAGCCCCTCGCTCATATGAAACCGCTCGGCGAACATTTCGCTGGGCGTCTTGTAGCTAAGGCGTTTCATGCGCGCTTGGCGGGCATAATCGTGAGGGATCCGCTTGGAGAAGGTATAGCGGGTATCCTCGCGGATCAGGCTGTATTCAGATAGTATGGCCATACTGGCGCCGCCGTTCAGCGCCTGCCATGTCGCCGCGTCGACGTTGTCTCCGGTGCCGAGGTTTTCGCGGCGGCGAAACTGGCTGATCGCTTTGCGGTAGTTGTCGCCGTCCATGCCGTCGATCTCGCCGGGCGAGATGCCTTGGCGCGCCAGCAGGACCTGCGCTTTCACAATCGATGCGTTCGGCCGGACCAGCTTGCGCTTCGATGCAGCGGGAGCGCCGGCATTGTTGACCTCGTCAACGGTCAGTGCTTGCGCCTTACCGATCGCCAATGCGAGGAAACAAAATGCCAAGCCAGCCTTGAGTCTGAGAGGTTCAAGCACGAGCACAAGGCTCCTTTGCGGGAAATGTCCCTCGCAAACGCCGTGTTGCATCCCGGAGTTCCGTGGCAGATAGTTGGCCCGACTAGCCCAGCGCCGGCCTCCCGTGTGGGGGAAGGGCATGGATGAGGGCCCGCCGCTGATCATCTGAGCGCAACGGCGCCGCTGCGGCCTTCTGCGGATAGAGCAGGCCCTCATCCGGCGCTCCGCGCCACCTTCTCCCATCCGGGAGAAGGTCGGGGCGAGGTTCGAGCGCATTGACGTCCGAACCTTTTGCCGGGCGGGTGCGAACGGCCTCAGGCTGCCGAGCTCGTTTCCGAAAAGTCGGTGCTGACGGCGATGTTGCGCCAGGCGGCCAATTCCTTGGCGACGAACTCGTTCTTGGCCTCGATCGCCGCGACCGTGTCGCTGCCATAGGGCATGCGCAGCGGGGCATTCGGATTGCCGCCCAGGGCGACGATCGCGGCGGCCAGCTTGGCCGGGTCGCCGGGCTGGCGATGGCTCAGGGAGGCGGCATGCTCGCGCACGGCGCCGGCCGTCTGTGCGTAGTCGCCGATCGAAGCGGGGCTGACGCCGAGCGAACGGGCGTCGAGGAAGTCGGTGCGGAAATAGCCGGGCTCGATGATCGTCGCCTTGATCCCGAGCGGAGCGAGCTCGTCGGCCAGCGCCTCGGTGAGGCCTTCGACTGCGAACTTGGTCGAGCAGTAGACGCCGAAGCCCGCGGCGCTGCGATAGCCGCCGATCGAGGAGATGTTCAGGATATGACCGCTGCGGGCGCGGCGCATATGCGGCAGCACGGCCCTGATGACATTGAGCAGGCCGAAGACATTGGTGCGGTAGAGCGCCTCGACCTCGGCGGCGCTGGCTTCCTCGACTGCGCCGAGCAGGCCGAAGCCGGCATTGTTCAGGAGGATGTCGATCTTGCCGAAACGGCGGATCGCCTCGCCGGCGGCGGCGTGAGCCTGGGCCTCGTCGGTGACGTCGAGCGCGACCGCCAGCAGGTTGGGATGGGTGCCGAGCGAAGCGGTGACGCTCTTGGGATCGCGGGCGGTGGCGACGACGCTGTCGCCCTTGGCAAGAGCCAGCTTCGCAATCTCGGCGCCGAAGCCGCGGGACGCCCCAGTGATGAACCAGACAGACATGGCTTTTCCTTTCGAACCTTCGGCTTCACTGCCGATGTCCGAAGGGTAGTCAGGCGCATCTGTTGAGAGTATCCACTCAGTCGTCATTGGCTTGTTGAGACAAATTCAGCAATGAAGGGTGATCCGGCCTCCCTGTCGATGTTCCTCGTGGTGGCGCGGCATCGCAGCTTCCGGCGCGCGGCCGACGAGCTCGGCTGCACGCCCTCGGCGCTCAGCCACAGCCTGCGGGCGCTGGAGGAGCGTTTGCAGATCCGCCTGCTCAACCGCACCACGCGCAGCGTCGCGCTGACCGAGGCCGGGCAGCGCCTCTATGGCCGGATCGAGCCGGCCTTCCGGGACATTGGCGACGCGCTCGACGACCTCAACACCTATCGCGACCAGCCCATCGGCTCCTTGCGGATCAACGCCGCCCATCTGGCGACGCAGATGGTGCTGTTGCCGCTGGCGCTGCGCTTCATGCAGAAGCACCCGCAGGTGAGGCTCGAAATCGTCTCGGACAACGCGCTGGCGACATGGTCTCGGAAGGCTTCGATGCCGGCGTGCGCTTCGGCGAGATCGTCGCGCAGGACATGATCGCCGTGCCGATCGGCCCGCGCCAACGCTCGGCCGTGGTCGCGACGCCGGATTTCCTCACCCGGCACGGCACGCCCTGGGCGCCGGAGGAGCTGCGCGGTTTGCCCTGCCTGCAGCTGCGCTTCGCCAGCGGGCGGCTCTATGATTGGGAGTTCGAGCGCGGCGGCATCGCGTTCCAGGTTGCCGTGCAAGGGCCGCTCATCCTCGGCGACCAGGGCCATATCCTGCAGGCTGCGCTCGCCGATGCGGGCATCGCCTATCTCTTCGAGATGCAGGTCGAGCAGCCTCTCGAAGACGGCCGGCTGGTCCGGGTGCTGGAGGACTGGTGCCCGTACTACCCAGGTTTCCACCTGTACTATCCGAGCCGCCGACAGATGCCTGCGACGCTGCGCGCCTTCGTCGACTTCGTGCGCGGCGAGCGGGCGCTCTCGTCGGAAGGGCCCTCGACGCCTGATGCCTGATGCTGGGGCAGGGGTGCCGATGCGTCGGGTGCTTGCACAAGGCGGCGCGGGTCAGCCGCCGCCCAGGTTAGGGTGATCGCGGAAGTGGATGCTGGGGAGCAGGGGCTTTTTCTCCTTGTGCATCGCTTTGGAGCTGCGGGTGAATCTCCGCCTCACAGGCCTGTCGCCGATCCGACATGCGTTATCGACCGGAGCGGCTCATCGGCAACGCGCTTGTCTCGGCAATTCCCGATCGGCCAACATCGGGCGCTTCGCGGTCACTGATCGCGGGCCGACTGAAGCGTGAGGGGCAAGAGCAGATGAGCGGGCTGTTGATCGCGGGTGGCCGCGTCGTCGATCCGGAAAGCGGCCATGACGGCATCGCCGATGTCGCAGTCGCCGACGGAAAGATCGTCGCGATCGGTTCCGGCCTCGGCAGCGCCGAGCGGGCGATCGATGCGCGCGGGCTGGTCGTGGCGCCCGGCTTCATCGATCTTCATGCCCATGGCCAGTCGATCCCGGCCGACCGCATGCAGGCCTTCGACGGCGTCACGACGACGCTGGACTTGGAGGCTGGCGTGCTGCCGGTCGCGTCCTGGTATCGCCGGCAGGCGGAACAGGGCCGCATCCTGAACTATGGCGCCGCCACGAACTGGGCCTTCGCCCGGATCGGCGCGATGATCGGGATCAACGAGGAATCGTCGCTGGAAGCGTTCGGGCGCGCCATGCGCGATCCGCGCTGGATGGACGAGATCTCCTCGCCTTCCGAGCAGCAGAACATCCTCGAGCGCATCGCGGCGGGGCTCGACGAGGGCGGTATCGGCATCGGCATTCTGAACGCCTATGCGCCCGGCGCCGGCGTGCAGGAACTGACGGCACTATGCCAGCTCGCTGCCGAGCGCGGCGTGCCGACCTTCACCCATATCGCCTATATGGCGAACACCGACCCGAAGAGTGCAGCGGAGGCCTATATCCGCCTGATCGGCTATGCCGGCGCCACCGGCGCGCATATGCACATCTGCCACTTCAACAGCTCCAGCAAGACCGATGTCGTGCGCTGCGCGCGGCTGATCAAGAAGGCGCAGGAGCAGGGCCTGCCGATCACGGTGGAGGCCTATCCCTACGGCACCGGCTCGACGGTGATCGCGGCCGCGTTCTTCAGCGACCCGGAATTCGAGCGCCGCAACGACACCCGCTACGAGCAGATCCAGTTGGTCACCAGCGGACGCCGGATCCAGGACCGCGAGGACCTGCTCTCCGCGCAGTCCGAAGACCCGTCGCAACTCGTCCTGTGGCATGTGCTCGACACCGAGAACAACGCCCGCCACCGCGACATGCTCGACCTTTCCGTCCTCTATCCCGGCGGCGCGATCGCCTCGGATGCCATGCCCTGGTCGATGCCGGACGGATCGACCTATACCGGCGATGCCTGGCCGCTGCCGGATGAAGCGACCTCGCATCCGCGCTCGTCCGGCACCTTCACGCGCTTCCTGCGGCACTGGGTGCGCGAGCGGCAGGCGGTCAGCCTGCAGGAGGGGATCGCGAAGTGCACCCTGATCCCCGCCGAGATCCTGGCCGCGAGCACGCCGGCCATGCGGGACAAGGGCCGGCTGAAGGCTGGCGCCGATGCCGACGTCGTGGTGTTCGACCTCGACACGCTGACCGATCGGGCGGAGTTTTCGGCGATGAACCGACCGGCGGAAGGCGTCCGGCATCTCATCGTCAGCGGGGAGCCAGTCATCGCCGACGGAGCCATGGACGTCGCGGCCCGGCCGGGCCGGCCTGTGCGCCGTCCGTTCGGCGCGGCGGCCTAAGCAATGCCGGTTCCGATCCTGCTGGTGACGGGCTTTCTTGGAGCCGGCAAGACGACTCTGGTCAATCGCATCCTGCAGCAGGCCGACGGGCGGCGCATCGCCGCCGTCGTCAATGATTTCGGCGCGATCAACATCGATGCCGAGCTGATCGCCGGCGCGGAGGACGGGGTCGTCAGCCTCGCCAATGGCTGCATCTGCTGTTCGCTGGAAGGCGATCTGCTGCGGACGCTCGCTAACCTTCTGCGGCGAACCCCACGCCCCGAAGCCATCGTGATCGAGACCAGCGGGGTCGCCGACCCGAACGACATCATCCGCAACCTGATGGACCCGGTGATCTGGCGCGAAGCGCCGCTGGAGACGGTGCTCTGCGTCGTCGATGCAGCGGCACCGGAGGCGGGGCTCGGCGATCCGCTGTTCCTGAGCCAGCTGCGGGCGGCCGACCTGCTCGCCGTCAGCAAGGGAGACCTCATCGATAGGCCGTCGCTCGACGATCGCTGCCGGTCCCTGTCGCGGATCAACAGTCGGGCCGCTCTCGTCGAGGCGCCCGGCGGCGATATCCCGCTCGACCTCGTCCTTCCGGAAGTCGGGACGGCCCGCAAGCGGCCGACACGCCCCAAGAGACCGAGCATCGAGCGTTTCGAGAGCTTCAACTGGGCGTCGAGCGAGCCGATTTCGCTCGCCGGGTTTCAGGAGGTCATCGGCCGGCTCGCGCCCCGACTCGTTCGCGCGAAGGGGTTTCTCGCGACGATCGAGAAGCCCGATTGCCGATATCTCTTCCAGCTCGCGGGCGGGAGGGCCACACTGGCGCCTCTCGATCGAGAGGAGGCGGAGCAAGGGGACACGCGGATCGTCTTCATCGCAGAAATCGGCAGGATCACCTCAGCGGAGGTCGACGAGGCGATGATCCGAGCGAGTGGGCCTCAGTCCAAATAGCCCGCGGTCCCACAGACATGTCTGGGCTGATGGCTCATGCCTGCGGCGTGTCGAGGCCCATCTGCCAGAAATCGGCTTCCAGCTTCGAGGCCTGCCCGAACAGGCGGGCAAGCTCGGAAAACCGCGCTTCGGTCATCGCCCGCGCCGCGAGCGCGTCGAGATGGCGGCGGGCGTCGCGGGCGACCTGCTGATAGGCCTGCCCGGCATATTCGCCGATCCAGTCGCGATAGGGATGGTCGTCGAGCGCAGGTCCGAGCTCTCCGGCGAGCCTAGCGCCGATCTCGGCATAGCCGACGATGCAGGGGCTGAGCGCGACATGCAGGTCGAGCAGGTCGCCCGAGACGCCGCAATCGAGCACGAAGCGGGTATAGGCGACCGTAGCCTGATGCTCGGGCGCGGCTTCAAGCTGCTCGGGCGAGAGGCCCCAGCGGCCGCAGAGCCGGACATGCAGGTCCATTTCGAGGTCGAGGATCGCCGACAGGCCGGCCTTGGCGGCGCGCATGTCGGCGAGGGTTCGGCTCTTATACGCCGCCAGCGCATAGGCGCGGGCGAACTGGATCAGGAAGAGATAATCCTGCACGAGATAGGTCCGGAAGGCCGCCTGCGGCAGCGAGCCGTCGCCCATTTGCCGGACGAAATCATGTTCGACATAGGACGCCCAGTCCGCCGCCGCAGCGGCCTTCAACCTGTCGAAAATGTCCACGGCTCGGGCTTCCTTCCGGATCGGATTCGCGCGGCAGTCATAGCGCAAAGCGCCGCTGCGCGGCGTGCCGCGGATGACGCAGGTTTGATCCGCCCCGGCGGCGACAGGGTGCAGATGCCGCGTTAGCCTTCCACCGTGTCTGGACAATCAGGAGGGTGCGACCATGACCAGTTTCGCGATCGACCGGCGGGCGCTTCTCTGCGGAGCGGCGGTTTCCGCTCTCGCGCTGCCGGCCCTGGCGCATCATGGCTGGGGCTGGGCGGTCGACGAACAGAGCGAGCTCAAGGGCACGATCCGCTCGATCTCGATGGCGCCGCCGCATCCGATGCTGCAGGTCGCGGCCACCGATGGCGTCCTCTGGCAGATCGATCTCGGCAATCCCAGCCAGACCGCACGGGCCAATTTTACCGGCGACACAGCGAAGGTCGGCGACGTCATCACCGTGCTCGGCAACCGGCATCAGGACGCCAGCAAAAGGCAGATGAAGGCGGTACGCATCACCATCGGTGGCAAGAACTACGACATGTATCCGGAGCGGATCAAAACGAACTGAGCGCCTGTGGCGACAGTGATCGACTGGCTCGGCAGCTGGCCAGGAGCGTTGCTGCTGCAACGCTCCGGCACCGCATATCTCTTGGTCAATGCCGCGCACATCCTCGGCATCGGCCTGCTGCTCGGTGCGATCCTGCCGCTCGATCTGCGCCTCGTCGGCGTGCTGCGTGCCTCCGCGATGCCGCTGATCGGCCCGGTGCTGATCCGGACCGCCGCCTTCGGCCTTGCTCTCGCCTTGGCGACGGGTTTCTGGCTGTTCACGGTGAAGCCGGGCGAATATCTCGGCAACAGTGCCTTCCTGATCAAGCTCGGCCTGCTCGCTCTGGCGCTGGGCAATATCGCGCTTCAACATCGCGGCTTGAAGCCCGCGCTGGCCGGCGGCGAGATCGGCCTGCGGGTTCGTCTGCTTGCCGCGCTCTCCGCCTCGCTGTGGCTCGGCGTGCTCGTTGCCGGGCGCTGGATCGGTTTCGTCTGACGGCGCTCAGACGACGAGCACTGTCATCGCCTCGTTGACCCACCACCATTCGCGGCCGGGCGCATCCTCGCCACGCAGGATCGCCAGCAACTGCTGGTAGCGCAGCGAGCGGTCATGGTGCCGGCGGTACTGGTCGAGATGCCAGGCTCGGAAGCTGTCGTCCGGCTCGCGCTTCATCGCCTTGGCCGAGGCATCCAGCCAGTCCGACGCGATCGCACGACCGGTCTCCGAATCCGGCGCCTCGCCGACGGCGATCGCCTCGCGAACCTGAGCGAAGATGCGCTCGGCGGCGACGTGATAGGCCGCCGGGTCGAACTCCGGCGTCCACATCAGCTCGGCATCGGCCTTGGCGCGGGCGATGACGGTTTCATCTGATAGCATCGCCCGAAGCTCGGCGAAGGCGTCGATCTGCTCCGGCGTCGGATCGTCGGGAAGCTCGGGCGTTCCAGCATCGAGCGCCTTCCTGCGCCAGTCGGGATCCATCTTGTCGCCGGTGACCTTGTCGTAGAAGCGCTCGGTCAGGCTGCGCATGTCGGCATTGGACAGGCTGGTCATGGTCCATAATCTCCTGAGGTCGTCGGCGGTGGGTTCGGGGTGGCGCAGGGCGGCACGCAGCGTCGCGGCGATGCGGCGCTTGCCGGCGATCTCGGCTTCAAGGGCCGCGAGGCGCAGTTGCAGGAGCTCGGCAAGTGAGCCCTTGCGGGCGAGGATGCCGCCGATCGCGGCGAGGCTGACGTCCATGGCGCGCAGCGCCTGGATCAGGTCGAGGCGGGCCGCATCGGCGTCGGAATAGACTCGGTAGTTCGCCATCGTGCGGGTCGCCGGCGGCAGCAGACCCTTGTCGGAATAGAAGCGAATGCGCCGAACGGGCACGCCGCAGAGGCGGGCGAGTTCGCCGATCGTGTAGCGCTGGTCGGTCGTGGTCATAAGGGCGTCCTAGCGTCTCCATCTGGTGGAGGGTCAAGCGGCCTCGGGCAGGGCTCGATCGTTCGAATGCGAGCGATTGCGGCAAGGCGGGCGAAACCCTGTCCGGCAAAAGCTGTGCGACTCCGGCAATGCGTCAAAGCGGCGTTAGCCAGTCGCGGCCATTGTCCTGCGCGTGCACGCCACACGCCACGATCAGACACCGGAGCGCGCCGCGCCACGCAGCGATGCGTCGGACGGCGCCGGCAAGCCGCGTCGACTTGACGGACTTGGCTTTGCGCCGACATTGGAGCGCGAATACCGGCTGCATATGCGCTCGGCCCAGCGCAACAGCAC
>JAESGM010001041.1_pt1 | contig 10833 bp, 12 predicted proteins | sample 9269721 | NCBI WGS metagenome assembly JAESGM01 (sample SAMN15720920, study PRJNA650825) | algae metagenome | isolation source: Komarekiella atlantica HA4396-MV6 and co-occurring heterotrophs from... | place: USA: Theobald House, Kauai, HI | collected 2009-07-29 | reverse complement strand
TTGACGCATATTCGATAATCGTGATCGGGGCGTCGTCCTTGCCAAGCACCATGTCGCCGAGCGGACCCTGCACCGCAAGGTCGGCGGGGCTCGGCGACTGGGCGAAGGCCTTGCCGATCAAGGACAAATCAAGCGCGGACAGGGCGGTCGTGGCGAGCGCCAGAGCGGCTGAGCCTGCAACGAAATGCCGACGGGTGATGGTCACTGAAAACTCCTGCGCTTGAAGGGGTTATTTGGTATCCCGGCTACCTTGTCCCGGCAAATGTGGCAATGGCGGGCCGACCCGCAAGGCCGGATTCGCACTCACGTCCGTTTGATGGCGGCTCCCAGCCGCCCAAGCGCATGCCGAAGAGCGTCATCTTCGATCATTCCAAGGTGCTCCTCGACCTTTTCCACGCTTTTCGGGTCGATTTTACGCAACTCCTTCTTCCGGGGCCGCGAGACCGGAGCCTGGCGGATGGCGAGGCGGCCAACTGCCTGCCAGCCAAAGAAGCGGTTCACCCGCTCAAGGATAACACCGGACAGGTGCTGGATTTCGATGGCCGCCGGCCCCTCAACCCGCAGCACCAGCGTGCCCGGCTGCTGCGCGTCGCCCTCGCGCCCGCGCGGCCACTGGATTTTCAGCGGCTCGGCGCAGACGGCGACGTCGGCGCCGACAATCTCTGGCCATGATGTGACGAGTTCGCGCGAGGCAAAGCCCTGCCTGGCGAAGCTGTCCTTCAACAGCGTCGCGGCCACATCCGCCAGTGGACGGGCAAAGGGTCTGGGCTTGTTCACGGCAAATGCCTCTGTCACATCAACCATATGACGCTAGCAAATGGGCGGCAGCGCAAAAACAAACTTGATGTAGCGCACAAGAGAATCTCTGCGCGAGCATCCACCCCCCTCCCCACCCCTCCCCCGCAAGGGGGGAGGGAGCAGTCGGAGTCCGTTGCAACGGCGAGCACCCTCCTCGCCTGGTACGACCGGCATCGCCGCAGGCTGCCGTGGCGCGCGGAGAACGGCGCGCGGCCAGACCCTTACGCGGTGTGGCTCTCCGAAATCATGCTGCAGCAGACGACCGTGAAGGCGGTGGCGCCCTACTACGAACGCTTTTTGTCGCGCTGGCCGACCGTGTCCGATCTCGGCGCCGCAATGCTCGAAGACGTGCTGAAGCTCTGGGCGGGACTGGGCTATTACGCGCGTGCTCGCAATCTTCACGCCTGTGCTCGGACAATCCTCGAAAATCACGGCGGCGTCTTTCCCGACACCGAAGAAGGCCTGCTCACCCTGCCCGGCATCGGCCCCTATACCGCCGCGGCGATCGCCGCCATCGCCTTCGATCGCAAGGCGAGCCCGGTCGACGGCAATATCGAGCGGGTGATCTCGCGCGTCTTCGCCGTCGAAGAGGCGTTGCCGGGCGCGAAGCCACGCATCAAGGCGCTGGCTGCAACACTGACGCCCGCGAGCCGCCCTGGCGATTTCGCGCAGGCAATGATGGATCTCGGCGCGACGATCTGCTCACCGAAGAAACCGGCCTGCTCTTTTTGTCCGTGGACCGAACCGTGTGTTGCGCGCCAGCGCGGCAACCAGGAGACCTTTCCGCGCAAGACCCCGAAAGCCGAAGGCAAGAAGCGGCGCGGCGCGGCGTTCGTGGTCATGCGCGCCGACGGCAAGCTGCTGATACGCACGCGGCCGGACAAGGGTTTGCTGGCGAAGATGACTGAAGTGCCGGGGACGGAGTGGGTGCACGGGTTTGATGAGAAGACCACGTTGAATGATGCACCGTTGAAAGCAAAATGGCATCGCGTCGTCGGCGTTGTGAACCACGTGTTCACGCATTTCCCGCTCGAACTTGCGGTCTATCGCGCGCAGGTGCCGAAAGGCACGCGCGCGCCGAAAGGCATGCGCTGGATTGCGTTTGATGAGATCGATGGCGAGGCGTTTCCCAATGTCATGCGCAAGGTGATCGCGCATGGGATGAAGGTTTAGTAGAGCCTCCACCCGGCACGCCGCTTGATGCGGCGTGCCACCCTCCCCCGCGAGCGGGGGAGGGATAAGTGCATCACACCGCCGGGATGCCCGCCGCGGCCATCATCATGCGCTCTTCGTCCTTCTTGCTGCGTTTCGGCTTGTTGCGCGCGGCGGCCTTCTTGTTGATCTTGCGCTTGGCGATACCGTTCAGCTTGGTGTCGGTCGCCTTCTCCTCACGCAGGTTGGTGTAGAGCAGTTTGGCGACATCGTTGCGGCCGAGCAGCTTCGCCCAGGTGACCAGCGTGCCGTAGCGGGTGATCTCGTAATGCTCGACCGCCTGCGCCGCGCCGATCAGCGCCGCGTTGAGCACCATCTTGTCGTCGACCTCGCCGGCGATCTCGCTGGCTTCGTCGAGGATGCCGTCGATGGCCGGGCATTTGGTGCCCTGCGGCTGCATCTTCATTTTCTTGAACGCCTGGTCCAGTCGCTTGATCTGGCCCTTGGTCTGGCGCAGGTGCATCTGGAAGCCCTTTTTCAACTCCCCGTCGGACGCCTTCTCGATCATGTCCGGCAGGGCTTTTTCGATCTGCCGCTCGGCGTAATAGATGTCCTGCAGCGTGTGCACGAACAGGTCGTTCATGTCGTGGATATCCTGGGAAAACCAGCCCATCTCCGCATCTCCTGTTGGGGGTCCGACGGGATAAGCGGCAAGATTGAGAGAAGTTCCTATTCCGCGGCCTCAATGCGGCGGCCGCCCGCGACCGGCGGCACCGGCACGATGGCGGGCTTGGCGTTCAGCGCATCGACCTGGAAGCCGGCGACCTTCTTGTAGTTGGCGGCGATGTCTTCCAGCTCCCGCCGACTGAGCACGTCGGTGACGGTTTCGAAGCCGTCCGGCGCGCGTTCCTCCACGAGCTGCATCACCTGCTCGGGACCGTTCTTGCGGTTCAGCAGTACAAGCTGCGTGGTGGCCGGACGGCGCTCCTCCTCGTAGGCAAGCAACGCCTCCGGCGTTTTGCCCCTGGCGAAGATTTCGCGCGCCAGCACACGCGCATCGAGGATCGCCTGCGAGGCGCCGTTGGAGCCGATCGGATACATGGGATGCGCGGCATCGCCCAGCAGCGTGACGCGACCGAAGGTCCAGCGCTCGAGCGGGTCGCGATCCACCAGCGGGTATTCGTAGCAATATTCCGCGTTGCGGATCAGGCCCGGCACGTCGAGCCAGTCGAACGTCCAGCTTTCGAAGTAAGGCAGGAACTCGTCCAGCTTGCCGGCACGGTTATAGTCCTCGCGCCGCCACTGATAGTCCGGCGGCAGCAGGCGTTCGGCGATCCAGTTGATCATCGGCCGGCCCTGTTCGCTCGCGGCGCGCGAGATCGGATAGCAAACGAATTTCAGCTTCTCGTGCCCGGCCATGATCATGGTGCGGCCGGACAGGAACGGCTCGCCTTGCGTGACGCCGCGCCAGAGAATGCGGCCGTTCCAGATCGGCGCCCCTTCCTGCGGATAAAGCTTCGCGCGCATCGCCGAATGAATGCCGTCGGCGCCGATCAGCAGCGAGCCGTCATGCTCGCCGACGGGATTGCCGCTCTTGTCGACGAAGCGCGCGCGCACGCCATTCGCGGTCTCGGTCCAGTCCTGCAGATGATGGCCGGTGACGATGTTTTCCGTGCCGATGCGCTCGCGGGCGGTATCGAGCAGCAATTGCAGCAGGACGCCACGGTGGATGGACATCTGCGGCCACTTGTAGCCGGCCTCAAGCCCGCGCGGCTCCGACCAGATCGGCTTGCCGTGCTTGGAGTAATAGGCGAGCTCCTTCGTGCGCACGCCGGTTTCGTCGAGCTTGTCCAGAAGGCCGAGTTCGATCAGCTCGCGGCAGGCATGCGGCAGCACGTTGATGCCGACGCCGAGCGGCTTCAGCTCGGTGACGCTCTCGAACACCCGCACCGGCACCCCGATCTGGTGCAGGCTCAATGCGACGGTGAGGCCGGCAATGCCGCCCCCGGCCACAAGCACGGTCATGGGCTTTTCCCCTTACGCAACGAAACCGCGGGGTTCTGTCACAGCGCCCCGCTTGGGGCAATCATAGCCCAGGGCGGCGGACTTGCCAGCCGCGCCACATCCTTTAGGAATGCGCCGGATTTCGGAAGGAAAGGACTGAATATGACCATCCAGCGTTTCGATACCGGCCCGCGCATGAGCAAGGCCGTGGTGCACGGCAACACCGTCTATCTGGCGGGGCTTGTGGCCGACGAGCCCAAGGGCAAGAGCGTCACCGAGCAGACCAAGGACATTCTCAAGCTGATCGACGGTTATCTGGCGCAGGCCGGCACCGACAAGAGCAAGCTCCTGACCGCCAATATCTGGATCACCGACATGGCGACCTTCGCCGAGATGAACGCGGTCTGGGACGCCTGGGTGTCGCCCGGCAACACGCCGGCCCGCGCGACAGTGGAAGCCAAGCTGGCAACGCCGGATTACAAGGTCGAGATCATGGTGACGGCGGCGAAGTAAGCCGCGTCATCGCCAAAGAAAAAGTGGCGCGGCCTTCCGGTCGCGCCACTTTTGTTTTGTGTGTGCCGGGTCAGGCCGTCCGCACAGTCACCTGCGTCATGTCGCGGCTGTAGTATGAGGCCAAAACGAGCGCGACACCGGTCATCAGGAGATTGATGCCGACCAGAAGACCGATCACCCATCCGGCGCTGCCCGGCCAGCCGGACAGGATCAGCACGGCGAGCACAATATCGACCAGCGCGCTGAACAGCATCCAGCCCCAGGCTTTCGGGAGAACGCTGCGAAGGTTCATCGACATCACCGCTTTGACGATGCCGCCGGCGATCAGATAGGCGACGAGAATCAGCGTGAGCGTGACCACGCCGGCGACCGGGTGCCAGAGCAATGCGATGCCGGCCAGCAGGTAAAGCACCGACACCAGCAGGCTCCACCAGAAGCCGGGCGTGGACTGGCCTCCGGAAAACGCGGCGATCAATCCAAACGCGCCGCCGATCACCAGCAACCAGCCGACCATTAATTCGACGGCAAGCGTTGCAACATTCGGCATCGCGATTGCGAACAGGCCAAGCGCGATCAGCACGACGCCGTAGATCATGTACCAGGTGCGGTATTTCTTCAGAGCCTCCGCATCCATCGTCATCATTCGTGGCATGACAGCCTCCATGAATCGACCTGGCAGAATATTAGCCCTGGCCTGCGCGGCGGAACATCCGCATTCGGCGTAGCCACCACCGCCAAAGGCGCACGGCTGCCCCTCGCGGCAGGCGGGGCTCTATGCGGGGCTTGTCCCCAGATACCGGCGGGCAAAACAGCGCACCCACGCAAACCGCGCGACCACTTCAGAAGCCGAAAGCCCGGCGGCATGGGTGCGGACACAATGTGTCAGCAAACCGTCAACCGGCCGTCATATGGCTGTCGCGGGAGGGTCACGCCCCACCTCTAGCGCTCGTGTGCAACGCAACAAACAGCGCGGGCGGGCATGATCAGGGTCGACAATCTCGAGGTGGTTTATCCGAACGGCACGCGCGCGCTGGCGCCGACAAGCGCATCGTTCGCAGCCGGCGCTTTCACCGTGTTTCTCGGTGCCTCGGGCGCCGGCAAGTCCACCTTGCTGCGGGCTCTGAACGGTCTCGTCACGCCGACCAATGGCAGCATTCAGGTCGAGGGCGTCGGCGCGCTGTCGGGCAACCGCAACATCCAGGCCCACCGCCGCCGCACCGGCATGGTGTTCCAGCAGCACCAGCTGATCGGACGCATGAGCGTGCTGGGCAACGTGCTCACCGGCCGGCTCGGCTATCATTCCAGCCTGCGCACGCTGCTGCCGTTCACGGCGACGGAGAAGCAACTCGCGCTCGAGGCGATCGAGCGCGTCGGGCTGATCGACTACGCGCTGCGCCGCGCCGACCAGCTCTCCGGCGGGCAGCAGCAGCGCGTCGGCATCGCCCGTGCGCTGGTCCAGCAACCCACTTTGGTTCTCGCCGACGAGCCGGTGGCCTCGCTCGACCCCGCCTCTGCCGACCGCGTGCTCGGCCTTCTGCACAGGATCTGCAAGGCCGACGGCATCACCGCCATTGTCAGCCTGCACCAGCTCGACTTCGCCAAACGCTACGCCGACCGCATCGTGGCGCTGGCGCATGGCGAGATCGTTTTCGACGGGCCGCCGCAACATCTCGGCCGGCAGGAAATCGCGCGTATCTACGGCACGACGCCCGCCGCCGCGCACGAAGTTCCGGACGAAGACTTCACCCCCAGAACAGGAACCTACGCATGATCACCCGCCGCATCTTCATCGGTGGCAGCGCCACCGCCTTCGCCCTCTCCTCGCTGCCGGCTTTCGCGCAGGCGAAAGACCCCGCCAAGCTGCGCGTCGCGCTGCTGCCGGACGAGAATGCCGCGACGCTGATCCAGAACGCGCAGCCGCTGAAGGCCTATCTGGAGAAGACGCTGGGCAAGGACATCGAGCTTGTCGTGACAACCGACTATTCCTCGATGATCGAGGCGATGCGCTTCGGCCGCATCGAGATCGCCTATTTCGGCCCCTTCTCCTACGTGCTGGCAAAGTCGAAGGCACCCAATATCGAGCCTTTCGCAGTCGGCATCGAGAAGGGATCGCCGACCTACAATTCGATCCTGATCGCGACCGCCGACGGCCCGGTGAAGTCGGTCGAGGACGTGCGCGGCAAGCCGTTCGGCTTCGGCGACCAGGCGTCCACGTCGAGCCATCTGGCGCCACGCGCACATCTGCTCAAGAAATACAAGCTGGAAGGCAACAAGGACTACAAGGTCGTGCATCTGGGCACGCATGACGCGGTCGCCCGCGCCGTGCAAACCGGACAGATCCCGGCTGGCGCGCTGTCGGAAGCAATCTATCGCTCGCTGATCGCACGCAAGACCATCGACGAAACCAAGGTCCGCAAGCTCGACCTCTCCGAGCCGATCCCGAATTATCCGATCACCATGCAGGGCGATCTCGCGCCGGCGCTGAAAGAGAAAATCCGCAAGGCGTTCCTCGAGGTCAAGGACAAGGACGTGCTGAAGTCGTTCCGCGTCGAGGGCTTCGCCGCGACCGACGACAAGGCTTACGACATCCTGCGCGAGACCGCGAAAATCCTGCAGCTCGATCTCGGCAAGATGAGCTGATGCACGCCGCCAGCGCACACCATCTCGCCATTCTCGCCGACGAGAGGCGTGCCGCATTCCGGCACGCCGGCCTCGCCGGCGGGATCATTCTCGTCTGCATCGTCTCGCTCTGGATCACCGGCTTTTTCGATGCCCAGCGCCTGCTTGAAGGGCTACCGGCTCTTGGCCAGCTCTTCTCGGAAATGGTGCCGCCGGATTTCTCGCGCTGGCAGGCGTGGATCAAGCCGCTGGTCGATACGCTGGCCATGTCGATTGCCGGCACGGTTCTGGCGGTGGTGATCTCGCTGCCGCTGGCCCTGCTCGCTGCGCCCAACACTTCGCCAAATGCCTTCGTCTATCAAGGCTGCCGCATCGTGCTGAGCGCGCTGCGCTCGGTGCCCGAAATCATCATGGGCATCATCTTCGTCGCCGCGGTCGGCTTCGGCGCCCTGCCCGGCGTGCTGGCACTGGCCCTGCACTCGGTCGGCATGGTTGGAAAGTTCTATGCCGAAGCCATCGAACACGTCGATCCAAAGCCGCTGGAAGCGGCGCGGGCGGCGGGAGCGTCGTCGTTTCAGGTCATCACCCACGCCGTGCTGCCGCAGGTTCTGCCGCAACTCGCCGACATCACCATCTACCGCTGGGAATATCATTTCCGCGCCTCCGCCGTGCTCGGCATTGTCGGTGCCGGCGGCATCGGCTTCGAGCTGATCGCGGCGCTCCGCATCATCCGCTACGATCAGGTGTCAGCGATCCTGATCACCATCCTGCTCTGCGTGATCGTGGTGGACGGGCTCGGTGCCTGGCTGCGCAAGCAGCTCAAATGATCTCATGATATGTCAGCCTTGCGGTGCGGGCCCCTGCAGGCCTCGCGCCGCTCATGTTATGCAGCGCGTCCTCTCGCGATTCGCGAATCGTGCCATTTCCGGAGAGACCGCATGCCCGACATCATCGCCCGCCTGCTCGACCAGACCTGGTTCGCAGTTCTCGCCCGCATCGTTCTGACCTTCGCCTTCTGGGGCAGCGGCCTCGCCAAGCTGATCAATTTCCAGGAAGGCGTCGCGGAAATGGCAATGTTCAATCTGCCGCAGCCGGTGCTGATGAATGTCGCGACCATCATCACCCAGCTCGGCGGCTCGCTGCTGATCATCGTCAACCGCTGGACCTGGCTCGGCGCCGGCGCGCTCGCGGTATTCACCGCGCTCACCATCCCGCTGGTGCATCATTTCTGGACCATGCAGGGCCCGGACGCGATCAAGGCCTTCCACACGGCGGGCGAACACGTCACCGTCATCGGCGGCCTGATGATCGTATCGATCCTGTCGCGCTACACCGGCGGCGCGGGGAACGGTCCGGAGCGTTAAGGTTTCGGTAAGGTCAGGCCATCTCCGCGCGCACCTTGGCGCGGAGATCGTCGATCAGGGTCAGGCCCTTCCCGGTTTCGACATGCCAGAAGGTCCAGCCGTTGCAGGCTTCGAGCCCCTGCGCCAGCGCACCCATCTTGTGGATCGAGCCGACATTGTCGCCGAGCGAGATCGCGCCGTCGGCGCGCACCAGCGCCTTGTGGCGGCCTTTGGCATCGACAAGCTTCGCACCGGCCGAAACGAGGCCGCGCTCCAGCAAGGCCGAAAACGGCACGCGCGGCGCTTCACGCGCGGTCATGAAAGGCTGCAGCGTCGGCGCCTCCAGCGGCTCGATCGCCGCGATGCGTTTCATCGCCGCATCCGCGTAGGCCTGGTCGCGCTCGCAGCCGATGTAACGGCGACCGAGGCGCTTGGCGACCGCGCCGGTGGTGCCGGTGCCGTTGAAGGGATCGAGCACGAGGTCGTCCGGACGCGATGACGAAAGGATGACGCGGGCGAGCAAGGCTTCCGGCTTCTGGGTCGGGTGCAGCTTCTTGCCGTCATTGCCCTTGAGGCGCTCCTCGCCGGTGCAAAGCGGCAGCGTCCAGTCGGAGCGCACCTGCACATCCTCGTTGCCGGCCTTCAGTGCCTCGTAGTTGAAGGTGTAGCCCTTGGCGTTGGCGTCGCGCGAGGCCCAGATCATCGTTTCATGCGCGTTGGTGAACCGGCGGCCGCGGAAATTCGGCATCGGGTTGGACTTGTGCCAAATCACGTCATTGAGGATCCAGAACCCGAGGTCCTGCATGATGGAACCGACGCGGAAGATGTTGTGATAGGAGCCGATCACCCAGATGGTGGCGGACGGCTTCATCAGACGCCGCGCGGCCAAGAGCCAGGCGCGGGTGAAATCGTCATAGGCCGAAAAGCTGTCGAACTTGTCCCAGTCGTCATCCACCGCATCGACGCGGGAATCGTCGGGACGTTTCAGATCGCTCTGAAGCTGAAGATTATAGGGCGGGTCGGCGAAAACCAGATCGACGCTCGCGGCCGGCAAAGCCGACATTTGCGCGACGCAATCGCCCACAAGAATGCGGGCGGGTTCAGCCTTCTCTAGAGTCAGACGGGGCGCCCGAAGGGGCGCCCCGCGACGCGAAACTACCATGACTCAGAACTCTGACTCAGGCGACGCGGTCGGCGACGCGGGACCTACAACCGACACGCGCGCAGTGTCGCCGGGCAAGGTTAAAAAAAGGCGAATGATTTTAAGTATTTGGATGCCACTCATGACAACGATTTGGTAACGATAGTTTGCGTGGTCATGCGCATGCGCGGTTGTAGATACATACCGCCCGGCAACGGCATAAATAGACGGAACGCTTTGCTTCGGGGAGAATTGACCGAAGCTTTCTGGAGGGACGGCAGATGCGCTGGGAAGACTTTCGCCGCAGCGACAACGTTGAGGACGTACGCGGCGACGGACCGAGCGGCGGCGGAATGCGTCTGCCTGGCGGTGGCGGCGGACTCGGCATCGGCACAATCATCGTGCTTGGCCTGCTCGGCTGGGCGCTGGGAATCGACCCGCGCATCCTGATCGGCGGCGCGGAAATCTTCACCGGCGGCGGCCAGCCGCAGGTCGAGAGCCGGCAGACGCCGGATCGCCAGGCCGGCGCGCCGAGCGACAAACAAGGCCAGTTCGTCGCCGCCGTGCTCGGCTCCACCGAGGACGTGTGGACGGACATTTTCGCGCAGAACGGCCAGCAATACCGCCCGCCGCGGCTGCGGCTCTTCGCAGGCGCCACACAGTCGGCCTGCGGCTTCGCGCAGGCGGCGATGGGGCCGTTCTATTGTCCGCTCGACCGGCGCGTCTTCCTCGACACGTCCTTCTTCCGCGAGATGGAGACGCGCTTCAACGCCTGCCGCGGCAAGCAATGCGAGTTCGCGCAGGCCTATGTGATCGCGCATGAGGTGGGCCATCACATCCAGAACCTGCTCGGCATCCTGCCGCGCGCGCAGCAGATGCAGCAGCAGGCCGGCAGCAAGGCTCAGGCCAACAACATCCAAGTGCGCGTAGAGCTTCAGGCCGACTGCTTCGGCGGCGTCTGGGCCAACCGCGCGCAGCGCAAGGTGAACTTCATCGAGCCGGGCGATATCGAAGCGGCGCTCTCGACGGCCTCGGCCATCGGCGACGACACCCTGCAGCGCAAGTCGCAGGGGCGCGTGGTGCCGGATTCCTTCACGCACGGCTCGGCGGCGCAACGCCAGCGCTGGTTCACCATCGGCTACAAGGACGGCCGGGTGTCGGCGTGCAATACGTTCCAGGCGGCGAATTTTTAGTCATCCCTCCCCGCCGAAGTCGGATGTTTCCGACTTCGGCCAAGTTAAAGTGCCGAACTCGGGTATACCC
>JAESGM010001040.1_pt1 | contig 10838 bp, 7 predicted proteins | sample 9269721 | NCBI WGS metagenome assembly JAESGM01 (sample SAMN15720920, study PRJNA650825) | algae metagenome | isolation source: Komarekiella atlantica HA4396-MV6 and co-occurring heterotrophs from... | place: USA: Theobald House, Kauai, HI | collected 2009-07-29 | reverse complement strand
GGGATCGCGACGGCCTTCGATGGTGTGCTCCGCAATCTGCCGGCGCGCTGGGCGGCCGGGCTGGTCCGCGCCTTCGCCTTCCCCGCAGGAGTGCCGTACGCTGCGCCTCCCGACGATCTGACCAATACCGTCGCGGCGATCCTGCTGGAGCCGTCCGAGCAGCGCGATAGGCTGACGCCGGGCCTTTATCTCGGCGAGGGCCGTGAGGGACATCCAACCCGTGATCTCGAGAAAGTCTTTCGGCTTGTCGTCGCCAACGCGCCGATCGAGCAGAAGATGCGGGAGGCAAAGCTACGCGATGCTGAACAGGCGCATGCGCGTGGCGTCATCGACGACAGCGAGTTCGCCCGCCTGAGCGAGGCTCGCGCGGCGGTTCAGCGGGTCGTCGCCGTAGACGCCTTCCCGATGGCAGACGTCTCGCCGCTGGCCAGGCAGCACGACCGGCCGGATCGGGAGGTCGGGGAGACGCAGCGCGAGGCGGCCGAATGACGGATGTGTCCGAGACCAAGCCTGCGCGCCGCCCGCGTGCGGCGAAGCCGATTACACCCTCCGCAGGGCGGCCCGTCTACCTCGTCGATGGGAGCCGGACACCGTTCCTGCGAGCGCGCGGCCAACCTGGCCCGTTTACTCCCGTCGATCTCGCGGTCCAGTGCGGCCGGCCGCTCCTGGCACGTCAACCCTTCGCGCCTGATGCCGTCGACACCGTGATCCTCGGTTGCGTCAACGTCATCGCCGATGAGATGAATCCGGCCCGTGTCGCGGCACTGCGCCTGGGCATGGGCGAGGCGATGACCGCCTTCACCGTTCAGATCAATTGCGGCTCCGGCATGCAGTCGATCGACACGGCCTTCCGCGCGATCCAGGCGGGCGATGCCAACCTCATCCTTGCCGGCGGAACCGAGGCGCTGAGCCATTCGCCGCTGGTACTCAATCGCGGCGCCACGGAGTGGTTCGGGCGCTTCGCGACGGCCAAGAGCGTCTGGCAGAGGCTGGCGGCGCTCGGCGACCTGCGACCGCACTTCCTGAAGCCGGTCATCGGGCTGGAACGCGGCCTCACCGATCCGATCAGCGAACTCAATATGGGGCAGACCGCCGAGCTGCTGGCCCATCTCTTCAAGATCACGCGCGAGGCCGCCGACGCCTATGCGGCCGAGAGCCATCGCCGCCTCGCCGCGGCGCAGACCGAAGGACGGTTGGCCGACGAGGTCGTGCCGGCCTTCGCCCGTGACGGCAAGGCTTACGAAGCCGATGACGGCGTGCGGCCGGACAGTACGCCGGAGAAGCTGGCGAGATTGGCGCCGGTGTTTGAGCGCCCTTACGGTAAGGTCACGGCCGGCAATTCCTCACAGATCACCGACGGGGCGAGCTGGGTGATCCTGGCTTCTGAGGATGCCGTATCGCGGCACGCTCTGACGCCGATCGCCCGCATCGTCGACAGTGAGTGGGCGGCGCTTTCCCCGTCCATCATGGGGCTCGGCCCCGTGCTGGCCGCGACGCCGCTGCTGCGCCGGCAACGGCTTGCCCGCGCCGACATCGGCCTATGGGAGATCAACGAGGCCTTCGCAGCGCAGGTTCTGGCCTGCCTCGCCGCCTGGGAGGACGAAGAATTCTGTCGCGGCGTGCTCGGCCTCGACGAACCCTTCGGACGCGTCGAGCACCGCAAGCTCAATGTCGACGGCGGTGCGATCAGCCTCGGCCATCCGGTCGGCACGAGCGGCACGCGGATCGTGCTGCATCTTGCGCACGCCATGCGGCGCGAGGGCGCCAAGCACGGCCTCGCCACGGCCTGCGTCGGCGGCGGCCAGGGCGGCGCGATGCTCCTGGAGGCAGCATGAGCACGGCCACGACCGAACTCGGCAGAGACGTACGAGCGATGCTTCGCGAGCGCGAGATGGAGCGCGGCTCGCCCACCGTCGTCGAGCAATTGAGGAACTGGCGCCTGGCGGCCGAAGACGGTATCGCCTGGCTGACGCTGGATCGTGAAGGCGAGAGCGCCAATACGCTCGGTGAAGCGGTGCTCGTCGAGCTCGACGCGATGCTGGACGCGGTCGAGCAGCTCCGGCCCAAGGTGGTCGCGATCCGCTCGGCCAAGCCCGGCGGGTTCGCCGCCGGCGCCGATATCCGTGAGTTCCGCGACATTACCGATCCCGCGGCGATCGAGCAGCGGCTGACGAAGGGGCACGGTCTCATCGACCGGCTGGCCGGGCTGAGCGTCCCGACCGTCGCCGTCATCCATGGCCACTGCCTCGGCGGCGGGCTCGAACTGGCGCTCGCCTGTCGACATCGGATCGCCCTACCGGACGCTATGCTCGGCTTTCCCGAGGTGTTGCTCGGCCTGCATCCGGGGCTCGGCGGTACCTTTCGGCTGCTGTCGCTGATCGATCCGTTTCAGGCGATGACGATGATGCTGACAGGCAAGTCCGTGCCTGCGCAGAAGGCCAGAGCGCTCGGACTCGTCGATGCCGTGGTCGAGGAGCGGCACGTCGCGGCCGCCGTAGCCTCTGTCGCCGAGGAGCGGCTGAAGTCGCGCTCGCAGCACTGGAAGGTCAACGCCCTCAACCTCCTGCCGGTTCGCAAGTTGGCAGCAAAGCGCATGCGGGCGGAAGCCGAGAAGAAGGCGCCGTCCCGGCATTACCCCGCCCCCTACGGCCTGATCGATCTCTGGGAACAGCACGGCGCCGAAAAGGACAGGCTTCAGCCGGCCGAAATCCGGTCGTTCGCCGAATTGCTGTCAGGCAAGACGGCCCAAAACCTGATCCGCGTCTTCTTCCTGCGGGAAGGCCTGCGCGCCAACGGCAAAGGCGAGAGCGACATCAAGCACCTCCATGTGGTCGGTGGCGGCACCATGGGCGCGGAGATCGCCGCGCTCGCCGCCTCGCGCGGAATGCGCGTGACCCTCGCTGATCTCGATGTGAAGACGCTTGGCAAGGCGGTCGGCACGGCCTCCAAGTTCTACGATCGCAAGCTGCATTCCCGCATCGATCGGCGCGACGCACTGGACCGGCTGATGCCTGATCCCGCCGGTAACGGTATTGCGGGCGCCGATCTCGTGATCGAGGCCATCGCCGAGAAAGTCGAGGCGAAGCGTCAGCTCTTCGCGTCTTTGGTGCCGAGGATGAAGGCCGGCGCGATCCTCGCGACCAATACCTCCAGCATCCCGCTGGAGACGCTCGCCGAAGGTTTGCCGCACCCTGAGCGGTTCGTCGGCATTCACTTCTTCAATCCCGTAACGAAAATGGAGCTTGTCGAGGTCGTCTCCCATCAGGGCGCTGCCGAACAGTCGCTCGCTCGCGCGCGCGCTTTCACCGCCGATATCGGGCGACTGCCAGCACCGGTGCGAAGCTCGCCGGGCTTTCTCGTCAACCGGGCGCTGACGCCGTATTTGGTCGAGGCTTTTCTGCTGCTCGATGAAAAGGTGTCGAAGGAGACGATCGATCGAGCCGCGACCGAATTCGGCATGCCGATGGGCCCGATCGAGCTCGCCGATCGCGTTGGCCTGGATGTCGGGCTCGCAGTCGCGCGAAGCCTGCGAGAAGCCTTCCCCGAGGAGGTGCCGGACATCCCGAGCTGGCTCGATAGCAAGGTCGCGGCCGGAGAGCTCGGCCGCAAAGTCGGCAAGGGCCTCTACCACTATGATGACAAGGGCAGGCCGAAACGCAGCGAAGCGAACGAGCCGCCGGAAGGTACAGCGGACAGGCTGATCCTGCCGATGCTCAATACCTGCGTGCGGTTGTTGCGCGAGGGCGTAGCACCTGACGCAGACACGATCGATGCGGCCATGATCTTCGCGACCGGATTTGCTCCCTTCCGCGGCGGGCCGCTCCACTATGCGCATCAGCGCGGCATCGAGGACATCATCGCCGCGCTGCGACGTCTCGAAGCGCAACACGGGTCGCGCTTTTCGCCCGATGAAGGGTGGCACGACCTGGCCGCGGCGAAGTGAGTTTGGCGTGGCAGAGATTTTCGACGATGCCGACGCCTTCGCCGACCGGATCGTGACCGCGCTCGCCGGCAAAGTCGTCCTCGGCTTGCCGCTCGGCCTCGGCAAGGCCACCCGTATCGCAAACGCGCTCTATCGGCGCGCGCAGCGGGATCCGGCGGTGACGCTCGATATCTATACTGCGCTGACTCTAGAGCCCCCTGAACCGAAAGCCGACCTGGAGAAGCGATTCCTCGGTCCGATCGTCCAGCGGCTCTTTGGCGGCTATGAGCGATTGGCCTATGCGCAGGCGCTACGCACCGGAACGCTGCCGAAAAACGTCACCGTCTCCGAGTTCTTCCTGCTGGCGGGCCGCTGGCTCGGCGTCAGCGAGATGCAGCAGCGCTACATTTCCGCGAACTACACCCACGCCGCGCGCATGCTACGCGACAAGGGCGTGAACTGCATCGCCCAGCTCGTCGCCAAGGCACCGGACGGCGATGCCTATAGCCTCTCCTGCAACACCGACATCACGCTCGACCTGCTGCCGATGCTGGAGGCTACGGGACGCCCCATCATCCTCGCCGGCGAAACCAGCACGCAGTTGCCATTCATGGGCAAGGAGGCTGCACTGCCTGTCGACCGCTTCGACTTCGTTCTGGATGCGCCCGCTGACGAGCCTTCGCTATTCGTCCTGCCCAAGCAGCCGGTCTCGCAGGCCGACCATGCCATCGGCATTCACGCGGCGTCTCTGGTGAAGGATGGCGGAACCATTCAGATCGGCATCGGATCTCTAGGCGATGCGCTGGTCGCGGCGCTGATCCTGCGTCACACCGAGCCGGCGTTGTTCGCGCGCACGTTGGCCGCCCTATGCCACGGTTCGATCCCGGAAGGCCGTGAGACGACGTCGTTTCAGACGGGCCTTTACGCCGCGAGCGAGATGTTCGTCGACGGCTTCATGGAGTTGCACCGATCCGGCATCCTGAAACGGAAATCGCAGGATGGCGCGCTTGCGCACGCGGGCTTCTTCCTGGGCAGCGGCGCCTTCTACGATTGGCTGCGCACGCTGACGCAGGCCGAGCGCGACCGCTTCCGAATGAGGGGCATCTCCTTCGTCAACGAGTTGCATGGTGACGAAGCGCGAAAACGCGCCGATCGTATCGATGCGCGCTTCGTCAACAGCGCGATGATGGCGACGCTTCTCGGTGAGACGATATCTGACGGGCTTGAGAACGGCGCCGTGGTCTCCGGCGTCGGAGGGCAATACAACTTCGTCGCCCAGGCATTCGCGCTCGAGGGCGCCCGTTCGATAATCACCCTCAACGCCTCCCGGAGGTCGAAAGGACGCCGACACTCGCGCATCCTGTGGAGCTATGGCCACTCCACGATCCCGCGTCATCTGCGCGATGTCTTTATCACCGAGTACGGTGTCGCCGAGCTTCGCGGATTGAACGACCGCGACTGCATTGTCGCAATGCTGAGGATCACTGACGCGGCCTTCCAGGATGGGCTGCTGAGAGCCGCCCGCGTTGCCGCAAAGATCGGCAGCGGCCATGTCTCGGCAGTGCTTGAGCGGCGCAATACGCCCGCATTTATCAGCGATGCGCTCCACGAGGCCCGATCTGCGGGCTTTTGCCAGGAGTATCCTTTCGGCAGCGACTTCACCGCCGTTGAAGAGAAGCTCTTGCCGGCTTTGAATCTCCTCAAGGAGCGCACCGGCACACAGCGTGGACGAATATCGACGATCGCCCAGGCGCTGCTGTCGCGCCGGACCGGCGCAAACCATGCCGCCGAGCTCGATCGAATGGGGTTGTCGCGAGCGACCAGCGCGCGCGAATTCGTTGCGCAGCGCCTGGTCGCCTGGGCGCTCGATCAGGCCTAAGTGCGGAGGCGCCGGTCTCGAAGCGGTTTCATCCTCGCCTCAACTTCTAGACAGCACGGCTCGAAGCCCGATTTCTTTCAGGCCGATCGCAACATCAAGCTTTCTTCTGCAATTTTGAAAGATGCTCCGTCAGCTTCTTAGCCGCCACAATTATATGATTGCGCAAGAACGTCTTCGTTTTTTGACTTTTCTGCTGATATCGGTCCAGGAGCTCAAGATGCTCTGCAGTGATCTTATGCTTATCTATCGCCACGCCATATTGCGTCTGCACATATCGCGCCGTTTGGAAATGCAGCTTCTTCAAGTGCTCGACAGCAAATGGCTTTCCCGCGGGACGATAGAGCGCCTCGTGGAAACGCCAGTTTAGCTCCCATGCCACCACCGGATCGTCCGACGCCTCGAACTGGTCAGCCAAGGAGCGAGCATCCGCAATATCTTCGTCCGTCGCTGCAGCCATCCCAAGTTCAAGGAGCCACATCTCGATTTGGACACGCAGCTCGAAGATCTCCATGATCTCTGCCGGAGACAGCCCCGAAACGACCGCTCCGCGATGGAATTGCTGCGTAACGAAGCCCTCAGCCTCGAGTTGGAACAGGGCCTCGCGGATCGGAACCTTGCTGATGCCGAACTCGGCCGCAAGCTGCTCCTGCATAAGCTGCGTTCCTTCGTCGATCTCGCCGGAAAGGATACGTCGTCTCAGCTCGTCGGCTACCTCTCCGGCCATCGACTTGCGTTGCAGGCGCATCTGACTGCCGGTCGAGGAAGGCGTGCGGTTCATGATTTTATCGATCCAAACTGAAAACGCTCGATTCGAAGCGATGCTGTCGGCATCTAGCTAGCAAAGCTCATATTGGCCAACAACCAAGCGATAAAAGATACAGGATAATTCTTAACGGCCTGATTGCACCGATAGTTGTCGGCCATTCAGTGGAATCGCTCCGGCCTGTAGGGAAACAGGTCTACATTGGGCGTTCGCGCCGCGACGAGGTCGGCGATAATGCGGCCGGTCACTCCCGCGAGCGTCAGCCCGGAGTGACCATGACCGAACGCGAAGAACGCGCCGGCATGGTCCGGCGATCGACCGATCACGGGGAGACTATCCGGTGTCGAGGGCCGGTGCCCCATCCAGACCGTCCCGTCCTCTGCTGACAGGCCGGGAAGGAGCCGCTGAGCCAGCGGCAGCAGACGCCTCGCCCTGCTCGGCTCGGGCGGCGCGCCCAATTTCGCGAGTTCGGCCGTTCCTGCAAGCACAATGGCATCGTCCGAAGGCGCCATGGCGAAGCGGTAGTCGCCAGAGAGGACTGTCCGCTTCAAACCGACTCCGGGAGCAGGAAGGCGCAAATGGTAGCCGCGCTCGGTATCGAGCGGCACCTTGCAGCCCAGGCGCCCGGCCAGAGGCTTCGAATAGGCGCCCAATGCGACCACAACCTGCTCGGCTGCTATGGGCCATGTGTCGGTTTTGATTACGAATCCGCCGTCCGATGGGGCGATGTCCTGGATGTCCGCGCGAAGCATCCGCCCTCCCCTCCGTTGGAAGTGCTTGGCCAGCGCATCGACGAAACGGAATGGGTTCACGGTTTGATAGCTGTTCGGCAGGAACACCGCCCTGTGGACGGTGGGGCCCAAGGCCGGCTCCAATTCGCGGGCCTCCGCCCCGGTCAGTCCTTGCACCTCAACGCCGCGGGCACGCCGCATCGCGAGGTTGCCCGCGGCGGCCGCGAACGCCGAAGCCGTTTCGTAGACGTAGAGCTCGCCCGTCCGCTCGACCATGCCGCCGATTCCCGCCGCTTCGATCAGCGGCCGGTAGGCATCGAAGGACGACGGGACGATCGCTGCGAGCGCCCGTGAGTTGGCCTCCGATCGGACCGCCGAGGCTTCCCTCATGAAGTGGAGCAGGTAGGGCGCCAGGGAGGGCAGATGCCGCCAGCGAACGACCAGCGGCTGATCGGGATCGAGAAGCATGCGCGGGACCGCGCGCAGGATGCCCGGCATCGCGATCGGAACGACGCTGGAGCACTGGATCAGGCCCGCGTTGCCATAGGAGCATCCGTAGCCCGGGTCATCGCGATCCACCAGCAGCACGTCGTGCCCCTCACGCCTCAGATAGAGAGCGCAGGCGACTCCGACGATACCAGCGCCGAGCACTGCGATTTTCGCTGCAATCATTCCAGGCTCCGGACGTCGTCTTCGAGGACGTGATCATGTCGGCTAAAAGATACAAGATATGATATCTTGCATAGCGAGCGGTTGTAGCGCAATCTCCGTTGCGGCGCAGCCGAGCGCCGGATCGGAAGGAGCGCAGCCATGCTGACGGGCAACCCTGTCTTCGACGCTTTCGTGCGTGACATGCACGGGGTGATGGACGTGGCGGGCGGCGACGAGGCCCTACTCCTGGATAGGGGGCGCGCGCTCGTCGCGGCGCTTGTGGCCGACGACGGCTGGTTGCCCGAGGACTACGCCCAGCCCCACCCAGAGCATTTCAAGCAATACGTGCTTCACCGCGACGGCGAGCGCGGCTTCACGGTGATGAGCGTCGTCTGGAACAAGGGCCAGAGCGCGATGGCTCACGATCACAAGACCTGGGGCATCATCGGCCAATTGCGCGGCGCCGAGCGCGAGCGCGAATACGAGGATCCCGTTCCGGGCGAGCCGCTGAAGCTGAGGGCCGAGACCGTCATGCACCCCGGCGACACCTGCGTCGTCTCGCCGGACACGGGCGACATCCACGACGTGGCGAACGCCTTCGACGGCGTCTCGGTGAGCATTCACGTCTATGGCGCCGACCTGCCGAGCCTGGCCGACCGCAGGCACCGGTACGAAGTCGCGACTGGCGAGGCGATCCCTGTCATCACGACCTACTACTGAGCCGCGCGGCCTCGACCGGATTCAACGATTATGCACGCAACCGACAGAGCGCGCCCGCAAGCCGGGCCCAGGATAGCCGTCTTGGGCATCCATCTTGAAGCGAACCGCTTCGCGCCGGCGACCGTTCGCGAGGATTTCGAGAAAGAGTGCTGGGCCGAAGGCGAGGCGATCTCGCGCGACGCCTATCGGCCGAGCCACCTGCCCCTGGAGATACCCGGCTTCTACCGGCGCATGGACGAGGCCGGCCCGTGGACGGCCGTCCCGATCATTCTCATTGCGGCACAGCCGGGCGGACCGATCGCCCAGAACGTCTTCGACGAGTTCATGGACAAGGCCACGGCGGGGCTTTCCGCGGCGATGCCGGTCGATGCGGTCTATATCTGCAGCCATGGCGGCTCTTCGACGACTGAGGACGACGACAACGACGCCACGCTGGCTTTTCGGGTTCGCGAGATCGTCGGCCCAGATGTGCCCGTCGTCGTCACGCACGACCTGCATTGCGGGATCTCGGACCGGATGATCGAGGCCGTCGACTGCCTGATCGCATACAAGACCAACCCGCATGTCGACCATCGCGAAACCGCGGCGAAGGCGGCCGATTTCCTGCGTCGCAAGCTCGCTGGGATGGATGTCCGCCGCGCTTTCATCAGATTGCCGCTGTCGCCGCCGGGCGTCGCGATGTCGGGGCTGTCGGGGCCTTATGCCGATCTGCTGACGCTGGCGCGCGATCTCACGAAAGGGCCTGTCTTCGACATCTCCGTGACGGGAGGCTTCGTCCTCACGGACTTGCCCAAATGCGGCTTCACTATCGGCGTCACGACCGAGGGCGACCAGCAAGCCGCCGACCGGATCGCGAAGCAGATTGCTGAAACCGCCTGGTCGGATCGGCAGCGCTATCTGCGCCCTCTGACAACGCTCGAAACGGGTGTTGCCCTGGCTCGCGAGGCGGCGGCCGGGGAAGCACCGCCCGTGCTGCTCGCAGACATTGCCGATAATCCAGGCGGAGGGGCGCGCGGAAACACGATCTGGCTGCTGCGCGCGCTGCACGAGGCCCGGATCCCCGGCGTGGTCCTGGGTCTGTTCACCGACGAAAACCTTGCCGATACGGCCCGGCAGGCCGGGGTCGGCGCCCGCTTCCGCGCCGTCTTCAACGCGGTCGAAAGCGAATTCGGCCGGCGCTTCGATATCGGCGCGACGGTCGAGGCCATTTCGGAGGGATCGGCCATCGGCAGGCGGGGACGCGACGCCGGCCGCGAGATCACGCTAGGCCCCTCCGCCCTGCTGCGCCTGGAGGAGTCCGGGCTGCGCGTCGTCGTCACGAGCTTGCGCGAGCAACTCTGCGACCCGGTGATGCTCGAGATGTTCGGCATCGACATTGCGGCGGCGCGCTGCGTCGTGGTGAAGAGCCGCGGCCATTTCCGGGCCGGCTTCGACGAGTTCTTCTCGGACGAGCGCATCGTCGAGGTCAACACGCCAGGGCTGACCAGCGCGGTGCTGACCGACCACAGCTTCAAGGGGATTCGGCGCCCCTTCTTCCCGCTTGATCCCGAGACGACCTGGACGCCGCCGGACGATTGCAGCGTCCGAAGCCGGCACGTGCCGTGACAGCCTCGCCTGAAAGGCCAATCCGTGAGCCCAGCTGAGATGCATCCGTATTACGCCGAGCGGGCGCCTGCCATCAGCGCCGATTTCGCGGAAAGCCTCGATCTCGCCCGTCCTCATTTCGCGGCGTTGATCCCGGACGAGCCATTCGAGGCGGTGCGCAAAGAAGCGCTGGACGAGCTCACGCGGGTCCTGCCGACGCTGCCTTATGTCGGTGGAACGCAGGGGCGCATGACGCAGTATTTCGAGCAGAACGCCGGCATTTTCGCGCTTGGGCGCGTTCTGAGGCGACGAAGCGTAGCGACCAGGACGATGTCGCAGCTGCTACGGCACGTCTTCCTGGCCAAGCTGCGCGAAAGGCCGCGCAGCGAGCGGCTGGCGATGGGCGCACGCTTCCTGTCCGAGGCCAGCAAGGCGATGCTGCGTACAGACGCGGTCCGCAGCCAGAGGCGCGAGGATCCCGGCGATTTCGCCTATCGTTACGTCGAACCGCCCGCGGCAGGGTCCAAGCCCTTCGAATTCGGCCTCGATTACGACGAATGCGGCTTCTGCAAGATGAGCAAGGCTAAT
>JAESGM010001038.1_pt1 | contig 10868 bp, 13 predicted proteins | sample 9269721 | NCBI WGS metagenome assembly JAESGM01 (sample SAMN15720920, study PRJNA650825) | algae metagenome | isolation source: Komarekiella atlantica HA4396-MV6 and co-occurring heterotrophs from... | place: USA: Theobald House, Kauai, HI | collected 2009-07-29 | reverse complement strand
AAGGAAGCGCTGAAGGGCGACGACGCCGAGGCGATTTCCGCCAAGGCGAACACGCTCGCGCAGGCGTCGATGAAGCTCGGCGAGGCGATGTACAAGGCGCAGCAGGAGGGCGGCGACAGCGGCTCTTCCGGTGGTGATGCCGGCGCCAAGAAAGACGACGTGGTCGACGCGGAATTCACCGAAGTCGACGACGACAAGAAGAAGTCGGCCTGACGTTTCGCCGCGAGGCGCGCATGCTATATGGCCTTACGAACATGCAGGCCCTCGGGTTCATCCCGGGGGTCTGTCTGTCCAGAACGGACCAGGACTGACGTCGGATCATGTCGAAGCGCTGCTACTACGAGACCCTTTCGGTTACCCGCACCGTCTCTGAGGGCGAGCTCAAGACCGCCTACCGCAAGCTTGCGATGCAGTGGCATCCGGACCGCAATCCCGGCGACAAGGATTGTGAAAACAAGTTCAAGGAAATCAACGAGGCCTATGATGTGCTCAAGGACGGCGACAAGCGCGCCGCCTATGATCGCTATGGCCATGCTGCGTTCGAGCACGGCAACGGCGCCAGCGCGCACGGCTTCGGCGCCGATTTCGGCTCGACCTTCTCCGATATCTTCGAGGGCATCTTTGGCATGGCGGGCGGGCGTCGCTCGTCGTCCGGCCGCGAGCGCGGCGCCGATCTGCGCTACAATATGGAAATCACGCTGGAGGATGCGTTCATCGGCAAGACCGCCGAGGTTCGTATTCCGACATCCGTCACTTGCGAGACCTGCTCGGGAACCGGCGCCAAGCCCGGCAGCAAGCCGAAGGTTTGCCCGCATTGCGGGGGCGCCGGAAAAATTCGTCACGCACAGGGCTTCTTCACACTGGAACGCACCTGCCCGGGCTGTCACGGGCGCGGTCAGGTGATCGAGGATCCGTGCAAGTCGTGCTCGGGTTCGGGACGCGTCACGCGCGAACGCACCTTGTCCGTGAATATCCCGGCCGGCGTGGAAGACGGCACGCGCATTCGCCTTGCCGGCGAAGGCGAGGCGGGTCTGCGCGGCGGGCCGGCCGGCGACCTCTACATTTTCCTTTCACTGGCAAGTCATGATTTGTTCCAGCGCGACGGCGCCGATCTGCATTGCCGCGTACCGGTTTCCATGGTGACGGCGGCACTGGGTGGCGAATTCGAGGTGCCGACGATCGACGGCAGCAAAGGCCGTGTGAAAATTCCGGCGGGAACGCAGTCCGGCCGCAGGTTCCGGTTGCAGGGTAAGGGAATGCCGGTGCTCCGCTCCAAGCAGACCGGCGACATGTATGTCCAGGTTGTCGTGGAAACGCCGCAGAACCTGACCAAGAAACAGCGCGAATTGCTGGCCGAGTTCGAAAAACTGTCCTCGAAGGAAACCCATCCGGAGTCCGTGGGTTTCTTCTCACGCGTCAAGGATCTTTTCGATGGTCTGGGCTCGCGCGGGGCACCCAACTGATCCGGCCTGCTTGACCCCGGGCCGCGCGCCCTATACCGATTATCGCTTGGGCGGGTCATAATAGTTTCACATAACCGTAGCCGTCGGACCATGCGTCTTCAGCCAAGCGTTGCCGAAAAAAAGGGCCTTCGTCTTGACGATGAGGTCCGGTTCATTCGTTCCTGGCTGGAGAAGCCGCTGTCGATCGGGGCTGTGACGCCTTCGGGACGCTTTCTCGCGCGCACCATGGCGCGCTATGTCGACATCGATGTGCCAGGCCCGGTGATCGAAATCGGACCGGGCACCGGTCCGGTGACCGAAGCGCTGGTGGCGCGTGGCGTCGATCCTTCGCGTCTTGTTCTTGTCGAATTCAATCCGGTCTTCTGCCGTCTGCTGCGCTCGCGCTATCCGCAGGCGACCGTCGTGCAGGGCGACGCCTACAGCCTCAAGCGGCTTCTGGAAACGCTGCTGAAGGAGCCCGCCGCGGCCGTTGTGTCGGGTCTGCCGCTGCTGACCAAGCCGGTGAAGACACGGCTGCGTCTCATCAATGACGCTTTCGCGCTCTTGCGCCGCGAGGCGCCGTTCATCCAGTTCACCTATTCGATGACCGCGCCGCCGATCCCCAAGGGTCTGTCCGGCGTGCACACGGAAGCCTCCGAGCGCATCTGGATGAACCTGCCGCCGGCGCGCGTGTGGATTTACCGCAAGGGCTAGTTGCTCTTCAGAAAGCCCCCTGCTTTCGTTCGGCCGTGATGACAGATATGACGTGTCATTCCGGAGTCGTTGATGTCCATTCCCAAAATCCTCGTCTTTGCCGGCTCGATCCGCACCGGCTCGTTCAACGCGCGGCTGGCGGCGAATGCCGCGAAGCATCTGGCGCTGATGGACGCGGAAGTGACGCATATCTCGCTCGCCGATTTCCCGATGCCGATCTACGACGGCGATCTGGAAGCCAAATCCGGCCAGCCCGAGAATGCGATCAAGCTGAAGCAATTGTTCATGACGCATGGCGGCATTTTCATCGCCAGCCCCGAATACAACGCATCGGTCACGCCGCTGCTGAAGAACACGCTCGACTGGGTCTCGCGCGTGCGCGAGGGACGCGAACCGCCGCTGGCCGCCTACAAGGATCGCGTCTTCGCGCTCGGCGGCGCCTCGAACGGCGCCTACGGCGCGATGCGCTCTTTGCTCGCGTTGCGGCAGGTTCTTGAAATCGGCTGCGGCGCGCTGGTCATTCCCGATCAGATCGCCGTGCCGCGCGCGGCCGACGCCTATGACGAGAGCGACAATCTGAAGGACGAGCAGACGGTGAGCCGCCTCAAGGGTGTTCTGCAGCGGCTGGTCGAGATGACGAGGCAACTGACGTGACGCAGCAATCTTCCCTGACCATCGATCCGCGCGACCGCCTGATCGTGGCGCTCGACCTGCCGTCCGTGGCGGAAGCTGAGAAGCTCGTGACGAATGTCGGCGACGCCGTGTCTTTCTACAAGATCGGTTACCAGCTCGGCTATGCCGGGGGTCTCACATTCGCGCAGGACCTCGTGCGCTCCGGCAAGAAAGTGTTTCTAGATCTCAAGCTGCACGACATCGGCAACACGGTCGGCAAGGGCGTCGAAAGCGTGGTGAAGCTCGGCGCGACCTTCCTCACCGTGCACGCCTATCCGCAAACCGTGAAAGCCGCGCTCGAGGCGAAGAAGGGATCGTCGCTGCAGATTCTGGCGGTAACCATTCTCACCTCCTACAACGATGCCGACGTGACAGAAGCGGGTTATGTCGGCAGCGCGCGTGAGCAGGTCGAGCGCAAGAGCCTGCAGGCGGTGAAGCTGGGCGTCGAGGGCATCGTCTGCTCGGCGGAGGAAAGCGCGATGCTGCGTCCGCTGATCGGCGAAGACCGTCTGCTGGTGACGCCGGGCATCCGCCCGGCCGGCGCCGAGACCGGCGACCAGAAGCGCATCATGACGCCGTCGGCGGCCATCGAGGCAGGTTCGGATTATCTCGTGGTCGGCCGCCCGATCACGGCCGTCAGCGATCCGAAGGCCGCGGCGGAGGCTATTGCTGCGGAAATCAGACAAGCCTGCGAATAAGGGGGAATGCCGCATGCCGAAGGGCTACTGGATCGCCAGCCTCAACATCAACGATCAGGCCGCCTACGACGAATACCGGACCCGCAACGCGGCGGCTTTCGCCAGGCATGGCGGCACGTTTCTGGTGCGCGGCGGTCCGCACGAGACGCCGATCGGCAGATCCCGCAAGCATAATGTGGTGCTGGAATTTCCGACCCATGAGGCGGCTTTGGCCTGCTTCCGCTCCGCCGAGTATCAGGAAGCCTCGCAATACCTGAAGAAGGGCTGCGAGGTCGATCTGGTGATCATCGGGGGGTACGTCGGCCCGCAGCCCTGAGGCTGACAAGCCGCGTCCGGCCCGCTATATCCGCGCCCAGTCAGGAGACCAATTCATGTCCGACATGCGGCTGATCGTGGCCGGCGCCGGCGGGCGCATGGGGCGCGCGCTGATCCAGGCCATCGCGGCCAGCAAGGGTGCCGTGCTGGTCGGCGCGCTGGAGTCTGCGGGTTCGCCGCTCATTGGCCGCGATGCCGGGGAGCTCGCCGGCCTGGGTCCGAATGGCGTCAAGCTGAGCTCGGACGCGGCGGCGCTTGCGGCCAGCGCCGATGGCATCATCGATTTCACCATTCCCAAGGCCAGCGTCGAGCTTGCTGCGGTGGCGGCCAAGGCCGGCATCGCGCATGTGATCGGCACCACCGGTTTCTCGGCTGATGACGAGGCCGCGATCAAGGCGGCGTCGGCCAGGGCGATCATCGTCAAGTCCGGCAACATGAGCCTCGGCGTCAATCTGCTTGCGGCGGTGGTGAAGCTCGTCGCCAAGAAGCTCGACGACGAGTTCGACATCGAGATCGTCGAGATGCACCACAACAAGAAGATCGATGCGCCGTCAGGCACCGCTTTGCTGCTCGGGCAGGCCGCGGCGGCGGGTCGCGGCGTCGATCTCGGCCAGAAGAAGGATGCCGCCCGCGAAGGCCATACCGGAGCGCGCAAGGCCGGCGATATCGGCTTCGCCTCGCTGCGCGGCGGCACGGTAATCGGCGAGCACAATGTAATCTTCGCCGGCCCCTATGAGCGGATCGAACTCGGCCATCGCGCCGAGGACCGCATGATCTTCGCGCGCGGCGCGGTCAAGGCGGCGCTCTGGGCGAAGGGACAGAAGCCGGGGCTGTATTCGATGGCCGATGTTCTCGGCCTTTCTGATTTCTAGAAACTACGGAAAGAATCGATGAGCGAACGATTGCTGGTGCTCGTGCGTCACGGCCAGAGCGAATGGAACCTGAAAAACCTGTTCACCGGCTGGCGCGATGTCGAACTGACCGAGCAGGGCATCGCGGAAGCGAAGGAGGCCGGGCGCAAGCTGAAGGCGCAGGGGCTCGTCTTCGACATCGCCTTCACCTCCGCGCTGAAACGCGCGCAGAACACGCTGTCTCTTCTCCTTGCGGAGATGGGCCAGGACAAGCTGCAGGTGATCCGGGACCAGGCGCTGAACGAGCGCGACTATGGCGATCTCTCCGGCCTGAACAAGGACGACGCCCGCAAGAAATGGGGCGAGGAGCAGGTTCATATCTGGCGCCGCTCCTTCGACATCGCGCCGCCCGGCGGCGAGAGCTTGCGCGACACGCTGGCGCGCACGCTGCCTTACTACGTGCAGGAAATCCTGCCCTGCGTCCTGCGCGGCCAGCGCACCATTGTCGCCGCGCACGGCAATTCGCTGCGCGCGCTGGTGATGGTGCTGGAGAAGCTCTCGCCCGAGGGCATCCTCAAGCGCGAGATTTCGACCGGCGTGCCGATCATCTACCGGCTCAATGCCGACGCGACGGTCGCCTCCAAGGTCGATCTCGCGGCCTGAAATAGCGAAGATACGTTAAGCTTACTCGCTAAAGTTAAATCGATTGCCTTGTAGCGGCTGAAAGCGATCATGCCCTTTAACGGAGGGCATGAAGCGTCTTGCGGTTTTGCATTCCGTTCTGATTTTCGTCGGCTTCGTTTCATTGGCGCAGGCTGAGACGGCGCGCCCGCCGCAATTCATCGCCATCGCCTTCGACAATTGCACCGAGCTCGAACGCTGGCAGGAATGGTCGGACTTCGCCGCCGAGATGAACCGGGATGGCGACCGCCTGCATTTCACCTTCTTCGTCAGCGCGGTGAATTTCATCGCCCAGCCGAGCCGTCATGTCTATGAAGGCCCGCGCCAGTCGCGCGGCACAGCGCGCATCGCGTTCGGCGGCACGCCGGACGACGTGAAACGCCGTGTCGTTTTCGCGAATGCGCTGCATGCCGCGGGTCACGAAATCGCCTCGCACGCGGTCGGTCATTTCGATGGCCGCTCCTGGTCGCAGGCCGAGTGGGACAGGGAGTTCCGGTCTTTCGAAGCCGTGTTGAACGGAATTGCGCAGAACAACGGTCTCGATTCGGATGTGAAGCTGACGTTTCCTGTTTCGGATGTCGCCGGCTTCCGCGCCCCCTATCTCGCGACAAGCGCGGGTCTCTATGCAGTGCTGAAAGACAGAAAATTCCGTTACGACACCAGCGACGACAGCGCCGCCGATGCCTGGCCGGAAAAGATCGACGGCGTCTGGCGTTTCAATCTGGCCCGTCTGAAGGTTGCAAACTCAAGCCGCGCCACCCTGTCGATGGATTACAATTTCTTCGTCGCGCAGTCCGGCGCGAAGGCCGATCCGCGGCGCTTCGCCTATTTCCGCGATCAGATCCTGCAAACCTATCTGGACTACTTTCGGACGAACTACACCGGCAACCGCGCGCCTTTGCATATCGGGCATCATTTCTTCGACTACCAGGGCGGCGCCTACAAGGAGGCGCTGAAGACATTTGCCCGCAGCGTCTGCGGCCTGCCCGAGGTGCGCTGCGTCATCTACAAGGCATTGGCCGATTTCATGGATGGCCTGCATGCCGATACACTTGCCGATTACCGCAAGGGTCAGTTCGCGCGCGCAGCCGAGCCGGGCATTGCGGTCACGGAATTGCGCAAGCCTTGACCGTCCCCCGGCGCAATGCGACTCTCACAACAATACGTTTCAAGAAAAATGTTTTGGGGAGGAAGCGATGTTCTCGCGGCGGCACTGGCTTGCTTTTACGTTCACGATTCTTGTCTCGCCCGCGGTTTTCACGCTTTCGGCCAACGCACAGGCGTCCCCTGTAAAAGACATACTGGCGCCGTCCGGCAAGCTTCGGGTCGGCGTCTATCCCGGAAGTCCCACCTCGATGGTCCGCAAGGCCGGCTCCGATGAGACGCATGGCGTGACGTTCGATCTTGGCAAGGAGTTGGCGCAACGTCTCGGCGTGCCCTTTGAGCCGGTGACCTTTCCCCGCCTTGCGGAAATCATCACCGCGATGAAAGCCGGCGAGGTCGATTTCACGGTGACCAATGCCAGCCCGGCGCGCGCCGAGCTGGTGGATTTCAGCCAGACCTTGGTGTCACTGGAGCTCGGCTATCTGGTGCCCGCGCATTCGTCCGTCCGCGACGTCGCCGAGCTCGACAAGGCCGGCATGAAGATCGGCGTGTCGAAGGGCAGCACCTCCGAGCGCAATCTTCCCAAGTTGCTGAAGAATGCGTCCGTCGTCCCTGCGCCGAACCTGAAGGAGGCGGCGCAGATGATGAACAGGAAGGAGCTCGACGCCTTCGCGACCAACAAGTCGATCCTGTTCGAAATGTTGGACGGCATGCCGGGCGCGCGCATTCTGGATGGGCGCTGGGGCACCGAGCATATGGCCATTGCTGTCCCGAAGGGCCGCGATGCCGCGCGCGACTATGTCCAAAAATTTGTCGAAGACATCCAGAAGGGCGGGCAGCTGAAGCGCGCCATCGAGCAGTCCGGCCTGCGCGGAACGCTCAAGGCCGACTAGAGCGTTTTCGAGCGAAGTGGGTACCGGTTCGCGTGAAGAAAACGCGTCTAGTCAAATATCTAGAGTCGCGTCAGGACACCTGTCCCGCTTCCCAGCCGAGCATCGCGCGCTTGCGGGTGATGCCCCAATGGTAGCCGGTGAGGTCGCCGCTCTTGCCAATGACGCGGTGGCAGGGCACGACGAAGGAAATCGGGTTCTTGCCGACCGCCGCGCCGACCGCGCGGGCCGCCTTCTCCGTACACACCTTCCTGGCAATGTCCGAATAGGTCGTGTAACGGCCCATCGGAATCTTCAAGAGTGTTTCCCACACCCGCACTTCGAAATCGGTGCCGATCATCACCACGCGCAGCGGCCGGTCGGCCCGCCATGTGTCGGGATCGAAGATGCGCCGGGCGATCGGTGCGGTCTGCGCGGTGTCTTCAACATAATTTGCCTTCGGCCAGCGCCGTTGCATGTCGAGCAGCGCAGCCTGCTCTTCACCCGGATCGGCCATCGCAAGCCCGGCGAGGCCGCGTGGCGCCGTCATCACGAGCGCCGTTCCGAAGGGAGACGGGTGAAAGCCGTAGGTGAGTGTCAGCCCTTCACCGCCGGCCTTCCATTCGCCCGGCGACATCGATTCATGAGTCACGAACAGATCGTGCAGACGCCCCGGTCCCGACAGGCCGACTTCGTAGGTGCAGTCGAGCACGCTCGCGGAGTCGCGCAGCAGCTTGCGCGCGTGATCGAGCGTCAGCGCCTGCAGGAACGCCTTGGGCGTCAATCCGGCCCAGCGGCGGAACAGATGGTGGAGTTCGGTGGGTGTGACGCCGGCGGCTTCGGCGATCGCTTCGACCTCCGGCTGTTCGCGCCAGTTGGTGCGGATATGGGCGATGGCGCGTCGCACGACGTCGTAGTCCTGCGCCGCTGCGCCAAGGTCGGCGGGCTCAAGAACGCGGTCTGGAGACAGCATGGCGGGTCTCGCAAGGTTCATGGTGATTCAGTGTCCCAGCTAGGACTTTCCAGCCGTCCAACCCACCCGATTTCTGCCTCGCAAGGCCTATGTCAGCACCGTGCGCGTCGGCCCGCGTCTGGCCTCGCCCAGCGCGGCCGTCAGGGCTGTGGAAAAGCTGTCTTTCTCGTCCGGACTGAGGAAGCCGCCAATGCTCAGGCGGCGGTCCCGGATCGCCAGAAACAGTTTCTGGACCCCGAATTCCTCGTGCGTCTCGCGCTCCAGCCGCACCCAGAGCGGATTGAATGTCCACTCCCGCATCTGGCCTTTGGCGCTCACCTTGCGGAACTTCAGTTCGGATGGCGTGACCATGACCTGTTCGTATTCCGCCGCCGCCCGGTAATTGGCCCGGAACGCCCAGTAGATCAAAAGCACATCCAGCCCGAAAAAGCCGAAGACCGGCCATGCTCCTGCGATCAGGAATGCCATGCCGGCGACGAAGCTGATCAAGCTCACTGCCGCCATCAGCACGATGAACCCTTTCCGGCTGAGCGAACGATGCGGTGTCAGCGTTGCCGAAAACAATGTGGGTTCGGAAAGCGGGTCGTTGTCTGTGCCCATCCCTCCTAATATAGGGGAGAAATGGCGGGAAAGACACAGAAGCGCGCAGCGGCGAAAAAGAAGGCAAAGCCCGCGCGCAAATCCGCAAAAAAGCTCAGCGCCAGGCCGAAATCCGAGGCATTGCAGGCGAAGGCGGACGCCAAGGCCGCGCATGGCGACATCCCGCAATGGACGCCCCCAGAGGTGGACAAGGCCTTCCGGCGCTTTCAGGCGCGCCAGCCCGAGCCCAGGGGCGAGTTGCAGCACGTGAACGCCTTCACACTCCTGGTCGCCGTCGTTCTCTCGGCGCAGGCGACCGACGCCGGCGTCAACAAGGCGACACCGGCTCTGTTCGCGGCCGCCGACACACCGCAGAAGATGGTGCAACTCGGCGAGGAGAAAGTCCGCGACTTCGTCAAGACCATCGGCCTTTACCGCAACAAGGCGAAGAACGTCATCCTGCTGTCAGAGAAGCTGATCGCCGAGCACGGCGGCGAGGTGCCGCACGACCGCGCGGCGCTGGAAGCTCTACCGGGCGTCGGCCGCAAGACCGCCAACGTCGTGCTCAACATGGCGTTCGGCGAGCCGACTATGGCGGTCGATACGCATGTGTTTCGCGTCAGCAACCGCACCGGTCTCGCGCCGGGAAAGAACGTGCTGGAGGTCGAGCTCAAGCTGCTCGATGTCATTCCGCCCAAATACATGATGCACGCGCATCACTGGCTGATCCTGCACGGGCGTTACACCTGCCTCGCGCGCAAGCCGTTGTGCGAGACCTGCATCATCGCCGATCTGTGCAGGTGGCCGGGCAAGACCGTGCTGGCGGCGTAATTCGCTCTGCGCTCAATCGACCTCATAGTGAGGAGCGCCGCGAAGCGGCGCGTCTCGAACTATGGGGCCGCCCCATCCTTCGAGACGCCCTCCTGCGGAGCGCTCCTCAGGATGAGGGCGGACATAGATCTACACCTTCGCCTCGATCAACTCCGCCTTGCTGCCCGAGAGCTTCTTGTGCATGTGCACCATCAGCGCCATGCCGAACAGCGGCGTTGCAAGATTCAGGATCGGAATCGACACAAACGCGGCGATCAGCAGGCCCGCCGTAAACACCGTCGTCTGGTGCCGCTTGCGAAATGTCCTCGCGTCTTCCGGAGTGCGGAACCGCATTGCTGCGAGTTCGAAATATTCCCGGCTGAGAAGGTAGGCGGCGGCAAAGAACAAAATGAACAGGCCGGCGCCGGCGACGAACAGAAACGGCAAGGCGAGAATGTAGACGCCGATCGCGAGCAGCGCCGTCGCGATGCCATGCCACGTTGCCTGCACGAACGGCACCGCCTTGCCGGCGGGATCGGCCGGGTAATGCACACGTTCGACGAGTTCCGCGATCTGGTCGACGAAGAAGCTGCCGACAAAGGCCGTCACCGCCGGCATCAGGAACACGCCGCCGACGACAATCCCCAGCGTCGCCGCAATGGAGAGAATCCAGATCAGCCATGAGAGTGGCGTGTAGTAGGTCTGGCTGACCTGGTCCTTCACCCAGATGGTGCCGTTGGCGGTCAGCCATGAGAGGAATTCGTGCAGCCCGATACCGAGCAGCACCACCACGACCAGCGCCAGCAGAATGGACTTGATGAGCACCGACCGGAAATCCGGCGAAAACATCTGCTGCAGAGATTTGACGGCGGCGTCGATCATGGGAGAAACCTTCAGTCGAAGTCGCACAGGTAGCGACGACAGGGCCACTGCACAAGGCCTCACTCCCTCACCCTGAGGTGCGAAGCGGCGAAGCCGCTGAGCCTCGAAGGGCGACGGCCGATCATCCTTCGAGGCTCGGGCTTCGCCCTCGCACCTCAGGATGACGGTTCTGGTGCTGTGATTAGACGGCCGTCACCGGCCGCTTCTCGCCCTCGGCGTCCGGCACCAGCGCGGCTTCTGTGGCGGAGACTTCGCCGACGTCGCAGCCGCAGCTCATG
>JAESGM010001037.1_pt1 | contig 10896 bp, 9 predicted proteins | sample 9269721 | NCBI WGS metagenome assembly JAESGM01 (sample SAMN15720920, study PRJNA650825) | algae metagenome | isolation source: Komarekiella atlantica HA4396-MV6 and co-occurring heterotrophs from... | place: USA: Theobald House, Kauai, HI | collected 2009-07-29 | reverse complement strand
AGACGCGACGCGCGTGACGCCGCATGTACCCGACTTCTGCAGCCCGCCCTCGATGCAGGACGCCTCGAGATCGACCCCTCAAGCGGGGCGGGATGGGCTGAGTGTGCACGCAGTTTGGGGAGTGGGGATTAGCTTTGGTTTTTTGTTTTGGGTGAAACGGGTGGTCAGCGCCGTCGCTCGATAAACGTGATGCCCGCTGATGGCCGGCGCTCGCGCCGGGGCGCCTTGCGCCCTGGCCGCCTGCGGGTTTTTTTGGGCTGACACGAGTGGTCAACGCCGTCGCCCGATAGACGTTGTGCCGGTTGATGGCCGGCGCTCGCGCCGGGGCGCGTTGCGCCCTTGGTGGATCAGACGGCGAGGTTGCCGGCGACCGAGATGTTGCCTCCCGCGCCGGCGCCGCTGACGAGTTCGGGGCCTGTCGGCTCACCGTTGTCGTCCATGCCGCGGATGGCGCCGTCCGTCGAACCGGAGATCATGTTGCCCGACAGCAGGCATGCTCCGGCGCCGGGATTGGCGGTAACGAGGATGCCGACGCGTGCATCGCGCACTAGGTTACCGCTGGCGACAACCTCACGCATGTAGCTTCCCCAGCCGATGATGATGCCGGCGGTCGGGGCTTTCTCGATCACGTTGTTGGACAGCACGGTGTCGGCCTCGACGCTGATACCGTGTCCGCGCACATCCACCGGCTCCTGTTCGCGGCGAAACATATTGCGGATGAGGTTGCCCTGCACGACGGCGAGCCTGCCGCCTTCGTTGAAGTTTGTCACCGAGATGCCGGTGGCGGCGGTATCGACCACATTGTTGGCTATGACGGCGCCTTGGAATCCGAACTCGGAATAGAGCGCCACCTCGCCGAGCCGCGCGCAGTTGTTGGCGAGGATCTGAATGTTGGCGGCGGAGTTGCCGCGCACGGCGGAGAACGCGCAGTCCGTTATGCGGTTGTCGCTGACCAGCACGCCGCCTGCGCGATAGACGTTGATGCCGTTGCCGTTCTGACCGCTGCCGCCACCGTCGGCCCTGACGCGCGCGATGCGGTTGGCGGTAACGATCGTGCCATCCTCGCCGACGGAATAGCGCCATACCTGGATGCCGTTGTTGCCGCAGTCGGCGATGTCGTTGTGCGCGATCTCCATGCCGCGCGCATCAATGCTGCGGATGGCGGCGTCCATGACCTCGGTCACCCGGCAGTCGGTGACGCTGCCGGAGCACTTGATCAGCGAGATGCCGGACGCTGCGCTCTGCGTGATGCGCAAGTTCCTAAGGCGCGCGTCCTTCACGTCATTGAGGGTGATGAGCCCGTCGGCCGCATCCGGCACGAGGCCTTTGTATGCGCCCACGAGGGTCAAGCCCTCGATGACCACGTTCTCGATCTCCTGCCCGGTGAGGAAGGAGCCACCGCTGCCGGTGAACTCCAGCTCCGTGGCACCGTTGGCGCCGATCAATCGCGTGCCGCTGCGTAATTTGATGGCGCCTACGCGGAAGCGCCCGGCAGGGAGCGAAAGTGTCGAGCCGCTGCTCGCCGCCTCGTCGACTGCGAGCTGCAACACGGACGACTGGTCGACATTGCTCCCGGGAACAAGGCCGAGATCGGTGGAGCCGGCGGCCTGCGCTTGTGCCGATGTGGATCGAATTCCGGCGGCAGAGGCGCCAACTCCCGCGGCTAGGCCAGCAGAAAGCAAATGGCGGCGGTCTACGGTCATCAGATCTCGATCCCAGATTTGTGTTCAACTTCGGGAAGCAAGACTGAGGCCAGCGCTCGTTAAGGAAGCTTGACGACCGGCGCCTTGGCAGCGCCGAGACAGGCATCGATGATCGCCAGACTGCCGGCGATCGCCTGGTCCCAGGTGAGCGCACCGGGATCCGCGTCGGCAAGGCTCTGTCGCGCCAGTGTCGAAGGCACGTGGATGAACCCGGCAACGAAGGGGCGGTCGCGCTGGGCGGCGGTGGCCAGCGAATGATACAGGAGCGTGTTGCACAGATAGCCGCCGGCATCGTCGGACGTGGAGCAGGCGATGCCTGCACCGCGCAGCCGCTCGATGATGACTGCGGCCGGCAGGGTCGCGGGGAATGTCTCCGGGCCGCCTTCCGCCACGCATTCCGCATCGGGAAGCGAGCCGCAGGCGTCCGCCAACAGCGAGCGACGGTTGCGGCCGATCATTTCGAGCTGCAGGCCGCGCGCCTGCGCCGCGACGCCGAAGTGCAGCGCAACCACGGCATCGAGATCGCGCAGCAGTTCGGCCAGCGCCCCCGGTGCCCGCTCCCATTCGACGGGCAGTATTTCGCTGACTATGCGCTGCTGTGGGAATTGCCGCCGGGCGGCCTCGCTCAGCTCAGGGATGAGTTCGGCCGTGGCATTGCGCGCGACACCGGGAAAATGGCCGAAGCCGGTCAGCAGGATTGTCGGTCGTTGTACGGTCACAGTCCCTCACGCGAACTGCGGTCAGCCATTGAAGCCGGCCAATTCCAATACCTCGTCCACCGCGAGCGTCGGCAGCAGACGTCCCTCGCGCACTTCGGCCTCCAATTCGGGCAGCCGCTTGGCGACGCGCGGATGCGAATGCACGCGTGCCATGATGCGGTCGCCGAGCATGTCGTGCATCCAAGCGACGGCCTGGCGCTGACGCCGCTTGTCGAGTTCTCCGGAACCGCTGAGGGCGTCGCGATGCTCGCGGATTTTGCCCCACAACACATCGAGGCTGATGTTTTCGCGGCCAGAGATGGTGATGACGGGCGGCGACCAGGTGGCGTCGGGCGGCGTGAGGATCTGCAGCGCGGCACGATATTCGGCGGCTGCGCGTTCGGCGCGCGTGACGTTGTCGCCGTCGGCCTTGTTGATGGCGATCATGTCGGCGATCTCGATGATGCCCTTCTTGATGCCTTGCAGGTCGTCGCCGCCGCCGGCCAGCAGCAGGACGAGAAAGAAATCGACCATGTCGGCAACGGCGATCTCCGACTGGCCGACGCCGACCGTCTCCACGATGATCACGTCGAAACCTGCGGCCTCGGCCAGCGCCATGGTTTCACGCGTCTTGCGCGTCACGCCGCCGAGCGTGCCTGAGGTCGGCGATGGACGAATGAATGCGTTGCGCTCCTGGGCGAGCTGGCTCATGCGCGTCTTGTCGCCGAGAATCGAGCCGCCGGTACGCTTCGAGGTCGGGTCGACGGCGAGAACGGCGACGCGGTGCCCGGCCTTGATCAGGTTCATGCCGAGCACATCGATGGTGGTGGATTTGCCGACGCCCGGAACGCCGGTTACGCCCAGGCGAATTGCCCCTCCGGTTTCCGGCAGTAATGCCTGCAGGAGCTGCTGCGCCATCGCCTGATGCGCCGGCTTGGTGCTCTCCACCAGGGTGATGGCCCGCGCCAGCACGGCGCGATCGCCCGCGCGCACGCCCTCGATGTAGGCATCGATCGAAGGGCTGGCTGTCGCGGTCACATTCATCTGCTACTCCGGGCGTGTGGATGGGCTGTTGATAAGTGGTCAGAATCGGCTTCCGCAAGCGTGGCATGCCGCCGCCTCCAGGACCACCCGCTCCTTGCCCCGGCAGGAGCAGCTTCCTAAAATGCTTGGCGCGCAAGCCGCGGTGCTGGAGGGGGAACGCCGATGCCCGCACTTTCGAGTTTGGCGCTCGCCGTAGTGGCTCTTCTGGCGGCGCTGATCGTCTACGGATTGGCCTGGCGGGCAACGGTCTCAAGCGGGCGGGGCATGCGCCTGTTCGTCCGCGGCGGGCTGCTCCTGCTCATTGCCGTTCCGACGGCGGCGATGCTGCTTCTGGCGCCTGCACTGCAGCGGGCGTCCAGTCCGGAGCCGCAATTATCCTCTCCCCTCGACGATCGTTTCGGCCATTTTCACGACTTCGAAGATCGTTCGCTCTCCGAGGAGCAGGCCGCGCGCGCGCCGCCACCGGCTCAGCCGCCCGCTGCTCCCCAGTCCGATCCATCCGGCGGTGCCGGTCCCCCGCCGGCCGGTCTTGCCGCCGACGAGGAGCAGGCGTGGGACGTGGTTCCGGTCTTTTTCGGGACCGACCGCGAAGAAGAGCCCAGTCCGGAGCGGTTGCAATACAACGCCGAACGCGGCCGCCGGCTCGAACTCGGTGAGGCCAAGGTGACGGTGCCTAAGTCGCATCAGGTTCCGAACATCGAACGGCCCTGGGTGCTGCAGATCCCCTATTTCGAAGTGACGCTCTACGAGGAGGAAGAAGACCCGGAAAAGCATTTCACCATGCAGGAGATCAAGAAGCTCTCGCAGGATGAATTCATCCGGTATGCGCGCGAGCGGCTCGCCAAGTCGAACCGCTATCGCGACCACGCACTGGTCTTCGTGCACGGTTACAATACGTCGTTCGATCATGCGCTCTACCGCACCGCGCAGATCGCGTACGATCTGAAATTCGATGGGGCAGCGTTTCTTTACAGCTGGCCGTCGGGCGGGGCTGTTGGCAGTTATACCTACGACCGCGAAAGCGCGCAGGCATCGGTTCCATACCTGCAGCAGTTCCTGAAACTGGTCACCGAAAGTACCGGCGCCAAATCGGTCAGCATCATCGCGCACTCCATGGGCAATCAACCTCTGCTGGAAGCGCTGCGCGAGATGCGCCACAGCGCGCCGCACGGAGTGGCGATCAGCGAGGTGATCCTCGCCGCCCCCGACGTGGACGCCGACAACTTCGCCAACCTCACGGAAAGCATCGAGAAAATCGCCAAGGGCGTGACCTTGTACGCCGCCGCCAACGACCGGGCGCTGATCATATCGCGCAATTTCTGGCGCAAGCCGCGGGCCGGGGATGTCACGGCTGCCGGTCCGCTGATACTGCCGGGCATTCAGACGATCGACGTCACGGCGGCGTCCACAGATACGCTGGCCATGAACCACTCCGGTTACGCAGAGAACAACGACCTGTTGCAAGACATTGGTAAGCTGATCCTCGATGGCCTGCGCCCGCCCGAGGACCGCCTGCCAGTACTGAAACGCGTGGCGACCCCGCGCGGCGAGTACTGGCGCTACACGGTGCCCTAAGGCGGCCACAGGCGAAGAGTAATGCCGCGCCTCGAGCGCCCTGTCCGAAGGAATATTGCCGTGTTTGCGCGCCCGATATTTTCCGCTGCCGCGTTAGCGGTGTTCGTTTCCCTGCTGATTCCGGTGTCCGGCTCCGGCGCCATGGCTCAGGACCGCTGGCCGCCGTGGCAGACCTACAGCGAAGCCGAGGACGCAAAGCGCAAGAAGGCCGTGCGCAAGCCGCCGGCCGCCGATCTGGCAACGCTCAATCGCCAGGTCGAGAGGCTGAAGGCCGCTCGCAAATACGATGAGGCCGTTCTGGTTGCGCGCCGCGCACTGGCGCTGGCCGAGCGCAAGGGCAAGGACAGCCTCGAAGTCGCGGCCGCGTTGGAGACGCTCGCCTCGGTGTATGAGGCGCAGAACAAATATGCCGAAGCCGAGCCGCTGTTGCGGCGTTCGCTCGCCATCCGCCAGAAGGCGCCGGGCGCGCCGGGTGTCGCCACGACGCGCGAACGCCTGGCCGTAGCCTATGAGAAGCAAGGCAAGGCAGAGGCGGCGCAGGCGACCCGCGGCAGGCCCGCGATGCCGAAGCTGTCGGCCAAGAGGGAACAGAGTCCGGATCTCGACGCACTGAGGGACAGCTACAACAGGCGCCAGGCGGTAGAGAGACCGTCGCCCGATGTTCGCAGCCGGCAATATGCGCGCCCGCCTTCCGCTTCGCCGCGCATGGAGGCACCGCAGCCGCCCCCGGTCGCCCGGGCGCCGGCACCTCCGCCACCGGCAGCCGCTCCATCGGTGCCGCCACCGCCGCCGCCACCGGCAGCCGCTCCGGCGCCTCCGCCTCCACCGGCAGCCTCGCCGCCGGCCGAAGCCGAATATGAGCCGGAGGATATGGCACCAAGGGCCGCCGAAGCCCCGGAAGAAGCTGCGCCATCCGTTGACGAGCCGGCCGGTGGCGCGGCTCCCTCGGGCGGAGCGGCCGCCGCTGCCAAGAAGGACGACGACTGGCAGGTCGTGCCGGTCTATTGGGGCACCGATCGCGCGGTCGAACCCAATGCCCAACGGCTCGTGTTCGGCTCCGATCGCGCGCGCAAGCTGCAGCTCGGCGAGGCTTTGATCACGGTTCCCAAGGTGCACGAGGTGCCCAACGTCGAGCGCCCGTGGGTGGTGAAGATCCCGTACTTCGATGTGACGATCTACGCCGAGGAGGAAGATCCGAAGAAGCACTTCACGGTCGAGGCGATCCGCGCGCTGTCGAAGGATGATTTCCTCGCCCAGGTGCGCGCGCGACTGCACGCTTCGGAGGCCTACAAGGATCAGGCGCTGGTCTTCATCCACGGCTACAACACGACGTTCGACAATGCGCTCTATCGAACCGCACAGATCGCCTACGATCTCGATTTCGACGGGGCTCCCTTCCTCTACAGCTGGCCGTCCGGCGGTGCAGTCGCCAGCTACACCTACGATCGCGAAAGCGCGCAGGCGTCGACCCCGTACTTGCGGCAGTTCCTGGAAATGGTCACCAAGGAGACCGGCGCCAAGCAGGTCAGCATCATCGCGCACTCGATGGGCAATCAGCCCTTGATGGAGGTGCTGCGTGACCTCAATTCGTCGACGCCGGAAGGCGTCACGATCAGCCAGGTGATTCTTGCCGCGCCCGATGTCGATGCCGACAGCTTCTCCAATCTCGCCCAGGCGATTCAAGGGGTCGCGAAGAACGTCACGCTATACGTGGCGTCCAACGATCGCGCTCTGATCGTGTCGCGCAACTTCTGGGGCAGCTATCGCGCCGGTGACGTGCCGCCTCGCGGTCCGCTCGTACTGCCGGGGATCGACACCATCGACGTCACGGCGGCCTCGACCGACGCGTTCGCGATCAATCATTCGGGCTATGCCGCGAACAACAAACTGCTGGACGACATAGGCGAGCTGCTGCGCACCGGGTTGCGGCCGCCGGAAATGCGCATCCTCAAACCGGCAAAGGTGCCGACGGACAGCGGCGCTTACTGGCGGTACGCCCCCGCGGGGGCTTCACCCTGACGCCATAAGCGGCTGAGCTGGAAGAGATTATTTACCCTGTCTTGCGACAGTCCTCATCTTGGGGGCCCTGCGCGAGCCGGTGCCCCGAGTACGGCGTACGTCGCGGGGTAGGTAGATGCGTTGGCAGCGGCAATCTGTATGGGCAAGCCTTCTCGCCGGTGACCTCGTCCCGGTCGGCCGGCAGGTCATGCCCTCTCTGGCTGTAGCCTCGTTCGCGCTCGCCAGCGCCATTTTCATCCTGGCTCCGAGCGCTCCGGCGGACAGCCAGGAAGCGCCCCGCAAGAGCCCGGAAGTTATTGCCGACGGCACACCGGAAAAACTGCCCGACGGCCCGGACAAAGGGATGCCGGCATCCAATCCGCTGGTCAGGGGTATGCTCTCCTCGCATCCCGGCGAGATGGTCACCATCTGCGTGGCCGGCTGCGAAGGACGGCCGCAAATCGTTCAGGCCCTGCCGAAGCCGCGCCAGGTGCGGACCGGCGAGATGCGCCCGACGAGCGCGCATGCGGAGGGGCCCGCCCGTGCATCCGACAACGCCGTTGTCTGCCTCGGCGGCTGCGCCGGCCGCCCCGGTCAGGTGGTGCAGCGGTTGCCGATGCTGCCGCCGCCCCAGGTGGATCGCGGATCAACCAAGCAGAGCGCGTCGGAGCCTTGGTACGACCGGATCATCGACGATCTGCCTTAGGACTCTCGCCGCTCACTCCGTCTCGATGAGCTTGTTGACGTCCTCGTAGCTGGCGACGCGGTATACGAGCCCGTTCTTGATCAGGTAGAGCCATTCGAGCTTGTCGCTGGCGGCGAGATCTTCCGGCGTCACCGATTGCAGGGCGTCGAAGTTTTGTCTGCGGAACAGGACGGCCGTGGCTTTAGACGTCTCATCGTCGAGGTAAGTCCAGTCCTCTTTCTCGGGCAGGCGCGTTGCCGCTTCCGGTTCGAAAACCACCTCGTTGAGGGTCGTCGCTGGAAGCGCACCCGACTTGATGTATTCGATTGTTGCCTCGACGAAGCCGACTTGCACCAGCCCGGAACAGATGAATTCGTTCGGGGCATCCCAGTTGCGCTCGCGGTAGCGGCGCATGGTCTGACGGTCGCCGCTGACGCTGCGTTCGACACCGAACCAGAGGCTGCGCACGATCTGGCCGATTGCCCAGTAGTTGTACGAAGCCTTGATCTTGTCGAGCAGCAGCCCGCGTACGCGCGACTGCTTGTCCTCGTCGAACCAATCCTTGCGCAGCCGCTTGATGGCAATGAAGGAGCGGTTGTCGGCGATATAATCGCGCAGATTGGTGAGGTCGACGCCGCCGGTTCCGGCTTCAATGACGAAAGTGCTCGAGTAGCCGGATTCGAACTGGGGTCCGGTGAAGACCATCGCGGAGTGCGAGAACGGCGAACTGGTGGCCCAGCGGATGGCCCACGACGCCAAGTCCCACTCGCGGCGAGTCAGCACGACGTCAGCCCGTTCCAGGTAGCGGCCGGCGAGAAAATCCTCCACCGGCATCGGCCAGGTTTCGGCGACGAGTTCGGCGTCGGTCGGCGGTGGCGGAGGCAGGACTTCGGCCGTTCCGGGCGCAGTTGTCTCGGGGGCGGCAGGAGGGGGCGGCGCCTCTACGGGATTGGTAGCAGGCACCGGAGCGGGGGGCGTGACGGCGGCTCCCGTACCGGCGATGGCAATCACCGCCATTACCGCGAGTGTAGCTGCCATCAGGTCGCGCTGCATCGGATCGTGCCCCCTGAAAAACCTCACATTCCGGTCACCGCTCGCGGCGGCAACCCCAACATAGCTTGTCAGCCGGAGTAAGGAACCGGCTGGACGCGCCAGCGGGGAGGCCGGCGCCGACCTGCGGCCTTCCTGCACCAGCGGGCTTGCTCTGACGGGCGCGCCGGTATAGGCCGCCTCGTCCACAGGTTTGGCCCCGGATAAGAGCGATAGGTCATGGGCACGGCGTCGCCGGCAAATTTCGAAGCATTGGAGGCCCAGGCGCGCACGCTGCTGGCGCTGTTCATTTCTGCCGGCTACGAGGCGGTCGCCCCCGACATCATCCAGCCGGCCGGGGTCTTTCTCGACGTTGTCGGTGAAGTCCTGCGCGGGCGAACGTATGTGTTCACCGACCTCAATGGGGAAGAGCTGTGCCTGCGGCCGGACCTGACGGTGCCGACGTGCCGGCTTTATCTACAACGCCACCCCGCCGCGGACCGGGAGGCCTTCTACAGCTACAACGGCCCGGCATTCCGCTTTCAGCCCGTAGGGGCCGATGCGGCCCACCCTCGTGAGTTCCGTCAGGCCGGAATCGAGGCATTCGGCGGCGAGGATGCTGGCGAGGCCGACGCGCGGACGCTGGTGCTGACACTGCGGGCATTGCAGCAGTCGGGTTTGTCCAACTGGACGCTGCGAATTGGCGACGTCGCCCTTTTCGACGCGCTGCTCGCCGTCTCCGACATGCCCGAGCGCTGGCGGCACCGGCTGCGCCACTGCTTCGGCCGTCCCGAGTTGTTCCGGACCGAGCTGCAGCGGCTGGCAACCTCCCCGGGCCGTCCGGCGCAGGCATTTCCGAGCGCGCTGATCGAGGCTCTCGACCCGCAGGATCCCGCCGACGCCGAGCTCAAGGTTGCCGAGCACCTGGAACGGTCGGGCGTGGAACTGATAGGTGCGCGGTCGGCGGCGGAGATCGCCGAAGGACTGATGGCCGTGGCCGCCGATGCCAAGGCGCCGCCGCTTGCCGCGGAAACCGCGTCACGCATCGACGCATATGTGAAGCTCGAAGCTCCAGCGAGCGATGCCCTCGCCGCGCTGCGCAAGCTTGTCGGCGGCGTCAACGGCGCGTTGGCGGAGGCACTCGACGCTTTCGAGCGCCGTTCGATGCTGCTCACGCAAAGCGGCGTCGACCTGCAAGGCGCGCAGTTTTCCGCCGCCTTCGGGCGCTCGGTCGGATACTACACGGGCTTCGTGTTTGAGGTTGTTGCCGATCCTCTGGGGCCGGCGAGCCCGGTGGCCGGCGGCGGGCGCTATGATGGATTGCTGAAGGCTGTCGGAGCACCGCGCCAGGTGCCGGCCGTCGGCGCCGCCATTCATACCGAGCGTCTACTGGCCGTCGTGCGCGGGGGTAAGCGATGACCGATAGATTGACATTCGCCGTGCCATCCAAGGGTCGGCTGATGGAGCAGACCGCTGAGTTCCTCGCGCAATCGGGATTGAGCCTGCGCAAGGTCGGCCACGAGCGCGGCTATCGCGGTGAGGTGGAGGGCGTCGGCAGCATCGACGTCGCTTATGTCTCGGCATCGGAGATCGTTGCCGAGCTGGGCCGCGGCCGCGCCCACATCGGCGTTACCGGCGAGGATCTCATCCGCGAGAATTTGTCGAACGCCGACGAGCGGGTTGCCCTGTTGAAGCCGCTCGGTTTCGGGCGCGCGGATGTCGTGGTCGCAGTTCCCCAGTGCTGGCTCGACGTCAGCGAGATCGCTGATCTGGAAGCTGCGGCGGTGGCGTTCCGGCGCGAGCATGGCCGGCCGTTTCGCGTGGCGACGAAGTACGTGAACCTGACGCGCAGGTTTTTCGCCGCCAAAGGCTTTGCCGATTATCGCATCGTGGAAAGCCTCGGCGCGACCGAAGGCACGGTAGCTGCCGGCAACGCCGATCTCATCGTCGACATCACGACGACCGGTGCGACCCTCGCCGCCAATGGCCTGCGGGTTCTTGACGACGGCGTCATCCTGCGCTCGCAGGCGAACCTCGTGGCATCGAAGGTGGCGCCGTGGAACGCAGATACGAAAAAGGCGCGCGATGATTTGCTCGCGCGCCTGTCGATTGCGTTGCCCGCGGCGCTGGGCTAGCGGTCGGGACGCACGAATGCGTCTACGCG
>JAESGM010001035.1_pt1 | contig 10931 bp, 14 predicted proteins | sample 9269721 | NCBI WGS metagenome assembly JAESGM01 (sample SAMN15720920, study PRJNA650825) | algae metagenome | isolation source: Komarekiella atlantica HA4396-MV6 and co-occurring heterotrophs from... | place: USA: Theobald House, Kauai, HI | collected 2009-07-29 | reverse complement strand
CGCCCCCCCTCTCCAACTCTCCCCCACAAGGGGGGAGAGAGGAGGTCGCGCCAAAAGCGGCAGGATGGGCAGCGGAAACCACCCTCACGGCCAGTCCTCCGCGATCACGGCGCGGGTCTCCTCGACGCCGACCTGCCAGAGGCTCAGCATCTCCTCGTCCGGGCGCTGGTAGCGACCGTGGAAATTGCCGTCGCCGAGGATCTCGCGCTTCTTCGCCGGGTTGGCGGCCTGATAGCGCGCGCGGTCGAAGGGCGGCTTGACGCCGTCCGGCAGCGCGACGCCCTCGAGCCGGGTCCAGGGAAAATTCTCCATCCAGGAGGCGTGCGAAGCGGCGGGATCGGCCGCCTTCACCGCCGCCTGGAAGCGCGGGCCCGCCCACCAGTCATGCAGCTTGACGCTGGCATCGGGGCGCCGGCCCATCCATTCGGTGCAGAAGGTCATCACCGGCGCGTTGCCGCCATGGCCGTTGACCAGGACGATGCGGCGGAAGCCGGAGCGGTAGAGCCCCTCCAGCATGTCCTCGATCAGCGCGACATAGGTGCTCATGCGCAGCGAGATCGTCCCCGGATAGGCGGCGAAGCCCGGCGTCATGCCATAGGCCAGCACCGGGAAGACCGGAACCTCCAGCGGCTCGGCCGCCTCGTTCGCCACCTTGTCGGCGAGGATCATATCGGTCGCGAGGCTGAGATAGGCGTGCTGCTCGACGCAGCCGAGCGGCAGCACGCAGCGGTCGTCACGCGTGGCCTGCGCCTCGACCTGCATCCAGTTCATCGCGGCGACGCGCACGGTCCGTTCCTTGCTTTTCCCAATGGCTGCGCCATCCTTGACTCCCGCCCCAAAGGCCGTCAAGTTCCATTTGGAACCAAATGGGAGCTTGTTCATGCGCCGCGCTCCAACCTCCCTGTCGCGCGTCGACCACGAGCGCGAGGCCGCGCTGCGCGATCTCGATCCGCTCACCGTCACCAAGCTGTGGGACAATCCCTGCTGGCTGTCGTTCCGGCTGAATTTCATCGCCTTCCGCTTCAACGACCCGGTCTATCGCTGGATCGAGACGCGCTACGGCCTGGTCCGCCCGGAATTCGTCGCGCTCTACGCGGTCGGGTTGAAGGAGGGCGTCGCGGCGAAGAACATCGTCGCCTCCTCCGGCCTGCCCAAGAACACGCTGAGCCGCGCCATCCAGAAGCTGCTGACCCGGCGCCTGCTGAAGCGCGAGACCGACCGCTACGACCTGCGCAGCTATGTGCTGCATCTGACGCCGGCCGGCCGGGCCATCTTCGAGGAGACGATGCCGCTGATGGTGCAGCAGCAGAGCAGCATGCTGGCGACGCTGACGGATGCCGAGCAGCGCCAGCTCTGCGAGCTGATGGACAAGCTCGTCATCGCTTCGCCGAACTGGCCGGCCGATCTCGAGAGCCAGACCGAACCCACAGGGGCCTGAAGCATTCGCCGTTGCGGATATGCGCCGGAAGAGCGCGATCCAGCCGCCGAGACCAGAAGAAACCATCCGTTGGACGCAGCCGAGCCATCGGCCGCTTCCAGCCAAAACATCCAGGGGAAGCCGTCATGAAACTCGCATCGTCCTTTCGCACGCTGGCGCTCGCAACCGTGCTCGGCGCCTCGCTCTGCGGTGCCGCGCTCGCCCAGACGCTGACCATCGGCGTGCGCGCCGGCCCGGAATCGATCGATCCGCACTACACCGCGACCGGCACCCATGCCGAGGCGCTGAAACATGTCTTCGACACGCTGACCTGGTCGGGCGACAAGCTGCAGATCGAGCCCAGGCTCGCCACGAGCTGGAAGGCGATCGACGCCTCGACCTGGGAGTTCAAGCTCAGGCCGAACGTCAAGTTCCATGACGGCTCCGATTTCACCGCCGAGGACGTGAAGTTCTCGATCGAGCGCATCCCGATGGTCGCCGGGCCGAACCCGACGACGATCTATGTGCGCCGCGTCAAGGAGGTGAAGATCGTCGATCCGCTCACCGTCCACATCATCACCGACGGGCCGGCGCCGAACCTGCCGAACGACTTCATCAGGCTCTTCATCGTCTCGCACAAGGCCGCGGCCGGCCTCACCAAGGACAATGCCAACGAAGCCTTCAACACCGGCAAGGCGGCGATCGGCACCGGCCCCTACAAATTCGTCTCCTGGACGCCGAAGGACCAGCTCGTGCTGGAGCGCTTCGACGGGTTCTGGGGCGAGAAGCAGCCCTGGGCCCGCGTGCTGCGCAAGGAACTGCCGAACGACGCCGCCCGCGTCGCCCAGCTCAAGGCCGGCCAGGTCGACATCATCGTGCGCGCGCCTGCCTCGGACGTCGCCACGCTGAAGCGCGATTCCAAGCTCACGGTCGCGACCATCGACACGGTCTATGTCTTCAACATGGAACTCGACATGCGGGACAAGTCCCCGCAGATCAGCGCCAAGGACGGCTCGCCCCTGCCGAAGAACCCGCTGCAGGACGCCAAGGTCCGCGAGGCCATCGACCTCGCCATCGACCGCCCGGCGTTGGTCGAGATCGCGATGGAAGGGCTCGGCGCCCCGGTCAACCAGCTCGTGACGCCCGACATCGCCGGCTACAACAAGTCGCTGCCGGCACTGAAGCCCGACCTCGCCAAGGCCAAGAAGCTGATGGAAGAGGCGGGCTACGCCAACGGCTTCAAGGTGACCTTCTCCTTCACCAGCGACCGGCTGCCCGGAGACCGCCAGGTCGGCACCTCGATCGCGCAGATGCTGGCGCGGATCGGCATCGAGGTGAACGCCAACGCCCAGCCGGGTGCCGTCTTCTTCCCGGCCAGGACGCGCGGCGAATTCTCGATGTCGATGTCGGGCTGGGGCACCCTGACCGGCGAGGCCAATTACACGCTCTCGTCCGTGGTGCATTCCAACGACCCGGCCAAGAAGCTCGGGGCCTTCAACGTGCTCGGCTACAAGAACGCCGAGCTCGACAAGCTGATCGAGGACGCCGCGGTCGAGATGGACGAGGCCAAGCGCAACCAGTTCCTGGCCGAGGCCAACGCCATCGTCGCCAAGGACCGGCCGCGCCTGCCGATCGTCGCCGTCGGCTCGGCCTGGGCGATGCAAAAGGACAAGGTCACGATCGCGCCGCGTGTGGACGAGGACACGCTGGCGATGGATATCAAACCCGCCAAGAAATAAGGTCGGGACCCGCCGTTCCCCGCTTCCGGTCGCGAGCCGGAGCGGGGCGGCAACGCATCGACCGGGTAGCCGGCATGCAAGGAGAGACTAGCCGCGAGGCCGTGAGCTGAGGTAAGTGCCCCGCCGCCTGCTCTCCCCTTCCCGCCTATCACGGTTCGACCTCTCCCAGACGGAGAGCGGGACACGCACCAGGAAACCCCGATGACCACCTCCCCTATCGCTTTGGCCATCCATGGCGGCTGTGGCACCTTGCCCAAGGCCGAGATGTCCGAGGAGGAATGGGCCGAAGCCAAGGCCGATCTCGCCAGCTCGCTGCGGGCGGGCTGGACGATCCTCGCCAAGGGGGGCTCCGCCGTCGACGCCGTCGAGGCGGCCGTGCTGGTGCTGGAGAATTCGGCGCATTTCAACGCGGGGCACGGCGCGGCGTTCAACAGCGACGGCGAGCACGAGCTCGATGCGTCGATCATGGATGGCGAGACGCTCGCCGCCGGCGCCCTGTGCGGCGTCAAGCGCATCCGCAATCCGATCAGCGCGGCCAAGACCCTGATGCGCCGCGGCGACCCGCTGCTGCTCGCAGGCGCCGCCGCCGACAGCTTCGCCGAGGCCGAGGGCCTCGACATGGTCGAGAACGAGTATTTCTCGACCGAGCGCCGGCGCAAGAACCTGTCCTCGATGAAGATCCGCGAGCTGGTCGGAACCGCCTCCGAAGCCAGCGAGGCCGAGAAGCACGGCACGGTCGGCGCCGTGGCGCGCGACAGCGAGGGCCATCTGGCGGCTGCGACCTCGACCGGCGGCTACACCAACAAGCCGGCCGGCCGCGTCGGCGACTCGCCGATCATCGGCGCCGGCACCTATGCCCGCGACGGGCGCTGTGCGGTCTCGGGCACCGGCAAGGGCGAGTATTTCATCCGCTACTGCATCGGCCACGAGATCGCGTCGCTGATGGCCTATTGCGGCCTCAGCCTCGAGGACGCCACCGACAAGGCGATCGCCGAGCTCACCGCCCACAAGGTCGGCGCCGGTCTCGTCGCCATCGGCGCGGACGGCTCGATCGTCGCCCCCTATAATTCCGAAGGCATGTATCGCGGCTGGGTCACGCCAGACGGCTTCATCCATGTCGCCACCCATGGCGATGTCGAGCTCGCCGGCCAGGCCGAACCCGCCCCATGAGCACGCCCGAGCCGATCCTGATCTGGGGCGCGGGCGCGATCGGCGGCACGCTCGGCGCCTATTGGGCACGCGCCGGCATCCCCGTCCTGCTCGTCGACATCGTTCCCGAGCATGTCGAGGCCTGCCGGACGACCGGGCTTTCGATCACCGGGCCGATCGAGGAATTCCGCCAGGTCGTGCCGGCCGTCACCCCGGCCGAGCTGACCGGGACCTATCGCCGGATCGTGCTGGCCGTGAAGGCGGGAGCGACCGATGCGGCGCTCGCGGCGCTGACCCCGCATCTGACTGAAGACGGCTTCGTGCTCTCGGCCCAGAACGGCCTCAACGAGCTGGCGATCGCCGAGCGCGTCGGCGCGGCGCGCACGATGGGGTGTTTCGTCAATTTCGGCGCCGACTGGCACGGGCCGGGCGAGATCCTCTACGGCAATCGCGGCGCCGTCGTCGTCGGCGAGCTCGATGGGGCGCTGACGCCCCGCGCCCTGGAGATGCACCGGCTGATGCGCCTCTTCGAGCCCGATGCCGTGCTCACCGACAATATCTGGGGCTATCTCTGGGGCAAGCTGGCCTATGGCGCGATGCTGTTCGCCACGGCGCTGACCGATGATTCGATGTCGGCCAACTTCGCCGACCCCCGACGCCTGCCGGCCTGGCTCGCGCTCGGGCGCGAGGTCGGCGCGGTCGCGGCGGCACGCGGCGTCGCCTCGCTCGGCTTCGGCGAGTTCGATCCGATGGTGTTCGCGCCCGGTCGGCCGGAATATCCGCAGATCGCCGCAATCGCCTGGCTCGCCGACTACACCTCGAAAACGGCCAAGACCCATTCCGGCATCTGGCGCGACCTTTCCGTGCGCAAGCGCAAGACCGAGGTCGACCCGCAAATCGGCATCATCGCCGCGCTCGGCCGCGAGGCCGGCGTCGCCACCCCGGCGCTGGAGACCCTGGTCGCGCTGATCCACGAGATCGAGGACGGCCGGCGGCCGCTCTCCTTCGAGACCCTCAAGCTGCTGATCGACCGATGCGACTGAGCTTCGACAGCCGCGTCGCGCTGGTCACCGGCGGCGCCCAGGGTATCGGCCGCGCCATCGCCATCGCGCTGGCCGCAGCCGGGGCGCGGGTCCATCTCGCCGATATCGACGCGGACGGCGTGGCGCAGACCGCAGCCGCGATCGGCGCGCAGGCCCATGCCGCCGACCTCGGCACGCCGGAGGCCGCGCAGGCGCTGATCGCGCGAATCGCGGCCGAGAGCGGCAGGCTCGACCTCCTCGTCCACGCCGCCGGCGGCGTGCGTGGCCAGGTCGGCAGGCCGATCGAGGAGATTGCGGAAGCCGACTGGCGCGTGATCTTCGCGGCCAATGTCGATGCCGCCTTCTTCCTGGCGCAGGCCGCCGCGCCGATGATGAAACAGGCCGGCTACGGCCGCATCGTCACGATCTCGTCCGGCGCAGGCCTGCGCCCGAGCCTGACCGGCATCCAGGCCTATGCCAGCGCGAAGCACGCGTTGGTCGGCCTGACGAAGCAGCTCGCCTGGGAGTTCGGCCCCCATGGCATCACGGTGAATTCCGTCGCGCCGGGTTTCGTGCGCTCCAACCCCGCGACCGAGCGGCAATGGCAGAGCTATGGCACCGAGGGCCAGAAACGACTGCTCGACAGCATCCACACCCGCCGGCTCGGCACGCCGGAAGACATCGCCCAGGCCACCTTGTTCTTCCTCGGCGAACAGGCCGGCTGGATCACCGGACAGGTGCTCTCAGTCGATGGCGGGCGATCATAAGCATCGGGCTTTTTGCGGGCGCGATTGCGGTTTTGCGGTGCATCATTGCCACGCGCGCATCTTCGACCCTACAGTACCGCCCGGGCCGGCATGTGCCGGTCCGGATACCGACCGAAGGGATAGCACGTGAGCACGGGTACCGTGAAATGGTTCAACGAAACCAAAGGCTATGGTTTCATCACGCCTGACGCGGGCGGGAGCGATGTTTTCGTCCATATCAGCGCGGTCGAGCGCTCGGGCCTGCGCGGCCTGAACGAAGGCCAGAAGATCAGCTTCGATCTCGAGGCCGACCGCAAGACCGGCAAGTCCTCGGCCGTCAATCTCAAGACGGTCTGACGCCAGACTATCGCGGGAAGCCGATCGGCGGCGTCGCTTCCCGAGCCAACGCGAATCTCTATCGATCTATCCGGACTGAAGACGATTCCCGGCATGCCCGTCGCCACCAGGCGGCGGTGACGGGGCGAGAAAGCCCCAAACGCCCGCACTTTTCCCTAGCTGCGCCCCGCAGCCGGGTGGAACAACCGCCCCTTCTCAGCCACCAGCACGATCGCCAGCGCGACCAGGCCGCAGAGCGAGAAGCCGAGCGTCAGCGGCACCACCGTGCCGTTGAAATGCTGGCCGATATAGAAGCCTAGCAAGGCGCCGCCGACCGTGGTGACGAAGCCCTGCACGGAGGAGGCCGTGCCGGCGACATGGCCGAGCGGGTCCATCGCCATCGCGCCGAAATTCGGCGCCAGCAAGCCGAAGGCGAACATCGTGCCGCCCTGCAGCAGGGCGAAGGTCCAGAGCGATTCGTGGCCGCTCAGCGCCAGGATCGCGTGCAGGCCGGTCAGCGCGATGTAGCCCAGCAAGGCGCCATGCGAGACCCGGCGCATGCCGAGCCGGCCGACGATGCGCGAATTCAGCAGCGATGCGACCGCCATGCAGGCGGCGATCAGCGCGAAGATGGTGGTGAACCATTCCGGCGCCTTAAAGACATCGACGAAGACCTGCTGCGCCGAGTTGATGAAGCCGAACAGCCCGCCGAGCACGAAGGTCATCGCCAGCATGTAGCCGACCCCGATGCGCGTGGTCAGCACCGTGCGGAAGGCGGCGGCGATGCTGGCGAGCTCGATCGGCGTGCGATCCTCCTCGTGCAGGGTCTCGGGCAGGCGGATCGCCGCCCAGAGCATCACCACCGCGCCGAAGGCGGTCAGCACGCCGAAGATCCAGCGCCAGGGCGCGACCCAGAGGATGGCCTGGCCGATCGAGGGCGCCAGGATCGGCACGGCGAGGAAGACGATCAGCGCCAGCGACATGACGCGGGCCATGTCGCGGCCGGAATAGCAGTCGCGCACGATCGAGACCGCGAGCACGCGCGTCGCCGCCGCGCCCACGCCCTGCAGCACCCGCGCCAGCATCAGCATGGCGAAGCTGGTCGAGAAGGCCGACATCACGCTGGCCGCGACATAGACGGTGAGCCCGAAGAGCAGCACGGGGCGCCGGCCGAAGCGGTCGGACAGCGTGCCATAGACGATCTGGGCGACGCCGAAGCCGAGCAGGTAGCTGGTGACGATCCATTGCCGCTCGTTGGGCTCGTGGATGCCGAGCGCCTCGCCCATTTGCGGCAAGGCCGGCAGCATCGCGTCGATCGCCAGCGCGTTGGTCGCCATCAGGGCGGCCATCATCGCCACGAAGGGATAGAAGCCCATGCCGTGGCGCGGCAGGGTCGGGTCTGTCTTGTCGGTCATGTCAGCCTGCAGCCGGGCGAAGCCCGGATCATCCCCGCGCGAGACGGGAGCGGCCGGCGAGATAGCCGGCCGGTTTGCGCAGGATTAGGCGATCTGCCGCAGTGCAACAACCCGGCCGCAAGCCGGGTTCGGCATGCGTCCAGCGTGGGGCGCGCTACTGCGCCGCCTTCTGCTGCTCGGCGATGATCGCGTTGTCGATCTCGTTGGCGCGGATCGCGGCGGGGCGCGCCTGGATGCGCGCGGCATAGGCCTCGAAAGCCGGGCGGCGCTCCATCGAGCCGAATTGCAGGCCCCAGCCGATCTGCGCGCCGAGATAGACATCGGCGGCGCTGAACCTGTCGCCGACCAGGTAGTCGCCTCGCGTCACCGCCGCCTCGAGCGTGTCCATGACATCGCCGAAGGAGCCGTAGCCGACCATGCCGCTACGCTCCTTCGGCACCTCGACGCCGAGCGCCTTGTTGGTCACCGCCGCCTCGGTCGGCCCGGCCCCGAAGAAGAGCCAGCGGTAATAGGGGCCGCGCTCCTTGCTGCCCGGCGCCGGCGCCAGCCCGGCCTGCGGGAAGGCGTCGGCGAGGTAGGCGCAGATCGCGGCGCATTCGGTGACGATCGTATCGCCATGCTTGAGCACCGGCACCTTGCCCATCGGGTTCAGTGCCTTGTACTCGGCACCCTTCATCGGCGGGCCGAAACCGACGATCTCGGTGCGATAGGGCTGGCCGACCTCCTCGAGCATCCAGCGCACGATGCGGCCGCGCGATTGCGGGTTGGTGTAGAAGACGAGCTCTTCGGCCATGGCGTTTCCTCCGTTTGCGCGCAGCCTAGCGTCGCGATACGGCAGCGCAATGGCCACGAAACCTCCTCTAGGCTCATGCGTTCCTCCGGCATCACGCAGGAGCCTTGCTTCAGGAGCCAGCCATGTTCGAGATCCTCGCCGCGCCCGACCATGTCGGCGCCTATCGCCTGTCCGGCACGGTGACCGCGGAGGATTTCGACGCGCTCGTCGCCGATATCGAGGCCAAGCTGTCGCGCCATGAGAAGATCGGCCTGCTCGTCGACCTGACCGGCTTCGAGGACATGACTTTTCGCGCCGGGCTCAAGGACGCGCGCTACGGCTTCGGCAAGATCCTCGAATGGAAGCGCTTTCCGCGCGAGGCCGTGGTCACCGACAAGGGCTGGATCGAGACGCTGGTCTCCTTCGCCAACCCCGTCATTCCCTTCGTCGAGGTCAAGAGTTTCAAGCCCGCCGAATTCGACGCGGCGCTGGCCTTTGCCACCGAGATCGAGGGCGGGCCGAACGCCTGAAGGAGGCTCAGATGAACAAGCCGCAACGCAAATGGTCGGGCCGGGTGACGAAGACGAGCGACGCGCTCGACCTCGAGCAATCGGTCTTCACGTTGAGCGACCCACGCCGGATCGCGCGCTCGCTGAAGCACTCGGCCGAGCATAGCCGGCGGCGCAAATCGAGCCCGTACCGCTCGGCGATGTCGATGCTGACCTTCTACATCAACCGCGCCGGCAAGAACCTGCCGGCCGAGAAGCGCCGCACGCTCGACGCCGCCAAGCACAGCCTGCGCCGGCTTTTCCACCGCGCGTGAGGCCGTTTCGCGCCTGCCCGAATCCTGCCCGAAGATGAACGGGAGCGAACTTTTCCGTTCAGACTGGGTTCCGGCCGGGACCGCTCTACTGGAACCAACGCAGGCAAAGGAGGACTCCATGCGCCAATTTCTGATCGCTGCAGCCCTGTCGCTCGGCGCCGCCATCGCGCCGGCCGCCGCGAGCGAGACCTTCGCCGGCTCGGCCGGGCTCGACAAGCTCGAGACCAGCTATGTCAGGCACAACCGCGAGCATCGCATGTGGGAGATCCAGCGGAACCTGGAGCGGCAGGAGCGCTACGGCTATCGCGATCGCGGTTACCGCCATCGCGGCTATGGTTATGGCCGGCGCTATGGCGGGCCGCCGCCCTGGGCTCCGGCCTATGGGCGCCGCTATCGCGACCATCATTACGACCGCTGGTGAGCCTTCGCCAGACAGGGCCCGGCCGAAAGGCCGGGCCTTTTTCGTTGCCTCAGACGAAGCCGATCCAGCGGCCCGCCAGCAATGCGGCGAGCCAGAGCGAGGTCGAGGCCAGCGCGCCGGCCCGGATGCGCGGCGAGGGCCGGTCCTGCGCCAACGCCTGCCGAAAAGCCTCGCCGCGGTGCTGGAGCGCGACATTGCCGAGCGCCAGCGCCAGCAAGCCGAGCTTCCAGAGAAAGGCGGGGTTGGCGAGATATTCTGTCGGCTTGACCGTGAACAGCCAAAAGCCCGTCGCCAGCGCGAGCGCCAGCCCGAACCCCGCCGAGCGCACCAGGAAAGGGCCGATCGCCGCCAGCGCCGCGCCGCGAATGATTCCGATGAGCCGCAGGTCGAGCGGCAGGATCGCGCCGAGCAAAAGGCCGATTCCGAGGATATGCGCGGCATTGACGAACAGATAGGCGGTGCCGGAGCGCTGCAGCAGCAGCGCGCCCGGCCAGTGCCCCAGCGCCTCGATCAGCTCCATGGCGGCGCGTCAGTTCGTGCGGATGCGCTCCGGATACATGTCGTAGTTCTTGCCGGCGATGGTGATGCGCACCGCCTTCATATGCGCCTTGCTCTTGTCGAGATGGCGGTTGCCGAGCGCGGTCACCTGATCGCCGGGCTTGGCGCTGTCGCCACGGAAGCCGGAGCGCTCGGTCTGGCTCGGATTGCCGAGATCGACCTGCCAGAGCTTGCCCTGCGCCTCGACCATCAGCATGGGGTGCGGCGGCGCCATCGAGATTTTCCGGATGGTGCCGGTGAGCGTCATCTGCTCGCCCTCGGCCCAGGACCAGCCATGATGCGCCAGCGCCGGGCCGGCGATGGCGACGAGCCCGAGGGCGAGGACGGAGCGGCGGTTCGGCGTCATGCGTATGTCTCCCCGTTGCGCGCCGCGCGGCGGCGCTCGCCCATCAAACCACGAAACCGGAGCGCGGTTGCAGGATGGCGATCACAACTGCGTTGGGAAGCTGCTTCCTTCTCCCCCAAGGGGAGAAGGGATCGCGCGGGGAACCCTCTCCGACTGATCTCGGGCTTGCCCGAGATCAGCACTCTTC
>JAESGM010001034.1_pt1 | contig 10934 bp, 8 predicted proteins | sample 9269721 | NCBI WGS metagenome assembly JAESGM01 (sample SAMN15720920, study PRJNA650825) | algae metagenome | isolation source: Komarekiella atlantica HA4396-MV6 and co-occurring heterotrophs from... | place: USA: Theobald House, Kauai, HI | collected 2009-07-29 | reverse complement strand
TTTCTCAGTAGTTCATGTAATTCTTCTGCTGACTCAAATATTTTTACTTTTGTGACTCCAGTCATAAATGTCTGCTCATATTTATTCCTTATTTATCTTTATCATTTTTTTAGTGAAATGGTATTAGTTTGTGATGGAGAAAAAATAGAAGTTTTAAATGGTAGTAGGATTAAATTTTTCTGTTTCAGTACAGGAAAAATTTTAGATTTATCAAGTGGAGTTGTTTCTTCTGATATATGTGCAAAACCTGATTTGTCTAAGTCTGCTTGTTACACAAGTAACGGAGACTTCTGCCCAAGAACACGAAAAGGCGGAGCAGGAGGAAACGATGAGCCGACAATCATTTATCCTTATACTATGCCAACATTAAAACCACGTCCAGAAATTGTCTGGCGTCCTGTTATAGGTGCTACTTCTTATAAAGTGAGGTTTGATTGTTATGATTTTAGTTGGGAAAGAGTCATAAATCAAACGAAATTGGCTTACCCTGCGGAAGAAAAACCTCTTGCATCTGGGCAAACATGTCAAATTCTTGTTTTTGCTTATAAGAATGACAAAATTACTGGTGGAGATCCATCAGTAATCTCTCTGTTACCACAGAATGAGGTTGCACGGATTAAGGATGCGGTCAAGCAAATTAGTAAACTAAAACTTCCCCCAGATGAAGCTGCTCTTGACTTGGATGCTATATTTATGTCAAGAGATCTTTTGGATGAAACAATTGAACAGTTAAACAATGTTGTTTCAGTAGGTACTAAGAATCCAACTATTCACAGATTACTGGGTGATCGCTATTTTCAGGCAGGTGTACTAGACCAAGCGAAGCGGCAATATTTAAAAGCATCTGAGTTATTGAAAACTAATAACAAGCCAACTGAGTCAACGAAGGTGCAAGAAGGATTAAAGTTAGTAAACTATTACAACCAGCTTCCTACGAGTAGATAAGGGGCCCAATGGTAGGGATTATTGTACTCTGGAATCTTCATCAAGCTAACTTGTGCAAGTCTTAAAGCCTCTGCTTTGGGAATACCATTCTTGAGATTTTTGTAAAATTCATTCATGAGAACAACACTAGACTTAGAATCTACTAACCACAGAGTAGCTATTATGCTTCTCGCACCTGCTTGCGCTGCTACACCAGCAATCCCCAGTGCTGACATCTTATTGCCTTTGGCTGTCTGACATGCGCTGAGCACCAATAACTCAATTGCATCTTGATGGATTTGAGTTTGACTTTTTAGTAAAGTGCCGAACTGGCTAACATTGACTAACTCATCCCAAGTTAAAAATCCTGTTCTTCGACGAATAGAACTAAATTGAGCATGTGTTGTTAGGTGAATAATATTAAAGTCTTTTTTATTTAATTCTTGAATAAAGCGTTTGGTATTAAATTCTTTATTGAGCAAGCCTACCGAAAAATTGGTTTGTTTTTTGACATCTGCTATCTCTGCTTCCACATCAGGTAAAGGTTTTAGCCCTTCAGGAGCATTAGGGTCATAGAAGCTAGGAGCAAATGTCGAAATTCCACCAATTAGAGCAGTTGAATGTTCTTGAGGTAAAGCTTGAGGTTGCCGAACTCTAGACCCTAAAGTTTCTGAGGAGCTATAGTGCTGAAATAAATAATCTTTTCCATCGTAAAGTATACCCATTGGTAAACTTTGAAAAGATTTGTCTAGAACAAAAACTAAAGTTCCACTTGAAGGCAAAAATTTCTTGATAGGTTCAATTAGCTGCTTATAAACCACTTGAGAATGTGGAGGAATAATATCCTTGCCGTTGGAAATAAGCTCTTTGTTTTGTAAGATGCTTAACAGAGCATTGACATGCTCTTTGACTAGCTTGGAATCAGCAGAATGATGATGAATAGAAGAATTTGGAAGCTGAGCAAATACTTGTATAGTGTCGTCCAAGTCGATAATGTGAATAATTGCTGATGCACCAGCGAGATTTTCAATTTTATCTAAAGCAACAAGATCAAGCTTGCCACACTTGAGGTAATCCTCCAACTGTGCTAATTGAAGTTGTTGGTTAGTTTTTATGACTTGACGCTCAAAATTAGGATGTCGTTCTGCTATCAGCAGTCGCATGTAATTCCGATATACAGGCTCTACTTTTTCGTAAAAGAAAAACTGTGCATCTAAATTGCTAGACAAAAGATTGTCACGAATTTGTGTCGCGCTATCAATGGCTGCACCGTAAGCTTGAATCGCTGCTTGAGATTTACCCTGTTTTTGGTATAAATTCCCTAACTGCCGTTGCCATTCATAAGCAGTATCCACATCATTAATTGACTGAGATAAGCTTAAAGCTTGTTCAAAATATGTTTGCGATTTGTCTGGATTTAACTTACCTAAAGCGCCTAAACTTTTAGATTTCAACTGTTGGTTATCAATGCTGTTAGCTTTTTCTAGGGCAGATGCAGCATACTGAATTGCTAATGATTGTAGTGATTTCTCTGGAATCTTACTTAAGTTGTTAGCAAATTTTAGTCTAGCCTGAATAGATTGCTCAGCCGACAATTCAGAAAACGCTGAGGGGTTTTGTGATATGAGATTTATCAGAGGTTGAATCTGCTGACTAACTTTTGTGTAGGCATCTACTAGCTTAGGTTTATCTGTTAGCCATTCGTCAAAGTCTAGTAGCAAGTTTAAACGGTTAAGTTGCGCTTGTAGTTTTATTCCTTCTGGAGAGCTTACCCGGTCAACCAAAAGTTGATATATCTTAAGTGACTCTTGTGCCTTCTGTGGAATAAGATTTGCAATAGTTTCTCTAAAAAGCGGCTCCTCTATCCATTTGTACTCATCTCGCGCTCGTTCATAGATGGACTGTTTTGTGTTGCCCAATGATAGTAAAACATCGTTAACGTTTTCTGAAGATATCTGCTGAGCCAGTAATAGCGTTTCTTCCAAAATTATTTCAGATTCATTTAACTTGTCAACCAGACGTAGGACTTGCCCCAGGCTTTGTAATCCCAACAAATTTATTGGGATTAATTTTAGCTGATGGATTGCTGTTGTTAGTTGTGATTTATCGTGTTCAGTAGGTTCCAATGGCGTTGGGTCACAAATCCAATCTTTTAGCTTTAAAGCTGACAAAAGTGTTTTACAAGCCTGAGAGTGTAAACCTAATTTTTGTAAGGCGAAATTTTGATTAATTAAGCTCCCACTAATGCCTTCGGCATCTTTGATTTGACGGTAAATTTTTGTGGCTTGTTTCCAACTGTCAAGAGCTTCTGCGGCTTGACCTTGATTTAATTGTTTTCTGCCTATTTGGGTTAGCAGTTCAGCTTGCTGTAGATTTGTTTCTTTTTTAGCAGTCTCAGCCAGCAACAGAGATGATTGGCTTAGAACTATTGACAAAGTTAGAGCGCCTAAAAGAACGTATTTTAGCCAAGGTTTCCATTTAATCATTGCTCTGCTCTATTTTATTTCTACTGATGAGAACACTTCTGCTACCGAACCGACTGAAGAACACGAATTAGCAGCCAAAAAGCTATTATGAGCCGCTTGATTAGGTGTTGTTGCGACTAATTCGACGTTTCCCTTAGAATTTATTACCCAACCTTGAGCTTCTACAATTTTTGTAGCCTCCCTGATCGTTGACGACTGTGATTTAGCTGGAGGTTCAGTGGACTCAACTGAAATAGAATTCCTCTGCCAGATAGGTTGATGATCTAGGTGTTCGTCAAAGTTTGGTGGTGGACTGTTGTTAGCCACAGTTAATAGCTCTCTCCCCGTGCCTGACTGTGCAACACAGCCTGAGTCAATCTTAAGGGGTTGTTGAACTATTTTTGGAACTGTGATAACACCACGAGTAGGATCTTGATTCGTAAAGTTGATATTAACTGTGCCATCAACTCCCAACTGCGAACTTGCAGTAATAAAGCTATTAGGAGAGAAGGAAAGTATTTGGGCATTAATGTTGATATTGCCGCCATTACCTTCAACTGCATTAGCTTTTATACTGCTATTTTCTGAACCAGTTAAGAGCAGTGTATTGATGTCGATATTGCCGCCGTTGCCGTTACCTTCAGCAGTTGCACTAATTGTACTGTTGCGTAACTGTAAATTATGTGAATTGATGTCGATATTGCCGCCTTCGCCGGAAGCAGTTGTAGCAGTGATAGAGCTTTTATTATTTAGAGTGATTGACCGAGCATTAATTGTAAGCGTTCCAGCATCACTACTTGTTCCCTCATTCGTAACGCTAGCTTGTCCACCATCTGTGATAAGTAAACTTACAGTATTGATATTTACCTCTCCAGGGGAACCACTTGGTACTGGAGGAGCGCCGAATAGTTTTTGGGTGTCAGTACTTGCTCTGACCGCAGACGATTCTACTGAACCCTTTACCTTTACATGGGAAGCGTTAATAGTAACAATTCCAGCAGAGCCAAAGCCTCTGGTAGAAGTACTAACCCTTGCCATGTCCCCCACTACCAAACTTGGGGTGTTGATCGTCAAATTGCCAGCATTTCCAGTATTGACAGTCCCAGAGGAAAAATAGCTGGCAACATAGTTTATCCCTGAGTTTATCAATTCCTGGGAATTGCTTAATTCTACAAAATCAGTTGCATTCACAATTACATCTCCTCCTGCGCCAACACCATTACTTAGAGATGTAATTATTCCCCCGTCTTCAGCTAGCAAGTTTCCTGTTGACAACGTAATATCTCCTGCCTTTCCTGAAGAACCTGATGTACTAGTAATAATGCCGCTAGTATAAAAAGGATTAAGAGTTGAAAAGCCGAGCAATTGAATTGATTTAGAAGCATTCACGGTCACTAATCCCCCACCCGCAGCACCGTAGGTTCTACTGTTTATACTTGCTCCTTCATCAATAACGAGTTGTTTTGTAGAAATGTCGATATCTCCTCCATTTCCAGATCCCAGAGATTCAGTTCGTAAAACACTAACGAACCTGCCATTAGAGGAAGATCCGCTCAGTTTTATTGCCTCAGTAGCATTAATATCTATTTTGCCTGAAGGTTGCAAACCTTGATTTTGAATGAGAATTGTTGAACCTTCATTTAAGGATACGACTTTTCCTTTTAGGACAACAGAGCCGCCACTATTTCCCGTGGCATCTACCAATGTTTGTTGAGAAAGACTGATATCTTTAAAGTTTTGTACACTTTGACTCAAAGTAGAGCTTTGGGAGCCAGAATCAAGATTAACTACACCAGAGTCAACACTGCTAATCTCAATTCGGCCTCCCTCTGCTGTCAAAGTAGCGCCCTCTAAGGTAACATTGCCCCCTACTAGAGCTATGTTTCTGCCTGGTTGTACGCGCAAACTAGTCAGATTAGTGTTTCGTATAGTTGGGGAGTTTCTTAAACTTGGAGCAATCAAACCTTGTCCTGTACCCTTAACTAGAATTGCACCCGAATCTCTACCAACTTGTAGTCCTAAAGGTGCGCTAACAATAAGTAAGGGTTCAGTTTGGGAATTCTTCGTACTAAACTTAGATCCGTTAGCGAAGTTCACAGCGTTGGCAGTACTGGCAAAAAACGAGCCACCAATATCCAACTGGGCATTCTGACCAAATAAAATTCCATTCTGATTAATCAGAAATAAGTTGGCTGTGCTGTTAGCCTTGATCAGTCCGTCTATGTCTGAAATTGACGATCCTGTAACCCGGCTGATTATGTTCTGAATATTTGCAGTATTGTTAAAGTAAGCAGTACCGCCAGTCGGAACAGAAAACTCTTTAAAACTGTGAAAGAGGTTACCACCTGCTTCGGTTCCTCCCTCAATTCGACTAGTGTTTTCTTGATTGGTAACGAGGGAATTAACAGGCAACGTTTTGTCTGGTATCACTTGTGCTGTTACTGGTGAAGAGACTAGCAGTAGGAAAAGCAAGATGCTACCCTTAACATTCCATAATGGTACAGTATGTAGTTTCATTTAGTCTCCCTTTTTCTACGTCTGTAATTAACATTTGAAAACTTCTAAAGTGAATCTTGTGAACCCAGATGCATCAAAATGACGAGTACCCCGATACATTAACGTAGGCTTCACTAGCCACTGTGTTGTCAGGCAAAACTCCTTTCCACTTTCTATCTGTCTTGGAATATTGACAGATATGTTGTCAGCTAAATGTAAGGTTAGGTAATCTTCAGCTAATCTTTCTAATTGCATCCACGAGTTTGCTACTATAGGCGACACTATCCAATCCGGTGTCATCCTTTTAATTGTTCCTTGGCATTTACTACTAAATTCATTCACCGAGTAATAAGGAGAAGTATCAGCAAAGCTACTCAGATGTTCGGGAATAATTAAAACATCTAATGTGCCGTTTTCGTTATACCTAGCAACAGCGCTTCCTCGCCTATCTTCATGCCTAAAACCAGTCTCGAAAAAAAACGTTGAACCAGGGTTTACTGTTGTGGAACCCCAAGAAAAGCTGTTGTCTAAAAATAGCCCCTTTATAAGAGGTTTTTTCCGAGTTTCAAAATTTTCTAGTTTAGTAGTGCCGTCTGCATAAATATAGTAATTTTGACGGCTTACTTCGCTTGCATTACTACTTACATGAAAACTTCTGATACACTGATATGCGCGAGTTAATATACCTTCTGGGTTATATATATTCCAACTTCCATGCCATTCTCCACCATGATAATGGCAAAAATTTTCCCAATTTTTGATTTGAGCGTCTGTTACGTTTTCTAGTAAAGTGTCTTGATTCATTAGATGTTTTTTCCAAAGAATTGTAAAAGTAAAAATTAAACGATCACATTATGCTCAGAGAACATGGACGTGATGTTGTGTGAGTCGTTGAATATCACTAAGAGAGATCCAATAAATAAACTGCTTAGTCGGCGTTAAAAATTTTCCTCCCTTACTCTGAATCTGTATTTGGGCATCTGTTACGTTATATAGATTCATTCTTTGTGAATTGCTATATTGCTGCTAATAGTGAGTAACACTCCTTGTAATCACAAAACATTGATAGTATACAGCAATGAGCAGCATATTCAATACTTTTGGAAGTAGAAAAATATCACTATCGTAATAACTATTAGCCTGATAACAAGCATTTTAGTTTCTAAAAATCAAGGCGATTTTGAAAACCCATCGCCTGTATTAAGAGTTGAACTTAGTAGGCTAAACGGCTTGATATTACTAGCTTTGAGAGGTTGAGGTTTTAGGTTAAAATAGCTCTTTCCCACACCAAATACTACCTAGTTAGCAACGAACCAAAGTACTTTTAGGTCAACTTTTTAATTACCCGTGTCGGAGCTAGATGTAGCAGCCATACCTTGTAACCTGTATTTTCTCTATGCAAATTATAGAAAATTAATACTAGTAAAAAGTTGTAATATAGGTTGAAAAAGTAACGTTTGATACTATGCAGATTTATGCAAGGTTCTATTTCAATCGTCAAAATATTTGAAGTACTGTCAAATTATTCATCGTCCCGCGATCACAGTTCAACCTCGGCATTGGTGCATTCGATGCCACGATTAGCGAAAATGCTCCTGATAGTCGCTTCTTCAGTTGGCAAGGACAAGCACAATGGGTACGCCTGCTGGCTCCTGAAACCATAGCGTTACTCCGTCTGAATACGCAACTGGCGACTACTACACTCGTGCCTTTCGAGCAATTTAGCGTTGGTGGGCAGGAGAGCGTACGGGGTTATCGCCAGGATTTCCTGCTGGCCGATAATGGCGTGTTCGCTTCAGCAGAAGTGCAACTACCCATTTTAAGGGCTGGTGGTACGTTGCAGGTGATTCCCTTTGCAGACTTCGGTGTGGCGTGGAATTCTGGTACAGAGAATCCAGACTCGAATACTTTGGCTTCTATAGGACTGGGGTTGCAGTGGCGCGGGGGCGATCGTTTTACGGCTCGTGTTGACTGGGGGATTCCGTTGGTAGATGTAGATTCGGACGGAAGAACTTGGCAGGAGAATGGGGTGTATTTTTTTGTTCAGTACAATGCTTTTTAAAATTTAGATTAGTCTTGCTTGATGAAGAATAGATTCGTTAGGAATCGAGTTTTGTTTATAACATCGTTTGACTTGAGTTGAGCAGTTGACTTGGTTAGGGAAGTATTTCACTGTAAAACGAAAGAGATAAAAGTGTGTCAAGGGGAAGTATGGATATAGCGCTGCGGGTATTCAGACACAATCAATACCAAGAGTTACTGCAAGCTAGCGATGTTATGGAGAATGATTTAACTGACTTAGTTTGCCAATGCGTGGAATGTGGGAATTTTGTGATTTGGGTAGCTCCTAATTCAAAAGAAGCACTAAGAAAGCGGTCTGCTCATTTTAGTAGATATAATCCCAGGAATTATGTCTAATTATCTCAGCCGAAAAGCTTGATTTTTCAACTAATAAGGAAGAAGAAAGAGGGAAGACGGAAGAAGTTCTTCCCTCTGACGAATTGCGACCAGAGGGAGTAAGGGTCTGAGTCCCCGACTGAATCAAAGATTCAGTGGCATCTATTTGAGTGGGATCAGAATCCCCATTCAAATTCATCCTTCTTCCTCCTTCCTCCGAACATCTTCCTTCAGTTTCAAATAGAATCATTAAAAATAAATATATGCAAAAACTTAGATGGAAGGTCTAGGCAGTAGAGCTAACAGAATACTCTAAAAAACACAGTCTGCTCTTGCAGACTTTTTTATGTAGTTAAATTTCCAGATATAATTTCAGCAATTATGTCTAATAGATTGGTGAAAAAGCTTGTATTTAGAAAATAAATTTACAAAAATAAATATGTCATGCAAATGCATTTTGTATTTACATGATTTTCACTGACTAAGGTGTTACGGTTATACCCACATAAGTCCGCAAACGTGGACTTTCCTTAATTGATTGGAGGCATAGGTTAAATCCAGTCAGAAATTTAACCTCTAAAACAGTAGGTTTATTTTAGATTATCACGCTCAAGTCAATTGAAAAATTTTGGAAACTAATGCATGTATTCTTTGCTGTTAAAGTAGTCCTGGCATATTTGTTTGCTTTAACTTTAAAAACCAGCAATCTCTTGTTTTAATAAGACCCCGTTGGATGTCAACACCCAGTAAGGTTCATCGCTCTCCACCTCTTCTACATATCCCCAAACCCGAAGTTCTTGGAGAATTTCAGTTAAAAACTCGTCTACTCCCTCACCAGCCCCCTCAGATCTGCCATCTCACTGTTAGAGTGTTGCTCCCGTCGGATGTTAATGATATTGCTCATAATGCTCAATTCTTGGTAAATGTAAGTGTAAACCTGTTAAGGTAAAGGCATATTTTCAGAGAAGAGACAATTCAATACTTGGACAGTCTGTTGGCATTGGGTAAACTCTCGCTTGAGTTGGGATGCTGTTACAGAAATCAAAGCGAGTGCCAAAACCAACAGTAAAGGATTGTTTTTTGCAACCCCCAACCACCAACGCCATTCACATAGAGGCAACTGTGGGAATGAGAGTTTTGGTAGAGAGAACAACTGCGGGAACCAAGAGTGAGTTACCCTACTCCCTGGCAACCATTCCTCATCAAGATTGACAAAAACTACTTGTATTCGGGGATTCTGCTCAACCATTGAAGCCGTCTTGAGTGCCGATGGTTGCGCCCTCGCATCAGGTGTAAGAAAACCCATGACAAAGAGTTTATGGGTATTATTCAATCCGTAAAGATTGAGTTGGCCAACCGCTTGGTAAATGGTGTCACGGTCGAGATATTTCTTCACCTCTGCGATCGCTCCACCTTGCCAACTGGTGACAATATCGGCCCGTCCCCCGTTAGCAGGAGCTTCCAGATGAGTTTGAAATCCGCGTTGGGTTAGGCGATCGCTCAGGTATTGCTGTAAGTGTTTTTCTTGCCAGCGGTCAGGAAAGCCGGCAAGTTCTACAAATTTGGATGGAAGCATAAATTAGATCTGTACAGCCAAATCAACAACTTCAAGAACATCGGGCAACCACCGAACGTGTTCAACAATTTTGTCGTGAGTACGAGCTTTATCCCGCGTCACGGTTCCCCACTGCTTACCTGCTTCAGTAAGATGCCAGATGTTTTTGCGGCATTGTTTACCAGCAGAGTTGATCTTGATTTCGACTTCTTTAGTCTGCAAACCAGCAGCTTCCAAAACACGATTAACTATTTGGGGTTTAATTGGCTTGGGTAGTCCTTGCTGCTCGGCATATAATTCACCAATTGTAGTTGGGGACAAATGTCGATCAGGAGTCGCTATAATTTCCCCAATTGCTGCGACCAACTCATTTGCCATCGGAGCTATTTCTGGGTACAGCGCTTGTACACCTCGTACAACTGTGATTGTCTGTAATTCTGAACTTAACTTTGTACCAGCAAGAACCTTTTGCCCAAAGTTAACGAGTTCATCAAGAGTCGGTTTGGTGTTTTGTTGTTGATCAGGCTTGGGTATTTCGTATTTACCAGTGCGGCGGAGTGATGGCAAGACTTCATGAAAAACCCAACGTTGGAATCGTTTTGCAACGGGCTTGTGCGATTTAAAAATCAGACGATAAAGTCCAGGCTCAGTCACAGTCAGCATTTCTTGTTCGCCGCCAAGGGTACTGACAATGGCAGTACCCTTTTCATCGGGTTCTAGTCCTCCCTCAAAATACTCGCTGCCATCATTTTTTCTTCGTTTTCTGCCGTTAACTGCAACAGAAGTATCAATGTCTAAAATTATGCAGACATCATTAGCAACCCACTCAGGCTTGTCTGCTGTGCCAACGAAGCGGACTTCTCTACCTTCAAACTCAAAAACTGATAGATTCGACATAATTTGATTTCCTTTCAAAAACTAAGCAGGAATTTCTTCAAATCGATAAGCTTGAAATCTTCTATCCAACAACCCAGACTGCACAATTCCATCGCCGCGGCCTTGTAATGAGGTAACTGCCTCACCCCGACGCATCAAAATCATGCGTCCCGAAGTGGCATCAACACAGCGAAAAGCAATTCGACAAGGGAGATTGTCGC
>JAESGM010001033.1_pt1 | contig 10984 bp, 11 predicted proteins | sample 9269721 | NCBI WGS metagenome assembly JAESGM01 (sample SAMN15720920, study PRJNA650825) | algae metagenome | isolation source: Komarekiella atlantica HA4396-MV6 and co-occurring heterotrophs from... | place: USA: Theobald House, Kauai, HI | collected 2009-07-29 | reverse complement strand
AGGTGGCGCGCACTCCAATCCGCGCGTTCAAGATGGCCTGAAGATCGTCGAGGGATACCTCTCTGGGCAGCGCACTACCGTAGATCTCGAGACACCCGCCCGCGTGATGCACTGCCAGAAATTCGTCTCCCTTGGCGCCGGCACGCAGCACGTCGGAAATTTCTGAGAACGGGACCGTCTTCATGCGGGTCCTGAGCGGGTTCACCGGCGCTGCAATCGCGGTCGGAGAGATGACCAGGTTCCGCGGCCGCCAGCGGGTGATCGCCTGGAAGACGAACGGAAGGGCACCTAAACAAACGGCTGCTACGCCGACGAGCCAGAGTACGGCTCGCGCATTGTGCTGCTGAATGAACGAGAACCTAGTGCCTCGGATCGGGTAAGGCGGCCCCTGCTCGACGATGAAGAGCAGCAATAGCCCGCCAAGAACGAAGAGCAGCCCGAGGGCCTGCGTCTGCCAACTGAAGCGCACCCTGTAGGGCAGGACTGTCTGCATCGGCTCGTTCGGCATGCTGTGACCGTAAGCCGCTTACCACTGACTGGCAGGACTGCTCACGGAGCCACTCCAAGACGCTGCAGGCCTTCACGGCTCACCGAGTTTGACGGGGCTATTGAAAGCACTTTCTGATAGTCGGCGATCGCTTCCTTGTTATTCCCCATTTGCTCATGCACCGCCGCACGCACTTGCAGGACAGCCGTGTTTTCTGGAGCCAGCTCGACGGCGCGGTGCGCATCCTGCAGCGCTTCCGCATTGCGCTCCACCCGGGCGAACGCGAGGGCGCGTCCTGCGTAGGCGGGCCCCACAAGGTCGCTATAGGCGATTGAGTTGCCGTGCACGAAGTCCTCGATGACACCGCTGGTTTTCGAGCCTTCGTCGATGACGCTGCCGAACTCGCTGACGGCGTTTTCAACATCGCCGGCGCTCGAGTAAGCGAGCGCGCGGTGATAGCGCATCAGGATCGACGCACTGCCCACCTTCTCGGAATTCGCGAATGCCGCGATGGCGTCAGTTGGCTTCCCCATTTCCGCATAGATACGGCCTTGCAGCTGGTAGATTTTGGCCGCATCGAACTTCGACGGGTCCTTCTTCAGGGCCAGCGCGAGATCGGCCAATGCCGCGTCGTAAGCGCGGTGCTTGTAATTGAGGAGCGCGCGGCGCCGATAATAATAGCCCGATGGACTGAGTTTGATGGCGCCCGAGAGGTCGGCGATCGCCTGGGCAAGATCACCTTGCTTCTCGTAGTACTGCGAACGTGCGCTGAAAGCCGTAGTGTCGGTGGTGCCGAGTTCTATCGCCTTCGAGTAGTCGGCGATTGCGCCCTCGATATCGCCATCCTCGCGCAACGACGCACGACGTTCGTAAGTCTTTGGGTCGCTCGGATTGGCCTCTAGAGATTTGTCGTAGGCATCCCGCGCACGGTCGGCGAGTTCCGCCTCAGCGAAAATGTCGTCACGCGCCTCATAAGCCTGAGCCCGGTAGGCATCTCCGAGCCACCTATAGGCGGATGCCAAGTCTTCATTGCCGAGGCCGCCGTTGCCGATGACCGCTTGGCAGGCGTCCACGCGTTGCGATGCGGAGGAATTCTCGGCGCAGGCTTTCCACTGCGGAGAGAGAGTTTCAGGCGCTGCCACAGCAGGACCAGAAGCGACGGCTATCGGCAAAAGAACAGCGAAAACAGAATATCTGCGCATCAATGCGTGTCCGGCTTTATTAAGTTTTCGGCAGTTTTGCATCCGCATCGATGACGCACAATGCTTAACTGCCGGGCCAGACCCCGCACCTCAATGCGCGCTCGCGCGCCGATGCTCAAGGTGAATTCCCGGCACTCAGAGCAGCCACGGCGCGCCTCGTTTCGTGCTTGGGCCGGTTGACCCTCGGAGCGAACGGACCACACTGGGGCAAAGCCATCCGCGTGCCGGAGCGGCACGTGAAATTCGAACACCGCCAGCAGGAAGGGTGCCGACATGTCTATCGAAGCGTGGCGCGCGCAGCTCGACGCTACAGCCCATCTCCCGATCGAGGAGGCAATCCCCGAGATCGCGACGGCGCTCGACGGCAATACGCTGCTCGTGCCGCTGGTCGACTACGATGAGGAGACCGGCAAAGTTCAGCTACTCACAGCCAAAGATGTCAACGACGTTGCCTGGCTTTATGCGTACACCGGTGAGGACGTGATGGCCGCGAGCGGCCTGACCGGCACGCGCTTTGGTCATTTCGATTTCCTCGACATCGTGCGCATGGCGCGCAGGAGCGGCCTCGGCGGCATTGCCATCGACATCTCCCAGGGCCGCAACCGGGGGATCATTCCAGATTATTGGCTCGAAGAAATCGAGCGCGTGCTTGGCGGAGATTGAGCCCCCGAGGTTTACGGGCGATCTTCCTACCCTGACGAGGTCGGGCATCCGCCGACGCGGCGCATGAAATCAGTTGAATATTTCAATAATTCTTGTATCGTTTATTCATGAACAGCAAAGACGCCGTCGCCTGTCTGGCCGCGCTCGCGCATGAGCAGCGCCTGGCAATCTTCCGCCTGCTGGTGAAAGCGGGGCCGTCCGGCCTGCCCGCGGGCGAGATCGCCGATGCGGTCGGCGCGGCGGCGACGGCGGCTTCCTTCCACTTGAAGGAACTGGACCGGGCGGGGCTGATCCATGCGACGAGGGCGGGGCGCTACATCCGTTACGCCGTGCATTTCGACGGCATGCGCCAGCTGCTGACTTTTCTCAGCGAGGACTGCTGCCAGGGCCAGCCAGAGCTTTGTGGCACCGCGTTCACGAAGGCACGCGCATTGTGTAAGGGAGGATCGAAGTGACCAGCCGGCCGTTCAACGTCCTGTTTCTGTGCACGGGCAATTCCGCCCGCTCGATCATGGGCGAGGCGATCATCAACCGCATGGGTGCGGGCAAGTTCAACGGGTACAGCGCGGGCAGCGTGCCGAAGGGGCAGGTGCACCCGCTCACGCTCAAACTGCTCGATCAGCTCGACTACGATACGACGATGCTGCGCTCCAAAGCGTGGGACGAGTTCTCCGCGCCCGGCGCGCCGCAACTCGATTTCGTCTTCACCGTCTGCGACAACGCCGCCAACGAGGTGTGTCCGATCTGGCCGGGCCAGCCGATGACGGCGCATTGGGGCGTGCCCGATCCCGCCGCCGCCGACGGTACGGACAGCGAAAAAGCGCTGGCCTTTGCCGATGCGTACCGGATGCTGGAAGCGCGCATCGGTGCGTTCGCCAGCCTGCCGATCGCCTCGCTGGACAGACTTTCGCTGCAACGCCGTCTGAACGAGATCGGCGGGGCGAAGGCGGACGTCGAGAGGGCGTGAGGTGGTGAGCGAGTATTCGGACGGCCGGCGACTTGCGGCGGAGTTCCTCGGCAGCGCGTTCCTGCTCGCCGCGGTTATCGGCTCCGGCATCATGGGCGCCAAACTCTCGGGCGGCAACGACGCGCTCGCCCTGCTCGGCAACTCCCTGCCGACCGGCGCCATCCTCGTCGTGCTCATCACCATGCTCGCACCGATTTCCGGCGCGCATTTCAATCCGGCGGTTACGGGCGTGTTCTGGCTGCGCGGCGAAATCAACGCGCCTCTCGCCGCCGGTTACGTCATCGCCCAGCTGTGCGGCGCGCTTGCCGGGATGCTGGCCGCCCACGGCATGTTCGACCTGCCGCTCGCGCAGGCGGCCATAAAGGTGCGCACGGGCGCGGGACAGTGGTTCGCCGAAGGCGTGGCCACGTTCGGGCTCATCTTCGCCATTCTCGGAACGCTGCATACCCAGCCGAAAGCGGTGGCGACGGCCGTCGGCCTCTACATTGGCGCCGCTTATTGGTTCACGGCGTCGACGTCGTTCGCCAATCCCGCCGTCACCGTCGCACGCGCGTTCTCCGATACGTTCGCCGGCATCCGGGCGCAGGACGTGCTGCCGTTCGTGACCGCTCAGCTGGCGGGCGCGGTCATCGCTCTGGGCGTTGCCGGTTGGCTTTTTCGCGCCCGTGGCGCAAGAGAAGCTGCACCAGCGGAGTAGGAATGAGCATCAGGCCCGACGATGAGCGACGATAACGCCGATGACCTCCTCAACGTCGCTCGCGAGCACCTGCACGTGCCGGCGGGCGACAAGCTGGCGGCCACGGCCACGCACAAGCCGCGCATCCTGCTGCTGTACGGCTCGTTGCGCGCGCGCTCGTACAGCCGGTTTCTCGCCCACGAGGCGGCGCGGCTGCTCGAGCACTTCGGAGCCGAAACGCGCATCTTCGACCCGCACGGCCTGCCGCTGCCCGACGACACGCCCGACACACATCCCAAGGTGCAGGAATTGCGCGAGCTGGCGACGTGGTCGGAGGGGCAGGTCTGGTGCTCGCCCGAGCGTCACGGATCGATGAGCGGCGTGATGAAGTCCATGATCGACTGGATTCCGCTGTCGACGGGCGCCGTGCGTCCCACGCAGGGCAAGACCCTGGCGGTGATGCAGGTGAGCGGCGGCTCGCAGTCGTTCAACGCCGTCAACCAGATGCGCGTGCTCGGGCGCTGGATGCGCATGATCACCATTCCCAACCAGTCCTCCGTGGCGAAGGCATTCCAGGAATTCGACGACAACGGCCGCATGAAGCCTTCGGCCTACTACGACCGTGTCGTCGACGTGATGGAAGAGCTGGTGAAGTTCACGCTGCTGACGCGCGACCGCGCCGGCTATCTCGTGGATCGCTACAGCGAGCGGAAGGAGAGCGCGGAGCAACTCTCCAAGCGCGTCAATCAGCGCTCGATCTAGGTCGAGTCTGCTCAACCCGCGGCAGGACGATTAACTTCAGCAGGCTGGCGAGGCAGCCAATCCGCTTTGCGCGCGTTTAACAGATCAGAAGCAGACGCCAACCTTTGAGGCTGCCATGTTTGAGCAGATGTTTTTCCAGAGCTGGCCCGATATCGTTCGCACCCTCGTAGTCGGCACCCTGGCTTACATCGCCTTGGTGCTGTTCTTGAGGATCTCGGGCAAGCGCGCGCTGGCGAAGCTCAACGCATTCGATCTCGTGGTGACGGTAGCTCTCGGCTCAACTCTCGCTTCGATGCTCCTGGACAAGTCGATCTCCCTAGCGGAAGGAGCGACCGCAATAGCCTTGCTCCTTCTGCTGCAGTTCATAGTCAGCTTCCTTTCCGTGAGATCTCAGGCCTTCGCACGCTTTGTGCGATCCGAGCCATCGTTACTTGTGGAGAACGGCTCATTTCGACGAACGACCATGCTCAACGAGCGGATAACCGAGGGTGAAGTATTGAGCACCATCCGGGCGAGTGGAGGGACGAGCGTGCGCGATGCTGCCAGCGTTGTTCTGGAAAGTGACGGCAGCATCAGTGTCTCGCTTGCGCGATGAACAGCGAGTGTCAGCCGCGGCACATGGCGGTGCAGCCGGGTGCGGGCGCGAAGTAGATCGTCCGTTTCTCGCGCGGCTGCACGTTGCCGATCGCTTCGGTGAGCATGCCGGCCTTGGCGTCCCAAAGCTCGCGCCCTGTTTGCCAGTACCCGTCGCCGTTCTCGATGATGCCCTTGAGCTCTGATAGCCAGGCGGCCGAGACGCCGGCCGGTCTGAAATATCGCGCGAGGAAGTCGTCCAGCGAGCTGTTGCCGATCGATGCCGTCTCGATCTTGTCGACGCCTCCGGTCAGCTCGCGGCGCCACGAGCGGTGGAAGAACCACAGGCTGCTCATCGCCGCGCGGCGATGATTGCTGGCGAGGAAGATGGGAATGCACGCCGAGGCGCAGAGCGATCCCGGCTCGACGGCGGTGACGAGTTGATGCGTCTTGCCGATGTGGCGCAGGACGGCGATGACTTCGGCCATGTAATCGACGCGACCGCCACACGAGTTGAGCGACAGCGCCACCGATTTGATGTGCGGCCGGTGCGCAGTGAAGGCATCGAGAATGGCGCGCGGCATGTCCTTGGCGACGGTGCCGACCCAGCGGAGCTGGAGAACGTCGCCGGCCTCGATGGTGGTCCGCTGCAGCGTGCCGGCGGCGCAGTTATCCGCCGCCGCCGCGGACTGCCACGGGCACGCGAACGCCAACAGGATTAAGAGGAGCCCCAGGACCTTGCACATCGCCAATGGTCATCGGCCACGGCGGTGGCAAAATCAGGGTGAAGGGAATTTAACCGTGTTGTTGGTGAACGCGGATCAGAAGCGGCGCAGCAGGCGCTCGTAGTAGTCGAGCTCCTGGGTCGGACGCGCCGGCTGGGCGAGGCGGCGGCGCAGTTCCTCGAGGATCTCTCGCGCGCGCTGCATGTCGATCTCGTCCGGCACCTTCACCGAGTTGCCCGCATCGGGGCCCTGGAAGCGCTGCGGACGCCCCAGCGGATCGCGCTGGCCTTCGCCGTTCTGGCCCATGCGCGACTGGCCGTTCTTCGACATGTCCTCGGCCATCTTCTGCGCACCCTCGCGCATCTGCTCCAGCGCCTCGGACTGATCGCCCAGCGCCGTGTTGGTGTCGCCCTGCTCCAGCGAGCGCTGCGCATTTTCCATGGCATCGCGCGCCTTGTTGAATTCATCGCGTCCGGCGCCAAGCTCTTCCAGCTCGCGGCGCAGCTTTTCCAGCTCTTCCTTCAGCGCCTGCTGCTTCTCGCTAAGGCCCTGACGGCCCTGCTGGCCTTTCTGGCCCTGCTGACCGCGCTGCCCGCTCTGGCCACCCTCGCCGCGCTGACCCTGCATGCCCTGGCCCATTTGGCCCTGGCTCTGCTGCTGGCCGTCCTCGCCGGGCATGGTGCCACCGGGCTGGCCCTGCTTGCGGTTCTCACGGTACGTCTCGTCCATCAGCCGCTGCTGCTGGCCAACGATGCCGCCGAGCTCATCGAGCTTCTTCTGCATCTGCTGCCCGCGCTGAGCTTCCTTCTGCGACATCTGCCCCGACTGCAACCGCTCGAGCAGATCGCGCAGCTCGGCCAGCATCTGCTGGGCCTGATCGCGAGCGCCGGACTTGGTCATCTCCTCGATGTTCTTCATCATCTGATCGAGGTCTTGGGCGCTGAGCTGCTGGTTCTGCTGGTCGAGCCCTTCGGGCGGGGCCTGATCCTGCCCGTTCTTGGCAAGCTGCTGCACGAAATCGGCGAGCGCCTCGCGCAGCTCCTGCATGAGCTGGTCGACCTCGGAATCGGGTGCGCCCTTTTCCAGCGCATCGGCCAACTTGTCCTGCGCCTCCTTGAGGCGCTTCTCGGCGTCGGACAGGTCTCCATCCTCGATGCGCAGGGCGAGTTCCCACATGGAATCCGTCGTGGTCTTGAGCCCTTCGCGCGAGGTGTCGCGCCCGATGCCGCGCATGGCGTTGCGCAGCCCGATATAAACGGCGGGACTGTCGATGAACCCTTCGGGCTCCAGCGTCAGCGCTTCGAGAGCACGCTTGACCAACGGCGCGTAGCGCGGATCGTCCATCAGCTTGGAGCGCTGCTCGATCACCGCGCGGGCGAGCGGCTTGCGGAACTCGCGCTGCGGCAGCACCAGTTTCATCGGCTTGGAACGGCCAATGTTACCCGCCACGTCCTTGGCTTCCAGCGTTAGAACGACCGGCTTACCCGCGTACGGGTGCGGGCCGAAATCGATGTAGGTCTGCGCATCCTTTTGGCCAGGGCGCGGCAGGCGCAGCGTGATCTCAGGTGGCGGCTCGTGCGGCGGGCGCGGCCCCTTGAGGACTTCCGGCTGAGTCCAGGCCATCTTGGGATCGACGGGCTTTTCCTCACTGCGGTCACGCTTCAGATCGACGCCGGCCGAGACGACGCCGTAGTCGTCCTCCACGGTGTAGTTCAGCTTCATCGAACCGCGGCGCGTGCGCTCGGGCGGCTTGGCGATGGCGATCACCGGCGCCTTGTCGGGGCGCACATAGAACGCCCAGCGCGCCAGCTCGGTGCTGCCGACGAGCACCCGAATTTCTGCCGACTTGCGCATTTCGTAGCGGATTTCCGCGATGTCGGTGTTCGACGCTGAAGACTTGCCGGCCTCCGGCTTCTTGGCCTCCACAAGCCTACGCTCGGTCGAACCTTCCTCGAACACCTCGAGAGTTGGCTGGCCGATGCCCTGGCCGCTGGTGCGCACTATAAGCACGCTGCGCTCCGGCACCTCGGTCAGCTTGGGGGCATCGTCGCTGCCGGCCGGGCCACGAGCGCCATCGGCGAGCATCAGCGGCGGCTTGCCGGTGTAGGCCGGCGGCGTAACCCAGGCGTCGAGGCGCGCTTCGTTCACGGCCATGGTCGAGTGGAAGCGGAACGCCGAGTAGAGACGATCGGAAACGCCATCGCCGACGAGGGCCAGCAGGGCGACGACGCCGAGCAGCAGCAGCCCGCGCAAAGCGATCGGATCCTGATGGTCGGTGCGCGGATGCGGCGGGCCGACACGCAGCCGGGACAGCGCAGCAGCAAGGCGCGAACGGTGCGCCTGCCAGATCGCGGCAGTGCGCGGATCGTCGGCATTGGCGGTGATGGTGTCCTCATACGAGGACGCCGGCCGGTGCGGCACGCCGGAAACACGCTCGATGCGGCGGACGGCCTCGGCGTGAGTGGGGTATGGGGTGCGGGCGATGTGCACCGCGGACGCGACGGCCGCGATACCGAAGGCGGCCAGCACCAGGTAGTGCAGCGGGTCCGACAGCAGCGGCCACATGCCAGCCAGTGAGACGAGCAAGAACAGGCCGGCGAGGCCGAGGATCAGCCAGATGCGCGGCCACAGGCGCTCGAAGTAGAGCGCCCAGCGGCTGGCGCGCACTTTGCGTGCGAATTTAGCGTCGATGGGGGAGGCGGCCTCGGGCTCCTGCATCGTTAAAAGATAGCCGGAACCGGGGGGGCGGCCTAGCGCCGTGCCGTCGCTCCCGGATTAAACTTTGGTCATCAAGCCGCTAGGGCTGCCCGAGCCAGGGGGGAAGCTTATCCTGGGCGATCAGGTCATCAACCGAAAGTCGCGGCCTGACAACGGCGTAGTCGGCGCCCCTGACGAGGACTTCCGGGACCAGCGGGCGGGTGTTGTACGTGGACGCCATGACGGCACCGTAGGCCCCCGCGGTCATCACGGCGATGAGATCGCCCGCCTCCAGCGGCGGCAGCTTGCGGTCGAGGGCGAGGTAGTCGCCCGTTTCGCAGACCGGGCCGACGACATCCTGCACGACCGGCGGCAGGGACGCCTTGGCTTCCTCGACCGGCCAGATCTCGTGCTCGGCTTCATACAGCGTCGGACGCAGCAGATCGTTCATCGCCGCGTCGACGATGGTGAACGTCTTGTCGACGCCCTCCTTGGCGTAGATCACGCTCGTGACCAGAACGCCGGCGTTGCCCACGATCACGCGGCCGGGCTCCATGACGAGCTTCAGGCCGAGGTCGCCGAGCTGCTCGCGCACGACAGCGGCGTATGCGGCCGGTGGTGGCGCCACCTCGCCTTCGGACACGTACGGCACGCCGAGGCCGCCGCCGATGTCGAGGTGTTCCAGCTTGTGGCCGTCGGCGATAAGCGCTTCGGCCAGCTCGCGCATCAGGCGGAAAGCGTTGCGGAACGGATCGAGCTGCGTGATCTGGCTGCCGATGTGCATGTGAATGCCGGAAACGGCGATGCCGGGGAGTTTGCCTGCCACGGCGTAGAGCTCGCGCGCCTCGGCATACGGCACGCCGAACTTGTTCTCCGCCTTGCCGGTGGAGATCTTGGCGTGCGTCCTGGCATCGACGTCCGGGTTGACGCGCAGGGCGATGCGCGCGGTAAGGCCGAGGCCGCTCGCCACCTCGCTCAGGGCGTGCAGCTCCGGCTCGCTCTCGACGTTGAAGCCGTGAATCCCCTGCTGCAGCGCGTAGGCCATTTCGGAGCGCGTCTTGCCGACGCCGGCGAAGATGATCTTGCTGGCAGGCGCCCCGGCGGCGAGAGCGCGGCGCAGCTCACCCTCGGACACGACATCCATGCCGGCGCCGAGCCCGGCGAGCGTCCTGAGCACCGCCTGGTTCGAATTGGCCTTCACGGCGAAGCAGATGAGTGCATCGAGGCCGGCGAAGGCTTCGCTGAGCACGCGGAAATGCCGTTCCAGCGTCGCCGTCGAGTAGCAGTAGAAGGGTGTGCCGACCTCTGCCGCGAGCCGCGCCAGGCTGACGCCTTCGGCGTGCAGGACACCGCCGCGGTACTCGAAATGGTGCATGGACCGGATTCTCTTGGTTGGCAGCGTGCTGCTATAGCGTGTGCCGCCGCTAATAGCGGGAGAGGACGGTCAAAGGCAATGGCAGGCCCGATGAGCGAAGAGACGGCGGGGGAGCGGGGCGTGGCGACCGGTGCGCCGGAGACGGTGAGCGGCGTTCCGCTGCGCATATTCAGTTTCGACATCGCCGGGCGCCGGTGGGATATTCGCGCCGCGCGGGATCATGCCTCGCTGATGGCGGCGGCCGACAGCTTCGTCGCCTTTCCGTTCGGGCTGCTGCTGTGGGAATCGGCGCAGGCGCTGGCGGAGGCGCTGGCCGAGGGGGCGGATGCCATCACCGGGCGGACGGTGCTGGAGCTCGGTGCCGGCGTCGGATTTCCGGGCATCGTGGCGCGGGGGATGGGGGCGGCGCGCGTCCGACAGACCGACCATATCTCCGAGGCGCTCGAGCTGTGCCGCATTAACGCCCGCGCGAACGGCATCGACGGGGTCGAGGTTGGCCTGGCCAACTGGGACGCTTGGACGGATGCGGAGGCGTACGAGGTGATCATCGGGTCGGACGTGATCTACGAGCGGCAAGCACATGCGCCGCTGGCCGCCATCCTCGAGCGCAACCTGAAGCCCGGTGGGCGCGCATTTTTGGCCGATCCCGGGCGGCAGGACACGCCGCTGTTTCTCGCCGATCTCGGCGCCAAGGGCTGGAAGTCGCGGCAGCAGCGGCGGACGCTGCGCACGCTGCTCCCGGGCGGTGCCGAGACGGTGGGCATCGACATCATCGAGCTGTGGCGCTGAGTTTTGAGAGGACGTAGGTCCGACTAGCGGATCAGGCCGTCGAGAATGAAGCCCTCGTGCGGCTTGGG
>JAESGM010001032.1_pt1 | contig 10986 bp, 12 predicted proteins | sample 9269721 | NCBI WGS metagenome assembly JAESGM01 (sample SAMN15720920, study PRJNA650825) | algae metagenome | isolation source: Komarekiella atlantica HA4396-MV6 and co-occurring heterotrophs from... | place: USA: Theobald House, Kauai, HI | collected 2009-07-29 | reverse complement strand
CTCCGATCCGAAGCAGGGCGTCTCGGTCGCCAACAAGTTCGTCGGCGACGGCGTCAAGATGGTGCTCGGCCACTTCAACTCCGGCGTCACCATGCCGGCGTCGGAAGTCTATGCCGAGAACGGCATCCTGATGATCAGCCCCTCGGCGACCAATCCGAAGATCACCGAGCGTGGTCTCTGGAACGTGTTCCGCACCTGCGGCCGCGACGACCAGCAGGGCTCGGTGGCGGCGGAATACATCGCCAAGAACCTCAAGGGCAAGAAGATCGCCATCGTCCATGACAAAACGACCTATGGCCAGGGCCTTGCCGACGAGACCCGCAAGGGCCTGACCAAGGCCGGCATCAAGGACGTGCTCTATGAAGGCGTCAACGCTGGCGAGAAGGACTTCTCGGCGCTGATCTCGAAGCTGAAGTCGACGGGTGCCGACTACCTCTACTGGGGTGGCCTGCACACCGAGGGCGGCCTGATCGTGCGCCAGATGCGCGACCAGGGCCTGAAGACCGTCCTGATCTCCGGCGACGGCATCACCACCGACGAGTTCGCCACGATCGGCGGCCCGGGCGTCGAAGGCACGCTGATGACCTTCCCGCCGGATCCGCAGAAGCGTCCGGAGGCCGCTGCGGTCCTGAAGAAGTTCGAGGCCCGCAAGTTCAAGCCGGAAGCCTACACGCTCTACAGCTACGCCGCTGTCCAGATCATGGCCGAAGGCGCCAAGCGCGCTAACTCGGTCGATCCCAAGAAGATCGCCGCGGCGCTGCATGGCGGCCAGCCGGTCGATACGGTCATCGGCAAGATCGGCTTCGATAAGAAGGGCGACATCACTCGCCCCGACTATACCGTCTACACCTGGAAGAAGGGTGCCGACGGCAAGATCGGCTATGTCGAGAATTGATCGTCTCTGATTGCCGCGAGGCATGAGACAGAGCCCGCTCCGGAGCGATCCGGGGCGGGTTTTTCTTTAGCCGTGCGTCTTGGCCGAGCGCGGTGGAGAGCCCCTGCGGTCATGAAAAACGACGCGTGCTGTCGGGCGGCGCGACCGCCATTCGTCCTCGGGAAGCACAGCGCGACATAATCACGGGAGTTGCCGATGACCGCCACCATCACTGCCTTCGAACGCTCGCCCGACCGCGGCAACGGCCTGGCGCGCGACATGCGCCTGCGCTGGGCGCTTGAGGAGGTCGGCCAGCCCTACGAGGTCCGCCTCCTGTCGTTCAAGACGATGAAGGAACCGGCGCATCTGGCGCTGCACCCTTTCGGGCAGATTCCGACCTATGAGGAAGGCGATCTCGCCTTGTTCGAGTCGGGGGCGATCGTACTCCATATCGCCGAGCGCCATGGGGGCCTGTTGCCGAACGAGGCGGGTGCGCGAGCGCGCGCGATCATGTGGATGTTCGCCGCGCTCAATACGCTGGAGCCGCAGATCTTTGACCGCTCGCTGGTTAGGATTCTCGAGCGCGACAAGCCTTGGTACGAGGAACGCCTCGCCGCCCTCGACGAGATCGTCCGCAAGCGACTCGAAAGCCTCTCCAGCCATCTCGGCGGCGCCGACTGGCTCGATGGCGCGTTCAGCGCCGGCGACCTGCTGATGGTGACGGTGCTGCGCCGGCTGCAGGGTTCAGGGATGCTGGAAGAGCGGTCGAACCTTGCCGCCTATGTCGCCCGCGCCGAAGCGCGGCCGGCCTATCAGCGCGCCTTCGAGGCGCAGTTGGCGGTCTTCACTGCCTCATCGGCCGGTTGAAAGGGATAGCGCGGGAGCGCCAGCCGGCCATGCCCCTGCGCACTCCTGATCAAACGGATGAGCGCACGCTGTCGGTCATCAGCTTGGTGCCGAGCGCTCCGATCACGGCTCCAGCGGCGCGGTCGATCCAGATTTTCGAGCGCAGATAGGCCGCCTTTGGCGCGCGGGCCGAGAACCCGACGGCCACGACCGTGTACCAGGCGAATTCGATCAGGAAGAGCATGGGCGGCAGGGCAAAATACATCCAGGATGGCGTCGGCGACGGCAGCAGAGCGGCGAACATGGAGGCGTAGAAGATGGCGGTCTTCGGATTGGACAGCTGCACGAAGAGAGCCTTCAGCAGCGACTTCCACAGCGTGTTCGGTCGCTCGCTCGCCGTATCGGCAATAGCGATCGGCTCGGGCGCGGCGCGCCAGATATTGATGCCGAGCCAGACGAGATAGGCGCCCCCGGCCAGCCTGAGCGCGATGTTGAGCCATTCGACCTGAAGCAGGAGCGCGGTCAGGCCTGCGACGGCGATCGTCGCGAAGATGAAACCGCCAATGCCCATGCCGATCGCCGCCATCACGCCATCGGCGCGGGATCCGGATATGGCGATGCGCGAGACCACGACGAAGCTCGGGCCGGGGCTGATCGCGCCGAGCAGGAAAACGCCGAGGATGGAGGCCAGAATAGCAAGCTCATGCATGCTGAGGCCTCGCTGGCTTCAGTCTGCCGGCCCGAGCCGGCTGGCGGTCAATTTAGCCGCAGCAGCCGTCAAGGCAATTGCCTGCATCGGCTCTGGGCCGGCTGCGGACCGGCAGCTTTCAGATGCGGGTGACGGAGGACCGGACGTCCTCTTATCGACTGCAAGCGCTTCAACAGGGATTGCTTCGCCTGAAACCTCCGATCACGATCTGAGCGAAATGGAGCTCGGGAGTCGATGATGAAGGAGTTTGACTATCGGTTTGATGCGGGCCCACTTGGTTCTGCCGACGAGCTTGCAGGCGAATGGGACGAGGGCAACTGCCGCCGAGCGGTTCAACTGTATCTTTTCTCAATGAGGGGAGAATTTCTTGAGCCGGATCGTGTGTTGTGCCCTGAGATATACAACAAAACAGGCATCTTCGTTATCGATGTAGACCAGAAGTTCGATTTCGAACGTTTGAGAAATGGTGACGTTATCTTTGCTGAACGTTTGAAGGGTGGCCGCAATTTCGGGATTAACTGTGGGCAAGCCACCTTTAGCTCAAGTGATGACTACGTGATTTCGCTTCACACCGCGCTATACACGGGGCGCAAGAGTCAAGAAATTTGGCATGCTACTGCCATTGAGGGATCAAGTTGCTACTGGAATACGCAAAGATTTCTGGAATTCTATCGCCCCGTCGCCGCTAAACGACTGCTTTCAGCGTTGTCGTGACACCCGCGGAGGGTCCGGTATGGGTCGTTAGCTGCCTTCCCGGTAGATTGACGGCCCATCAGGAAAGCCGGGCTCGAACGAAATAGTCACGCGTTTGGCGCGAATGAGGCCGTCGAGGCCATAGCAGGGCTCAAGCTCGATTTCGATGTCTTCAGGAGACTGCGGAAGAGAGTAGTAGTTCGCCCGGCCGCGGTCCGTTGCCCGTTGCAGTGTCAAGCCTCCGATAACGTTCTGGTGGCTGAAGCCATCAAGCTGAAGGTCCATGATGTCTTCAAGCGAGAACGTGACGATGGCGTGCCTGTCGAACACAAGAGAGCCTCCGCTATCGGCTTTGTATGTTGCGACAAATCCGTGAACGCGAAGCGTGCTCTGGCCCCAGCGACGCAAATCCAAACCAGTGATCTCGGCGTCATGAAAGCTAGGAACCTCTCCGAACCAACGGAGCAGCTCTGGCCCACCGGGCACTTCATCGTAGATGTGCGGGATTTGTTCGCCGATCATTCGGGCATGAAAGGGCCATTGCGCTATGTCTGCAAGGGGTCGAACTCGGTCAGTCCTGCGCTACTTTGGCAATGCCGGAGATTTGCGTCAGGTCGCTTGTAGGGCGAACGCCGCCCAGCCCGCTCACACCACCGTCAGGCTTTTCATGAACCCGGCGAAGCGCAGCAAACCGTCAGGCCAGGGGCCGTGGCCGGATTCGGTGTTGAGATGGCCGCTGTCGCCGGCGTCGACGAATTCCGAACCCCAGGCTTCGGCCAGGGCCTTGGCCTCATCCGGCGTGCAATAGGGATCGGTCGCGCTGGCTATCAGCACCGAGCGGAAGGGCAGGGTCTTTCGTGGGATCGCGGTGAAATCCTCGGCCATGCCGGGGATGGCGCGCTTGGCCCGCTCGGAGGCCGGCGCGACCAGGAAGGCACCGGTGACCTCGTGGGGCTTCAGATGCTCGGCCGCATGCGCGACGGCGCTGCAGCCGGCCGAATGGGCGACGATCACGACCGGCTTGGTCGACGCGCGCACGGCGGCGACGATGCGATCCGCCCAGCCATCGCGGGTCGGCTTGTACCAGTCCTCCTGCTCGACGCGGCGAGCGGTGGGCAGTTTCGCTTCCCAGCGGCTCTGCCAATGGTCGGGGCCGGAGCCCGACCAGCCCGGGACGATCAGGATGTCGGTGTCGGAGGTTTTCATAGCCGCTAGATAGCGTTCGCTTCCGTGAAATCCAGCAGGCGCCTCACGCTTCCCCGAACACCCGGCGGAAGATCGTGTCGACGTGCTTGAAGTGGTAGCCCTCGTCGAACATCGCCTCGAGCTCGGCCACCGACAGCTTGGCGGTGACGTCCTTGTCCGCCTTGAGGTTGGTGAGGAAGTCCTCGCCATGCTCCCAGGTGCGCATCGCATTGCGCTGGACCATCGAGTAGCTGTCCTCGCGGCTGGCTCCGGCCTGGGTCAGAGCAAGCAGGACGCGCTGTGAATTGTGCAGGCCGCCGAGCTTGTCGAGGTTCTTGCGCATGTTCTGCGGATAGATCAGCAGCTTGTCGACGACGCCGGTGAGACGGGCCAAGGCGAAATCGAGCGTCACCGTCGCATCGGGGCCGATCATGCGCTCGACGCTGGAATGCGAGATGTCGCGCTCGTGCCAGAGGGCGACGTTCTCCAGCGCCGGCGTGACCATGCCGCGCACCAGCCGGGCGAGGCCGGTCAGGTTCTCGGTCAGGACGGGATTGCGCTTGTGCGGCATCGCCGAGGAGCCCTTCTGGCCCGGCGAGAAATACTCCTCGGCCTCATAGACCTCGGTGCGTTGGAGATGGCGGATCTCGGTGGCGAGGCGCTCGACTGACGAGGCGACGACGCCGAGCGTGGCGAAGAACATGGCGTGGCGGTCGCGCGGGATGACCTGGGTCGAGACCGGCTCCGGCGTCAGTCCCATCTTCTCCGCGACGTATTCCTCAACCTGCGGGTCGATATTGGCGAAGGTGCCGACGGCGCCGGAAATCGCGCAGGTCGCGATCTCGGCACGGGCGGCGACGAGCCGGGCGCGGCAGCGGTCGAACTCGGCATAAGCCTGGGCGAGCTTGAGGCCGAAGGTCACCGGCTCGGCATGGATGCCGTGCGAGCGGCCGATGGTCGGGGTCAGCTTGTGCTCGAAGGCGCGGCGCCTGATGGCGGCGAGCAGCGCGTCGACATCGGCGATCAGGATGTCGGCGGCGCGGGCGAGCTGCACGGCAAGGGTGGTGTCGAGCACGTCCGAGGAGGTCATGCCCTGGTGGACGAAGCGCGCCTCGGGGCCGACGATCTCGGCGAGATGGGTCAGGAAGGCGATGACGTCATGCTTGGTGACGCGCTCGATCTCGTCGATGCGGGCGACGTCGAAAGTGGCGTCCTTGGCCTTGGCCCAGATCGTCGCGGCGGCTTCCTTCGGCACGACGCCGAGCTCGGCGAGCTTGTCGGTGGCGTGCGCCTCGATCTCGAACCAGATGCGGAAGCGCGTCTGCGGCTCCCAGATCGCGACCATCTCGGGGCGGGAATAGCGGGGGATCATGCTGAGCTCGTGGCGTGATAATAAAGGGCTTGCCGGCTCGCTAGCACGTAGAGCCTCGCGACGGAATGCCGAAGGGCCGCTGCTGACAGCTTCGGACCCCGGCCCTGCCTAGCGTCCGCGCCGGCTGGCGGGATTCTCCTGGCTTTGGGAGCGCCGACAGACCCAAGGAGGAAAAGACCGATGTCCTATGTCGATGGTTTCGTCGCGGCCGTGCCTGCCGCCAATCGCGAGGCCTATGCCGAGCATGCCCGCAAGGCTGCGCCATTGTTCAAGGAATACGGCGCGACGCGCGTCTTCGAGACCTGGGGCGACGACGTTCCGCGTGGCAAGCAGACCGATTTCTATCGCGCCGTCGCGGCCAAGGATGACGAGGTCGTCGTCTTCTCCTGGGTCGAATGGCCGAGCAAGGAGGCGCGCGACGCCGGCTGGCAGAAGATCATGGCTGATCCGCGCATGTCGCAGGATGCCAACCCAATGCCGTTCGACGGGACGCGGCTGATCTATGGCGGTTTCGCCGCGATCGATCTTTAGAGCCTTCAGACCCAGTCGCCGCGCGCCGCCTCCGCCGCCTTGCGGATGGAGGCGATGTTGCCGGCATAGGCCGAGGGGCCGCCCTTGAACACGGCCGAGCCGGCGACGAGCGTATCGGCGCCGGCCTTGATGCAGAGCGGCGCTGTCTCCGGCGTGACGCCGCCGTCGATCTCGAGCGCGATCGGGCGCTCGCCGATCAAGGCCCGCACCTGCGCGATCTTGTCGACCACCGAATGAATGAAGCTCTGGCCGCCGAAGCCGGGGTTGACCGTCATCAGGAGGATCAGGTCGACATCGCCGATCAGCGGCTCGGCCGCGCTCGCCGGCGTGCCGGGATTGAGCACGATGCCGGCCTTCTTGCCCTGCGCCTTGATCGCCTGCAGCGTCCGGTGCGGATGCGCACCGGCCTCGACATGGAAGGAGATCAGGTCGGCGCCGGCCTTGGCGAAGGCCTCGATGTAAGGGTCGATCGGCGCGATCATCAGGTGGACGTCGAAGAACTTCTTCGTATGCGGTCGGATCGCCTTCAGCACATCGGGGCCGAAGGTGATGTTGGGCACGAAATGCCCGTCCATCACGTCGCAATGGATCCAGTCGGCGCCGGCCTCGTCGACGGCGCGGACCTCTTCGCCGAGCTTGGCGAAGTCGGCGGAGAGGATGGAAGGGGCGATGCGGATCGTGCTCATGCGGCGTGGTCTAGCGCCGCTATGCGCCTCTCGCAATCGCGAAAGCCTGCTTTCAGGCTCGCTTCAACGGGAATGACAGGCGCCGGTCGGCCTCGGCGATCTCGACGGCGGCCTGGGTGAAGGCGGGTCGCAGCTTCAGCCGCTCGAACCAGCGCGACAGGCCGTCGAACGGGGCGAGCGAGGGACCGCCGAGGCGAAGCGAGAACAGCACGCTCATGAACAGGGCGATATCGGCGACCGAGACGGCATCGCCGAAGAACTCGCGGCCGGCGAGCCGATCCTCCAGCACGGCATAGTGCTGTTCCAGCGCGCGCTCGGCGATCAGCGCGTCGGCCTCCTGTGCGAAGCGCCTGGTCTGGTCGCTGTTCGGCGGGCTGGTGCGGTGCATCAGCGGCTTCAGCGCCTGCAGCATGATCTCATCGGCATAGAGTTCGTCGAGCCGGCAGCGGGCACGGGCGCCGGGGCAGAGCGGCAAGAGCGGCGGCTCGGGATAAGCGTCTTCGAGATATTCGAGGATCACCGTGGAATCGTAGAGCACGATCCCGTCATCGTTCAGCACCGGGACCTGGCGCTTGGGGTTGATGGCGACGACTTCGGGATGCTTGGGATCATAGCCGGTCGTCTGGTTGAACGGCACCATGATGCGCTCGAAGGCGAGATTTTTTTCGCGCAACGCGATCTCGACCTTGCGCGAGAACAGGCTGAGCGGCCCCGAATAGAGCGTGATCATAACAGGAACTCCGGCTTTGCTTGCCAGAACTCTGACAAAGCTTGCAGTCAGCTCGCGTCAGCAGGGATTTCTGCCCCGGAGTCAGAGGCGTTGGAGCGGTAGCGAGAGCTTGCGGTCCCAATCGGCGATCTCGGCCAGCTGGGCCGCGAAGACTGGGCGCGCGCCGACGCGCTCGTACCAGGCCGCAAGCGCCGGAAGGGCAGCAAATGACGGCCCATCCAGTCGGCGGACATAGTGCACCATCAGGAACATCCCGATGTCGGCGACCGAGAAGGCGCCGCAGAGATAGGGCTTCTGGCCGAGCGCCGCTTCGATCTCGACGAAATAGCGTGCCAGCAGGGCTTCGGCCGCTTTGGCCGCGCCCTCCGCCGGCTCCAGCTCTGCCTGCGGCAGGCGTTCGCCGTTACGGTGGAAGAGCTGACGCAGCGCGCCGAACACCACTTCGTCAGCGAAGAGCTCGTGCTGGCGGCAGCGCGCCCGCTCGGCCGGGGCTGCGGGGTAGAGCGGCGGCTGCGGGTAGGCCTCGTCGAGATATTCGAGGATCAGGGTGGAATCGTAGAGGGTCAGCTCGCCATCGATCAGGACCGGCACCTGCCCCTTCGGGTTGGCGGCGAGCACGTCGGGATGCTTCGGATTATAGCCGACCATCTGGTTGAACGGCACCACGACGCGCTCGAAGGGCAGCCGCTTCTCGGCGAGGGCGATCTCGACCTTGCGGCCGAACAGGCTGAGTGGTCCGGAATAGAGCTTCATCCGTTTCGTCCCCCTGCTCCAAGCCGTCAAAGCGGCTGGTTAGGGGCAGCCTGGGAGCCGGTCTGGTCAGCTCGCGTCAGCAGGGATCTCCTTGCGCCTGATGCGGGCTGCGACGCCGCGCAGCAGCCAGGGCAGCAGATAGATCGGAAACTGGGCCAGCGCGAAGTAGAGATAGGTGGTCGGCGGCACGCCGGCGCCGAGCGCTGCGACGAGCAGGCCCATGTTCCGCTGGCCGGTGCCGTAGCCGATCATGAAGCGCTCGGAGATGGGAAAGCGGCGTAAGAGCAGCCAGGCGGTTGCGAGGCCGACCGCGGAAACCAGGAAGGCGACGGCCAGGAAGAGGCCGACCTGGCCCGGTCGCTCCATTGCCGCCCTGGTGACGCCGTCCATCGCTGCGATGGCGAAGATGAAATACATCAGCACGCCGAAGCCATCGAGATTGGGCTTGAGTTCGCGGATGCGTTCCACCCCGAACCAACGCCTTATCGCGAAGGCGACGACCATGCCCCCGCCGATGAACATGACGAGCCGCAGGGCCAGCGCCAGGCGGTCGAGCGGCACGGCGGCTCCCGCCAGCCAATCGACCAGGAATGGCGCGATGATCGGGCTTGCGATCGTGGTGACGATGACGCCGGCGATGATCAGCGAGGGCTCGAACCCGTAGAGGATGGCGACGGCGGGCGAGGACATGATCGGCGGCGCCGCTCCCATGATCGCGATGCCGAGCAGCAGGCCGGGATCGAGTGCCTCGCGTCCGAGCACAGCCAGCGCGGCGGCTATCAGCAGCGCCGGGGTGAACAGCAGCCAGAGGCAGGTCAGGACGAGCTTTGCCGGTCGGCGTACCAGTCCGGCGATGACGCGCAGATCGGCGCGCATGAACACCACCGTGGTGAAGCAGAAGATCGTGATCGGCAGGAGCGGGCGCGCCGCCGCCGAGAACTGCGGCAAGGCGAGGCCGAGGAAAATCGAGAGCGCGAAGCCCTGCGTGCCGTAGCGGCCGAGCAGAGCGAGGGCGGAGGCGAGGGCGGCGAGCATCGAAACCGGAACAGCAGAGCGGGGCGCCACACTGGCCGATCCGGAGAGCGGCGTCATCTGGCGCCGGCGCAGGGCGGCCCGCCGTGATTGCGCGGGCAGGTCTGCCTAGACGCTGCTCAGCAGCAGGCTGGTTTCGCTGTTCGCGACGCCGTCGATCATCCGCACCTCGCGCAGGACGCGGTCGAATTCGGCGAGGCTGCCGGCTCGGATATTGGCGACCAGGTCCCAGTTGCCGTTGGTGGTGTGCAGCGTGTGGACCTCCGGCAGGCCGCGCAGCTTGCGGATGACCTGCGTCGTCGACTTGCCGACGACCTCGACCATCATCACCGCATGCACTGCATTCGTGTCGTAGTCGTCGCGGACGCGGGCGGTGAAGCCAAGCAGCGTTCCGGTCTCGATCAGCCGCTCCAGCCGGTTCTGGACGGTGCCGCGCGCGACCCCCAGCACCGTCGCCAGCTTGGAGAGCGAAGCGCGCCCATCGCCCCGCAGATGCGTGATCAGCGCCCGGTCGAGCGCATCGGGGACATATTTGGCGATTTCGACGGCCATCAAGCTTCCTGACGGAATGAGTAATTTGAGTAGGCAATGTGTCCAATTGGATGACGGAAATAACACAGTTCTGATATTTCGGCCAACATGCCGTCGGCTGTAGAATCTCCTCTCAACAGCTCGGGACCTGGCGCTAGCGATGACCGCACTTCCTCCCTCCGCGAAGGCGATGGTGCCTTTCGTCAGCGTCGATAACATGATGCGCCTCGTCCATCGGGTCGGCATCGAGACGATGCTGCGCGAGCTCACCGACCACATCGAAGAGGATTTCCGGCGCTGGGAGAGCTTCGACAAGACGCCGCGCGTCGCCAGCCATTCGCGCGACGGGGTGATCGAGCTGATGCCGACCTCGGACGGCACCATCTACGGCTTCAAATACGTCAACGGTCACCCGAAGAATGTGGCCTCCGGCCTGCAGACGGTCACTGCCTTCGGGCTGCTCGCCGAGGTCGCTAGCGGCTATCCCGTGCTGCTCACCGAGATGACGCTGCTGACCGCGCTGCGCACGGCGGCGACCTCGGCCATGGCGGCGCGGCATCTGGCGCCGAAGGGCGCCCGCACCATGGCGATGATCGGCAACGGCGCCCAGGCCGAGTTCCAGGCGCTGGCGATGAAGGCGGTCCTCGGCATCGAGGCGATCAGGCTCTACGACATCGACCCCGCCGCCACCGAGAAGACGGCGCGCAATCTGCAGGGAAGCGGCCTTTCGGTCACCGCCTGCAGCACGGCGCAAGCAGCGGTCGAGGGGGCCGAGATCATCACCACCTGCACCGCCGACAAGCAGTTCGCGACGATCCTGACCGACAACATGGTCGGGCGCGGCGTCCATCTCAATGCCATCGGCGGTGACTGCCCCGGCAAGACCGAACTCCACCGCGACATCCTGCTGCGCTCCGACACCTTCGTCGAATACCCCCCGCAAACCTGGATCGAGGGCGAGATCCAGCAGATGGACAAGGACTATCCGATCACCGAGCTCTGGCGCGTCGTCACCGGCCAGGTCCCGGGCCGGCAGGATGCCAG
>JAESGM010001027.1_pt1 | contig 11093 bp, 11 predicted proteins | sample 9269721 | NCBI WGS metagenome assembly JAESGM01 (sample SAMN15720920, study PRJNA650825) | algae metagenome | isolation source: Komarekiella atlantica HA4396-MV6 and co-occurring heterotrophs from... | place: USA: Theobald House, Kauai, HI | collected 2009-07-29 | reverse complement strand
CATGATCGGCGCGATCGTGCTGACGCTGCGCGAGCGTCCCGGCGTCAAGCGGCAGGACATCCCGACCCAGAACGCGCGCACCAAGGGCATGGCGATGGACGTAAAGCAGGTGCCCTCGCGCGCCGGCGTGCCCGAGGAGATGGCGTGATGATCGGTCTCGGACACTATCTCGCCGTCGCCGCGATCCTGTTCACGCTCGGCGTGCTCGGCATCTTTCTCAACCGCAAGAACGTCATCGTCATCCTGATGTCGGTCGAGCTCATCCTGCTTGCGGTCAACATCAACTTCGTCGCCTTCTCGAGCTTCCTGAACGACATCGTCGGGCAGATTTTCGCGCTGCTGGTGCTGACGGTGGCTGCGGCCGAAGCCGCCATCGGGCTCGCCATCCTCGTCGTCTACTTCCGCAACCGCGGCACGATCGCGGTGGAAGACATCAACATGATGAAGGGCTGAGCGGGCCTGCCATGTATCACGCGATTGTCTTCCTTCCCCTGATCGGGTTCCTGATCGCCGGCCTGTTCGGCCGGCTGATCGGGCCGCGACCGTCCGAAATCGTCACCACGACGCTGCTGGTGGTTTCGGCCGTCCTGTCCTGGGTCGCCTTCTTCACTGTCGGCTTCGGCTCCGGCACGACGCGCGTGCAGGTCGCGACCTGGATGGCGTCGGGCGATTTGCGCGTCGATTGGGCCTTCCGCATCGACACGCTGACCGTCGTCATGCTCGTCGTCGTCAACACCGTGTCGTCGCTCGTTCACCTGTACTCGATCGGCTACATGCACGAGGACGAGCACAGGCCGCGCTTCTTCGCCTATCTCTCGCTCTTCACCTTCGCCATGCTGATGCTGGTGACGGCCGACAACCTCGTGCAGATGTTCTTCGGCTGGGAAGGGGTCGGCCTCGCCTCCTATCTGCTGATCGGCTTCTGGTACAAGAAGCCCTCGGCCAACGCCGCGGCGATGAAGGCCTTCATCGTCAACCGGGTCGGCGATTTCGGCTTCGCGCTCGGCATTTTCCTCGTCTTCGTGCTGTTCGGCTCGGTCACCTTCGACGCGATCTTCCCGCGCGTCGGCGAACTCACCACCCAGACATTCCGCTTCATCAGCTATGAGTGGAACGCGCTGACGCTGGCCGCGCTGCTGCTGTTCATGGGCGCGATGGGCAAGTCGGCCCAGTTCCTGCTGCACACCTGGCTTCCCGACGCGATGGAGGGCCCGACCCCGGTCTCGGCGCTGATCCATGCCGCGACCATGGTGACGGCGGGCGTCTTCATGGTGGCGAGGCTCTCGCCGATCTTCGAGTATGCGCCCAACGCCGCGCTGGTCGTCATCGTCATCGGCGCGACGACGGCCTTTTTTGCTGCGACCGTCGGTCTCGTCCAGAACGACATCAAGCGCGTCATCGCCTATTCGACCTGCTCGCAGCTCGGCTACATGTTCGTGGCGCTCGGCGTCGGGGCCTATTCGGCCGGCATCTTCCACCTCTTCACCCACGCCTTCTTCAAGGCGCTGTTGTTTCTGGGCGCAGGCTCGGTCATCCATGCGATGCATCACGAGCAGGACATGCGCAACATGGGCGGCCTGCGCAAACACATTCCGCTGACCGCGGCGGCGATGACGATCGGCACGCTGGCGCTGACCGGCTTTCCGCTCTTCGCCGGCTACTTCTCCAAGGACGCGATCATCGAGAGCGCCTATGCGGCGCATAAGGGTTTTGCCAGCGAATACGCCTTCGTGCTGCTGGTGGTCGCCGCCTGCATGACCTCGTTCTACTCCTGGCGGCTGTATTTCATGACCTTCGAGGGCAAGCCGCGCTGGGGCGCGGGGGCCCACGCGCACGGCCATGACGACCATGCCCACGCTCACGCGACGCACGGCCATGACGATCACGCCCATGCATCCCATGCGCATGACGATCATGGCCACGGCCATGACCACACCCCGCATGAGAGCCCGCTCGTCATGCTGATCCCGCTCGGCGTGCTGGCCATCGGCGCGCTGTTCGCGGGCCTCGCCTTCAAGGGGGTCTTCATCGGCGCGGGCTATGAAGGTTTCTGGAAGGGCTCGCTGTTCACTGGCAAGGACAACCACATCCTGCATGCCATGCACGAGGTGCCCAAATGGGTGATCTGGTCGCCCTTCGTGGCGATGCTGATCGGCTTCGCGCTGGCCTGGTACATGTACATCAGGCGGCCCGACGTGCCGGCCAGGCTCGCGGCGGCCAATCCGGTCCTCTACAGGTTCCTGCTGAACAAGTGGTACATCGACGAGATCTACGACTTCCTCTTCGTGAAGCCGTCGATGTGGCTCGGAAAATTCTTCTGGAAGCAGGGCGACGGGCTCGTCATCGACGGCATCGGACCGGACGGGGTCTCGGCGCGCGTCGTCGACGTGACCAACCGCGTCGTCCGGCTGCAGACGGGCTATCTCTATCACTACGCCTTCACGATGCTGATCGGCGTCGCCGGGCTGGTGACCTGGTATCTGCTGGTTCGCGGGTGAGATGATGTTCGGCTTCGGAATCCTCACCGGACTTCTCGTGCTGCCGCTGGTCGGCGCGGCCTTCATCCTGGCGCAGCGCGGCGACGACGCCTCTGTCGACTCCAACGCCCGCTATGCGGCGCTGGCCGCGACGGTCGCGACCTTCGTGCTCGCCTGCGTCGCCTGGGCGCGGTTCGACCCGGCCAATCCCGGCTTCCAGCTCGTCGAGAGCCACGCCTGGGTCTCGGATGCGATCAGGTTCAAGCTCGGCGTCGACGGTTTCTCGTTCCCCTTCATCGTCCTCACCGCCTTCCTGATGCCGTTCTGCATCCTGGCGTCCTGGACCTCGATCACGAAGCGGGTGCGCGAATACATGATCGCGTTCCTGATCCTCGAGACGCTGATGATCGGCGTGTTCGCGGCGCTGGACCTCGTGCTGTTCTATCTGTTCTTCGAGGCCGGCCTGATCCCGATGTTCCTGATCATCGGCATCTGGGGCGGCAAGCGCCGGGTCTACGCCTCCTACAAGTTCTTCCTCTACACGCTGCTCGGCTCGGTGCTGATGCTGCTCGCCATCATGGCGATGTATTGGAACGCCGGCACCACCGACATCCCGACGCTGCTGGCGCATAAATTCCCTTCGGGGATGCAGACCTGGCTCTGGCTCGCCTTCTTCGCCTCCTTCGCGGTGAAGATGCCGATGTGGCCGGTCCATACCTGGCTGCCCGACGCGCATGTGGAAGCGCCGACGGCCGGCTCCGTCATCCTGGCGGCGATCCTCTTGAAGATGGGCGGCTACGGCTTCATCCGCTTCTCGATCCCGATGTTCCCCGAGGCGTCGCTCTATTTCGCGCCGCTGGTCTATGCGCTCTCCGTCATCGCGATCGTCTACACCTCGCTGGTGGCGCTGATGCAGGAGGACATCAAGAAGCTGATCGCCTACTCCTCGGTGGCGCATATGGGCTTCGTCACCATGGGCCTGTTCACGCTGACGCCGCAGGGCATCCAGGGTGCGATGTTCCAGATGATGAGCCACGGGCTGGTCTCGGGCGCGCTCTTCCTCTGCGTCGGCGTGGTCTACGACCGGATGCACACCCGCGAGATCGCGGCCTATGGCGGGCTGGTGAACCGGATGCCGGTCTACGCCGTGATCTTCATGGTCTTCACCATGGCCAATGTCGGGCTGCCCGGCACCGCCGGCTTCGTCGGCGAGTTTCTGACGCTGATGGGCGCGTTCAAGGCCAACCCCTGGGTCGCCTTCATCGCGACCTCCGGCGTCATCCTGTCGGCGGCCTATGCGCTCTGGCTCTATCGCCGGGTGATGTTCGGCGAGCTTGTGAAGCCCGAACTCAAGGACATCACCGACCTCGACCGCCGCGAGATGGCGACGCTGGTCCCGCTCGTCGTGCTGACGATCTGGTATGGCGTGCGCCCCGGCACGATCCTCGACGCGTTCGCGGCGCCGACCGAAGCCCTCATCAAGAACTATCAGGCCGCCATCACCGCCGCGAAAACGGCGATGCTGGTCGCCCAGTAATGACTGCCTTCTCAGCCCTCATCCTGAGGAGCGCTTCGCAGAAGCGCGTCTCGAAGGATGCTCCAGTCCGCTCCGGAGACATCTGGAGCATCCTTCGAGATGCCGCTTCGCGGCTCCTCAGGATGAGGGCTTGGGGTGGGATTGAAGCGACATCGAGGAATTTCTCATGACCGTTCCAGCCCTCGGCCCCGCTCTGCCGGAAATCGTCCTGGCGCTCGGCGCCATCGCCATGGTGCTGTTCGGCGCGATCAAGGGCGAACGCTCGACGCGTTTGCTCGAAGGGGCGGCGATCGCGCTGTTTGCTTTGGCGCTCGTGCTGGTGCTGTCGGGAACGGGGCGCGAGGTCACCTTCAATGGCGGCTTTATCGCCGACGGTTTCGCGCGCTTCATGAAGGTTCTGACCCTGCTGGGCGCGGCCGCCGCGATCCTGCTCTCGTCGGACAGCATGCGCCGCGACGGCTCGATGCGCTTCGAGTTCCCGATCCTGATCGTGCTGGCGACCATCGGCATGATGATGATGATCTCGGCGAGCGACCTGATCAGCCTCTATGTCGGCCTCGAACTGCAGTCGCTCGCGCTGTATGTCGTCGCCGCCTTCGACCGCGACAACCAGAAATCGACCGAGGCCGGGCTGAAATACTTCGTCCTCGGTGCGCTGTCCTCGGGCATGCTGCTCTACGGCGCGTCGCTGGTTTACGGGTTTACGGGCACCGTCAATTACGCCGGCATCGCGGCGGCCGTGCAGGGGGGCAAGCCGGGGCTCGGCCTGATCTTCGGCATCGTCTTCGTCGCCGCCGGCCTGGCCTTCAAAATCTCGGCCGTACCGTTCCACATGTGGACGCCGGACGTCTATGAGGGCGCGCCGACCCCGGTCGCGGCCTTCTTCGCCGCCGCGCCAAAAATGGCGGCGATGGCGATGACGGTGCGCGTCTTCGTCGGGGCGTTTCCGGGTGCGCTGCATGAATGGCAGCAGATCGTGATCTTCATCGCGATCGCCTCGATGGCGCTGGGCGCCTTCGCCGCGATCGGCCAGACCAACATCAAGCGGCTGCTGGCCTATTCCTCCATCGCCAACATGGGTTACGCGCTGGTCGGCCTCGCGGCCGGAACGCCGAGCGGCGTGCAGGGCGTGATGGTCTATATGGCGATCTATCTCGCCACCACGCTTGGGGCCTTCGCCTGCGTGCTGATGATGCGGCGCGACGGCAAGCCGGTCGAGGACATCGCCGAACTCGCCGGCCTGTCGCGGACCAATCCCTGGATGGCCTTCGCGCTGGCGATGATGATGTTCTCGCTCGCCGGCATTCCGCCCTTGGCCGGCTTCTGGGCGAAGTTCTACGTCTTCCTCGCCGCGATCGACGCCAAGCTCTACACGCTCGCGGTCGTGGGCGTCGTGACCAGCGTGGTCGGGGCCTATTACTATCTGCGGCTGGTCAAGATCATCTATTTCGACGAGGCCAGGCCCGCCTTCGAGCGCGGCGATCCCGGCGTGCGCGCCGTGCTCCTGGTTTCCGCCGGCTTCGTGCTGGTGCTTTCGCTCGCGCCCGCGCCGCTGTTCAACTCGGCGGCGGCGGCGGCGAAGTCGCTGTTTTGAGCTCAGCCCGTCATTGCGAGCGTAGCGAAGCAATCCAGACGTCTCGCTCGACGTTCCCTGGATTGCTTCGTCGCTGTGCTCCTCGCAATGACGGTTGAGGCATGCTCTCCGACGATGTCCGCGCCGCCGGCTACCGGCTGATCGTCCGCGACGCGGTCGGCTCGACCATGGAGGAGGCGCGGCGCGCGCTGCATGACGGCGACGCCGGAAAACTCTGGATCGTGGCGCGCGAGCAGACCGCCGGACGCGGCCGGCACGGCCGGGTCTGGGGCTCTCCGCCGGGCAATCTCTACGCCAGCCTGCTGCTGACCAGCCCATGCGGGCCCGCGCTCGCGCCGCAGCTCGGCTTCGTCGCGGGGCTCGCGTTGCACGACGCGGCCTCCCGTGTGATCGGTCCTTTCGGAGCCGATCTCAAGCTCAAATGGCCCAACGACCTCCTGATCGGCCGTGCCAAGACCGCCGGCCTGCTGCTGGAGGGCGAGAGCCGGGCAGGGCACCTCGACCTGATCATCGGCTTCGGCGTCAACATCGCCTCCTTCCCGCCCGACACGCCCTATCCGGCGACGGCTCTCGCCATGCATGCGCCACGCGCGACGGTCGAAGCCATGCTGTCGGCGTTGAGCGAGGCATGGGTCGCGCGCCTCGCAGCCTGGTCCGAGCCCGGCGGTTTCGGGCCGACCCGCGCCGCCTGGCTGGAGCGCGCCGCTTTTCTGGGCGAGACCATCACGATCCGGCTCGGCGAGGGGCCGCTCAGCGGCGTCTTCGCGGGGCTCGACGCCTCTGGCCGGCTCGAACTCGACACTGCCAGCGGGCGTCGCATCATCGACGCAGGCGATCTCTACTTTGCCGCGCCCGCCTGAACGACCGTAGTGCTGGAGCCCTGCCGCCCAGCGTGTTAGGGCTCCCGCCAGCTCTTTGCGCCCCGGCGCTCTTCATTTTCAGTCAGGATATTTCGTGACCCGTTCCCCGGACCAACTCGTCTTCGTTCCCCTCGGCGGCCTCGGCGAGATCGGCATGAACGCCGCGCTTTACGGTTTCGGGCCGGAGGGCCGGCGCAAATGGATCCTGGTCGATTGCGGGCTGTCCTTCGCCGGGCCCGAAGCGCCGGGCGTCGACATCATCCTGCCCGACCTCAACTACATCGTCGCCGAGCGCGCCAATCTGCTCGGCATCGTCATCACCCACGCGCATGAAGACCATATCGGCGCGCTCGCGGCTTTATGGCCGTCGCTCCGCGCGCCGGTCTATTGCACGCGCTTCGCCGCAGGGCTGCTCGCGACGCGAAGGCTGTCCGAGCCCGGCGCGCCAAAGGTGCCGATGAACGTGATCGAGCAGGGCGGGCGCTTCACGCTCGGGCCCTTCGACATCGAGTTCGTGCCCGTCGCCCATTCGATCCCGGAATCGAACGCGCTTGCCATCCGCACGCCGGCAGGCCTCGTCGTCCACACCGGCGACTGGAAGATCGATCCGACGCCGCAGGTCGGGCTGCCGACCGACGAGGCGCGTCTGCGCGAACTCGGCGAAGAGGGCGTGCTGGCGCTGATCTGCGATTCGACCAACGTCATGCGCGACGGAACCTCGCCGAGCGAGGCCGATGTCGCGGCCAAGATCAAGGAGCTGGTGCATTCCGCGCCGGGCCGCGTCGCCGTCACCACCTTCGCCTCGAACGTCGCGCGGCTGAAGGCCGTCGCGGAGGCCGCCATGTCCGATGGCCGCGAGGTCGTCGTGGTCGGCCGCGCCATGGACCGCGTCATCGATGTCGCGCGCGAATGCGGCTATCTCGACGGCATTCCCGCCTTCCGCTCGGCCGACACCTATGGCTATCTGCCGCGCGACAAGGTCGTGGCGCTGCTCACCGGCAGCCAGGGCGAGCCGCGCGCCGCGCTTTCGCGCATCGCTTCCGACGATCATCCCGAGATCGCGCTCTCGCCCGGCGACCGGGTGATCTTCTCCTCGCGCACGATTCCCGGGAACGAGAAGGCGGTCGGCGCGATCCAGAACGCGCTGGCGCGCGACAATGTCGAGATCATCACCGACCGGACCCATCTCGTCCATGTCTCTGGCCATCCGCGGCGCGAGGAGATGGCGCGGCTTTATGGCTGGCTGAAACCGAAGATCGTGATTCCGGCCCATGGCGAGGATTTGCACCTCTCCGAGCACGCGACCTTCGCGCGCGGGCTCGGCGTCAAGACCGTGGTGCGGGCCGGCAATGGCGACGTCGTCGTGATCGGCCCCGACGGGGCGAGCAAGATCGACGAGGTCAATCATGGCCGGCTCTACCAGGACGGCACGCTCCTGGTGAACGCGCTGGAGAAGACCATCTCCGAGCGACGGAAGCTCTCCTTCGCCGGCATGATCTCGGTCGCGGTCGCGATCGACGAGAAAGGCGGGCTCGCCGGCGATCCCGAGATCGCCGTGCTCGGCCTGCCGCCGCGCACCCGCGACGGCACGGATTTCGACGAATACGTCGCCGACGCCGTTTCCGAACTGCTCGACAACATCCCGAAAGCGCGCCGGCGCGACCCCGAGGCCCTGCGCAACGCGCTGGAGCGCGGCCTGCGCAGCGCCGTCAACGAGGAGTGGGGCAAGAAGCCGCTGGTGCATGCGCTGGTGATCGAGGTTTAGATGGGCAGTCGGCAATGGGCAGTCGGCAGTCGGGCTGGCGTTGACCGTTGCAATTACGTCGTTTGTTTTCCCCTACTGCCGACTGCCCATTGCCGACTGCCCTCATCAGCGGAGCTGCCATGATCGGACGCCTCAACCATGTCGCTATCGCCGTGAAGGACCTCGGCGCCTCGACCGCGCTCTATCGCGATACGCTGGGCGCGCGCGTCTCGCAGGCGCTGCCGCAGCCCGAGCATGGCGTCACCGTCGTCTTCGTCGAACTGCCCAATACGAAGATCGAGCTTCTGGAGCCGATGGGCGCGGATTCGCCGGTGGCGAAGTTCCTGGAACGCAATCCCGACGGCGGCATCCACCATATCTGCTACGAGGTCGACGATATCCTCGCCGCGCGCGACAGACTCAAGGCTGACGGCGCGCGCGTGCTGGGCTCCGGCGAGCCGCGCATCGGCGCGCATGGCAAGCCGGTGCTGTTCCTGCACCCGAAGGATTTCTGCGGAACGCTGGTCGAGCTCGAACAGGCGTGAACACCCGATGACCGACAACCCGATCGAGTTCTTCGGTCAGCCTCCGGCTGGTTCGCCGCGGCCTTTCAGCGAGGCGACGCGGGCGGGCGGGCTGATCTTCGTCTCCGGCCATTCCGCGCCGCATGATCCCGAGCGCGGCGTCCATCGTGGCGAGAGCCCGGCCGACGAGGTGCGCAACGCGCTGGCCAAGGTGGCGGCGATTCTCGGTCAGGCCGGCAGTTCGCTCGACCGCGTCGTCCAGATGACCATGCTGATCACCGATCCTGCCGACTACGCCGCCTGCAATGCGGAATATGTGAAGCATTTCCCGGGCGGCCTGCCGGCGCGGCACACGGCGCGCTTCGGCGTGCCGACGCAGGCGCGCGTGGCGTTTGCCTGCATTGCGCTGGCGGGCGGCGCTGACCAAGGACACGGATCGTGACTCTCGCGGGCGGGCTCGCCGTCTATTTCGTGATCTGGTGGACGGTGCTGTTTGCCGTGCTGCCCTTCGGCGTGCGCAGCCAGGCGGAAGCGGGCGAGGTGACGCACGGGACCGATCCGGGCGCGCCGGCCGCGCCGCGCATGCTCAAGGTCGTGCTGATCACTTCGGCGGTCGCCGGCCTCGTCTTTGCGCTGGTCTGGTATATCTGGGCGACGTTCGATCTCTAGTTCTGCCGTTGGTTACGTCGACGAAATCTGCAAAACAAAAGGGCAAGGCCGAAGCCTTGCCCTCGAAGTCTGTTTTTACCGCAGTATCGGCGCGCATCGGATGTGCGCAACTCATATACTAGGCGGGCGTTTGTTCCTCCCGAGACCTGGTCCGCGGCGCTCAAAGTCGAACCGAGCGTGCCCAGCGCCATTTGATTAGCGGATCGTGACAGGCCTGTCACCACTTTAGGCAGCCCAAGCCTGATGTTTTTGCAAATTTATTCTCCGCTGCACTTGTGCGGTGCAGCATTGTTCTGGACGCGCCATGGGAGCGCCTTGTTCGCGCCCGAGGATGCCGCTACCAAAACAGCCATCGAGACCTGTCGAATCCGCCGGCAGGCAGGAGACATTGTTCAATGCTGCGCTCATCCCTCGCCATCCTTGCCCTCGCAGGCGCGCTCAGTGCGGCCCAGGCCCAGGCCCAGGCCCAAGCCCCCGACCCGAACAACACGCTCGTCCTCGAGACCAAGGACGGCCCGGTGACGATCCGCCTGCGTCCCGATCTCGCGCCCAGGCACGTCGCGCAGATCAAGGCGCTGACCCAGAAGGGCTTTTACGACGGCATCGTGTTCCATCGCGTCATCGACGGCTTCATGGCGCAGACCGGCGACCCGACCGGCACCGGCACGGGCAAGTCCGACCTGCCGAACCTGCCTGCCGAGTTCACCCCGACGCCCTACAAGGTCGGCTCTGTCGGCATGGCGCGGTCGAGCTCGCCCGATTCGGCCAATTCGCAGTTCTTCATCTGCTATGAGGGCTGTGGCCCGCTGACCGGCCAGTACACGCTGTTCGGCGAGGTCGTCTCCGGCATGGAGGCGGTCCGCAAGATCAAGAAGGGCGCTCCCGGCTCGGGCCAGGTCACCGGCCCCGACAAGATCGTCCGCATGCGCCTGCAGGCGGACGCAAAGTAAGCCGTCTCGCCATGGCCTGCCGGCACATCGCGGCAGCGCTGTTCGTCGGGCTTGCCCTGACGGGCGGCGCGCTGGCGCAGGACACGCAGGGGCTCGGCCTGCCGCCGGCGTCGGGCTCGCAGAACCCGGTGCTGCCGCCGCCGTCGGGTTCGCAGAATCCGGCGCTGCCGCCACCCTCGGGCCAGCGCTACGTTCCCGGCGTCGGCGGACGCTTCGGCGACGCTCCGTCGCGGCCGGTGCTGCCGCGGCCGGTTCCCGGCGTCGATCCCGGCCTGAGCGGCTCGGTCTCGCCGACCAGCCGCAGTCTCGACGGCGAGGTCGATCGCATCGACGAGATCGCGCCCGCGATCCGCCGCTGCTGGGTCCCGCCCGCCATGGACGGCCCCAATGCCGGCGCGATGGCGACCGTGCGTTTCAGCCTGCGGCGCGACGGCAGTCTTTTCGGCCAGCCGCGCGTGACCTGGGGCGCGGGCAGGGCCGACCCGGCCTTGCAGCGGCGTTTCACCGCCTCCGTCGTCGATGCGATCCGCGATTGCGCGCCTCTGAGGTTGTCGTCTCGCTTCGGAGCCGCTATCGCGGGACGACCCTTCACCATCCGCTTCCACGGCCGCGCGCCGTCAAACGAAAGGCCGACCTGATGTCGCTCGATCCGGAAAACACCCTCGTCATGGAAACCACCAAGGGCAAGGTGGTCATCAAGCTGCGCCCTGATCTGGCGCCCGCCCATGCCGAGCGGCT
>JAESGM010001026.1_pt1 | contig 11105 bp, 8 predicted proteins | sample 9269721 | NCBI WGS metagenome assembly JAESGM01 (sample SAMN15720920, study PRJNA650825) | algae metagenome | isolation source: Komarekiella atlantica HA4396-MV6 and co-occurring heterotrophs from... | place: USA: Theobald House, Kauai, HI | collected 2009-07-29 | reverse complement strand
ATTGGCCGCCTCCGTACCCGTGCGCCGGCTTGGCGAGGCCGCCGATGTGGCGCGTGCGGTGGCCTTCTTTGCCGACGAGGCCAGCGGCTTCGTGACCGGCCAGGTGCTGTATGTCTGCGGCGGCACCAGCGTCGGCAGCCTCGCGCTGTAGCTGTCGATACAGCGGTTCAGCCAGGCGGCAGGTGCAGCTCGATGATGCGCCGCAGCGTGACCTTCAGGGCCTCAGCGCGCTTGAGGCCAAAGGGCTGCAGCACGCGCAGCTCGTGCTCCTTGGCCTTGCGGATCAGGTCGGCCAGGGTGGCCTGGCCGGCCGGCGCGATGCGCACCATGGTCAGGCGCCGGTCGCTCTCGTGCGCGAAGCGCTCCACATAGCCCTTGGCCTCCATGCGGTCCAGCAGCCGCGTGACCGTGGGCTGCTTGGTGACCGAGATCTGCGCCAGCCGCCCGGTGCTGATGCCCTGCGAACCGGTCAGCGAGGCCAGGATGCGCCACTCCGTGACCGAAAAGCCCTCGGCCTCGACCACGGCATGGAACTCCGCCGAAATCAGCTTGCTGGCCTGTGCCAGCAGCGCCGGCAGGTAGTCCTCGACAAAGGGCAGCGCTGCGTCGTGCTCGTCCTGCGGGTCCTCATCCATGCCGGTACCTTTGTGAGCCGAGGTGCGGGGTGGCAGACGATGTGAAAAATAGAGGGTTCATCTGGCTGGGGATTTTGCATCTTCTGCGTCATGGCTTCGCTCAGGTGCTGGGGCGCAGCGTTGCTGTCTGCGCATGGATCGGTCAAGCGTGCATGCGCTCTCGTCGGCAGCTCTCTTCAATTGATGTGAGCATGCATCTGCAAAAAGAGGCTAAGTCATTGATTTTTATTAAGTCTGAGCGAGGGTTCTTATCTGGCTCTCATTCGCTCTCATCAAAGATCAGGCTGAACGAGAACCCGAGCCGGTCGGGTGTCGCTGCCCTGGTTGAGGAGTTTGGGCAGGGGTAGCTGGGCGTGTCGCCCTTGTGCAAGTGCCTCTTGTAGACTTGTCCCGCCATTGACGCAATGGCCTTTCCCTTCAAGTCATCGCCAATGCAGCAACTGTCATTGATCGGCCAGATCAATACCAGTGCCTGCTGCTTGGCTCCAAAGGTCTTTGCATGAGCGATATCCAGCTTTTCCGTCTGCAAGGCGGCACCGCCACCGAATTGGCCGCCACGGCGGTAGCGCTGGAGCGCAATCTGCAGACACTGATCGAAGGCCAAATGGAAACCTTCCTGGGCGTGCGCTTCCTGGCCACGGAATACGCCACCGGCAAGACGCACCGCGGCCGTATCGACTCGCTGGGGCTGGACGAGAACAACTGCCCCGTCATCATCGAATACAAGCGGCACAGCAACGAGAACGTCATCAACCAGGGGCTGTTCTACCTGGACTGGCTGCTGGACCACAAGGCCGAATTCCGTTGGTTGGTGATGGAAAGGCTGGGTAAGGACGTGGCGGACAGCGTGGAATGGTCGGGCACCCGGCTGCTGTGCATCGCTGCGGATTTCACGCGCTACGACCAGCACGCGGTGCAGCAGATCCCACGCAATATCGAGCTGATCCGCTACAAACGCTTTGGCGAAGACCTGTTGCTGCTGGAGCTGGTGAACACGCAGACGGTGGTCGAACCGGCTACGGAAACTGCCAAGTCTTCTTCGGTGGATGCCAGCCCCATCACCTCCAAGCCGCAAGGCAAAGACAAAAGCTTTGCCGAACAGCTGCAAGGCGCGACTGCGGACATTCAGGCCCTGTATGCCGATGTGCGCTCATTCGTGTTTGCGCTGGGCGACGATGTGACGGAAAAGCAGCTCAAGCTCTACGTCGCCTTCCGCAAGCTCAAAAACTTTGCCAGCGTGGTGATGTACCCCAACAAGATGCTGGTGATGCTGAAACTGGACCCCGACACCGTGACGCTGGAGGAAGGTTTCAGCCGCGACGTGCGGCAGACCGGGCACTGGGGGACAGGGGATTTGGAGCTGTGTCTGCGTAGTGCGGGGGATCTTGAGCGGGCGAAGGCGTTGCTGGAGCGGGCGTATGTGGAAGGATGAGGAGTTGGCCCGGCTTTCCGGATGGCGATAGCCGGCTTGGTTTTCCGTCGGCCCTCCGTGATGATGGGGCGGGCTTAGACCAAACATCCTCCGCAAAGCCCGGGGCGATTCAGAACGGAACTGGCTGCAGTCCATAATGTATCTATACGTAAAGAAATAGAGGCAATGGAGAGTGAGCAATTTTGACTTTCTGAGCGCACATTCCCAGTCGCTGGCTGCTCTGGGCCTGGCTGCCGAGAAGATCTTTCCTCATGACCCCCCCAGTTGCGTTGCAAAGCTGCGCTTGCTGGCGGAATCCATTGCCAAGGATGTGGGTCACCGTATCGGGCTTCAATTGCTGCAGCCTACACAGGCCGAGCTTCTACGTGCAATTGACAGCCGCCTGAGCCTCGATCCGCAACTGCGTCAAATGTTTCATCTGCTGCGCACGCGCGGCAATGATGCTGTGCATGAAGCGGGCGCCATCATCGGTTATCGCGAGGCCCTGGAAAGCCTCAAGGTCGCCCGAGAAGTCGCGCTCTGGTTTCATCGAACCTTTGGAGCCAACCCTCAATTCAAGCCAGGGCCATTCCAATTGCCGGATGACCCAAGCCAGAAGCTCTATGCACTGCAAAAGCAAATTGAAGCGCTTCATGTGCGACTGAGCAGCGAGCAAGCGCTGGTTTCAGACCGTGAAGCGCTGGCCAAGCTTTTGCATCAGCAGGCCGATCAGGAAAAGTCCCTGGCGGCTCAGGCTCTGCAAGAGCGCGACATTTATGAGCAGCTGGCCAGCGAAGCCAGCGCCACCATCGAGCAACTCAAGGCAGAGCTGGCCAAAGCGCAGGCGGCAGCAGCAACAGCGCAAGCCCCCAGCGCAGAGTCTGTGCGAGCCTGGAGTGAGCGTTCTCGCAAGGCAGCCAGTCTGGTGACGATGGACGAGGCGGCTACCCGACTCATCATTGACCAGATGCTTCGCGATGCAGGCTGGAAGGCCGATACCGTCAAGCTGACCCATGCCAAAGGCGCCCGTCCTGTGCGCGGGCAGAACCTGGCCATTGCCGAATGGCCCATGCAAGGCATGCAAAGCGCAGACTACGTGCTGTTTGCCGGCCTGATTCCCGTGGGGGTGGTCGAAGCCAAGCGAATCAACCAAAACGTAGCTGGCAAGATTGGTCAGGCGGAGCGCTATGCACGCAGCTTTGCCCTGGCGGGTGACTGTGAGATGGCTTGGAAAGAGCAGCCGCCTTCGCAGCCGTGGAAAGATGGGCAAGGGGGTCTGTTCCAGATTCCGTTTGCCTACTCGTGCAATGGCCGTCCCTACGTCAAGCAGCATGAGCAGTCCAGTGGAACGTGGTTTCGCGACCTGCGTCATACGGCCAATCTGGCCAAGCCGCTGCAGGGCTTTTATTCGCCAGAGGGCTTGCTGGATCTGCTTCGACGAGATACTGCCAAGGCACAGGAAAAGCTGGAGGCCGAGGCTGCAATCTATCTGGGCCTGCGTGACTATCAGCTCGACGCGATCCAGGCCGTTGAGCAGAGTCTTGCCAATGGTCAGCGCAACTGTTTGCTGGCCATGGCCACGGGAACGGGCAAAACGCGCACCATCATCGGGCTGATCTATCGCCTGCTCAAAGCCGAGCGCTTCAAGCGCATTCTGTTTCTGGTTGATCGCACGGCATTGGGCGATCAGGCACTGGAAGCCTTTGGCGACATGCTGCTTGAGCAGAACATGCCGCTGTCCAAGCTCTACAACATTGCCGAACTCGGTGATATGGCGGCCGAGGCTGAAGACCGTGTACAGGTCGCCACGGTGCAAGCCATGGTCAAGCGCGTCTTTGGCAGCGACAGCCCGCCACCCGTAGACCTGTTTGACTGCGTCATCATCGATGAAGCCCACCGTGGCTACACGCTGGATCAGGAGATGACCGAAGGCGAAATAGAGCTGCGTGATCAGTCCCAGTACCTGTCCACCTACCGCCGTGTGCTGGACTACTTTGATGCCGTCAAAGTAGGACTCACGGCCACGCCTGCCAAGCACACCAGCGATATCTTTGGCCATCCTATCTACACCTACAGCTATCGCGAAGCCGTGGCTGATGACTGGCTGATCGATCACGAGCCACCGATTCGCTACACCACGCTGCTATCCAAAAACGGCATCCACTTTGACAAAGGGGATGCGGTGGAAAGCATTCACCTGCAAACCGGAGAGATAGACAAGGCCGAGCTGGAAGATGAGTTGCACTTTGACGTGACCAGCTTCAACAAGGGCGTGCTCAACGACAACTTCAACCGTGTCATCTGCAACCAGCTGGCACAGGAACTGGACCCGTTCAGTGACGAGAAGACCATGATCTTCTGCGCGACCGACACCCATGCAGACACTGTGGTGCGCATGCTCGGAGAAGCGTTCAAGGAACTGCACGGAGATGTCTATAACCAGGCCACCGTCACCAAGATCACGGGCAAGACCGACAAGGTCAGCCAAATGATCCGCAACTACAAGAACGAGGCCTATCCCAAGGTGGCAGTCACGGTGGATTTGCTCACCACCGGCATCGATGTGCCACCCATCTGCAATCTGGTCTTCATGCGCCGCGTGCGTTCACGCATCTTGTACGAGCAGATGATCGGCCGCGCCACACGCCGTTGCGACGATATTGGCAAAACCGTCTTTCGCATCTATGACCCGGTAGACCTGTACGCCGCGCTGCAAAAGGTCAACACCATGCAGCCGCTGGTCAAAAATCCCAACGTCACCATCGAGCAGCTGGTGGATGAGCTGAACAGCCCGGCTGCCTACGAAGCACCGGGCAGCACGCCGGAGCGCAAGCACGCCGACGACGTGCTCGACCAGTTGAACCAGAAGCTCATGCGCGTGCTGCGCAAGGCCGAGCACAAGGCCGAGAAAAAGCCCGTGCTCAAGGAGCGCCTGCAGCAGCTCGAACAAAGCTGGGGGGTGCCGCCGGCCCAACTGCACAAGCACCTGCATGAAGTCGCCAAGACGCAAGGAACACAGGCCGCCGCCAATTTCCTGAAGGACAACACCCGGTTGCTGCAGCAACTGGGCGAGGTGCAGGAACTCATGGGGACGGCCTACCGCCCTGTCTTGTCCGATCACCATGATGAACTCGTAGCCCGCGAGCAGAGCTGGGGTTACTACGCCAGGCCTGAAGACTATCTGGATGGTTTTGCCAGCTTCATCAAGGAGCAGCTCAACCAATCGGTGGCACTGTCCGTCATCGTCAACCGTCCCAAAGATCTCACACGCGAGCAGCTGCGCGAAGTGCGCCTGCTGCTGGACGGCGCGGGCTTCTCGGAGGCCGCCCTCAAGGCGGCCTGGCGCAACCAGAGCAACCAGGACATCGCTGCAGGCATCGTGGCCCACATTCGCAAGGCGGCGCTGGGTGAAGCACTGCTGCCTTTTGAGGACCGCGTCAACCGTGCCATGCAGCGTATCTACAGCCTGCACAGCTGGACGACGGCGCAGCGCAGCTGGCTGGACCGCATTGCGAGGCAGCTCAAGCATGAAACCGTGGTGGACAGCAGTTTTCTGAATGAGGCTTTCCGCCAGCAAGGCGGTACCAAGCAGGTGGACAAGGTGCTGGGCGGACAGCTCGATACCGTTGTCATCCACCTGGCAGAAGCCCTCTGGCAAAAGGTGGCCTGACGCACCAGTGCTTGCCACTATGCTCTGCCTCCAGCGCTGCAATCACTACAAGCTGGTGGCATCCAAAAAATAGTCGCTTGCGCACGATAGACGCCGATTTCAGGTATGAACTGCACCGAAACCAGGCTCTATCAGGCGCTAACAGCGATCAAAAGACAGACAACTCTCATCTCCAATGACCACCTCCGACATCGTCCAGAAACTCTGGAACCTCTGCGACGTCCTGCGCGACGACGGCATCAACTACAGCGACTACGTCACCGAACTCGTGCTGCTGCTCTTCATCAAGATGGAGCACGAGAATCTCAAGTCCGGCGTCATCAAACAGCCGCTGCTGCCCGAGTACGCGCGCTGGAACCAGCTGCGGGGCCTCTCCGGCATCAACCTGCTCAACACCTACCGCCGCACGCTGCAGCAACTGTCAGAGTCCACCAGCCCCCGCATTGCGGCCATCTACGCCAATGCCCAGACCAGTCTGAGCGAGCCGCGCCATCTGGAGCAGCTCATCAGCGACCTTGACCGCATCGACTGGTTTGACACCGACAAGGACGGCCTGGGCGACCTGTACGAAGGCCTGCTGGAAAAGAACGCCTCCGAGACCAAAAGCGGCGCAGGCCAGTACTTCACCCCGCGCCCGCTGATCGACGCCATGATTGCCGTCATGCGCCCACAGGTCGGCGAGACCATTCAAGACCCGGCCGCTGGCACCGCAGGCTTTCTGATTGCCGCAGACCGTGCCATCCGCGCGCAGACCGATGATCTGCTGGATCTGACCGAGGCCCAGCGCGCCTACCAGATCCGCAAGGCCTACGCCGGCATGGAACTGGTGCCCAACACCCGGCGACTGGCGTTGATGAACTGCCTGCTGCATGGCATCGAGGGCGATAACGAAGGTGCCATCCATCTGGGCAACACCCTGGGCACTGCCGGTCAGCGCCTGCCCAAGAGCGACATCATCTTCAGCAACCCGCCCTTTGGCACGGCCAAGGGCGGAGGCGGCCCCACGCGGGACGACCTGACCTACGTCACCAGCAACAAGCAGCTGGCATTTGTGCAGCACATCGTCAAGCACCTCAAGGACGGCGGCCGCGCCGCCGTGGTGCTGCCGGACAACGTACTGTTTGAAGCCGGTGTGGGCGCCGACATTCGCCGCGCCCTGATGGACAAATGCCGCCTGCACACCATCCTGCGTCTGCCCACAGGCATCTTCTACGCGCAGGGTGTGAAGACCAATGTGCTGTTCTTCGAGAAGGTGGGCGAAGCCGCCACGGGCAGTACGAAGAACGTGTGGGTGTACGACATGCGGGCCAACGCCCCCAAGTTTGGCAAGCGTACTCCGCTGACCGGTAAGCACTTTGACGAATTCATTGCCGCCTATGGCGACGATGCAAATGGCAAGAGCCCGCGCACCGATGAAGGCGAACAAAGCCGCTGGCGCAATTTTTCACGCGAATGGATTCGCTCCGAAAAGCAGGACAGCCTGGACATTGCCTGGCTCAAGGATGACAGCGTGGAGAACGCGGCCGACTTGCCCGAGCCAGCTGTGCTGGCGCGAGAGATTACGGATGAGTTGAATGCAGCGCTGGAGGAATTGGAAGGGATTTTGGCGGAGCTGGGGGAGGCCGTCGAATGAACTTGCCGATATCGTGGACCGTTACACCACTCAGCAATCTGCTGGATAAGATTGTGGGTGGAGGGACGCCAAGTAAAGCTGTGTCTGCCAACTTTATGGGGGCTGTGCCTTTCATGACTGTGAAAGACATGAAGGTGCGCTTTGTTAAGGATACGGTCGATCACATTTCAGAGGGTGCAGTTGCATCTAGTTCGACAGTCAAAATTCCTCCAGATACTTTGGTTGTCGCAACCCGCATGTCGCTGGGGAAGATTGTTCGGCCCTCTGTGGAGGTTGCTATTAATCAAGACTTAAAAGCACTTTTTCCTTCTCAAGGGATTGATAAAACTTATCTTGAATATTTTTGGCGTTCAAAATCTGACCTAATTCAGTCCAAAGGTACTGGAACAACAGTCAAAGGTATTCGGATTGAAGATATACAAAATCTTGAAACGATATTGGCGCCAGAAAATGAACAGTGCCGCATCGCCAAAAAACTCGACACCATCCTGACCCGAGTCGATGCCCTGAACGATCGTCTCGATCGCATTACACCCTTGCTCAAACGCTTTCGGCAGTCCGTCTTGGCTGCAGCCACTTCGGGGCGGTTGACGGAGGATTGGCGCATCAAGGCAGTCGGTTTAACGGGCGCCGCCGCTCTTCTTAAAGAATTGACTAACGATCACATTGCGCAGGGCGGTCATGAGCGAGGAAATGCATCTGAGCCGACCAAGGAAGCTCATGACTTGAGTTCTGATAAATTGCCGAGTGGTTGGCAAGTCGGTAATTTGAGGGATTGCTGCATACCAGGCCGTCCGATTACATACGGCATCCTGAAGCCGGGGCCTGAGCTAGAAATAGGAGTTCCCTACATTCGTGTTGCTGACTTTCCGGGAAATTGCTTGAACCCGGAAAAAATCAAAAAAACTAGTCCGGAAATTGATCTGCAGTACAAGCGGGCACGTCTCGCTAGTGGCGATCTCTTGTTGTCAATTAGAGGAAGTGTAGGGCGATTGATTGAAATCCCTGCAAATCTTGAAGGTGCGAACATTACTCAAGATACTGCGCGACTTTCGATAAGTAAGCGACTTAGTTCTAGGTATATTTACTTTGCACTACTAGCACCAGATACCCAAAGACGTATGGCCAACGCGATACGTGGTGTAGCAGTGCGTGGTATCAATATTGGCGATGTTCGAGCCTTGCAGGTACCTATTCCAACAAAAGAAGAACAAACCGAAATCGTCCGCCGCGTAGAAATCCTTCTTGCCTATGCCGATCGGCTGGAATCCCGTCTGCAAACCGCCCGCACTGCCGCCGAACGCCTCACCCCCGCGCTGCTGGCCAAAGCCTTTCGCGGTGAGCTGGTGCCACAAGACCCGAATGACGAACCGGCCGCCGAGCTGCTGCGCCGCCTGCGCGAGGCGCGCGCAGCTGAAGTCGCTGACAAAAAAGTGCGTGGCCGCAAGGCGCAGGTGGTCTGATTTTTGATGACCAACACTTGCTCCGCCAGCACTGCGAAAATGCGCCGCGCTGGCGGAGCAGGCATTCCATATTTCTGAGAAAGAGGCAAGCCGTTATGGCAATCAAGTACCGTGAAGATCCAGGTCTGAAATTTCTGGCATTGTGCGACAACGATGATGTGTCGAATCTGGCGCAGATCCTGATTTATGACACGGATGGCGAGATGCGCCGTACCAGCAGCATCCTGACAGACCCCGGCTTTACCGCGCACTTGGATATGCCCGACAAATGGCTCAGGAGCTGGCAGGCGGTGGCGGGCGAGTTGCAACTGTACGGTGGTGATTCGGTGGTGAATTTTTTCCGTGGCAACGGGGTGTTGTACGAGGAAATCCTGTCCGATGTGTGCGAGCGCGTAGGGGTGAAACTGGGCGCAGAGGATACCGAGGCTGTCCGGAAGGAAGAAAAGCTCATCGAATTTCTGGCTGACAAGGCCTGGGAAAAGATGAATGAGGCGCAGCGCGCAGAGTTCTTGCAAAAGATCAATCTGCTGGAGCGCTTTAAGCAGGCCAGCGGCCTGTCGCCCGTGCGCCTGGCATTGGCTACGGGTGGTGCCGCTGCCATGCTGCTCTATGAGTATGTCGCGGGGGCCATGTTGGCTTCGCTGGGGGCTGGGTTGGCTGCACGTTTTGCTGGCCCCATGGCTGCGCAGTTCATTGGTACGCGTTTGGGTACAGCGGCCTTTGCCGGGCCATTTGCCGTGGTCCTGGGTGTGGCGCTGACGGTGCCCATGCTTTCCGGTGCCGCCTATCGCGTGACCATGCCTGCAGTGATTCAGATCGCCTATATGCGCAAGAAGTATCTTCAGAGAGACGTATTTTGATCAACAACATTGCAGATTTGGTGACCAAGATCTGGGTCTTGGATGAAACCTCCATTGGTGCGACTTTGGTGGAAGCCCTGCAAAAGGGCCAGGCCGTGATTTATGACGGTGTGGCGTATTGGGCGCGGGGCAGTGGCAAGACGGGCGTCATCCAGCACCTGAAATTCACCGAACGCACGGTGGATGCGAGCAAGGAGATTCTGGAGCAGCTGAAGTCCGTGGCATCTGCGGCGCAGGCCATACAGCATATGCAGAATGTGCTGATGGCGGCACAGGTGCTCAGCACGGTGGCTGTGGTGGGCGCGATTGTGGTGCAGACGCAGTATCTGGGCCGCAAGCTGGATGCGATCCAGAGCACGGTCGATGAAATAGGCGCCTCGCAGCACGAGCAGAATCTGGTGTTCTACATGGACAAGATTGGCGACTACATGGGCGGCGTGGAATATGCGCGATCGCTTTTGCAGGACCGCGCACTGGTGCCTGAAATCCGCGATGTGGCTGCCCAGCTGCTGCCACAGATGGGCGCCAAGCGCAATCACATCATCTCGCTTGTGGACAATATTGCAGCTTATGTGCGCTCAAGCAGCAAGGAGCGCAATGAGAGCAAGAACTTCAAGCTGATGCTGGACTTCATTCACCTGCTGGTGGATGTGCTGCCGGCCGCACTGCATACGGAACATCTGCTGGCCGCACGTGTGGGCAAACCTCGTCTGGCACAGCAGATCTTGCAGACCGGCGCCATGAAGTACGAGCGGGTGCTGGGCAGCTACCGGGCGCTGATGAATCAGCTTCACCGAGAAGCGGTTGCTGGTGCATTGGGCTCCAGCGGGGAGAGGGCGTTCATGGAAAACAAGCCCAAGCTGCTGGAGCTGATGCAGTCACCCGTGAATCAGTTGTTGCTGTTCAGGCAGCCCGCCAGTATTGCCATAGAGCAAATGGCTGCCTGAGCTGCGGGCGTTTTGACCCATCGTGTGCGAGCAAGCGAGGAAGGATCACATGCCCGCTAGCGCTCTCGCGTCGCCACAATCGGATGCTCTTCATCCGTTTTCATCCGTTTTTGCCCGCGCTCTCCCATCCGATAGAAGGCTCCACGCCCTGCACCTTCCAGCCGCAGCAGCTCCGATCCCTGCATCCGTTTCAGCAAGTCCCTGGCCTGCCCTTCACTCAGGTGGCACAAGCCCATGATCTCTGCTCGGCGGATTTGCCCATGCTGCCGCGCGCAGGTATACGCCGACTGCCGTGGCTACCATCGATGGCACCTTGGGCACCGTAGTCAGTCCCGCCAGTTTGCGGTGCTCGGCATGCAGGCCGGTAGGCCTGCCGTCGCCCTCCACGCCCAGCGTCTGGGTATCACACGTCGATATTCCCGGCCCGCAGCGCATTCGTCTCGATGAAGTCCCGGCGCGGCTCCACCTCGTCGCCCATGAGCATGG
>JAESGM010001025.1_pt1 | contig 11115 bp, 13 predicted proteins | sample 9269721 | NCBI WGS metagenome assembly JAESGM01 (sample SAMN15720920, study PRJNA650825) | algae metagenome | isolation source: Komarekiella atlantica HA4396-MV6 and co-occurring heterotrophs from... | place: USA: Theobald House, Kauai, HI | collected 2009-07-29 | reverse complement strand
CGAAAATCTGACCGCTAGAGTCTTTCACCGTTTCGTGGAAACGGTGAAAGACTCTAGATATTTGATTAGACGCGTTTTCTTCACGCGAGCCGGTATCCACTTCGCTCGAAACGCTCTAGCGCGGCGTACAATTCGCGGCAAAAGAATTGCGCGCCAGCGCAAAATCCTGAGACTGCAGGCGCCCATCCTCGATGGCGTCGAGCATCTTCAGCGCAAGATCGCGGCAGATGTTGCGATCGGCCATGACTTTTGCGGGGCGTGGCGCCGGGCCGCAGCTCTGCACCACGCCGCTATAGGCAGCGCGGTAATCGCCGCTCGTGTCATCGCCGGAATCGAGCATGGCGATGAGTGCGAGGGCACCCTGTCGGCAGGGAGCGGACCCGCTGCGCTCTTGCGGGAAAGCGGGCGTGGCCGCATTCAGCGCGGCGGCAACAAGTCCGAAAAAGAGCAGAGAACGCATCATCTTGCTGTCCCCAGCAACGACTTCTCTGGCCTTGGTCGCCCGCGCCTCGAGGCAGGTTCACCCTCCCCCGTTATTCGTCCCTCCAGCTATTGTCCGATCAACCCCGCGACGGCGCGGCGCATTCCCGATCGAGCAGCGGAACCGCGACCGCTCAGCGGTCCGTGAATGCCAGCCGCGCGCCGAGCGCGGCGAAGGCGGCTGCGAATGTGCGCCGCAGCCAGGTCATGACGCGCGGACGGGTCACGATCCGGTCGCGCACGCCGGCCGCAAGCAGCGCATAGACCGCGAACACCGCAAACGTCATCAGCATGAACACCGCGCTGAGGAGGAGCATGTTTGCGACCGGGGCCGGATCGTCCGCCGCAATGAATTGCGGCAGGAAGGCGAGGAAGAAGATCGACAATTTCGGATTGAGGATGTTGATGAGAATGCCGGTGACGATCACCTCACGCGCCGAGCGCGCATCAACCTTGTCGTCCACCTTCAGCGCTCCCTGCTCCCGCAAGGTCTGCCACGCCATGTAGAGCAGATAGGCGACGCCGAGATATTTGACGGTCTGGAAGGCCAGCGCGCTGGTATGCAGGATCGCGGCGAGCCCGAGCATCGCGGCTGCAATATGCGGCACGATGCCGAGCGTGGATGCGAAGGCGGCAAGTATGCCGGCGCGCCCGCCGCGCGAGAGCGCCGCCGCCAGCGTGTAGAGCACTCCGGTGCCGGGAGACGCGACCACAATCAGCGAGGTGACGAGGAATTCGAAGCTCATGCGTCCTCCTTCGGGATCGGGCGCGGCCTGCCGTCCTTGTCGATGGCGACGAAGGTGAAGGTGGCGTCGGTGACCTTCTCCTCGTGATGCGTCTCGAAGCGGCGCACCCAGGCTTCGACATGGATCTTCATCGAGGTGCGCCCGACACTCTCGACCTCGGTATAGACTTCCAGCACGTCTCCCACTTTGACCGGCCGGATGAATGTCATGGCATCGACCGAGATCGTCACCACGCGCCCGCGTGCCCGCTCCACCCCGGCGATGCCTCCGGCCTGGTCCATGCGCGAGAGCACCCAGCCGCCGAAAATGTCGCCATTGGCGTTGGTGTCGGCCGGCATGGCGCTGATGCGCACCGTCAGATTGCCGCGCGGGCGGCCGTTGCTGGTTGTGGTCTGCGCTGCCATCCCCGAATCTGCCTTTCTCTTGCCGTCATGCGTGTATGCTATGAGCGCCGTTTCGTTCCAAGCCCGATTTTTCAAGGAATTGACCATGCGGCATTTGAAATCGTCCCTCTTCGCACTTGCAATCGTTTTCGGACTGTCTGCTCTCACCACCGCGCAGGCACAGCAGCGCGACGTCGCCGGGTCGCGCGACTATCCCGGCATCGGGCGTTTTGCGGGCAGCGTCATCACCGGCTACAGCGTGAAGGATTTCGACGCGGTGCGGCTGCAGGCCGCCCCGTTCAAGGACGGCAAGGCGACGGACGCAAGACGGCTGGAAGGCCGCGCCACCCGCATCGCCTATCGCACCGGACCGGGGCCGTCGATGCTGGAAGTCTCGCGCAATTTCGAGAACCAGCTGGCGAAAGCGGGCTTTGAGACCTTGCTCGCCTGCGACGCCGACCCGTGCGGCGGCATTCCCTTTTCCGAGAATGTCGATGCGCTGCCGATCCCGATGATGTGGGTGGACGGCTTCGACTACCGCTATTACGCCGGGCGCAAGAGCGAAGGCGGGCGCGACACCTATGCCGCCGTTCTGGTGAGCAAGAACAACGACAACGTCACCGCGCAACTGACTGTGGTGGTGACCGGCGCTCTCGAGAACAAGATGGTCGACGCTGCCGCGATGGCGAAAGGCCTCGGCGACAAGGGGCACATCGCGCTTTACGGGATCTATTTCGACACCGACAAGGCGGTGCTGAAACCCGAAAGCCGCCCCACCCTAGACGAGATCGCAAAACTTCTCACATCGCAGCCGAAGCTCAACGTGTTCATTGTCGGCCACACCGACAGCCAGGGCGCGTTCGACTACAACATGAACCTGTCGCGTCAGCGCGCCGAGGCGGTGGCCGCCGCCCTCGTGCAGAGCTACAGGATCGACAAGGCGCGGCTGCGCAGCGCCGGTGTGGGATATCTGGCGCCGGTCGGCTCGAACGCGACGGACGACGGACGCGCGCTGAACCGGCGTGTGGAACTGGTGGCGCCGTAAGCGCAAGCGCTCAGGCCCGGCTCTTCGCCTGCGCCGCTCGTTCGGCGTCGATCATGAAGTCGCGGGTAATGGGCACCGCGTCGCGCCTGGTGGACAGCAAAAGCTGGAACACCATGTGCGAGCCGTGCAGGAATTCCAGTTCGACCGCGGAGAGATAGAATTCCCACATGCGGCAGAAGCGCTCGTCGTAGATCGACTTCGCCGCCGCGCGGTTCTTCGCAAAGCGCTTGCGCCACTCGCGCACTGTATAGGTGTAGTGCAGCCGCAGAATCTCCGCGTCGTCCACCCACAGGCCACAGCGCTCGGTGGCGGCAAAGGTTTCCGACAAGGCCGGCACATAGGCGCCGGGGAAAATATACTTGCGGATGAAGGGGCCGGTGGTGCCGGGCTGCGACATGCGGCCGATCGAATGGATGAAGGCATAGCCGTCGGGCTTCAGCAATTGCCGCACCTTCATGAAATATTCGTCGAGATGCCCGATACCGACATGCTCCATCATGCCGACCGAGACCACGCGGTCGAACTGGCCGGTCAGGTTGCGGTAGTCGATCTCGCGGAACTCGATCTTGTCGGCAAGGCCCGCCGCCGCCGCGCGCTCGCGCGAAATCTTCAGTTGCTCGGGCGAGACGTTGACCGCGGTGACATGCGCGCCGGTCTCGCGCGCGATATGCATGGCAAAGCCGCCCCAGCCGGAGCCGATCTCCACCACGCTCATGCCGGGCTTCAGCCCGAGCTTGGTGGTGGCGTGAATCAGCTTGTTGCGCTGCGCCTGTTCCAGCGTTTCGGTGTCGGGATCGCGAAAGTAGGCGCAGGAATATTGCATGTCCTCGTCGAGGAACAGCCGGTAGAGATCGCCGGAAATGTCATAGTGATGGCGCGCATTCTTCGCCGCGACGCCGACCGGGTTGGCCTGGTGCCAGCGCCGCAGCGCCCGCCACACCCGGCGCATCAGCCGCTGCGAGCCGTAGCTGTAGAGCGCCGAGCGGTTGACCGAGAACAGCAGCAGGAAATCGTGAATGCCGGAACCGTTCTCGAAAGTCAGCGTGCCGTCCATATAGGCTTCGGCGGCATAGAGTTCCGGATTGATGAACAGCTTGTTGTAGAGCTTGGCGTCACTGATGCGGGCGGTGACGTCCGGGCCCGGCTGGGTCCCGCCGAACAGATGGGTCAGGCCGTCGGCGTCGATCACCCGCAGGGTGCCCTGCCTGATGAACTTCTTCAGCAGGTTGCCAAGCAGACGCATTCAGGCCCCCTTCACGCCGCCGCGCGCGCGGGGCCGGGCCCATCAAACGGGATTTGCCGCCTCAGCGCAATTGCTCCGCGAAATAATGCAGCGTGCGGCGATAGACCTCCGAGCGGTTCCACTCGCGCATCACCTCGAAATTTTTCGTGCCCATGTCGAAAGGCTGGCCCGGCTGCCAGCCATTCACCTTGAGCAGGTTCGCGGTGGAGGCCAGCACGTCGGGCACCGAATGGCGCAGGTCGACATGGCCGTTGCCGTCGAAATCGACGCCGTACTTGATGTAGGACGAGGGCAGAAACTGCGTCTGCCCGATCTCGCCGGCATAGGCGCCGAGCATGTCGCGCAGCGGCAGATCCTGGCGCTGCACGATCTGCAGCGCGGCGAGCAATTCGCGCTGGAACAGCTCGGTGCGGCGGCAGTCATGCGCCAGCGTCGCCAGTGTGCGCACCACCGGGAGCTTGCCCATATCGGCGCCGTTGTCGGTCTCCATGGTCCAGATCGCCATGATCAGTTCGCGCGGTACGCCGAAACGCTGCTCGACGCGGCCGAGCAAGGCGGCATTTTTCTGCATCAGCGTTTTCGCGCGCTTGATGCGGGCGGGGCCGACGCGGGTGGCGGCATATTGCTCGAAGGTCTTGCGGAAGGTGCCGCGCTGGCGGCGGTCGAATTCCATCACCTTCGGGTCGTGCGTGACACCGCCGAGCGCCTGCTGAATGACGCCTTGCGAGACGCCGGCGGCCGCGGCCTCGCGCGAGATTTCGGCGATGAAGCCGTTGAAATCCCCGCCGCAGCGGGCGGCCTGGGCGGGAAGCGTGAGGAGGGACAGGAAAAACGCGGCGAGAAGAGCAAAGGACTTTTGGAACATGCGGGGCCTCGCAAATGCTTTGTCGCCTTATCGCATGTGAATTGTGGCGGGAGAAGTGATGGTCCCGACCGGTGCAGAATGAAAACAACGAGGGGCTGTCTGGCGCCAGCCCAATTCCCGGCATGTTCTTGTTACATCCTTAAGTTGCAAGGCCTCCGGCCGCCCCTTATGCTGCCGTCAGACATGAAATTGCGCCGATATTCCATATAATGACTATTGACGGCCAAATTCGACAATTTATATGAAGATAAGCTCATATACCTTCATGGACCCGGAGGGCACCCCGGCCGGCAGGCAGTTCGAGAAACTGGGGCGCGCCCGCCCCTGGGCCACCGACCGCCTGGTGCAGGCGCTGGAAGACTTCGCGCGGACCGACACGGAGCTGTCATGCAGGATCGCCGGCAAGCGAACCGAAATCTATCTGGTGCCGCCCCGCTACGTGCTGGCGCATGTGCCGGACGCCGCGGCGCTCGTGCGCGTTGACCACGCGCAACGGCAAATCGATGTCGTCCTCGTCCTCGAGGACTATGGCGGCTATGACGAACCCGGTCAGTGGACCGATGTCGTGCGCCGCGCGCAGAAATTCGCTGTTGAGGAGCAATGACCGATGGCTGAGACGAAAGTGAACCTGCCGCGCAAGGCGCGCGAGGACAGCAAGGCGGTCGCCGGCGTGCGCGCCTTGCGCCGGCGGCTGGCCGAAACCATTCCGGCCTATCAGGAGGCGGTGGCGCGCGAGACCGATGCCGAAGCCTTCTGCCGCGAGTTGCGCGCGAGCCTGCGCGACCAGCGCAAGGGCCTCGGCATCGACCAGCGCACGCTGGCGGAGCGGCTCGACATGACGCAGTCCGCCGTGTCCAAGATCGAAAACGGCGAAGGCGATTTCGGCGTGAAGACGCTGTTCCGCTACGCGCAGGCGCTGGGCCTGCGCCCGGTTTGCGGCTTCATCCAAACCGGCGCGCCGGCCGCGACCGAAGCGGAAAAGGCGGCGCAGCAATTCCAGATCGACTTCGTCAAGGAAACTTTCGGCAAGGTGTCGAGCGCCGCGGCGGGCATCGCGCGCGCGCTGAAATAACGCGCCATGCTGGCCGATCTCATCGGATTCGTCGCGGCCTTCTTCCTGATGCTGCCGGCAGGCAAGGACAACTGGTATCGCTTCGCCGAAATGCGCCAGCGCCGCAAGGCGGAGCGCAGCACCTGGCCCGGCTTCCGCCGCATCGCGGCCGAAGTGTGGAAGCAAAAGCGCGAGGGCTACAGCGCCTGGGATTCCCTGTTCATCTCGCTCGGCGGCATCGGGCTGATGCTGGCCTTCGCGCTCAAGCTCGCGGGGGTGTAGCGCCGCGCCGGGCTGACGACTCGCCGCCATCCCGCTACTCTCCCCGCATGAACGCCCCCGCCCCGCTCTCAACGCACTACGACCTCCACTTCCTGATCGACCACAAGCGCTTCTTCTGGAGCAACCCCAATCTCGGCGTGACGCTGATCGACGCCGGGAAAGACTCCGCGCTCGCCTGGCAGAGCGAGACCGGCGAGGTGCGGCGGCTGTGGACCGACATCAAAGCCGTGAACATGATCTCGACCAGCGACGGCAAGGCGGAGGTGAACCAGTGCCGCGTGGAGTTCCGCGACGGCCGCTCCATCACCCTCACCGACGCCGGCTCTGGCGGCACGCTCGATGAAGAGAAGACGCCGCTCTATCGCGACTTCGTGCGCGCGCTGCATGAGCGGCTCGCGCACGCGCCCAAAGGCACCATCCGCTTCAGCGCCGGCGTGTCGGAGGGCCGACACATGCTGCTGACCGTCACCGTGTACGTCGCCGCGCTCTTCTTCGTCGCGCTGCCGGTCGGCCTCCTCTTCATCGTGCGCGACTGGAAGGTGCTCGGCGCGCTCGCCGCCGGCGCCGGCTTCGTCTGGCCGCTCTGGAAGATCGCCGAGAAGAACCGCCCGCGCAGCTACGACCCGCGCCACCCCCCGGGCGAATTGATGGAGTGAAGGCGGCGCGACAAACTCTCACGGCCTCATGCTGAGGAGCGCTGCGAAGCAACGCGTCTCGAACCATGAAGGCCGCCCCATCCTTCGAGACGCCCGCCTTCGCTAGAGCTTCGGCGGGCTCCCCAGGATGAGGCGGTGAGAGGTCAGTTATCCAGGAAGCTGCGCAGCTTGCGGCTGCGGCTCGGGTGCTTGAGCTTGCGCAGCGCCTTCGCCTCGATCTGACGGATGCGTTCGCGCGTCACCGAGAATTGCTGGCCGACTCCCTCCAGCGGAATCAGATGGCTCCACCGGATGCAAGATAGAGGATAAATCCCAAGAGGATGACGCATGCGAAACTCGGCGCAAGCGACTCCATCTTGCTTGCCGGCAGGCTCGCCCAAAAATGTATCCTCAGACTGTCTTCGGAGCCTGCGGGATTGTGCAATTGCCCATTGTCCCTCAACTCCAATTCCCTCGTCTGCTGCGAAATAACACCAAGCTCCCGTTCCAGATAACGCATGTGGAAGTTCCTGTAGCGCGCGAAAACGCGAAGCCGCTCCAGTACGAATATGAAGGCGACATTGAGCAGGATCAGCAAGGCCGACGCGATGATAACTTGCCAGACGCGAGCGCCGAAATTCGCCCTCCCGGCCAGAAAAGCAATAATTGCGAAGTAGCCTGCATTCACGAACAGGAAGGTCTTGAAAATGCTGTCCCGCCGGGAATCTTCATGTTTCAGCATTTCCAGGGTCGCCTTGTAATCCTCAAGCAGCAATTCGGATTTCGACAATTCTTTCACGGTACCCCCCTGGCTGAAGCGCATCCGGCTGCAATACGCCTGACTTTAATCGCTATCCATGGATCGGCCACCCACAAATGCAAACGCCGCGCCCGTCTCTGGGCGCGGCGTTTTTGCCTTGATGGATTGCCGGGCCAAGCCCGGCAATAACGCTGAATTAATTGTCGAGGAAGCTCCGCAGCTTGCGCGAGCGTGACGGGTGCTTGAGCTTGCGCAACGCCTTCGCCTCGATCTGGCGGATGCGTTCGCGCGTCACCGAGAATTGCTGGCCGACTTCCTCCAGCGTGTGGTCGGTGTTCATGCCGATGCCGAAGCGCATGCGCAGCACGCGCTCCTCGCGCGGGGTGAGCGAGGCAAGGACGCGGGTCGTGGTCTCGCGCAGATTCGACTGGATCGCGGCGTCGATAGGCAGCACCGCGTTCTTGTCCTCGATGAAATCGCCGAGATGCGAGTCTTCCTCGTCGCCGATGGGCGTCTCCAGCGAGAGCGGCTCCTTCGCGATTTTCAGAACCTTGCGCACCTTCTCCAGCGGCATGCCGAGCTTCTCGGCAAGCTCTTCCGGGGTCGGCTCGCGGCCGATCTCGTTGAGCATCTGGCGCGAGGTGCGCACGATCTTGTTGATCGTCTCGATCATGTGCACCGGGATGCGGATGGTGCGCGCTTGGTCGGCGATCGAGCGCGTGATCGCCTGCCGGATCCACCACGTCGCATAGGTCGAGAACTTGTAGCCGCGGCGATACTCGAATTTGTCGACCGCCTTCATCAGGCCGATATTGCCTTCCTGGATCAAATCGAGGAATTGCAGGCCGCGATTGGTGTATTTCTTGGCAATGGAGATGACGAGACGCAGGTTCGCCTCCACCATTTCCTTCTTCGCCTGGCGTGCCTCGCGCTCGCCCTTCTGCACCGAATGCACAATCTTGCGGAATTCACCGATCTCGAGGCCGGTCTCGGCCGCGAGCGTGTGAATTTCCGAGCGCATCGCCTTCACCTTCTCCTTGTCCTTGGCGATGAGATTTTTCCATCCCTTCGCCGCGAGCTTGGAGACGCGGTTGATCCAGCGCGGATCGAGTTCGGAGCCGAAATAGTTCTTCAAAAATTCGTCGCGGGCGACGCCGTGGCTTTCCGACAGGCGCAGCAGCCGGCCTTCATAGCCGACGAGGCGCTTGTTGATGTCGTAGAGCTGCTCCACCAGCGCGTCGATGCGCTGCTGGTTCAGCCGCAGCGACTTCACCGCGGTGATGATCTCTTCCTTGATCTTCTTGTACTTGCGCTCCTGCGAGGGGGTGAGCGAGTCGCTCTTCAGGCGCAGTTCGATATCCTGGTCCTGCAGGCGGCGCAGCCGCTTGTATTCATTGGCGATGGTGTCGAAGGTCTCGAGCACCTTCGGCTTCAGCTCGGCCTCGATGGCCGCGAGCGACAGCGAGTTCTCGAACTCGTCGTCTTCCATATCCGCTTCGGCGGCGGCCTCGGCCGGGTCCTTCTCCTCGGTCTCGCCGTCGGCGCCGGCGGGCTTGAAGGCCTGCGGCTGTGCGGGGGCGGTCGGAGGAGACGCCACGGCGCCGTCGGCGCCATTCGGCTGCGGCAAGGGCTGGCCGTCCGGACCGACGGGCGCGGGCAATTTCGCGTCCGGGCCGGCGTAAGTGGCCTCAAGATCGATGATGTCGCGCAGGAAGACCTTGCCTTCGTTCAATTCGTCGCGCCAGATGATGATGGCCTGGAAGGTGAGCGGGCTTTCGCAGAGCCCCGCGATCATCGCCTCGCGGCCGGCCTCGATGCGCTTGGCGATCGCGATCTCGCCCTCGCGCGACAGCAATTCGACCGAGCCCATCTCGCGCAGATACATGCGCACGGGATCGTCGGTGCGCTCGGACGGCTCTTTCTTTTCCGTGGTGGCGAGCGGCTTGGCGGTGACTTCCACCAGCTCGCCGCCCTCGTCGTCGTCGTCCTCTTCCTTCTCGCCGTCCTCGTCGTTGGCGTCGTCCTGCTCGACGACGTTGATGCCCATTTCCGAGAGCATCGACAGCGTGTCCTCGATCTGCTCGGAGGTGACTTCCTCCGAGGGCATCACGGCGTTGAGCTGCTCATAGGTGATGTAGCCGCGCTTCTTCGCCTGCTTGATCATCTTCTTGACGGCGGCATCGGAGAGATCGAGCAGCGGCAACGGCGTGTCGGGCGCAGCCTCGCCGTCCTTGTCCTTCTCGGCAGTCTCTTCCTTGCCCTGGCCGGCCTTGGCCTTGAGCGGAATGGCGGCACGTTCGGCGGCGGCTTTGGCGGCTGTCTTCACGGTGCTTTTCATATCCTTTTCGGGGTTCTTGGCAGTGTTCTTGGCCGGAGTTTTGGCAACGGTTTTTGGCGGCACAGGCTTGGCGGACGATTTTGCGGCCGGCGACTTAGGCGACAACCTGGGCGGGATCTTTCCCTTCACCGGGGGCTTGGCCGGCGCCTTGGCAGCGACCTTGGCAGCACTTTTAGCCGCCGGTTTGGCAGACTTGCCGTTGTGCTTGGCAGCGGCTTTCGCCTTGACTGCACTCTTGCTTGGCATAGACGTCTCTCCCGCGACGGGGACCCCCGCCACAACAACCATCCCCTACCCTATGCAGAGAGAAGACGGTCTCAGGCTGAACCGCAGCCAGACTGGCGGTCGCCCGCCGACTCAAGATACCCGTTTGTGACCGGTGCCGATTAAGCCCCGATTAACCCTGTCTTATTCCGGAAAAGGGCCGAAATTCCCGAAAAAAACGCATCAAACGCCCCGAAACGACACGCGCCCCGAGGACGCCCCAAAGCCCTCGATCAGCGCCTCGGTTCCCTCGAGGGCTGCGAGCCTGCTCTGAACGTCCCGGAGCCACGCCAAATTCGCCTCGCTGGGGTCCTCCCCCAGGGCGCGTTCTGCGTCTTTGAGCTCCCTATTTAGCGTGCGCTTCTTGCGATGCAAGGTAACAACGTGGCCCCACCACTGGGCCACATCGGCCTCTGCGGCGCCCGGATGGGCCGGCCAGTCGGAGGCGTGGGTGATAGCCGCCTGCACCCGCCCCAGCAAGGGGCCAAGCCCCTGCCGGGCCAGAGCCGCCTCAAGGCCGGCCGTGTCGGGATGGGCCTCGTGCGAGCCGGCCTCCAGAATGGCACGGCGAAGCCGGTCGGCGTCCGGATGCGAGAAATCGAGCTCGGCGAATTCCTCGGCATGGGTCTCCAGCAGGAAGGGATGGCGGATCACCGCCAGCAGGATCAGCGCCTCGCGCGGCGGGATGGCGCTCTTGAAGCCGCGCACCATCGGGCTCTGACCGAGCCGCGCGGACGGTGCCCCCATCGGCTCGCGCTGGCGCATGCCACGTTTCCAGTCCCCGACCGGTCCGCGCCGCGATGCTCCGCCGAAGCCGCCGCCATTGCGCTCGCGCGAAAACGGCGTCACCGGAGAGAACAGCGCGCGGATGCGCTGGTCCATGTCCTGCTTGTAATAGCGCCGCACGGTTTCGTTGCCGACGACGGCGACGACCTCGTTCATGCGCGCTTCCAGCGCGGCGCGGCGCTCCGGCGTGTCGAAGGTGGAACTCTCCGTCTCACGCGTCCATAGCTTGTCGGCGAG
>JAESGM010001024.1_pt1 | contig 11144 bp, 5 predicted proteins | sample 9269721 | NCBI WGS metagenome assembly JAESGM01 (sample SAMN15720920, study PRJNA650825) | algae metagenome | isolation source: Komarekiella atlantica HA4396-MV6 and co-occurring heterotrophs from... | place: USA: Theobald House, Kauai, HI | collected 2009-07-29 | reverse complement strand
ACATGCCGGCAGCAGGCGTGGAACTTCATGTAGTTGCGGGCGATATAGCGCTGCCGACCGAGGTCCTCCATGAAGCCTTCCAGCCGAAAGTGCTCGGGCTGGTCGAGCAGCGCGAGCGGCCCGCTATGGCCTGCTTCGGCCAGGCGCAGCGCGTTCACGGCGGTCAGGCTCGACCAAGCGATGCCTTCCTTGACGTCGTTGCCTTCCTGGGCGGGAAAGAGCGGGCCGGCGCCGGCATGGAGCTGGTTCGGCGCGCTGATACCGGCGATGGCGAAGGCATGCGCGAGGACGTCAGGCGGCGTTCGTCTGAGCGAGCCCAGCGCGGCGACGACGCCATAGCCAGACCACATCCCGGTATTGGCGTAGAAGCGTCGTGCAGCGCCCACGGCGACGCCGACCTCGTATCCAATCGCGATGGCCCGCAGCAGCTCCTCCGTCGTGGCGCCGATCTCCTCGGCCGCGGCGAAGGCTGCCGGGATGATCGCCGCGCCGGGATGGCCGCGGGCGATGCGGTGGCCGTCATCGAGGTCGAGCGCCGCCGCGGCAGAAGCATTGCACCAGATCGCGCCGGCGAGGCCGGCTCGTCGCCCGGTGAACCAGATCGGCAGGGTGCCGCCAGCCATCGTCGTGGCGGCCACGTGCCGGACTGCGCGCGGACCCGGCGAATCGATGCCAGGAAGCGCCGCGGCGACGAGATCGAGCACCGCACGGCAGGCGGATTCGCGCAGATCGTCGGCCAGTGCTTCTTCGCGCGCACCGGCGACGTAGTTGGCGAGCCGGCGCACCGTCTCCACGGCCAGGCCCTTTGCCTCAGCGCGCCTTCAGCGTGGTCTTCTCGGTGATCGGCGGGGCGAGGTTGAGCGCGCCTTTCAGCTCATAGCCGAAATCGAGCTTGTCGCTGCGGGCCCAGACCTGACGCAGCTCGAACAGGGGAATGGCGCAGACATCGTCCATGATCTTGCGCTGCGCTTCCTTCCAGAGCGCCTTCTGGGCGTCGGCGCTCGGCGCGACACGCGCTTCCTCGATCTCCTTGTCGGCGATGGCGCAGTGCGAGAAGTTCGTCGCGGCGGTCGGCGTGCCGACGATGGCCCGCGAGTGGAAGAACTCGCTGAGATAGGTGTCGGCGATCGGGAAGCGCGCCGCGCCGTAGAAGACGAGGCCGCTGAGGTTCTTGCGCGACTGGCTCTGATAGGTCGCGTGGTCGACGACCTGCATCTCCAGCTTGATCCCGGCCTTGGCGAGCTGCGCCTGGATGATCTCCATGAAGGGCTGCTGGGCCGAGATGTTGGAGACGATGGACTTGATCGTGATGCCGTCCTTGTGGCCGGCCTCCGCCAGCAGGGCCTTGGCCTTGGCGAGGTCGAAGCCGTAGCGCACCGTGCAATCCTCGCCGAGATAGCCGGGCGGGACGACGGAGCAGCCCTTGGGGCCGACATCCTTGCCGACGAAGCGGACGAGGTCGTCGACGTTGACGGCGGCAGCGATGGCGCGGCGCACCCGGATGTCGTCGAGCGGCGGCTGGCTGCGGTTGATGTGCAGCAGCCGGTATTCGCCGGGCTGGAAGATATCGACATTGAAGCCCGGGCGCTTGCGGGCGGAATCGACCCAGCGCTGCTCGCGCTTGCCGTAGAACAAGTCGAGCTCGCCGGAGGTGAAGGCGAGCTCGCGCGCGCTGTCGGAGGGGATGGCGCGCATCATGATCGTGTCGATCTTGGGCTTGCCGCGGAAATAGTCGGGATTGGCGGCGAGCTTCACATATTGCTGGGTCACCTGCTCGACGAAGGTGAAGGGGCCGGTGCCGACGGGCTTGGCGCCATAGCGGTCGCCAAGTTCCTCGCCGGCCTTGCGGCTGACGATGTTGCCGCCATGGTAGTTGGAGACGCGGCCGAGGAAATTGACGTCCGGATATTTCAGCGTGACGCGGACAGTGAGGTCGTCGACCTTCTCGACCTTGTCGATCGCCGAGAAGTCGGAGGAGAAGGTCGAGCGCTTCGGATCGCCGGCGCGCTGCAGCGAATAGACGACGTCGTCGGCATTGAGCGTGCCCCAGTCGCCATGGAATCTGACGCCCTTGCGCAGGTGAAAGGTCCAGACCTTACCGTCCGAGGAGGTCTCCCAGCGCTCGGCGAGATCAGGTTCCAGATCCTTGGGATCGGCGCTGCCGGGCTTGAAGCGGACAAGACCGTTATAGAGCCAGCCGATCAGCGACTTGTCGTCGGTCGCGCTGGCGCGGTGGGCGTCGAGCGTCGAGACATTGCTGGCGCCGGAACTGACCCTGAGGACCGTCTCCTCGGCCAGTGCCCCCTGCAGACCCGTGAACAGCATCAGGCCCGCAAACCCGGCGACATGCGTCTTCATGGTTTGATCCCCTCGATCCTTGTTGGAGCGATAGTGGGGACCGCCATCCCAGTCTGTCCAAGTCAAAATCGGGGATAGGGTATTCTGTGTGGTTATGATGCTGGCCGCTGCCCCGCGTCCCTGACCGTCGCGGAGGGGAATGGAGCTCAGTAGCGGTTGCGCTGGGTGATGTCCTTGATCGCGGTCAGGCCGGACATCGCCTGCGGCGAGCCATTGGCCCGATAGAGCGCCTGGAAGACCTGGGCGGCGTCGTCGAAGCGGCCAAGGTTGAAATAGGACCAGCCGCGCATCAGCATCAGGTCGGTACTCTCGGAGGCATAGCGCGCCCGCTCGCCGAGCGTGATCAGCGCACCGTTGAAGTCCTTGGCATCGTACTGGGCATAGAAACGTTCGGAGAGCAGCAGGCTCTGCAGCTCCTTGCGACGCGCCGGCGGCAGGTTGGAGCTGGCGGCCGCGGCGCCCGCCTCCGCCGTCAGTCCCTGCTGCAGCTTCGCATAGGCCTTCCCCGTGGCGGCATCCGCGGCGATCTGGGCATTGCCGCTGCGCTGGGCGGCGTCGAAGGCTTCGGCCGCGGCGGCCGGCCGCTTCAGGTTGAGCAGGCACCAGCCGCGCTGCAGCGCCGCCGCCCCGCTGGCGCCCGCGCCGCAGGAGCCGCTGCGCGGGCGCTCGGCGGCCGGGCGCCGCGTCACCGTCGCATCGGGAGTGTCGTCTTCGTGGCGCATGACCGGCGCGGGCTCGGCCCGAACGATGCGACGTGGCGCCCGCTCTGCTGGCTCGGGTATCTGGGCTGTCCGCGCGGTCGGGGTTGTTTCCGGGAGCGGTCTGACTTCCCGCTCCTGCGCTGGGGAGCGCCTGCGCGCCGGGTTCAGCAGATCGGCGATGCGCGGCGAGCGATTGCGCCATTCGGCGATGATGGCACGCACTCCGGCCAGGTCGCGCAGGCGCTGATGCACCAAAGCGAGCCCATAGGCGGCCGGTTCGTAATTGCGATCCCAGGACAGGGCGGTCTCGAACCAGGTTTCGGCCGGGGCGATCTGGCCGGAATTATAGGCGTACCAGCCGAGGGCGGCACCACCGGGAGCGTAACGGTCGACGCCGACCGTCCTGGCGATGCGTTCGATCACGGCGCGTTCGAGCCGCGGCGCCGGTTCCTGGGCGATCAGCGCGGTCGCGACGTCGAGATAGGCTTTCCGGTTCGCCGGGCCGGCTTCGAGCCATTGCGCGCCGAGCGTTTCCGCCTCCTGGTATTTCTGCAGCGCGCCGAGCGCGAGCACCGCCCCTTCCGCCGCCTTGGCGCCGCCATTGCGCGCCAGCGCGGTCTGGAACCAGGTCAGCGCCTTGGCCGGGTCGTTGTGGCGGAAGAAATAGAAGCCGAGCAGGATCGCATCGTCCGGCGTCGTCGCCGCATTGGCGAGCGCCTCGATGCGCCGGAGCTGCTCGGGAGTCGCGGTCAGGCTCGGGTCTTCAGCCGCTTTGCCGACATGCCGCCGCGCGATCTCGTCGCGGATCCCTGAGAACTCGTTCTGTCGCTCCTGCGCCAGCAGAGGAGCGAGCTGCGCTTCTGACAAGGTCGCGAGCGCTTTCTGCATCGTGCCGACGCGCTCGGCGGGATTGGTGCAGTTGGTCAGCACATAGGCATAGGCGTCGCGGGCGCGATCCGGGGCGCTGGTCTGGACGAAAGCCTCGGCAACGCGCCAGAGCGCGTCGACATTCGCGCAGGTCAGCAGCGCCGGCGTCTCGGTGCCGATCCGGATCACCTGCTCCCATTGCTTGGCGTTGGCGGCGTTGACCAGGCGCTGGCCGGCCTCGGCCCGGTCGAGCTGCGCGGTCAGGTCGGCCGGAACCTGCCAGTTCGGGTCGGCGCTGCTGCGCTGGGCGATCGCCGCGCGCGCCTCGCCGAACTTGCCTTCGGCGAACAGTCGCCAGATCCGTTCCAGCTCGGGATCGCCGGTCGGCAGCGACGAGCTCAGATCGGTCGGCGGCTTCCATTCCGGATAGAGCGCGCGCAACCGTGCGAGCTCCGCCTCGTAGCGGCGGGTGTCGCCCTGGCTGGCGAAATAGCGCAGCGCCGTCTCGTCGACCCGCTGTTGCTGCCCTGGCGGCGTCGGGCGCCCCGGCACAGCGGGGGCCTGGGCCAGCTCGGCCTCGGTTTGTCCGGCCGCAGGTGGGGCTGGCTGGCTGGGGTCGGGATGCGTCTCGGCCTGCGCCTGCTGCACGGCCGGCACCGGCGCCCCCGGCCAGCTGAGATCATGGCCATAGCGGCCGAGCGCGTAGAAGGCGGCGCCGGAGGCTGCGATGGCGATCAGCGCGGACTTCACATGCATTGCGGATACCTCTCGCTGAGCATCGAGAGGGCAAGCAGGTGCAGCGTCGACGGGTAGTAGAGCGTCGGCTGGAAGGTCTTCAGCTCGGCCGGGATCGGCGTGCGGTCGAGCGCACAGGCCATGGCAGCGTTGAGGATGCGATAGCCGGCATCCGGCAGCGGCTCGACCGGCTTGCCGCTCGTCACGTCGATGATCGCCGTGCCATTGGCCCAGGCCTGGCGGAAGGGTTCGAGCCGTTGCCTGTCACCGAGGCCGGCCCGCAGGAGATAGAGTGGGATGCGCAGCGCGTTATAGCCGAACTGGGGTGGGAAGCCCTCGGCCGGCTTTGGCTCGCCCTTGATCGAGAGCCACTCGGCGGCCGGCATCTTGCGTCTGGCGAGATCGTCGAGCAGCTTCAGCCCGCTCGCCTGCACCTGCATCCAGTTCTGGTCGCCTGTGAGCTTGGTTAGGACAGGGAGGGTCTCGAATACCCAGTAGGACAGGTTGATCACAGGCCCGTCCGGGCGCTCCTGCTCCGAGAAGCCCTTCGCCGCCGGCATCAGCCAGGTCTGGCCGCTGCGCTTCAGCAGGGCGACCTTGGCGAGCGAGCGCGCGATCTGGCGGGCAGCATTGGTGTAGGCCGGCATCGACCAGCGCGTGCCGGCGCAGGCGAGGGCTTCTGCGATCAAGAGGTCGCCGTCGCTGGCATTGTTGATGTCGCTGACGCGCGGCGTGGCTTTCGGATCCCAGCGCCAGGCGGCGAGCCCGTCATCGCGGATCAGCAGCTCGGTCCGGGTGAAGGAGAGGATGCTGGCGAAGCTGCCGCGATCGCCGGCGAGGCAGGCGAGCAGCAGCCCGTAGCCCTGGCTCTCGCTGTGGCTGATGCCGCCATTGGCATCGTCGATGACGCGCCCCTCGGCCGTCACGAACTTCTGCCGATAGAGCTCCCAGGCGCCGGCCGGAAGGCCCGCCTGCGCAGTGGATGCGAAGCCGAAGAGGGTTGCCGCCAGGGCAGCGCGAAACCGTTTCATCCGCGCCTCCCCAGGCGGGCGAGCATCAGGGAAGTGCCGACGCCGAGCGCGATGCAGGCCGCCAGCAGCGCCAGCGCGTAGATGCCGATATTGCTCGACATCCAGTTGGCGAAGACGAGGCGCATATTGGTCAGGCTGAAAGCCCGGGTCATGACGAAGGCGGTGCTGTCCGCCGAGATGACATGGTTGTCCTGCCCGCTGCGGAAAGCGGTGATCTTGCCGGCCATCGCGGCCCAGTTGCCGGGGGTTACGAGCCTGTCGATGTTCTTCTCCAGCGCTTCCTCCTGGCGCACCACGAAGGCGGTCCAGACCTGGCGCGTATCGGGGTCGGTCGCCTGGGCGGCGATCAGCTCGGCCCCTTCGGCCGGCTCGTAGAGCGAGGGCGCGCGCGAAGGCGTGCGCAGCTGCGCGAAGGACAGGTCGAAGGTGCGCTGCAGCCATTGGTCGAAGCCGATGAAGTAGCGCGCGAGGGGGCCGCCGAGCGAACCGCGCCAGCGGTCGCGGATCGCCTCGGTGGTCGGCGCGGCGCCGCCGGAATCCTCTGGCGTCGTCTGGCGGCCTTGGAAGCGGTTGATCACCGCGTCGAACACGGCCGTGCCTTCGGCTTCCGGCATCACCACGACCGCGTCCGCGCGCTGCGGCCAGGTGTTGCGGATGTTGTCGGCGATGCCGACGCGCGGCAGCAGCCCGGCCGGCAATTGGCCGGCGGCGCCGACGATCAGGGCAGGGCGGTTGCCAACGGTCGCCGCGCTGCCGAGGAGGTCGATCGGCAGCGGCCGGTCGGCACGCTGGGCCAGCCTTGCGAGCAGGGTCGCGGCGGCACCGAGATTGGGCAGGTCCTGCCGGCCTATGATCAGGCCGACATGCGCCGCGATCGAATAGGGGAAGCCGGTGCCGGCCACGGCGGCGAGGTTAGGGCTCACCCCGACCTTGGCGAAGTCCGGGATCGCCAGCGCGGTCGTGTCGAACAGGGCGAGGCGGTTCTTGCCGGGCAGGGTCGCGCCCGGCCCGCAGGCGAGGTCAGAGCGCGTCAGTGTGACCGCCTCGAACCAGATCTCGTTGATCCCGGGCCGGAAGTGCCGGAGCGATACGGTGATCGGGAATTGCTGGAAGAGCCCGCCATTGGCGGCATTGAGCGACACGGTCGCCGCGACATTGCCGTTTACGAAGATCTCGATGCGGCTGGCGCCGGGAAGGACCTCCTCCGAATAGGCACCGTCCAGATAGAGCGTCGCCTCGCCATAGGCGTTGGCGTAGAAATCGCCGGGCATGGCGATGACGGTGCGCACGCGCATGCGCCGGCCGGAGGATTCCTGGGTCGACACGCCGAGCTCCGAGAAGCGCAGCACCTGCCGGTCGGAGATGAAGGGCGCGTCGGGCACGTGCCAACTCGACGTGTCCATCGTCTTGCGGTTGATGTTGGTCGGTCGCGAGACCGGTCCGGTCAGCAGCTTGGCGATGATCGCCTCGAGCTCCGGCCAGGTCTCGCCGGTGACGAGGAGAGTGGCCGGCCCGAGCCTGGGATTGGCGACGAAGCCGAGGAAGCTGCCGGCTCCCGCCTCGGCCGGCAGTGTGCCGAGCAGCTCGCGCAGCTCTTTGCTCGTGCCGAGCAGGACGGTCAGAACGCCCGGCCGGATGCGCTCCGGCAGCCGTTCGGACACCCGAACCGCCGCCTGGCTGTAGCGGCCGCGCAGCGAGACGCCCTGCGCCACGGCGAGGATGCTGTTCGCCGCGACGGCGCGCGTCGCGCCCGGCGCGACGATGTGGATCGTCGTCTGCCCGGTCTCGTCGCCGCCGACAGCCGGCAGGTCGTCGATGCTGCGCAGGCGCGATTGCTGCGCCGGATTCCTGAAGGACAGGCGGGTGCCGGCGCCGTCGATGCGCGTCCACAATTCATAGGTGGAGGCAACCGTGCAATCGGTGCGGTGGCGCTGCACGGCCTCGAAGCGGATCGTGTTCTGGCCGGGCCGGAGCAGGCCCTTCCGGATTGCGGTCGAGGTCCGCTTCAGGCGGTCGGAGGAGGCGATCGGCGCTTCCATGATGCGCTCGCCATTGATGCGCACCGTCAGGCGTGAGGCTTCCGGCATCACGACCAGCGCATTCTGGAAGGCGACATCGAGATTGAGATCGGCGCTGGCCTGGTCCTGGGTCAGATGGAAAGCCCAGCTGCGGCTATCGCTCTCGCCTTCGAGCGTGACGCGGGCAGCCGGCAGCAGCGGCTTGAAGGCGAAGTTGCTGGGAACGGTGGGCGCAGTCTGCACGGGCACAGCGGGCGCGCTGGGCTCGGCCGGATTGACGGCCGGCGGCTGCTGGGCCGGCGGCGCGATCATGAACGGCGCCGGCTCGCGCGGCGGAGCCGTCAGGGCCTCCTGTGCCAGGAGAGCTGAGCCGGACCATCCGATCGGGGCGATCGCCGCTGCGGCGAGGAGGTGCAGGAGAGGCGCCTTCATTCCGCCGCCCTCCGTGCAGGATTGGAGCGGGCGAAGCGGGCGAGGCCGAAGAAATAGGACAGGCCGCGGCTGGTCTGGAACACGGCGATACGCAGGAAGCGCAAGGTGCCGTAGACGACGCCCATATTCTGGCGTCGCGCCTTCTGGAAATTGCTCCAGATCGCGGCGTCCGAGAACGCCAGGTCGGCGATGATGCGGCTGTGCAGCGGCTCGCTCGGCTCGTAGCGGCAGCCGAGCACCAGGCCCTTCTCGTCGGGAGCCAGGCGGACGACGCGTACGGGCAGGGCGCCCGCCGGCATCGCGATCGAAGTTTCGACGGTGATCTCGCCCATGCTGTTCACCGGCAGCTTGTCGAAGCCCTTGGACAGGACCCGGATGGCGACGCCGTCGACGGAGACGTTCTCGGTGATGACCGGTGCAGTGCGACCGTCGATGCTGATCTCGCCGCGGCGCTTCACCGGGAAACGCCGGGCGCCGCGTCCTTCGGGCCGTTCCGAGACCACGCCGAGTGCGCAGCCCGCCATCAGCAGGTTGAGGATGTTCCAGAGCCCGACCACGAGCGTGGTGTCGGCATTGTAGGGCTGGACGATGGTGCGCCAGTAGGTGGCGACGACGCCGAGCGCCAGCACGGCGAAGATGATGAAGAAGGGCAGGCCGAGCTCGGAGATGCGCCGTGTTCCGAGTTCCTCGCTCTTGGCGGTGACCTTGAAGGTCGGCTTGCCGGGGTTCAGCAGGACCGAGATCACCGCCGGCAGCAGATAGACCGACTGGATGAACTCGTAGAGCTCGGAGATCCACGGCCAGCGATAGCGGCCATAGAGGTAGTTCTGCATCATCAGGTTCACGGCCATGTAGCTGAAGACATAGGCGATGAACTCAGCGCCCGAGGCGGTGAAGATCTCCAGGCCGAAGAAGAGATAGCAGAGCGGCGCGACCAGGAAGGTCAGGCGCACGAACGGGAACAGCCAGAACAGGGCCGAGGAGGAGTAGCACAGGCGCTGCGGCAGCGAGAGGCCGCTTTTCAGCATCGGGCGGTGGTAGATCAGGATCTGCATCATGCCCTGCGCCCAGCGCGAGCGCTGGCCGATGAAGCTGGCGAAGGTCGCGGGCTGGAGCCCGGCGATCAGCGGCTTGTCGACATAGACGCTGTTCCAGCCGGTGGCGTGCAGCGTGATCGCGGTCTCGGCATCCTCGGTGATGCTGCGGCCGGAGAAGCCATTGGTGGTCTGCAACGCCACGCGGCGCAGGACCGCGGCAGAGCCGCAGAAGAACGAGGCGTTCCACTTGTCGAGGCCGCGCTGGATGATGCCGTAGAACATCTCGTTCTCGGATGGCATCGCCTTGAAGGTCTTGAGGTTGCGCTCCAGCGGGTCGGGATTGATGAAGAAGTGCGGCGTCTGCACCAGGAACAGCTTCGGATCCTCGGCGAAATAGCCGATCGTCTCGGTCAGGAAGTTGCGCGCCGGCGCATGGTCGGCGTCGAAGACGACGACGAGGTCGCCGTTGGAATTGGCGAGGCCGTTGTTGAGGTTGCCGGCCTTGGCGCTGATATTGCGCTCGCGCGTCAGATAGGTGACGCCGAGGCCCTCGCAGAGCTTCTGCAGGGTCGCTCGCCGATCCCGCGCCGCGCTGGCGGCGACGAAATTGTCGGCATTGCACTTCTCGTCGGTGCCGCCGTCGTCGAGTAGATACACCGTCAGGCGGTCGGCCGGATAATCCATGGCGAGCGCCGCCGACAGCGTCGTCGCCAGCAGCTCGGGCTCCTCGTTGTAGGAGGGCACGAAGACGTCGACGGCGGGGGCATCAGCAGGAATTGGCGGCGCGCTCTTGCGCCGCGGCAGCGGCATAGCCACGACGAACAGGCTGAGGAACAGCATGCCGATATTGTAGAGCTCGGCCAGATAGAGGATCAGGCCGGGGATGAAGTCCTCGAGCTGGTTGATTGGCGGCAGCGTGCTCGTCGTGCGCCAGTAGACATAGCGCAGCACCATCGCGGTCCCGAGCCCGAGTGCGATCAGCCGCCAGACGCCGAAGGGGCGCAGGAATTTGAGCAGGATCATCGCCCCGACCACGATCGTCCCGGCGATCAGATGCGCCTGCAGGCTGATCGGCAGCGTGATCAGCGCGACGACCACGGCCGTGGCGATAGCCCAGAAGATGACGTAGATCGCGGTTCGCATCGGCTCGGACGCCTCGCTTCCTCAGGGCTTGGGCGGTGGTGGAACAGTCGGGTATCCCTCCAGCGGCCTGTCCGGCACCGGCTGCAGGTCACGGGAGCGATCGGTTTCGGCGTGTGGAGCCCGCGCCGGTCGCGGCCGGGCGGCCCGTTGCGGCGCGGCAGCCTCCGGCACCTGCAGCAGCGGATAGATCGGTGCTCCGGCCTGGCCCAGTTCGGGCGCCGGTGCCGGCGCATCCCCGGCCGGGCTCCAGCCGCTGCGCCGCAGCGAGGCGTTGAGCGAATACTCGTAGGCTAGGCGCAGCAGCGTGGCTTCGCTCGCCTTGGGATCGCAGATGCGGATACGAACCGAGACCGCGCCCGATCTCGGCCGGAAGATGCTGTCGCCATCGGCGATGCGCTGCCAGGCGTAGAGACAGGCCTCGCCACCGACGCCACGGCCGAAGGCATAGCCGAACGGCCCGTATTTGTTCTGGACGAAGACGGCCGAAGGCGCCATGGCGACGCCGGGCAGGCGTTCCTCCATGTCCTGTGCGACGGCGAAATCGTCGATTCCCGGCAGCCTGAGCAGGTTGCCTTCGACACCCGCGCTGTCCGGCAGGTCGGCCGCGGTGAAGAAGGCGACCTCGATCTTGTTTTCGCCGGGCGTACGGCCGCGCGTCGCCAGCGAGATCGTCTGCGCGATGGCGTTCTCGTAGCCGCGTTGGGTGACGCCGATCACCGGCGGACCGCCGGGCGGCAGGACGACCATCGCCCGGCTCGGATCGACCGAGAGCCAGCGGGAGGCCGTCACCAGTTCGGACTCGGCAAGTCTCTGCTCGCCGCA
>JAESGM010001023.1_pt1 | contig 11151 bp, 12 predicted proteins | sample 9269721 | NCBI WGS metagenome assembly JAESGM01 (sample SAMN15720920, study PRJNA650825) | algae metagenome | isolation source: Komarekiella atlantica HA4396-MV6 and co-occurring heterotrophs from... | place: USA: Theobald House, Kauai, HI | collected 2009-07-29 | reverse complement strand
ATGGCAAGCCGCTGTTTCCGAACGCGCGCTATGTCATGGGCGCTGCCGAATACGACTTCTGGGCACCGGAAGGGAAACACACGGGGGACCTGGAAAAGTTCGCAGCGGTTTTCCGCGCCAACGCCGTGCCGTTTGCCGACAAGACGACGTTCCTCAAGCCGGGCGACGACGTCGTCGCCGGCATCCGGTCGCTGGAAGCCTACGGCCATACGCCCGGCCATCTGGCGTTCACGCTCGAAAGCGACGGGCAGCGCATGCTGTTCTGGGGAGACTGCGCGCATCATCAGGTGGCGTCGCTCGCCCGCCCCGACTGGCACTGCGTCTTCGACGTCGACAACGAGAAGGCGGCGGCCACGCGCAAGCGCATCTACGAGATGGCAGCGGCCGAGCGCATTGCCGTCTCGGGCTACCACATGCCGTTTCCGTCGATCGGTTATGTCGAGCGCCTGCCTAGCAGCGGCTATCGATGGCTGCCGCACTCCTACCAGCTCGACATGCCGTGAAATGGCAAGCGGCGCGCTCCACCGGAGTGCGCCGCCACGTTGATCCCCAGTGGTCAGCCGTCAGTTCAGCGGCACGTTGACGGTGCCTTGCAGGGTGTAACCGTTGTAGTCGGAGGCACCCATGCCATCCCAGGTGGCCGAGCCGCGAACATAGAGCCCGTCCGCTCGCACCCAGTTGAGGCCGCCCTCGAGCCGGCCCCAGAAATCGCCGGGCCCGACGACGAAGCCGTCGATGATGGCGACGTTGGGATTGTCGAAATCCCACACGCCGCGGATGGCCCCGAACGGCTCGAGGAAGCTGTCCGACGTGTGCTGGAAGCGATAGCCGATCTCGGGGCCGAACTGCAGCCGTCCGAGCGATGCCGTCTGGCCGGGAACGAACGAGCCGCCCGAGGTGGTGAAGGCATCGGCGCGCTCCTCCACGTAGGCCAGCTCGGCCGAGGGCGTGATGCGCCACGCATCATAGAGCCAGTTGCCGGCGAGCGTGCCCTTCACCAGCCAGCGCGAGGTGTCGAACGAGCCGGAAGCGGCGACCACGTCGATGTCGTTCGACGAGCGACCCCAGGCGGCGCGCAAGTCGAAGTAGATGTTGTCGTGCACCTGCATAGACAGGTAAGGCCCGACCATCCAGCCGGTGCCGTCGACCTTCGACTGCAAGAGACCGCTGTCGTCCTTGGCCCAGTCGACCTGCACCAGGGCGCCGACGATCATGTTCTGCGCCACGCGGTAGTCGCCACCGACATAGAGCACGCCGACGTGGCCGTTGCGGTCGAGGTTGCCGGCATCGTCGTCGAAGGCCGAGAAGCGGCCCTCCACCCACAGATCCCAGGGGGTGTAGGTTTCATAGACGATGGGTAGCGCGCCGCCGTCGCCGGCGCCGAGTGCCATGCGGTCCTGCTGCAGGCGGCGGGCGCCGGCATCGCGGCGCATCTGCGACAGCGAGTTGCGGAACGCGATGTTCTGCGTGCCGGCCGCGGAGGCATCGGCGTCATCGAGGCGCGAAGCCCCGCGGCCACCGACGGCGCCCGGGCCCGCGCCCAGTCCCATGGCGCTGCCGAAGGCGGCTGCATTGTTGCTCGCCACGCTGGTGTTGTCGGTGGGGGCGCTAGCGATCACCTGCCCGCCGCTCCCCTGCTGCCGGTTGAGCAGGCTCGTCGAGCCCGGGCTGTTGAGCAGGATGCCGTTGATGCGCGCCTGCAGGAAGCCCTTCACAATACGGGATTCCATCCCGGACGGCGCCGGTACGCCGAGGCAAGTCGCGGTGATGGTGATCTCGTAGGGTATCGCCTGCACCAGCATATAAGTGTTGAGCGTCGTGTCGCTGTTCGACCCGGTCACGGTATAGCTGAGGGTGGCTTGGGAGGCCGACAGGGGTTGAATCAAAAGAGCGGTATTCAGCGCGCCATTTATGAGCTCGAAGCTGCTGCCGGGGAGCCCGGAGACGGTGAACGTGACCGTGTCACCGACCTCGAAGTTCGCAATCGTGTCGATCACGCCAGAGCCGCCAGGGACCAATTGATTTTGGTTGAACCCACCGCTGTTTACGGCATCGCATGCCGCGCTCGCGAACGCGTCAGCGGCCGAAACCATGCATATGGCGAAGAGGGCGGACGATAGAGCTGCTCTGTGGCGCATGGACAAGGCCTCGGTTGCCGTTGACTGGCTCGGAATGAGCGGAACGCCACCGCGACCGCGGCCTTATGCTGAACAGCGGTCAATCTGCACTGTTGGTTGATTCGAGCAGGCCGTTCAATAAACGGTTAACAAAAAGTTAAAATATGTTGCAGACCCGACTCACCGACGTCCTTGACGCTTGCGCGCGGGCGGACCTAGCTTGCGGAAAGGCCGATGCAGCCTGCCGCTTGCGCCCTCACGGGTCTGGTGAATGCATCTTCGAACACCTGATCCTTGGCTGCATCAGCGAACGGGTCGGCAATGCAAGCGCTGATCAACGCCGTTCGCGAACAGCAAAGGATCCGACATGCGCTCGTTCACCGACGCAAAGGCCATGGCGCGCACGCTGCGCGAGGCCATGACGACAAGGGGCGTGACCCTCTCCCACAGCGAATGCCTGGAACTCGTCGCGCAGCAATTCGGGCTTCCCGACTGGAACGTGCTCGCCGCCAAGATCGACGCTTCATCGACGCAAGCTGCGCGGCGCGAGGATATCCGGCTGATAGAGGCGATTCCCATCCTGCGCATTTTCTCCGAAGACAAGGCGCGGGAGTTCTACATCGACTTCCTCGGCTTCAACCTCGATTGGGAGCATCGCTTCGGCGAGAATTTTCCGCTCTATGCGCAAGTCTCGCGTGCGAACATAAAGCTCCACCTCAGCGAGCACCACGGTGATGCGAGCCCCGGCTCGACGGTGTTCGTGTGGATGCGCGGCATTGCCAACTATCACCGCGAGCTGCTGGCGAAGAACTACAAATACAATAGGCCCGGACTTGAAGAAGCGGCGTGGGACGCGCTGTCGATGCAGGTGTCGGACCCGTTCGGGAACAAGCTGCGTTTCAGCGAGCCCAACCAGCCGGACGATCCGCGCGCGCAGTAGCTTACGCGCGGGCCGGGCAACGTCGCGACCGCTAACGCGCGCCAATCTGCGCGCGATAGGCCCCAGGCGCGTGCCCGGTCCAGCGGCGGAAGGCGCGCGTGAAATGCGCCTGATCGGAGTAGCCGAGCATCAGCGCGATTTCGACGATCGAGGTGCTAGTGTCTGCGACGAGCCGGGTGGCGCGCTGGCGCATCACGTCTTCGAGCAATGCGTGATAGCTGCTGCCGGCCACCTGAAGCTTGCGTTGCAGCGAGCGCGGTGAGAGGCCGAGCTTTGCCGCGACCCATTCGAGCCGCGGGGCGCGCTCGGTCAGGGCCAGCGACATCACGGCGGCGATGGCACTGCCGGCGTCGGCATCGGAGGGGAGCGGCGGCTCATCGTCGCCGGCCCATGCCGGGCCCGCGGCGACGCCTCTAGCCCCGCCGCATGCGAGCAGCGCAGGGTCGAATGCAATAGTCGTCACGGCGTGACCGGTGGACACCTCGGCGCGAAAGATTTCCTCCAGCTCCGATTTCGTGTCGCCGCGCGGCGCCGTGGTCAGCACGTAGTCCGGCGCCCATCCCGCGCCGGCAAAGAAGCGCACGCAGTCGATCATGTAGCTGGCGCCGAGCAGCTCGTTCTGGTAGCGGCCGTCGCACTCGGGATCGAGGAACTCAATCGACCACGTCATCCGGTCCCCGACGCGCTTGAGCTCCACCACCGTGGATGTCTGCAGCATGGCGTTGAGGCCGCGATGGGCGCGCTCGATGGCAGCGGCGAGAGTAGCTGCTTCGCTCACCCAGCGCCCGAAAGCGCTCAACTCGCGCATGCGCACCTGCTGCCCGAGCCGCGCGCCGAAGTGCGCCTCGCCCGTGGCGCGCGCGGCCCGTTCCAGGAGCCGGAACTGCTCCCGCAGGGGCAGCAGCGTCTCGGGAGCGTCGAGCAGCGCCAGCGGCAGGTCCACGTCGTTGAGAAGCCGCGCGATCGAGGCACCTTGCCAGTCGACGACCTCGGCGATGGGACCGAGCGAGCTTGCGCGCGTAAACCCTGGCTGTCTCACTGCCATGTCAAAGTCCCGAAACGATTTCCTGGCGCAAAATGGCAAGCCGCGGCGGGCAAAGGCGATTCAAATTGCAGTGAGAGTCCGGCAATCGGACGCGGGCAACCAATAACGGGAGGAAAAATGGCCACCAATCTATTCGATGACAGCAATATCCGGTGGTTCACCCTGGAGGGCTTCGACCACCTCTCCTATCACATCTGCGAGGTCGACGAGCGGCTGCGGACCGTCGATATCCTGTTCAAGTTCGCCGCCAATCAGAAGATCGCCCTGCACCGCCACAAGGCGGCGTACCGGACGCTGGTCCTGCAGGGCGAATTGCGCATCTACCGCGCCAACGGGGAGCTGAAGGAGATCCGCCCCATCGGCAGCTATGTGTCGGCGGCATCGGATGGGGAGCCACACACCGAGGGTGGCGGCGACATCGACGTCATCGCGTTCTTCAGCAATCGCGATGTGAACGGGCCGGTCTACGAAATTCTGGATGGCGATCTGAATGTTATCGCCACGCTCGGCATGCCGGAGTTCAAGGCGCTGCTCGAAGCGCAGCGCACAGCCGACGTTGCCGCGTGATCTGCACCGGAGCGCGACAGCCCAGGTTATGACTTCTCCAGCTTGTCGCGCTCGGCGAGCAGGGCGTCGAGCTTCGCCTGCTGATCGGCGATGCGGTCAGCGGTGAGGCTCTCGTCGGCGGCGCCGGAATAAGCCGCCGCCTGCTCGACGAGTTCGCGCAGGTTGGCGCGCAGGATGGCAATGCGCTGATCGATTTCGGCGAGCTGAGCGGGGTCGGCACCCATGGGTGTTTCCTTGCGGCTGTGACGCTACGATGCGCCGAACTTACATGCGACGCTTAGCCGGACGGTAAACGCCGGCCTCGGCATCCCAAACGAGCGTACCGAGATCTTTGGGCACGGATTGAACCGGCGCCTGACCCGCCATCCTGTCGTGCGCCTGCCGCGCGGCATCGGCGGCGCGCGACATCTCTTTAGCCAGCCACTTCATACCGGCGGCGATGCCGGCTCCAATGAGCACCGCGGCGACGACCTGAGGCATCGACGACACTCCCTCTGCAACGCATGACGAGACGCAACTGCGCCGGTCACAGGCCGAACCGGGACCACAAGGCCCGGGCTTCCACAGCGGATATCAAGTCTTCGGCAAAGGCAAGACGATTGGTCCTTAAATCCTCGTAACCCGCGGTCGAGGCGGCACGCCGCAGGCGGCCGAGGAGACCGCCCTTGTCCAGCGGAACCAGCTTGAGACGGACCTTGTCGCCGTACATTTCGCGCATCTTGCTGCGCACGTCGGAAATCCCGTCGATGAGGCCAAGCTCGAGCGCCTTGGGCGCTGACCAGAACGCGCCCGAGAACAACTCCTGGTCGTTGCCGACGAGGCGCCCCGCGCGCCGCTCCTTTACAATGCCGATAAAAACGTCGTGCACATCGCGCTGCACCGCCTTGATGCGTTCGATGTCCTCCGCGCGCTCCGGCCGGAAGGGATCGAGGGCGTCTTTGCTGGAGCCGGCGGTGTAGACGCGGCGCTCGATGCCGAGCTTTTCGATCGCCTTGTCGAAACCGAAGCCGGAGAAGATGACGCCGATGGAGCCGACGATCGACGACGCGTCGGCGTAGATCTGATCGCCGGCCACGGCGATGTAGTAGCCGCCCGACGCAGCGACATCCTCGCAGAAGACGTGCACCGTTTTCTTGTGCTCATCGGCGAGCTGGCGAATGCGCCGATATATGAGGCTGGACTGCACGGCCGAACCGCCGGGCGAGTTCACGACCATCGCGACGGCCGGGACTTTCGACATCGAGAAGGCTTTTTCGATGGCGCCCGCAGCATGTGCGATCGACAAACCGGGACGCAGCGGCGTGGCCATGCCGATGGCACCGGAGAAACGCAGAACTGGAACGACAGGACCTTGGCCAAAGAACCACATGCGGACGGCCTCTCGCAAAATTCAAAGATGGGGTGGACGGTCTTTATTAGGACATCCGAACCTTCGGTGCCAGAGCCCGCCGAGCTAGGTTTGCGCGCGCATCGATAGCGCTGCGCCATTTCGTAAAATGGCCTGCGCGTCGGGCGTGAACGCGTTGCCCTCGCCGTGCAGGACGAAGCCCGGCAGTATCTGCATGGGACCGCGGCTACCTTTTGTCCCTTGCACCAGCACGCGGTGGGCGACCTCGCTTGCGCGCGGATAGAGCAGAAGCACCTTGAGCGCGCCGAAGCGCGGCGCCATCGCCGCGAGGACACGCAGCAGGGCATCGGATTTATGGATGATCGTCGCGGCGCCACCGGGCGCGGACATGCGCGCCATGAAGCGTACCCAGACCTCCAGGTCGCCTTCGTCCATAGCGTGGGCGCCGGCTTTGAGCCCGTGCGAGGCGAGAGTGCCCGAGCCGCGATCATGGTAGGGCGGGTTGGCGATCACATGATCGAAGCCCTCTTCGTCGAGATCGCAGGCGCGGAGCTCTGCTGGTGAGCAGGGAATGATGGTGTTGGCGACGCGCACGCGAGCTGCGAGGCCGTTGCGCTGCGCGTTCTCCGCCGCCAGCCCGGCGAGTTGCCGCTCCCTCTCGAGAAGAACCACCCGAGCATCGGCGATCCGGCGGGCGACGCAAAGGCCGGCCGTGCCGACGCCGGCGCCCAAGTCCAGCACCTGCAGGGGCGATACGGCTCCGGCCCCGACCGAAGCGGCGAGCATTACCGCGTCGAGACCGGCGCGGTAGCCGGCTCTCGGCTGCAGGATGTTCAGCGCGCCTCCGAGGAAAGCGTCATCGGTCACGTCCGGCTGTGCGGCGACATCGGTCACGGCCGCACCCAATGCCCGAGGTCGGCCTCGACCAGCAGCCGGCGGGCAGCCTCCCAGCGGTCCTCCGGGACAGCCAGGCGCTGCGACACTGCGCCCAGAGACCCTTGAACGGTGCTCATGTTGCCATCGAACACGACGGCCTCGATGCCGGCATCCTGCAGCAGCACCGTCAGGTAGTTGAGGAGCACCGGATCGTTGGTGGTGACGAGATCACGCATCGAAACAACCTTACCTGAGCTTACAAGGGGGCTCGGCGGCAAAGAATTTTTCGCCATGGGGCCGCGGTCGGCGCTATATCACTACAAGGCAACCAGACCTGGGAATAGACGCTTGGGAAAAGTGATCCTCTTCGAAGCCGCCCGAAATGCTCCCGAGAGCCTAAAGCCGCTGTTCGACCTGACGAGCGCGGACATGGACGCTATCAACCGGATCATTCTCGATAAGGCGGTATCGGAAGTCGAGCTCATCCCTGAGCTGGCCCACCACCTGATAGATTCCGGCGGCAAGCGCCTGCGCCCGATGCTGGCCATCGCGGCCTCCAAGCTGTGCGACTACCCCGGCGAGGGCCACATCCGCGTGGCATCCGCCATTGAGTTCATGCACACCGCAACCCTGCTGCACGACGACGTCGTCGACGAGAGCGGCCTGCGGCGCGGCAAGCAGACCGCCCGAATGTTGTGGGGCAATCAGGCCAGCGTCCTCGTCGGCGATTTCCTGCTCGGCCAGGCCTTCCGCATGCTCGTCGGCGTCGGCTCGCTGCCGGTGCTGAAGATCCTCTCCAACGCCGCGGCTGTCATCGCCGAGGGCGAAGTCATGCAGCTCGCGGCCGCCAACAACACCACGACCACCGAGGACGAATACCTCGCCATCATCAACGCCAAGACGGCCGCCCTTTTCTCGGCTGCGGCAGAAGTCGGCGCCGCCATCGCCGAACGCCCGGCGGCGGAGCAGACGGCGCTCAAGGCGTACGGCCGCAATCTCGGGCTGGCCTTCCAGCTCGTCGACGATGCGCTCGATTATTCCGGCGACAGCGCCAACCTCGGCAAGTCGACCGGCGATGACTTCCGCGAGGGCAAGATCACGCTGCCGGTCATTTTGTCGTTCCGGCGCGGCAACGAAGAAGAACGGGCGTTCTGGACGCGCACGATCGCCGAGGGCGATATCCGCGAGGGCGACCTGGAGCGCGCCATCGCGCTGATGAAACAGCATAAGGCGCTGGAAGCCACACTCGAGCGCGCCCGGTCCTACGGCGCCGTTGCCCGGGACGCCCTGGCCATATTCCCGGAGCGGCCGGAAAAATCCGCCATGCTCGACGTTATCGAGTTCTGCGTGCATCGCTCGCACTGAAAAATCCGCCGACGGACAAGGCGATATTGCTGTCCGGCGAGCGTCCCATTAGGGTTCCGGCAATACCAACAAAAAATCAGAGAGCGCCAAGGTGCATCCTCTTCGCCAGACTTTCTCGCTGCAGTTGGTCGGCTGGTTGACCGTCGGGCTCTGCCTGCTCGCGGCGGCCCCGGCAGCCCGGTCGCTGGAATACTTCGACCCCAATATTCGCCAGGTGAAGCTCGGCTTCGATGCCATGAGCAAAGCCGAGCAGCAGAACCTCTGGAAGATGGTCGACGAGTACGCGACCGTCGACGCCCTGCAGGAGTTCTGCGGCAAGAAGCTCAATCTTCAGCGGCGCGCCTGGAAGGCCGTGGCCTCCTGTGTAGAACCAACGGCGCTGAGGAAGGTCTTCGCCACCTTCCGCACCAAGAAGAGCGAATACCTCAAGCAGTGGGAGACCCTGCACGGGGAGGCGGAAGCCAAGAAGAACGTGTGCGAGCGGTTCAAGTCCAAGCTGGCCGAGTATTCGAAGATCATGTCCGGCCAGATCAACGAGGCGGCTACCGCCTGCCGCAACTGCTTCTTCTGCTGAGGCGCCACGCCCTGAGGCGTGGGCCACTTTTCCGGAACCTCAATCGCCGATCGTCGTAGCGACGATCCACCAATCGGGATGCCGGGCGCGCAGCCGATCCTGCGCGGCGGCGGCAGCCGCAGCATCGGCAAAGATGCCGTAGCTGGTCGGACCGGCGCCGGAAAGGGTCGCATGCAGGCAGCCCGGCTCGGCGGCAAGCGCCGCCTCGGCCTCGGCGCTGGCCGGCATCAGCGCGTGGGCCGGGGCGCGCAGATCATTGCCGACGCTGCGCATGTAGGCGACCACGGCGGCCGCATCGGCAAAGCGCGGCAGAGCCGCCGGCGCGGGGGATGTTTCTGCGGCCGGGGCGCCAAGCTGCGCGAACACCGCGCGTGTCTTGCCAAACGGCGCGGCTTTGGCCGGGCACGCGAGCACGGCATCGAGCTTCGGCAGTCCGGCAGGCTCGATGTGTTCGCCCACGCCCCACACCAGCGCCGTACGGTCGGCAAGGCAGACGGGCACGTCGGCGCCGAGGGAAGCGGCAAGCGCGCTCCAATCCAGATCGACTGAAGGATTGGCGCTGCGAGCGGCGCGCAGAACCGCCGCAGCATCCGCCGAGCCGCCGCCGATGCCGGAAGCAATGGGCAGCCGCTTGTCTATGGCGACGCTGCCGAGGTCGAGCGATGCATCGGCCGCAGCCAGCCGCGCCAACGCAGTATCGGCGAGATTGTCTCCCGCGATGGCGTCGGCGAACGGCCCGGATGTGGTGACCGCTGCGACGGCACCCGGCGCGAAGACGACCTCGTCTCCTACGCCGGCAAAGGCGATCAGGCTTTCGAGCAGGTGATAGCGATCGGCGCGGCGGCCGACGATCCTCAGCGTCAGATTTATCTTGGCGCGAGCGCGCTCGATGGTGGACGGCATGCTTGCAGCAACCGACGACTTCGACAGGCCGCCCCGTCCGAGCGTTATTCGACTTGGCCCGGGCTGAGCTTCGTCACTTTCCGCTTGTCGTCCTTGTCGTCGGGCGTCTTCGCGGCCGGTGGCGGCACGCTGTTCTCGGCCTGCAGACCTTCGGCGATCTTCTTGCGGATCTTCTCGACCTCCTCCGGCTCCGGATCGAGCGTCAGCGCCTGATCCCACTGGAACCGTGCCTCGCGCTCACGGCCCACGCGCCACAACGCATCGCCGAGGTGGTCGTTCAGGACGGGATCCTGCGGCTTCAGCTCTACGGCGCGTTCGAGGAAGCGCACGGCTTCGGCGAAGTTGCCGAGCTTGTAGTGCGCCCAGCCGAGGCTATCGACGATGTAGCCGTCATCTGGCTTCAGCGCGACGGCGCGCTCGATCAGCGACATGCCCTCCTTGAGGTTCATGTTCTGGTCGATCCAGCTGTAGCCGAGGTAGTTCAGCGTCAGTGGCTGGTCGGGGTATAGCTCCAGCGCCTTCTTGAGATCGGCTTCGGCCGCCGGCCACTGCTTCAGGCGCTCATAGGAGGTGCCGCGCGAGTAGTAGACGCTCCAATGCCGCTTGTCGGCCTCGGGGATCAGTTTGATGGCGCGGGTGTAGATATCGACAGCCTCTGCGTAGCGCTTGCGTGCGCGCAGGATATTGCCCAGCGCATCGAGCGATTTCAGATCGGTCGGATCGCTCTTCGAAAGATTGTCGAGTATCGCTACGGCCTCGTCGACCTTCTCGAGCGAGTTGAGATCGAATGCCTTGCGAATGTCGATGGCCGCCTGCAGGCCGGTTCCTTTCGGAATACGGTCGTAGGCGTCGATGGCATCCTGATAGCGCTGACCCTGCTCGTAGGCGCTGGCGAGCGCGGCAAGGCTGAAGGCGTGGTCGGGCTGCGCGTAGAGTGCGAGCTGGAGATAAAGGATGCCCATGTTGAGGCCGCCCTCGGTCGCGAGGGCTTCGCCGAGACCGTAGAAGACCTCAGCCAGGCCTTCGGTCGGATTGGCGACCATCAGCGGCACCTTCTTGCCGGCCTTGATCTGATCCTGCAGCTCGCGCACGAGGACATGCGGCTCGCCCTGCGAGCGCGCGGCCTGCTCGTCGAGGATTTCTCCAGCGAGTTTCAGATTGCCGCTCTTTGCAGCGTGGCGGGCGTAGGCCAGGGCGATGCGCAGCGTCGTATTATCCTGTCGCATCGAGCGTTCGTAGGCGGCCCGCGCCTCATCGGTACGGCCGGCGGCGTCGGCGATCAGCGCCTTGTGGTAATTCAGGTAGAACTGCGCCCATTCGGCTTGACGCGGCAGGTCGAGCATCTTCAGCGCGCGCTGCGGCTGGCCGGCACCCGCCGTCGCCCACGCACGGGCCAGCGCGCTCGTCAGCTCGCCG
>JAESGM010001022.1_pt1 | contig 11231 bp, 12 predicted proteins | sample 9269721 | NCBI WGS metagenome assembly JAESGM01 (sample SAMN15720920, study PRJNA650825) | algae metagenome | isolation source: Komarekiella atlantica HA4396-MV6 and co-occurring heterotrophs from... | place: USA: Theobald House, Kauai, HI | collected 2009-07-29 | reverse complement strand
CGTGAGCGGTCCATCGGCGCTGTCGACCAGCTTGGCGAAATGTGGTGCCGCGCCCTTGGCATTGTTCAGGTACCTCAGGGCGATCCAGCCGGCGAGGAAGTAGTGGTCGTTCTGGGCGTTGATGCCGAGGGGACCTGGCGCGCGCACGACCTCGTAGGCGAGCTTCGGCTTGTTCTGCTTGAGGGCGGCGTAGGCGAGGCGACGGCGCTCGTTCCACCAGTCGTCGAGGTTGGCGACTTCGTCCGGATCGGTGGGTGCGGTCAGCATCAGCTTGGCGGCGGCGTCGAGCTTGTCGCCGCGCCGTGCCTGCTGGATCTTGTGGAAGATGAGACCCCAGTCGTCCGTCGAGTTGGCTTTGGTACCCGCCAGCGAGCCCTTCTTGCTCGACTTGAGGAATACCGCCAGCCGCGCCTTCGCGATCTTCTGCTCCGCTTGCGACAGCATGGGAATGACGCGGCGCGCCTTGGCGGCCCGCGCCTGCCGGCTGGATTTCCAGCGCACGTCGTCGATCAGCAGCCGGTCGAGACGCCACTTGTGATCGTCCTCGCTCAGCATGGATCCGAAGCGGGCGAGAAAGCCCCGCTCGAGGTCCAGCGAAAGATCCTCCTCGCGCCAGACTTTCGCCGCCAGTTCCTTGGCCTTGTCCTTTTCGCCGTGAGCAAGGTGCACCGAGGCGAGGACGGCCATCCCGGCTGCGCTGTGCGCGTCGCCGCCCTTGAAATAGGAGGCGATGACATTGGTATCGCCGCCTTCTTCGAAGAGCGATTCCTCCATGCGCTTCTGCAGCGTCTCGCGGCTCGGCCACTTCGGGTTCTTGGCGAGGAATTCCAGGTATTCGGCCGCCGCTCCCTTGCCGCGGCGCAGGCGCTCCCATTCGACGAGGCGGCGCGCTACGGGATCCTTGAGGTCGGCCTGTAGCGCCTTGGCCTTGTCGACATTGCCGCCACGCAGGGCCTTGAAAGCCTCGGCGAGCGTTTTCAGCTCATCCTTGGAGACGGAGTAGTCCCGCAGCGGCTGCACGATCTTGTCGAGCTTGGCGTTGTAAGCGGCCTCCCGCTTGCCGGCGCTGGGTGCCTCGCCGGCGGGCTTCTCCGCGGTCGGGGAGGCGCGCGCCACCTTCGCCGCATTTGGCTCCGCCGAGGGTTGGGTGGAAAATGCCAGGAAAGCCATGAGCGCGGCCGGTATGGCGCGTGCGCAGATGTTCAGGCGCGGCACCCGCGGTCCACTCGCGTGGACCCTGGTCCGCAACTGCCAATCGGTCAAATTCAATGGTACATCCTTCCGCGGGCGCCCAGGGCCCGGGCCGGGTTGCAGGGCTCAGAGCAAGGTCTTAATGTCCCGCTCGACACGGCGCGGCGATTCAATCATCACCAATGCGCCGCGAAAATACCAAGCACCCTGGCTGGGGACAAGGCGCGGTCTTAACCACTTCCCGCAGGTTGCCACTTGATGCGGCGATAGCATGACGCCGGGCGTATTTTAGCGGCAATCCTGCGCTTTTGTACGGAATGAGCGAAGAGCTCGTAAGGTTCGGGGCAGATGTTCAGAGGTTCGTTCACCGCGCTAATCACTCCGTTCAAGAACGGAGCCGTCGATGAGGACGCGTTCAAGCGCTTCGTCGAGTGGCAGATCGGCGAGGGCACTCACGGCCTCGTGCCCGTGGGGACCACGGGCGAGAGCCCGACGCTCGACTATGACGAGCACAAGCGCGTCGTCGAGCTCGCGGTGGAGACGGCGAAGGGGCGCGTGCCTGTCATCGCCGGTACGGGGTCGAACTCCACCGCCGAAGCCATCGAGCTGACCGAGCATGCAAAGAGCGTCGGCGCCACCGCGGTGCTCGTCGTCACGCCGTACTACAACAAGCCGACGCAGGAAGGGCTCTACCAGCACTTCAAGGCGATCAACGACGCCGTCGACATTCCCATCATCATCTACAACATTCCCGGGCGCTCAGTCGTCGACATGGGCGTGGAAACGATGGCGCGCTGCTTCGAATTGAAGAACATCGTCGGCGTGAAGGATGCGACCGCCAATCTCGCCCGCGCTTCCCAGCAGCGGGCTGCGATGGGCCCCGACTTCATCCAGCTTTCTGGCGAGGATGCGACCGCGCTGGGCTTCATGGCGCACGGCGGCCACGGCTGCATTTCCGTCGTATCGAACATTGCGCCACGTCTCTGCGCCGAATTCCAGAACGCGTGCCTTGCTGGCGACTACGCGACCGCTCTGTCGCTGCAGGACCGCTTGATGCCGCTGCACGATGCCATGTTCTGCGAAGCCAATCCCGGACCGGTAAAGTATGCCGCCTCACGGCTCGGCATCTGCGGGCCGGAGACGCGGCTGCCGCTCGTCCCGATTACGCCGGCCTCGCAGCGCATCGTCGATGCCGCGCTGGCCCGCGCCGGCCTCGTCCAGGCGCGCGCCGCCGAGTAGCTTCACCAAACCTGTACCGCTGGAGTCCGAAGGCCATGGCGGCCAAAACAAAGGACGGCCGCCTCATCGTTGCCGAAAACCGGCAGGCCCGTCACGAATACTTCGTCAACGACACCTGGGAAGCCGGCCTGCAATTGACAGGCACGGAGGTGAAGTCGCTGCGCCGCGGCCAAGCCAACATCTCGGAAAGCTATGCTGCCTGGGAAGACGGGGCCATGTGGCTGATCAATGCCTACATCCCCGAGTACCAGGGCGCCGGCCGTTTCTTCCAGCATGAGCCGCGCCGTAAGCGCCGGTTGCTGCTGCACGCGAAGGAGATCCATAAGATCGTCATCGCTGTCGACCGGCAGGGAATGACGCTGGTGCCGCTGGAGCTCTATTTCAACGATCGCGGCATGGCCAAGCTCAAGATCGCTCTGGCGCAGGGCAAGAAGCTGCACGACAAGCGCGACAGCGAGAAGAAGCGCGACTGGAACCGCGAGAAGGCGCGCCTCATGCGCGAGAAGGGCTGATGGCTAATCCCGGGCCGCCCGCCATCGACAGCATCGACTGGTCGCGCCTGCCGCGGCCTTCCGACGACGGCGCTGCCCGCCATCTGCGCGGCATGCGGCTTCCCGAGGTGGCTCTGCCCGCCACCGACGGCCGCGCCATCAGCCTGGCGGCGCTGCGCGGGCGAACCGTTCTCTACATCTACCCGCTGACGGCGAGGCCGGGGACGACGCTGCCCCCCGGCTGGGACGAGATACCCGGCGCACGGGGGTGCACCCCGCAGAGCTGCAGCTTCCGTGACCACCATGCCGAGTTGCTCGCCGCCGGCGCCACCCAGGTATTCGGTCTCTCGACGCAGACGACCGACTATCAGGCCGAGGTTGCAGCGCGGCTGCACCTGCCGTTTCCGCTTTTGTCCGATGCGGCGCTTCGCCTGACGACCTCCTTGCAACTTCCCGTCATGCTGGTGGAGAGTGCCGCGCTGCTGAAGCGCCTCACCATGATAATCGACGACGGGGTCATAACGCATGCCATGTATCCGGTATTTCCGCCCGATCGGAACGCGCCGGACGTGCTGGCATGGCTGAGGGATCACAAGGCGTGACCGAGGACAGGGGATTCGACGACGGGGCAGCGCGCCATCTCACTGCGGGAGTTCCGCTGCCGGATCTCGGCCTGCCGAACCACCGGGGCGATACCGTCAACCTGTCGACCCGCCAGGGTGCGGCGCTGCTCTACCTCTATCCGTGGACCGGGCGTCCCGATTACGCCGATCCGCCGGGCTGGGACGATATCCCGGGCGCCCATGGTTCTACGCCGGAGACGGAAGGCTTCCGCGACCATTATCTGCGCTTCCGGGCCCAACGCATCGAGGTGTTCGGCCTGTCGAGCCAGACGAGCGAGCACCATGCGGAGCTGGCCTCACGCCTCGCCGTGCCGTTTCAGCTGCTGAGCGATGCTGCGTTCGCTTATGCCGATGCGTTGCGGCTGCCGACGTTCGAAGCCGGCAGCGAGCGGTTCTACAAGCGCCTCACGCTGTTCGTTCGCGACGGCCGCATCGTGCATGTCTTCTATCCGGTCGAGCAGCCGGGCGAGCACGCCCGCGCCGTTCTCGGATGGCTGGATGAGAAGCGCCAGGCTCTCAGCCGCTGACTAGAGGACGTCGCTTTCGATGTCGTCGACCGAGAAGCCGAGCTTCTCGAGCCCCTCTTCGAGATAGTCGGCCAGCAGCGGAATGCCGAGCAGATAGGACGACGTGGAGTTGACCCGCTCGGAACGCGCCGTTTCGACCGCCTCGTCGAATTCCTCTTTTTCGTAAGTCCCGCGACCGACCCACATCAACGCCACGAGATTTGCCTGCTCGTCGTAGTTCATTCGCTCGATGAAGCTGGCGAGTTCGGCGCGCGTCGGATCATTCGTGAAGTCCTCGAGGATAGCACTCGGATCCTCTTCAGCATCGCCATCCTCCGGAGAATCGTCCCAAGCGCCGACCTTGGCGTCGTACTCGCGCGCCTTGATGATGACGTGCGCCACCTTTTCGGGAGCAATCTCAAGTGCCATGGCCGGGGTCTCCTGGCGTGCGGGGCGAGGAAGAGCCCCTCCGTCCAGATAGCATCGCCGCCAGATGAGCGGAAGCTGTATCGGGCGCGATGAGACGCGCTTACCGGGTCGTCCCTGCCGGTAGGTCGTCGAGATGCTGGCGGACGTCGGCGAACACGGCGTGGAACATTTCCGGCGTCAGCCGCCGGGTGTTCGTATTGTAACGCGAGCAGTGAAAACTATCGAACAGCTCCAGGCCCGGGCGCACTTCATGGCGCGCGCCGTGGGCAAAAGCGAATTGCGATTTGCGCAGCCCGAGGGCGGCGAGTGCGCCGTCATGGGCGATCCGGCCGAGGGCGATCATCGCCGACAAGTTCGGCAGAGCGGCAATGCGGGCGGCGAGGAAGCCGTTGCACGTATTTATCTCTGCGGGCGTGGGCTTGTTCTGCGGCGGCACGCAGCGAACCGAATTGGAGATGATGCAATCGACCAGCCGCAGGCCGTCATCCGGTCGGGCATCGTAATGCCCGCGTGAAAAGCCGAACTCGTGGAGCGTGGAGTAGAGAAGGTCGCCGGCGTAATCGCCCGTGAATGGGCGCCCGGTGCGGTTGGCGCCGTTGAGGCCTGGCGCCAACCCTACGATGAGCAAACGTGCGCTTTCATCGCCGAACGAGGTGACCGCGCCATTGTACCAGTCGGGCTGCTTGCGGCGGTTCTCGTCGCGGAAGGCGACGAGCCGTGGACACAGCCCGCAGTGCTTTGGCGCCTCCGGCGGACGTTGCTGCCCGTGCACGGACATCCCCCGCCGTCCGACCGTCAGACCTCTTCTGAGAGGTCGTCGTTGTCCTGATACGAGCCGGGATCGCGTCCGGGAAATCCGCCCCGGCCGCTGCCGCCGCTGAAGGCGCGGCCTTCGCGTGCCGGGCGGCTCGCCGGGTCGCGGCAGATCAACTGCTCGAGGTCGGCGAGGTCGATGAACTGATCGGCTTGGCGACGCAACTCGTCGGCTACCATTGGAGGCTGTGTCTGCAACGTAGAAACCACGCTGACGCGCTTGCCCATCTGCTGCAGCGCTCCGACGAGGCTACGGAAGTCGCCGTCGCCGGAGAACAGCACGATGTGGTCGAGGTTCTCAGCCAGGCGCATGGCATCGACGGTCAGCTCGATGTCCATATTGCCTTTGACTTTGCGTCGGCCGGAAGCGTCGGTGAATTCCTTGGTCGGCTTCGTCACCATGGTGAAGCCGTTGTAGTCGAGCCAGTCGATGAGGGGACGGATCGACGAATACTCCTGCTCTTCGGCAAGAGCAGTGTAATAGAGCGCGCGCACGAGCTGTCCCTTCTGGCGGAACAGGGCAAGCAGACGCTTGTAGTCGATGTCGAAGCCGAGCGACTTGGCCGTCGCGTAAAGATTAGCTCCATCGATGAATAGGGAGATGCGTTCGTTCTGGTAGAAATGCATTCATTCACCCCTAGGCCGCAAGTGCCGGGTAAGCAGCGGCGCAGTAGATATGTATATGAGGGCACGCCCCGCCGTATCCTACGGCAGCCCGAAGGTCTGACTTTCTAATCATTTTGAGGGGCATGCAAAGCATTATAGTGGCCTGTTTTTTAGCGACAATGTGAAGCACTAAGTATACACGGAAGTTAATTCTGCTTAATTAAACGGTCTGCAGCAGAATTAACAAAAATGGACGAAGCATTGCTTTGGAGACTTCGCCCATAACCGCAAGTCCTGGCCGATGTAAGCGCCTTCACAATGCTTCACCCTGGCTTGCTTTGCACTAGCTTTCATGCGACTACGGCGCATCGTAAGGTGGGCGCGGTGCAGCGCCGCCTCTTGATTCCGTTCAATTTGCCCGATCCCAAAGGGGGTATCGCCTATGGCGCGCGTGACCGTTGAAGATTGTGTGGATAAGGTTCCGAACCGCTTTGAGCTGGTTCTGTTGGCTGCCCACCGCGCTCGGTCGATCGCTGATGGTAGCTCCGCTACGGTCCCCGTCAATGACGACAAGAACCCCGTCATTGCTCTGCGTGAGATCGCCGACCGCACCATTCCGGCCGAGGACATGCGGGAATCCCTGATCCACTCCATTCAGAAGAATGTCGAAGTGGACGAGCCCGAAGCCGCTGCTGCACCGCTGTTGCCGCCCGAACGCCGCTCGCCGGTGCTCGGCCGCGACGACCTGTCGAGCGACAGCGTGGTCGACGTCATGACCGAAGAGCAGCTTCTGCGTGGCCTCGAGAGCATGACCCCAACGGAGCCTTCGGCCAACGGCGGCCCCAACGGTGGCCCGCGCGAGCGCGATCGCGGCCGCTGATAGGTGGCCCGGAGGCGCGCCCGTGGTGCGCGCCGGGCGCACGTGCTCTGCTCATTCAATCCCCGCCGGCTGTGGGGAGAGGCGAACTGCCGAATTGTAACGGACCAGCATCATAGGCTTGCTAGCGTGATCGGGTTCTAGGAATTCGCTGGGTGCATCGCCACTCGTCTCAGGCGGATTTCTCGAACATCACGCTCGGAGCGGCGGGCAATGATGCGGCAATACGAACTCGTAGAACGGGTTCTCAGTTACGACCCCAAAGCTGACGAGGCGCTGCTCAACCGCGCCTACGTCTATGCCATGAAGGCGCATGGCAACCAGAAGCGTGCCTCGGGTGACCCCTACTTCTCCCACCCGCTCGAAGTCGCCGCCATCCTCACCGATCTGAAGCTCGACGACGCGACCATCGTCACGGCGCTGCTCCACGACGTCATCGAAGATACGCCCATCACCCGCGCCGAGATCGACCAGCTCTTCGGGCCGGAGATCGGCCGGCTCGTCGATGGCCTGACCAAGATCCGCCGGCTCGACCTCGTCTCCAAGAAAGCCGAGCAGGCCGAGAATTTCCGCAAGCTGCTCGTCGCCATCTCCAGCGATATCCGCGTGCTGCTCGTCAAGCTCGCCGATCGTCTGCACAACATGCGCACGCTCGAGCACATGAAGCCGGAATCGCGCAAGCGCATTTCCGAGGAGACGCTCGACATCTATGCGCCGCTCGCCGCCCGCATGGGTATGGAGAAGCTGCGCGAGGAGCTTGAGGATCACGCCTTCCGCTGGCTGCACCCCGACGCCTACGCGGCGGTGACGGCCAAGCTCGCCGACCTGCGCAAGTCGAACCAGGGCCTCGTCGAGGACATTCGCGCGGCGCTCGCCAACAAGCTCGCCGAGGTCAAGATCGACGCCGAGGTGCAGGGGCGCGAAAAGACGCCCTATGCCATCTGGCGCAAGATGGCCAACAAGCAGATCAGTCTCGAGCAGCTTTCCGACATCTACGCCTTTCGCGTCGTCACCGGCTCGATCGACGACTGCTATCGCGTGCTGGGCGTCGCGCACACCACATGGCGCACGGTGCCGGGGCGCTTCAAGGATTACATCTCGACGCCCAAGCAGAACAACTACCAGTCGATCCATACGACCATCGTCGGTCCCCGCCACCAGCGCGTCGAGCTGCAGATCCGCACGCAGGAAATGCACGACATCGCCGAGTATGGCGTCGCCGCGCACGCCATCTACAAGGACGCCGCGCGCTTCAACGGTTACGCCCTTACGCGCTCGCCGACGGAGATCGAGAAGGAAAGCGGCCCGTATATGTGGCTGCGCCGGCTCGTCGAGACGCTGCTCGAAGGATCGAACCCCGAGGAGTTTCTCGAGCACACCAAGCTCGAGCTGTTCCAGGACCAGGTTTTCTGCTTCACGCCCAAAGGCCGCATCATTGCCCTGCCGCGCGGCGCGACACCGCTAGATTTCGCCTATGCCGTGCACACCGATATTGGCAATGCGGCGGTCGGCGCCTTCGTCAACGGACGTCACGTCCCGATCGATACCCAGTTGCGCAACGGCGACGAGGTCGAGATCGAGACGGCCCGAAACCACACGCCGCCCGCCGCCTGGGAGAACCTCGTCGTCACCGGTCGCGCGCGCTCGGCCATCCGCAGGGCGGCACGCGATGCCGTCCGCCGCCAATATTCGGAGCTCGGTCGCCGGCTGATTGCCTCGCACTTCGAGCGATACGGCGAGGAGCTGACCGACGAGAAGCTGAGGAAGGCCTTGCCGCGTCTCGGCTACCGGTCGCAGGAGGACGCGCTTGCCGCCGTGGGCCGCAACGAGGTCCCGATCGAGAATGTTCTCAAGGCCGCCATACCCGATGCCGTCGAGCAGGAGCCGCAGAAACCGTCCTACCGGCGCACGCGGCGGTTCGGTCGCGCGCGCGGGCAGGATGGCTGGTTCAACATCGACCGGGTGATGAGCCTGAAATTCCGTGCTGATTCAGGGGGGCGGGGCGGCAGCGGCCTAGCCATTCGCGGCGTTCGGGACGACCTGCCGGTGACCTTCGAGCCGGGCGGTGCCGTGCCGGGCGACCGCATCGTCGGGGTGTTGATACCCGGAGAAGGCATCCGCATCTTCCAGATCCATTCACCTCGGCTGAGAGAATATGAGCACGAGGGCTGGATCGACGTCACCTGGGACGTCGATACGGATACCTCGCAGCGCTTCCCGGCGCGGATATCCGTCACGGCCCTGAACGAGCCGGGAACATTGGCCCAAATCGCCAAGGTTATCGGTGAGGCGGGCGGCAACATCGACAACGTGCGCATGGTCCGCCGGGCCTCCGATTTCACGGAAATGCGCATCGAGCTGGAGGTTTTGGACCTGGTGCATCTAAACCACATCATCTCCGGCCTTCGTGAGAAAGCAGTGGTAAACAAGGTTGAGCGGGTGTTCGATTGATAGGAGAATCTGTCAGGCGGGGAGACAGATAGCTCCGATATCGGGCGGAGTAGGAAGAACGAATGTTGCTTGAGCCCCGTGCTCAGATTCAGCGCCGTATGGCATCGCTGATGAGCCCCGCCAGTTGGTGGGCGAACCTGCGTGCACATGGCCGCCGCCTCGTCAGCCTGCGGGCCAGCCCGCATGAAATCGCGCTCGGCTGCGCGCTCGGAGCCTTCGTTTCCATCACACCGCTGCTCGGCGTGCAGACCGCGATGGCGATCGTGTTCGCGTTCGTGCTGCGCGCCAGCGTCCCCGCCGCAATCATCGGCACCTTCGTCGGCAATCCGCTCAGCTGGCCCTTCATCTGGGTTTCGACCTACATGATGGGCCTGCACATGATGGGGCTCGAAAGCGCCTTCGATCCGGCTGCCGTTGAGCGCAACATCATGTTGCTGTGGAGCGCGCTGCTCGACAGGTCTCCGCAGCTTCTCGACGCGACCGCCGCGCTGCTTTGGCCGCTGCTGTGGCCGATGCTCGCCGGCAGTGTGCCAATCGGGCTGCTGACGGCAGCAATTGTCTACTATGTTTCGCGGAACGTGGTCCGCGGTTGGCGCCTGCGTACTATGAGCAGGTCCGCTCCTGCGGGAGAGTGAGCCCGTCGCTCGGCGAGAGCCCCACACATGCGCAAGCCTGAATTTCTTCGCCTTGGCGTGAATATCGATCACGTCGCCACCATCCGGAATGCCCGCGGGGGTCGCCATCCCGATCCGCTGCGCGCCGCCCACATCGCCGTCGAGGCCGGAGCGGATGGCATTACTGCGCATCTGCGCGAGGATCGTCGCCACATCTCCGATACGGATATTGCGCGGCTGAAGGATGAACTGACGCGCCCGCTGAACCTGGAAATGGCCGCCACTGACGAGATGCTGGCCATCGCTCTGCGGCATGTCCCGAACGCATGCTGCCTCGTACCTGAGCGGCGCGAGGAGCGGACGACGGAAGGCGGTCTCAACGTCGCGGCCGGTGGGGACAACCTGCGCCGCGTCATTGCGGAGCTGCGCGCCGCCGGCATCCGCGTTTCGCTGTTCATCGAACCCGACCCGGCCGCCGTCGAGGCTTCGGCGGCTCTTGGCGCCGATATCGTCGAGCTGCACACCGGCGCCTACTGCGAGCGCGCGCTGGAAGGCAATGCCGCAGGTGTCACCCGCGAGGTCGAACGCATCGCCGCCGCAGCCCAGCTCGCCGATGCTGCCGGGCTCGAGGTCCACGCCGGCCACGGCCTCACCTTCAACACCGTCGGCGCCGTCGCCCGCATGCCGCAGATCGTCGAGCTCAATATCGGCCACTTCCTGATCGGCGAGGCCATTTTCGGCGGCCTGGCGCGCGCCATCCAGCGCATGCGCGCGCTGATGGACGAGGCGCGCGCCGACGTGGCGGGAGACCCCAAACGGGTGAGGTCGGCGTGATCTTGGGTGTCGGCAACGACATGATCGACATCCGGCGCATCGAGCGCACGCTGGAACGCTACGGCGAGCGCTTCATCGCCCGCGTCTTCACCGATATCGAGCAGCGCAAGTCCGAAGGCCGCCGGCTGCGTGCTGCGTCCTATGCCAAGCGCTTCGCCGCCAAGGAGGCGTGCGCCAAGGCGCTGGGCACCGGGCTGCGGCATGGCGTCTTTTGGCGCGACATGGGCGTCGTCAATTTGCCCTCAGGCCGCCCTACGATGCATCTGACGGGTGGTGCGGCGAAAATATTGAGGGATATTACCCCTCTGGGGTACGAGAGCCGCATCGACCTGACCATTACCGATGACTTTCCGCTCGCATCGGCCATCGTGATCATCTCGGGCGTGCCGGAGAAGGGGGATCGCCGCTAGCCCCGCGCGACCCGCCAGCGGCAACGCTGGCGAATTGCACCGTGTCGGCAAAATGGCTATACGCCCCGGGCAGCCGGGGCTGCGTCTTCGGGAGTTTGGCATGGCCGTTTCGGCAAATACTAAGAAGGGCGGATGGCTGGAGACGGC
>JAESGM010001021.1_pt1 | contig 11237 bp, 9 predicted proteins | sample 9269721 | NCBI WGS metagenome assembly JAESGM01 (sample SAMN15720920, study PRJNA650825) | algae metagenome | isolation source: Komarekiella atlantica HA4396-MV6 and co-occurring heterotrophs from... | place: USA: Theobald House, Kauai, HI | collected 2009-07-29 | reverse complement strand
GCCACGGCGGCACCTCGGGAAGGAAGGCCCGCGGCATGAGACCCGCGGGCCTGATAAGGGGGCTACGCGGCGGCCAGGGCCGGCAGCCGGCGGACGGCGGCCAGCACCGCCGCCGGCTCGGCCCGGGTGCGGTAGTCCTCGTCTACCCAGGCGGCCGCGACGGTGCCGTCCGGGTCGAGGACGAACGTGCCGGGCAGCGGCAGCTCCCACTTGGCCGAACCGCTGACCGCCGGCAGGTCCACCCCGTTGCCCAGGTACGTCGCCCGCAGCTCGTCGGAGAACGGGAACACCAGCCCGAGCGCCCGGGCCACCTGGTTGTGCGGGTCGGACAGCACGTCGAACCCCAGGCCGTTCCGCTCGGCCGTGGTGAGCGAGTGGTCCGGGTCCTGCGGGGACACGGCCACCAGCGACGCCCCGGCCGCCCGGAACTCGGGCAGCCTCCTCTGGAGCAGGTTCAGGTGCAAGTTGCAATACGGGCACCAGCCGCCGCGGTAGAACACCAGCACCACCGGCCCGTCGGCGAGCTTGTCCGACAGCCGGACCGACCCGCCGGCCGCAGCCGGCAGCTCGAAGTCCGGCACCCGGTCGCCGGGCTTGGCCGCCCGGGCGGCGTACCGCCCGGCGGTCAGCTCGTCCAGCCCCCGCTGCATGGCCGCGTTCACCGCCGGCGGGAACACCTCGCCGGTGAAGTAGTCCTTGAACGCGGCGGCCACCGCGGTCACCCCGCTCGCCTCGTGCCGGGCGAACAGCTCGCCCAGCCGGGCCTCGATCCGCTTCATGTCCAGAGCCATGACTCACTCCTCGGTAGTGATGTTGGGGTCGACCTGGGCCTACGCCGAGGCCAGCTTGGGGACGACCGGGAACTCGATGTCCGGCTGGGCGACGTGCCCGAAGTAGTTGGTGAAGATTTTCAGGCTGGTGGCGGCGATCACGTCGGCCACCTCGCCGTCGGTCAGCCCGCCGGCCCGGGCGGCGGCCAGCTCGGCGTCGGAGACGTGCCCCTGGCGGTCGAGCAGGGCGAGGGCGAACTTGATCGCCGCGTCGGTCTTCGGGTCGTCCGCCCGGCCCCGGCGGGCGTCCTCGGCCTGGGCGTCGGACAGCCCGAGCTTCTTGCCGATGGCGGTGTGGGCCGACCGGCAGTACCCGCAGTCGTTCCGCTCGGACACCGCTAGGTCGATCTGCTCGCGGAGCTTCGGCCCGAGGGTGCTCTTGGCCAGGGCGGCCGACGCCTGGAGGAAGAAGCCGAGGGTGGCCGGCGACTGGGCGAAGGTCCGCATCAGGTTCGGCACCATGCCGAAGTTCTTCTGGATGCCGTCGAGCATCGGCTTGACGTCGGGGCCGGCGGTGGCGGGGTCGATCGGCTGGATGCGGGGCATGGTCGGTTTCCGTGTTGGGTGGCTGGCGTGCCCGACGGTCGGGCGGACCCCACCATTACACGACCCGTGCCACACCACATTATTTTTTGCAAGTGACTATTTTTCAACGACTTGGGTATCTAGACGCAACAACTCAAGGGTCACGATTTTCTAGGAAATCCCATGATTAAGTGACCTGGAGTTCCAATATTTTGTGAGCGACTGATGGAGAACGCTTTGGGGCCGCTGCCGCCAGACTACCGCCCGGATTTCCACCGACTGGCGGCCCTGCTCACCGCCCTCGCCGCTGAGCGGACGGTGGCCGGGGTGATCGACACGTTCACGCGGCGGCTGGTGGCCGACCGGCCGCACGTCGCCCGCGCCTGCGTGTGGCTGGCCGACGGGGACGTGCTCCGGCTGGCCGGGTCGGCCCGCCGGCCGGGCGAGGACGCGCCGGAGTGGGACCACCCGACCGGCGACTACCGCGCTGTCCCAGCCGACGACCCACTGGTCGGCCGGGTGTGGCGGACCGGCGGCCCGGTGTTCGCCCGCTCGGAGGCCGACTGGCCGGTCTACCCGGCGTGGGCTGGGCGGGACGGGGTGACGGCCTACTACGCGGCCCCGGTCGGGTACCGGGGGGAGGCGTTCGGGGCGGTCGGGTCGTTCCTCCGCCACCGGTTCGGCGACGACGCCGAGCACGACCAAGCGATCGCCTGGACCCGCGTGTTCGGCGACCACCTGGGGTGCGCCATTGCCAACGCCCGGGCGTTCGAGCGGATCGACGAGCTGACCCGGCGGCTGGAGCGGGAGAACGACTACCTGCGACAGGAGGTGTGCGACGCCCGCGGGTTCGGGGACATTGTCGGGGAATCACCCGCGTTGAGGCGGGCGTTGCGGCAGGTCGAGCTGGTCGCCCCCACGGACTCGACGGTGCTGGTGTTGGGGGAGACCGGCACGGGCAAGGAGCTGATCGCCCGGGCGGTGCACGGCCGCAGCCGGCGGGCGGCCGGGCCGCTCATCACGGCCAACTGCGCGGCCGTCCCGCGGGAGCTGTTCGAGAGCGAGTTCTTCGGGCACGTCAAGGGGTCGTTCACCGGGGCCGCCCGGGACCGGGCCGGGCGGTTCGAGCTGGCCGACGGCGGGACGCTGTTCCTGGACGAGGTCGGCGAGATTCCGCTCGACATGCAAGGCAAGCTCCTGCGGGTGCTGCAGGAGGGGACGTTCGAGCGGGTCGGCGAGGGGCAGGCCCGCCGGGCCGACGTGCGGGTGGTGGCGGCGACCAACCGGGACTTACGGGCCGAATCGACGGCCGGCCGATTTCGCCAGGACCTTTACTACCGGCTCAGCGTCTTCCCGGTCGAGCTGCCGCCGCTCCGGGACCGGACGGACGACATCCCGATTCTGGCCACCCACCTCATTCGGGAGGCCGCCCGCAGGGCCGGCCGGCCGGCCCCCCGCCTGACGGCCGAGCACGCCCGGCAGTTGCGGGCGTACCCGTGGCCGGGCAACGTGCGGGAGTTGCAAAACGTCGTCGAGCGGGCGGTCATCACGGCCGGCGGCGGCCCGCTGAGGTTCGACCTCGAAACGGCCTCGGTCCGCCCTGGCCGTCCGCCCGACGCGGCCCCGGCGGAGGTGCTGACGTACACCGAGCTGGTCGAGTTGGAGCGAGCGAACATGACGTTAGCCCTCGATCGAGCAGGCGGTAAGGTGTCCGGGCCGGGGGGAGCAGCCGAGCTGCTCGGCCTCAAACCGACGACACTCGAGGCCAAGATGAAAGCCCTCGGCGTCCGCCGTCGGCTGGGGTAACGGACGCCAAAGCTGTTGCCAAGAACCAACCGCGGTGCACCGTCTCTTCAGGACCAGCCGTAGAGACTTGAGGCACCAGTCCGGTTGGTTGAACCGAGTCTTGCCCGGTCGGCATCCTTCTCGTCATGGGCGACGGGAGCAACGAGACGGGTGAGCGAGTGACGGTCAGAGCAGGTCCGGCCCGGGAAGGGCTACAGATTCTGGCCGGAGCTGTCGAACGGTTTCGGCCAGTCCGGGTGTTCGCCTTGTTTTTGGGCGGCCATGACTCGCTCTGCTCGACGCATCTGGCGAGCCGTTCGCCACGGTTCGACGGGTGCGTCCACATCAACACCGGCATCGGCATCGAGGACACCCGGGAGTTTGTCCGGGCCACCTGCCAGAAGCACGGGTGGCCGCTCCGCGAGTACCGCCCGCCGACGAGCTACGAGGAGCTCGTGCTGCGGTGGGGCTTCCCCGGCCCGGCCGGACACTCGCTGGTGTACGGCCGGCTGGAGGAGCGGTGCCTGCGGCAGCTCGTCCGCGAACACAAGACGGGCAGGCATGACCGGGTGGTGCTGGTGAGCGGCATCCGCCGGCAGGAGAGCATCCGGCGGATGGGGTACGTCGAGCCGGTCCAGCGGGACGGGGCGCGGGTGTGGGTGGCCCCGCTCCTGAACTGGTCCCACGACGACAAGTACGCCTAACTGGACGCTCAGGGCCTCGACCGCAACCCCGTGGTCGAGCGGCTGTGCATGTCCGGGGAGTGCCTGTGCGGCGCGTTCGCTCGGAAGGGGGAACTGGACGAGATCGCCTCCTGGTATCCACAGGCGGCTGCCCGCATCCGCGCGGTCGAAACGAAGGCCGCGGAAGCCGGTGTGCCGTGTCGATGGGGGAGGCGGCCGTCGAACGGCGAGCGGACGGAGGTCGTACCGCAGGTCGGCTTATGCTGGTCGTGTGCCGCGAAGAAAGACATCGAAGGAGACACAGGAACAACGCCCGAACCCGACTGAGCGACTCCGTGGAGGACCGCCGACGTGCGAGAAACGAGAGTCGTGTGATTGGTGGTAAACTGGTGGTAAAAAGCCGCCTCAGGGATTTGAACCCTGGACCCCAGCTTTACGAAAGCTGTGCTCTACCGCTGAGCTAAGGCGGCAATTGGTAACGACTTGCGTCGTTTCCGTGCCTCTCGTCATCCTACACAACTCAACTCTCACCGCCACCGGCCGCCACTGCTTTACGAAAGCTGTGCTCTACCGCTGAGCTAAGGCGGCGCGTCGCCCGGGGGTGGCCGGGCGCGGACCCCAGAATGTTACCCGCCGGCGGCGGGCCGTCAATGCCACCGGGCCGGCGGGATCACCCCGCCGGCCCGGTGGGCTGACCCGTAATCAGCCGGTCACTTCTTCTTCGCCGCCCCCTCCAGGGCGTCGTCGATGCTGGCGATGCTGTCCGCCAGGTGGGCCTTGGTGGCCGGATCCTTGGCCTTCGGCGCGGCCGCCTCGATCTCCTGCCGCAGCTCCTTGAGCGCCACCCGGGCGATGGCCCGCAGCTCGCTCGACCGGGCCGGCGGCTCGAAGCTGAAGCTCGGCCCCCGGCGGCCTTGCCCGATCACCAGCCCGCCGGCCGCCGGGGCCGGGTCGAACTCGGCCTTCAGCAGGTCGATGAACTCCCGCTGCAGGCCCCGCCGCAGCGGGTCCACCTTCACCGCCTCCCCGCCCAGCTCCGACCACACCCCGGCCTTCACGTCGCCCACCAGTTCGCCCACCGTGTAGGCGGCGTCCGGGTTCTGCACCTCGGCGTCCAAGAGCCGGTTCAGCCGGGTGCTGCTCATCAGCCCGGCCAACAGCCCCTTCTGCTGGTTGCCGATGGTGCTGCTGATGCCGGTGTACTTGAACTGGTTCACCAGCTCCGGGTCGAGCAGCTTCTTGGGGGTCTTGAACGCGCTCTCCAGCAGGAACTTGACCGCCGCCTTCTGCCTCTCCTCCGGCACCCGGTTGAACTGCACCCCGCCCCGGCCGGCGAGCGTCCGGCTCTCCACCAGCCCGCCCACCTGCTTGGCCACGGCCGAGTACCACCGCGCCCGGTGCCCGAGCACCTCCTGGTACGCCTCGGCCAGCAGCTCGTAGTCCTCCCCCTTCTCGGTGGTGGCCGCGATCATGTGGTCGAGCACCTTGTCGACGTTCTTCAGCCCCAGCCGGGTGGCCTCCACCGGGTCGTTGCCGATGTTCTCGGTGAGCACCGTCGGGTCCACCGTGGTCGGCCCGTCCTCGCCGCCGAACCGCAGGAACGGCTCCTTGATCTGCCGGCTGGCCCACTCGTCCAGGGTCTTCTTCTCCTCCTCCGGGGTGGAGGCTCCGCTCACCGGCTTGTACCCCCACTCGATGGCGAAGTAGTCATACGGGGCCAGCTTGGGGATCAGATCCTTGGCCGGGATCTTGTCCTCCGGCTGGGCCACGTAGTTGTACCGGCCGTAGCTCATGATGCTGGCCACGTTGCCGTGCTTCTCGACGAACTTGGGGTCCCGCAGTTGGTCGATCGAGTACGCCTGGCTGGCCCGGTGGTTGTGCCGCAGGCCGAGGGTGTGCCCGACCTCGTGGGCGGCCACGTACCGGATCAGCTCGGCGGTCAGGTCGTCCGGGAACGGCAGCTTCCTGGCCCGCTCGTCCTGGGCGCTGCACTGGACGAAGTACCACATGTGGGTCAGCTTGACGATGTCGTGCCAGAAGATGATGTGGGCGGAGATGATCTCCCCGCTCCGCGGGTCGTGGACGTGCGGCCCCATGGCGTTGGCCACCCCGTCGGCCACCCAGCGGATGACCGAGTACCGGGTGTCCTCCGGGTCCAGGTCTTTGGGCGCGTCCTCGGCCTTGATGGCGTTCTTGAACCCGGCCTTCTCGAACGCCGGCTGCCAGTCTTCCACCCCCTTCTTGATGGCCGCCCGCCACTTCTCGGGGATCTCCGGGGCCAGGTAGAAGACGATCGGCCGCTCCGGCTCGCTCACGTCCGCCGACTTGTTCTTCTTCTCCAGCCGGAACCGGTTGATGAACGCCTTCTCGGTCACCCACCCCTTCTTGCCGAACTCCTGGAAGTCCTCGACGAAGTAGCCGACCCGGGGGTCGAACAGCCGGCCCTGCATCGGCTCGTCCGGCAGCCCGACCAGCGAGTAGTGGACGACGGTGGTGCTCACCCGGGGGGTGAGGCTGAACCCGCCGCCGGGGGGGCCGCCGGGGCCGCCGCCCATCGGGGCGCCGCCGCGGAAGGTCAAGGTGGCCCGGGCCTCGATGTTGGTCGGGAACGCCTTCACCTCGCCCAGGAAGGAGGCGTCGCTGCTGATGCTGCCGCCCATGCCGGCCGCCCGGGTGGCCCCGACGCTCAGGCTGTCCTGCATGATGGTGTTGGTGGCGTCCACCACCACCGACCGGTCCTTGCCCTCGGCCAGCACCCCCAGGGTGCCGATGATCGGCTCGTTCTGCACCGCCTCGACGGCGGCCGCGTTGGCCTTGTCGGTGGCCCGCTTGTCGTAGTTCGCCTGGTACACCAGCAGCTTGTTGTCCTTGCGGACGAACCGCAGGAACTTCTTGCCCAGCTCGGCCCCGTTGAACCCGCCGCCCATGCCCCCGCCGCCGGCCGCCGCCTTGGCCAGCTCGGCCCGCCACAGGAACAGCTTGTCCGCCCCCAGCCGGTCGGCCGGGATCTCGTACAGCACCTTCTCGACGGTCCCCTCCTTGTTCGGGATCAGGTGAACGTCGAAGATGCCCTTCTGGGTCTTGGCCTCCTTGGTCACCACCTCGTCGTACTTCTTCAGCCCGGTCGGCGCCTTGGGCGGCGACTTGGCGAACGGCGGGGCGGTCGGCACCGGCTCCTTCTTCGGCTCCTCCTTGGGCTTCTTCGGCTCGTCCTTCGGGCCTTTCGGCTCCTCCGGCTTCTTGGGTTCGTCCTTGGGCTTCTTCGGCTCGTCCTTGGGGTCGCGGGGGACCTCCGGCTTCTTCGGCTCGTCCTTCGGCCCCTTCGGGTCCTCCGGCCGCTTCGGCTTCTCCGGCTCCTGCTTGGGCTTCTCGTCGTCAAAGGCGAAGCCGCTGGACAGCCCTGCCAGTGCGGCAAAGCCCAGCGACAACACGAGCGCACGGCGGAACATCTCGGCTCCAGGCGGTCTGGGGAATCTGCACCGGCCTTCACGTCTATTTAACCGGACCGGATTGGACCTGTCACGGAAAACCGGCCGACGTTGCGGGTCGGCCGGCTGGGGGAGGTGGAACGATCCGCAAAAGTGGGGAACCGGTGCCGGTGAGGCGACTTACGCCGCGGCGGCCGCCCGGCGAACATCAGCCCGCTGGTACTGGAGGCGGGTGTACAGGATCAGCAGCACCAGCGGCGGGGCGGCCAGCCCGGCCACCAGCCACAGGAGTTGGCGGGCCTGGCTGAACCCGAGGTCCATCGCCCACTTGGCGGCGACGACGGCGGCGACCAGGTGCAGGGTGACGGCGGCCGGCTCGATGGCGAACATGGGTCCCTCCTGCGGGGGCGCTCCCCGCGGGTCTGGGATGGTGTTCGCCGGCCAGCGTTACGGATTAGCGACCGCCAGGCGGGTTATGCTCGATGCAGACGGCCCCGCGAGTCATCGGCCGGCCTGCGCGAGGGCAAAGAACTGCTCCTCGATACCAGCAAAGTCCGGCTGCGACGTCCAAACCCTTGCGTCCCACGCCCAGAGGTAGGCGTGGCGGCTGAAGTACAGCGCGAGCTGTTCGATCTCCGGCATCGAGGGGTCGGTAGCCCGACTGCGGCGCGCGAGTAACAGGTACCCGGCCAATTGATCCAACTCCGCCCCCTCTACCGCGTCCCGGCCGACCGTTTTGAAGTCGATCAAAGTGCCACCGGCGATGATATCTGCGTCCACGCCGCCCACAACCGTACTGGCTTCGCCGAAACTTGGGTTGAGCAGTATCTGTCCAGGACGGACCAGCTTTTCCAATGGTGCCGCTTTGAGTAGGGCGACCAGTTCAGCCACATCGTCCGATTTCACCTCGGCGTACTGCGGGTCAAGTAGTCCGCGGCGGTAGACAACGTCCAGCTTGGCCAGCCGTAGCGCGTGCCCGGCGACCTCACGCAACTGCCGGTCGTCGGGCTGGGGCGTACTCAGGAACCTGGCGACCGCCGCCTTGGCCTCATCCAGTACCGCCTCAACACGAGTGCGGACCTGCTCGGGCGGGGGTTGCTCGAACTCTGGCACACCGTCGAGGACGTACCGGAGCACGGTGCCAGTTGCCGTCCGACGATGAATCAGGTCCGGGGCCGCCTCGGCAACCCACCGGTGGCCCCGAGCGCGTGGTGCATGGCAGTTGACCTCGAACCGCAGGAGATAGTCAAATGCGGTACCGACGAGCCTTGCGGCCCGCGGGTTCGAGGCAGGGACGACTTGCTTAGCCGGAATCCGGCGGGGTGGGTTTGGGCGAAGCGGCTTGAGAAGGGTGGACACCTCCGGTCGCTTGACGAAGTCGGTTAAGCTCATCACTTTTCTCCGCTCGCAGCCAAGGTATCACCGCCCGGCCCACACCTTGAGCAACTCGACCACCACCTGCACGTTCGCCTCCAGTTGCTCCAGGCACACCCACTCGAGCGGGCTGTGGAAGTTGTGCTCACCGCACGACAGGTTGGGGGTGGGCAGCCCCTTGGCGGTGAGCATGGCCCCGTCGGTGCCGCCGCGGATGCTCTTCTGCACCGGGGTCAGCCCGGCCCGCCGCACGGCCTCCAGGGCGAACGGGATGGCGTTCGGCTGCCGGGCCATGCCGTCCTTCATGTTGCGGTACTGCTGGGTGATCGCCACCTCGACCGTCGCCCCCGGGTGCTCGGCCTCCAGTTGCCGGGCGACGCCGCGGAGCAGGTCGGCGTACTCGGCCAGCTTGGGGGTGTCGAAGTCGCGGAGCAGGATGTGGATGGTGGTCGTCGGCACCCCGCCGTCGATGCGGTACGGGTGCAGGAACCCCTCCCGGCCCTCGGTCACTTCCGGGGCAAGGGAGGTCTTCGGCAGCCGGTCGAGGAACGCCCCGGCCAGCCGGACGGCGTTCACCATCTTGTTCTTGGCCAGGGCCGGGTGGATGTTGACGCCGGTGATCGTCACCGTCGCCTTGTCGGCCGAGAACGTCTCGCCCTCCACCTCGCCCACCCCGGCCCCGTCCAGCGTGTAGCCGACGTCGGCGTTCAGGTCGCTCGGGTCCAGGTGCAGGACGCCCTTGCCGATCTCCTCGTCGCAGGTGAACACCACCTTCACCGGCCCGTGCGGGATGGACTTGTCCCCGCTCAGGATGCGGGCGACTTCCATGATGACGGCGACGCCGGCCTTGTCGTCGCCGCCGAGCAGGGTGGTGCCGTCGGTGGTGATGATGGTCTTGCCGACGAGGCCGGCCAGCTCCGGCGAGTCGCTCACCCGGATCACCCGGCTGCGGTCCCTAGGCAGCACGATGTCGCCGCCGGGGTAGCCGCGGATCACCTGCGGGTTGACGCCCTTGCCGCTGAACTCGGGGGAGGTGTCCACGTGGCTGTTCAGGGCCACCGTCGGGGCGCCCGGCACGGTGCCCGGGATGGTGGCGTGGACGACGCCGAACTCGGTCATCCGGGCGTCGGCATAGCCCATCGCCAGGAGTTCGTCCCGGAGCAGCCGGGCCAGGTCGAGCTGCCCCGGGGTGCTGGGGTAGGTCGAGGACGTCTCGTCCGCCTGGGTGTCGATGCGGACGTACCGGAGGAAGCGGTCGAGGAGGGTGTCCATAGCCGCAAGTCTACAAGCCCCAAGTCACGCGTCGGCCGGCTTGGACTTGCGACCTGGGACTTTGGGACTTGCGACACCGCGTTTCGGGCACAGGTCGGCTAGCGGGCACACCTCGCACTGCGGCTTGCGGGCGAAGCAGATGGCCCGGCCGTGCAGGATGACCCGGTGGCTGGTGTCCGTCCAGGTGGGCTTGGGCCACAGCTTCATCAGGGCGAACTCGACCTTCACCGGGTCGGTGTGGGCGGTCCAGCCGAGCCGGCGGGACAGCCGGCCGACGTGCGTGTCCACGGTGATGCCGGGCACCCCGAAGGCGTCGCCGAGCACCACGTTGGCGGTCTTGCGGCCGATGCCCGGCAGCTCCACCAGCTCGTCCAGGGTGTCGGGCACCCGCCCGTCGTGCCGCTCGATGATCGCCCGCGAGAAGCCCTGGATGGACTTGGCCTTCATGCGGAAGAAGCCGGTCGGCTTGACCACCTGCTCGATGTCACTCAGGCGGGCGGCGGCGAACGCCTGCGGGGTGGGGAACCGGGCGAACAGGCCGGGCGTCACCAGGTTCACCCGCTTGTCGGTGCATTGGGCGGACAGGATGGTGGCCACCGCCAGGTCGAACGGGCCGGTGAAATCGAGGCCGCACCTCGGGTCCGGGTAGTGCTGTTCGAGCCGGGCCAGGACCAGCGGCACCCGCTGACGGAGGGGGAGCATGGGGGTGTTGTACACCGCGTCTACCGGCCGGGCGCTGTCACCGCTCCCTCTCCCCCAAAGGGAGAGGGCAAAACGCCCCGCCCCCTCGCGGTCGCGGCTCCCGGCACCGGGATGACCCCGGCCCGCCGCAGCCAGGCCGGCACCGCCGACGACGGCAGCGCCACCAGCCGGCCCGGCCGGGACCGCACCGGGCCGGCCGTCGAAACGGTCCAGTCGGCGGCGTGCGGGTCGGCCTCGGTCAGCCGCTTCCGCGCCTGGTCGGCTTCGAGCGGCGTCACCCGGCCCCGCCGCAGCGCCTCGGCGATGGCCGGCAGCGGGTCGGCCCCGCAAACGCTCACGCCCCGGATGGCCAACTCGCCGGCCACCGCGTCCAGCAGCGGGCCGACCAGCCCGACGCTCGCCGGCAGCGGCTCCCACGCCCCGACTTCCAGCGGCGTCGGCACCGTGCGGACCGTTCGCCGCTCGGCCGCCTCCCGCTCGGCGAGGTCGGCGGGCTGACGCCGCTTGTGCGGCCGCCGCAGCAGGCGGTCAACGAGCAACTGCAACTCGATGCCGCCCCGGCGGGCCGAGCAGGCGTCGTCGAACACCCCTAGCCGGACCGCCTCCCGAGCGGTGACCAGGTCGCCCAGGGGGAACCG
>JAESGM010001020.1_pt1 | contig 11242 bp, 13 predicted proteins | sample 9269721 | NCBI WGS metagenome assembly JAESGM01 (sample SAMN15720920, study PRJNA650825) | algae metagenome | isolation source: Komarekiella atlantica HA4396-MV6 and co-occurring heterotrophs from... | place: USA: Theobald House, Kauai, HI | collected 2009-07-29 | reverse complement strand
CCTTGTCCTTGTGCTGCGACATCGTCGTCTCCTCCGTGCCGTATGTCATGCGGGCAGGCTCGCGGCCTGCGTCTCGATCGAAAGGTAGAGGCTGCCGACCCGGCCGACGGCGCGGTAGAAGCGCGCCGCCTCGGCGGTCTCGAGATCGGCAAAGAAACGGTCGGCCCAGGGCCGGATATGGCGGGCGAAGAAAGAGGCCTCGTCGACGCCCTCACCCGCGACCTCGCCGCGGATCAGCTTGGCCTCGATATCCATCAGCACAGCGATGTGATCCTCGGGCTCGCCGACGCGCTCGGCCCTGGCGAGGCCGAGCTTGCCCATGTCCTCGCGCACCAGAGCGAGTGGTCGCTCGTGCAGGAAGCCGGTCAGGTAGTAGGAGGCATAGGGCAGAAGCTCGCCGCGGCCGACACCGATGAAGAGCTGGAAGAACTCGTCGCGGACCTGTTCAGGACTCGCCTCGGCGGCAGCCTCGGCGAGCGCGAAATGAGCCATGCCGAGTGGCGAGGCATCACCGCGCAGGCCCCGCAGGGCCGCCAGCGTCTCGGCTGTAGGAGCGCGCCAGAGCAAGGCGCCGATCAGCTCGAACTCCTCGGCGCGGGCGGCGTCGAGCTCGTCGATCGCCGGCGCTGCGGCCTCGACGATAATCGGCTCCTGCGGGTAGATGTCCGGCCGAAGCTCGCTGCGCGAGACGCCTGTCAGGGCCTCCACCGACAGGACGCGATCAGCAGGGACACGCTTCCAGGTCGAGATTGCCGGCTGCGACACACCGACCGCCCGCGCCAGCGCACGAACGCCGCCGGCCGCTTCGATCGCCCTTTCCAGAGCCTGGTCGCGCATGAATAAAGGCGTCTCCAATCCCGCACCGGCACGTTGCGACGTGCCGGAGCCCGCGGTGATAATGAGACCTTATCGCCCTAGATTGCAATTGTTCTCAACTGAAGCTCAGAGCGGTGTCGCGCCGCCGCCGCGCCGCCTCAGGCGCGAGATTTCAGTGCGATTTTGCGGCGCAGCAGAAGGCGCCTGATCCAAAGGCACGGCTTCACCGGCCGTTTCACCGGATTTTGCCGAGACTTCCAGCTTGCTCAGGCGCACCGGCGACGGTTCAACGCCTACCTCCCGCTGCGGCGCAGCAGGCTCATCGCTCTCCATCTCATTAGACGAAGGTCGAACAACTGCGACGTCGTTACGCACCGTCTCGGGGGGCTCGGCTGCCGGTTCGGGCGGCTTGCCGAAGATATTGGCCAGCATTTCCTCGACATTGTCCGACTCGCTCAGCGGCCCGTAGCCCGGCGCGCCGCCCGGCGTGTTCCAGTCGAGTGCGTAGTCGCGGGCCGGGTCGAGATAGCCCGAGATCGCCGGGTCGCTCTCCCAGGCGCGGCGCAACGCCTTGAGCTTCCACTCCTCCGGCACGTTCTGCTTCAGCCAATGGGCGAGATCGAAATCCTTGTCGACGAGGTCAAGCGAAGGCGGCTCGACCATCTCCGCTTCGGGTTCTGGTGGAGAGGCCTGCGAGGCGGGAGCGGGAGCATCTGGCTGCTCTGCGGCGACGGGCGTGGCCGGTTGCTGCGCCTCCTTCTTGCGGCGCGCCCAGCGGCCGAGAAAGCCCTCTTCGCGATCCTCGTCATCGGGGCGCGGCATCAATCTTCTCCGCGTTCGAGGCCAGGCCGCGGCCGCATTCCGCCCTTGCGCGGATCATGCTCCGTGCGCTTGCGCTTGACGAATTCGCGCTCGACATGGTGCGCCTCGAAGAAGGCGAGCACCGCTTCGGCGATCGCAGCCGGCATCGGCACAGCCTCGACGATGTCGTCGACATTCTCCAGGAAGACCTCGCCCTCGGACGGATCGGCGGTAACGCCGACCAGCTCCAGCGCCGGCTCGATCCCGGTCGGCCGGATCGAGACCCAGAGCTTGGCGTTGCCGCTCAGGAAGTTCTCCCGAAAATGGGCGGTATCGACCGAATGCAGCGTCAGCACGGCTGCGCCCAGATAGAACTGCTCTCGCCTGTCATCGCCGGCGAGTCTGCTCCAGGGCGCGAGCGGCGGCGGCTCGGGGAGCACTGCGAGCGGCGCCCAGGCATGGTCGGCCCAGGGCGAGTCCAGCTTGCGCCGCTCGACCACGACGCCGACCTCGTGATGCTGCTGGGCCATATCTTGGTCCCTTCAGTTCGCCATCTCGTGCGCGGCGAGCGGCAGGCCGGTCACCAGGTTCTGCGGCTTCATCCGGACCAGCCGGTCACCATCCATCGCCAGCATCAGATAGATGGGTGCTCCCTTGGCCGCCGGCAGCACCGGCACGTCCGATGGCAGGGTCAAACGGTAGAGCGCGATCAGGCGCGAGGCCTTGTCCTCGTCGAGCGTCTCGCCCTTCCAGAGGGCATTGCCGATCACTGTCGCCTGCGCGTCGAGGCCGACGAACCAGCGCCAATCGGCATCGCGAACATTCTCGACAGCTTCGATCTCGACATCGAAGCCGTGAATCTGCTTGATCCAGTGGGCGATCGCCTTGCCGAGCGCAGTGCGGCCCGAGGGCTTGCCACCGAGGTCGAGCACCATGTCGAAGGCGTCCGAACGCTGCCAGTAGCGGTCGGCATCGCCGCTCTTAAGGATATCCAGCGAGGTCACAGCCGGGCCGCCCAGCATGGCGAGCAGGGGCGACGCATGCCGATCGGCCTCGTGCCCCTCGATCATCTCGGCATCGGCGAGCAGGATCGTGTTCTCGTGCAGGGTGACGCGCTGCGGCCGGAACAGGCATTCGGCGGCGCGCACCACGAAGGGGTCGCCCTCCTCGTCGAGCCCGGCGCGCAGGATGACGTGGACGAGCTGGTCGAGGAAGACGGGCGGGATGCCGGCGGCGCCACCGCGGATGATCCCGGCATAGGCACCCTGCAAGGTCGGCGCCGCCAGCAGCCGCTCGCGCCAGCCAAGCAGGAAGCGCCAGTTCTCGCGTGCATCGGCATCGGCGATCGCCGTGATCTCGCGCTCGGCGACTTCGGCCTGCGGCTCAGCCATCAGCTTGGCATGCAGCGCCTGCTCGGCATCGCAGGCCTCCTCCGGCGGCAGCACTTCCGGCCGCGCCAGATAGGCCTTGAGAAAATCATCGGTGACGACGAGGCCGCCGCCCTCCTCGCGGTCGAGCAGGAGATGGCCGGAGCTCGCCCAGAAATGGGTCATCGCGGCGCGTCCTTGATCAACTGCATCAGATCGACCTCTTCCTGCGGCTCGTCCTCGCCATCGACCTCGACGAACTCGAAGGCGCGGAAGGCATCCTTCGGCATATCGCCGCGCGGCATCAAGGTGCGGAAGCGTTCGTGGATCTCGCCCTCTTCCAGCGTGCGATGCAGAGCGAGCAGGGTCTGCGTGGGATGATCGCAGAGCGAGGCGGCGAAGGCGATCTCCTCCTCGGCCGCAGCTCGCGCAGAGGCGAGATCGGGTGCGCCGAGTTTTTGAACGAGTTGCCCCGCAAGCTGCGCAATCGCCTCCTCGCGTTCCTCCGCCGTCGCTTCGGTGACGACCGCGAGCGTGCTCCAGCCGAAGCTGGCAATGCCGAGGAAACCGGAGCGGAAGGCAACCCTCCCCTTGGTGTCGAGCCCGGCAATGCTTTCAGGCGTGAAAAGGAAGGAGCCGGTGACGAGCCATTCGCCGGGCTCGGCCGCCTTGCGGAAGACGAAGCTGTCCGACGGATCGAGCCGGATCGCACGCGGGAGCTTGAGGATCGTCATGAGGCTTCGCGCCCGGGCTGTCCCCTTCCCCCCGGTTGGGGTGGGTATGGGCTAGGGAGGGGGGGCGGGAAAGCCAAAGCGCTGCCCTGAAGCGTCGCGCCGAGCGGAACTGCCCCCCACCCTGGCCCTCCCCACCGCAAGCGGGGGGAGGGAGAAGGCCGCCTCGCAATGACCATCATATTCACAGCTTCGGCGCTCCGCTGTCGCGGTCGAGCCAGTCGGTCTTGGCGAGCGCCTCGGTGAGACTCCGGCGCTCAGTGCCGAACTGCGAGGTCGCGATCAGGTCGCCATTCGGCTCGATGCCATGGCGCACGCCGACCACCTTCTCCAGCCGGTCGAGCCAGCGCCTTGCCGCAGCCTTGGCGCCCTCTTCCTGCCAATGGCTGACGCCGAGCATCAGATGGCGGCAGAAGGATTCGATCAAGTCGACGGCATCGACCTCCTCGAAGCCCTCCTCGGCCATACCGACGCCGGTCTGGCCAAGCTGAAACGGCGACATCGTCGTCGCCCGGACCATGGCGCCAAAGACGAGCCAGTCCGGCACCTGCCCTTCCGGGCAATCCGCCGGCCAGCCGAGACGGCCGCCGCCGATCAGGCCGAGATCATAGGTCAGCGCATCCGGCCAGCGGAACAGCACCGGCCGCTCTGGCGGCGAATGCACGGCAAGCGCGTCGGCGAGCGCGTTCATGGCGAGGTAATGTGCGAGCCTCGCTTCACCGAGGATGGCGTCGGGCTCCAGAACCACCGCGAACTCGACGATGTCGAAACGTCGCACCCAGACCAAAGTCGCAGCGCCGGCCTCGGCCGCAATCGCCTGCGCATGGGCGAAGGCGTCGCCCGATTCGCGCAAGGTGACGAGCGAAAACCCCGGCGGCAGCACCGGCTCGCGCCTGAGATCGTCGTGCCTGACCGGCCCTGCCGCCATCGTCCGAGCCTTAAGTCGCACCTCAAGGGAGAGGCTTGCTTCTTTGGAGCCATTCCAATTCCATATAAGGTGAGATTATCGCAAGCGCGACCAAAGACGCGCCGCGATCATGAGGATGCCTGCCCGATGACCGATGTCGCCCGCACGCTGATGGTCTGCTCGTGCGAGGACACGATGCCGCTCGACGGCAAAGCGATCCAGCGCGGCTGCGGCGGCGCCGAGATCAGCGAGCATCGCCATCTCTGCCGCAGCCAGATCGAGCGCTTCCGCGCCATGCTCGACCGGAGCGACGCGATCACTGTCGCCTGCACGCAGGAGGCGCCGCTCTTTGAAGAGATCGCAGCCGACCTCGATTACGCCGGCGACCTCCTCTTCACGAATATCCGCGAACAGGCCGGCTGGTCGGACGAGGCCAAGGCGGCCGGCCCGAAGATGGCTGCCCTGCTCGCCGCGGCGAGCGAGCCCATGCCGCCGGCCTCATTCGCCACGCTGACCAGCAAGGGCGTCGCGCTGATCTATGGCCGCGACGAGGTCGCGATCACTCTGGCGCACCGGCTGGCCGAGCATCTCGACGTCACCGTGCTGCTGTCGCGCCCCGGCGAGATTTCGCCGCCGCGCAGCGACGAGTTCCCGGTGCTGAAGGGCACGATCGCGCAGGCGAGCGGCTGGCTCGGCGCCTTCGAGCTCACCGTCAACGACTACGCCGCCCCGAGTCCGTCCTCGCGCGGAAAGCTTACCTTCGAGGCACCGCGCAATGGCGCGGTCTCGCAATGCGACGTCGTGCTCGACGTTTCCGGCGGCACGCCGCTCTTCCCGGCCGGCGACCTGCGCGCCGGCTATCTGCGCGCCGACCCGCGCGATCCGGCAGCGGTCGAGCGCCTCGCCTTCCAGGCGAGTGGGCTGGTCGGCGAGTTCGACAAGCCGGCCTATGTCGCCCTGAACGAAGGTCTTTGCGCCCATTCCCGCTCGCAGAAGACCGGCTGCACACGATGCCTCGAACTCTGCCCGACCGGCGCGATCACGCCCCATGGCGACCATGTCGCGATCTCAGCCGAAATCTGCGCCGGCTGCGGCGCCTGCGCCGCTGTCTGCCCAACCGGCGCGGTGACCTACGCGCTGCCGCCGGCCGATGCGCTGCTGCGCAAGCTGCGGACGCTGCTCGTCACCTATGCCGAGGCCGGCGGGCGCGAGCCCGTCGTGCTGCTGCATGACGGCGACCACGGCGAACCCCTGATCGAGGCGCTCGCGCGCCATGGCGCCGGCCTGCCGGCGCGGGTGTTGCCCCTGCGCGTCAACGAGATCACCCAGATCGGTCTGGAAACCTTCGCTGCCGCGCTTGCCTTCGGCGCCTCCGCCATCCGCGTGCTCGGACGGGCCAAGCCGAAGCACGACCTCTCCGGCCTCACCCGCAATCTCGACTACGCCAACGCGCTCGCGAGCGCGCTCGGCTATGGCGAAGCCCGCGCCGCGCTGATCGAGACCGACGATCCCGACACGCTCGCTGCTGCGCTCACAAGGGTCACGCCCGGCACGAGCGCCACGCAGCCTGCCCGCTTCCGGCCGATGGGCAGCGGGCGCCCGCTGCTGCGCCAAACGATCGGCGAACTGCACGCCGTCGCGCCAGCGCCGGCCTCGAACGTCGCGATGCCGCCGCGCGCGCCCTTCGGCACGGTCCATGTCGACGCCGAGGGCTGCACGCTCTGCCTCGCCTGCGTCTCCGCCTGCCCGGTCAGCGCGCTCGGCGACAACCCGGAGCGGCCGACACTGACCTTCCAGGAGGACCTCTGCGTGCAGTGCGGGCTCTGCGCCGCGACCTGCCCGGAAAAGGTGATCACGCTGGAGCCGCGTGTCGATTTCGACGCCTGGACAGGCGGCCGCCGGATCGTCAAGCAGGAGGAGCCATTCCACTGCATCGCCTGCGCCAAGCCCTTCGGCGTCAGGAGCACGATCGAGAAAATCGCGGCCAAGCTCGAGAACAAGCACTGGATGTTCACTGGCGAAGGCGCAAAGCGCGCCGCGATCCTGCGCATGTGCGAGGATTGCCGCGTCGAGGCCGTGGTCAATGAGAGCTTCGATCCGCATCACTCGCCGCAGCGCCCGCCGGTGCGCACCACCGACGACTATCTGCGCGAGCGGGCGGAGCGCGGAGAGGATCCGCTGGGGTAGGCTTCATCCCCGTCATGCTCGCCCTTGTGGCGAGCATCCACGTCTTGAACACCGCCTGCGACCAGCAAAGACGTGGATGGTCGGGACGAGCCCGACCATGACGGAGAGGGCCGGCCCGTGCCTCAGCGCGTCACCTTCTCCAGCCAGTCGACCAGGGCCTGCCGGTCTTCGGGCGAGCCGATGGTCTGCTCCGGCATCTTGGTGCCGGGGGTGTAGGCGTTCGGGCCGATCTCGAACAGCTTCGCCACGCTCTCCTTGCTCCAGACGATGTCCATGGCCTTGAGTGCATCGGAATAGGCATAGCCCGGCGCGGTGGCGATGCGGCGGCCGAAAATGCCATGCAGGGTCGGGCCAGCCCTGTTGCCGTCCGCTGGCGTCAACGTGTGGCAAGCCGCGCAGGCGCGGAAGACCTGGGCGCCGCGCTCGCCCTGGAAGGCGGCGAGCGCATCCTCGCCGGCGCGCGGCACCACCGCCCCGACATGCTCGCCGGTGACGGCGTTCCAGCGCCGGACCAGCCGGTCGGCGCCCCCGGACAGGAGCTGCTTGCCATCGGGCAGGAAGGCGAGCGACCAGACCGGCAGGCCAGGCCCGACAAGCGTGGCGCGGATCGTGCGCATCTTGCGGTCGATCAGCGCGACTTGGCCGCGCAGGCCACCAACTGCGATCGTTGCACCATCCGGCGAGATCGCGAGTGCGATCAATGGGGTGTCGCCGACGGCGATCTCGGCGTGCCGGGTGCCATCCGAGCCGAACAGACGCAAACGGCCATCGGCGGCAGCGACTGCGATCTCGCCATCGGGGGCGACGACGACGCCGTTGAGCGGGGCGGGCGTGGTGACGATCAGCGGCGCGCCGCCATCGGCGGGCCAGAAGCGCAAGGTCGCGTCATAGCCGGAGGAAACGACCATGCCGCCCGGTGCGAAGGCGACGCCGTTGACCGGGCCCTGATGGCCTTCGAGCACCCGGGCCGCGCCGTCGGTCAGGGCGGTGACGTGCACCGTCCCATCCCAGGACGCCGAGGCGAGATGCTGCCCTTCAGGCGAAATCGCCAGCGCCGCGACCGGCCCCTTGTGGCCCTCGATCACTTTCGCCGGCTCGGGCACATCGCCGCGCCAGAGCGCGATCCTACCATCCTCACCACCAGTGGCGAAGCCGATACCGTTGACCGCGACAGCCGCGTTGACTGCGCCCTGATGGAAACGCAGCACCTTGATGGCGCTGCCGCGAGCAAGATCCCAGAGGATTGCCGATTGGTCGAAGGAGCCGGTCAGCGCCATCGCGCCATCAGCCGAGACGGCAGCGGCGCGCACCGGCCCGCCATGGCCGCGCAATTCCTGGGCGGAAGCGCTGCCCGTGGCGAACGCCAGCAGCACGAGGGCAATCCTGATCATGCGTCGATCATGTCCCAGCATGCGGTCTTGGCAAAGCCGGCCTCTGTTGCTCCCTCACGAAAAGCCATCATATGAAGCGCAGCATCGTTCGACCGGCTTCGCTTATGTCTTCCATTCCGCTCAATCTACGCGGCCTCAAATGCCCCCTCCCCGCTTTGCGCGTGCGCAAGGCGCTGAAAGGCGCGGCGCCGGGCGATCTTTTCCTGGTCGAATGCACCGACCCCATGGCTGCGATCGACATCCCGAACCTGATGCGCGAGACCGGCGACGCCATCGAACTCAGCAGCAGCGAGGGCGAGCTGCTGGTCTTCCACATCCGCAAGGCCGCGGCCTAGCGTCACGCCAGATTAAACGGAGCCCAGATCGTGGCCCTTTCGCAAAACGACATCCTGCGCGCGCTCGAACTGGTGAAGCTGCCGGCGAGCGGGCAATCGCTGGCAGCGTCCGGCCGCGTCAGTGACATCCTGATCGACGGCGGCAAGGTGATCTTCGCGATCGGCATCGACGCGACCGAATCCGGCGCGATGGAGCCGGTGCGCAAGGCCGCGGAAAGCGCGGTCGGCGGCATTCCCGGCGTGACACAGGTGCTGGTCGGCCTCACCGCCGACAAGGCGCCGGGGCGAGCCCCCTCGCAGGCGGCGGAAGCACGACGGCAGGCGCATGGCCAGCCCGGACCGGGCGGGCCGGTGCCGAAGGCGGCCGGCATTCCCGGCGTCAAGCAGATCATCGCGGTGGCGAGCGGCAAGGGCGGCGTCGGCAAGTCGACGACCACGGCCAATCTCGCGGTCGGCCTCGCGACGCTCGGCCTCAAGGTCGGCGTGCTCGATGCCGACATCTACGGCCCGTCGGTGCCGAAGATCTTCGGCATCACCGGCAAGCCGCGGCTGGTCTCGGGCCGCACGCTCGCGCCGATGGAGGCCTATGGCCTGAAGATCATGTCGATCGGCTTCCTGATCGACGAGGAAACGCCGATGATCTGGCGCGGGCCGATGGTGATCTCGGCGATCACCCAGATGCTGCGCGAGGTCGCCTGGGGCGAGCTCGACGTGCTCGTCGTCGACATGCCGCCCGGCACCGGTGACGCCCAGCTCACCATGGCGCAGCAGACCCCGCTCGCCGGGGCGGTGATCGTCTCGACACCTCAGGACCTTGCCCTGCTCGATGCCCGCCGCGGCGTCGCCATGTTCAAGAAGGTCGAGGTGCCGATCCTCGGCATCGTCGAGAACATGAGCTATTTCATCTGTCCGGAATGCGGCCACCGCTCCGACATTTTCGCCCATGGCGGCGCGCGGCATGAGGCGGAACGACTCCATGTGCCCTTCCTCGGCGAGATTCCGCTCGCCATGCCGATCCGCGAGACCTCGGATGGCGGCCGCCCGATCGTGGCGAGCGATCCCGACAGCGCCCATGCCAAGGCCTATGTCGCCCTGGCGCGGCAGGTGAAGGCCGGCCTGTCCGGGCCGGCCCGGGCCGCGCCGCGGATCGTGATCGAGTAAGCCCAGGCCGCGTCGAAGCTAGGCCCGGAGCGCCGAAACACCGGGCTTGTCAGCCTGCGCCACGAGTTGGTCGGGAGACGCTCTCTCCATGTCCGCCCGCCGCTCGGTCAGCATCCAGATGTGCCCGAACGGATCGAACAGCGAGGCAACCCGGCGCCCTTCGGTATCGGTCTGGACCCGGTCGCGCAGCGCAGCCCCTGCAACGATCGCCTGGGCGAAACAGACCTCGATATCGGGGACCGTCAGCAGGATCGTCATGCTGACGGCGCCGGCCGCCTTGGGGAAGAACGGGCCGCCATAGGACGGCTCTTCCTCGCGGTGCGGGTTGGAACCGGCGACTGAGACGCGGGTTCCTCCGATGAGCATCTCGACCCCGGCGAGCTCACCGTCGATTCTCTGTGTCTTGAGCTGTCGCGCTTCGAAGGCCTCGCTGTAGAAGTCCGCGGCCTCCTGCTCACGCCCATGCTGCACGAAAATCGCCAGGCCCAAGCCGATGGTCTGCTTCATCTCGAATCTCCTGATCCGTCGCCGCTGGAATAGAGGGCAGCGAAGCCGGCGGATTCTTGATCGATCCGCGGCGAGCTCGCGCACGACCCATCACCGATGCGCGATGACAGATGATTTTGTTCATGTTATGTTCTTAAGATAATATTCACGGAGACGCGATCATGCCCGTCCTGCCGACACGCCATATCAGCATCGCGATCGACCGGCCGATCGAGGAGGTCTACGGCTTCCTCGCCGAGCCCATGAACTTCCCGACCTGGGCGGAAGGGCTCGGCGGCGAATTCAGCCATGTCGAAGGCATGACCTATCACGCCAGGACGCCGATGGGGCCGATGCGGGTGATGTTCAGCGAGCCAAACCGCTACGGCGTGCTCGATCACGCCGTTGTCCCCGATCGCGGAGCGCCCATGCACAACCCGATGCGCGTGCTCGCCAATGGCAGCGGCAGCGAGGTGGTGTTCACGCTGTTCAGGCGCCCGGAGATGACGGATGACGACTTTGCCCGCGACGCCGAATGGGTCGCGTCCGATCTCACGCGGCTGAAGACCCTGCTGGAGACTTGAGGCTCAGCCTCAGAGCCGCACGCTGCTGGTCGCGAAGGCGACGTCGACCGAGGTCTGATAATTCGCCAGCACCAGGCTGGCCGAATAGGCGACGATGGCGGCGATGGCCACGGCGATCACAAAGGACTTCATGCGACTTCCCCCAGAAGCAGGCGAATAAGCTTCGCTTATCAGGTGAATCTAGGAGCGGCTCCGGCGCCGATCAAGCGTCGCCGAGCGCGGCATGCAGCCGCTCCGCCTCGTTGAGATCGTCAGGCCGGTTGGCGTTGAAGAAGGGGTCGACCGGCTCGGTCGGCCATTCGACCGGAACGACGCCATGGCGCGTCGTCCAGCGGTCGATCTTGCGCTCGTCCTCGACGGTGAGCGCATGACGCAGTTCCTCGCGCAGACTGACCGGCCAGAGCCCGATAACCGGATGGGTCCAGCCGCCCGAGGCAGCACAGGCGAGCGGGACATTCGCAGCCTCCCGCGCCGCA